>Ga0335394_10010847_pt1 | contig 10266 bp, 7 predicted proteins | sample MAT03_FD_205741 | JGI IMG/M metagenome (GOLD analysis project Ga0335394, IMG submission 205741) | Freshwater microbial communities from Lake Fryxell liftoff mats and glacier meltwater in Antarctica - MAT-03 (spades assembly) (version 2) ...
CTAGCGACACGCTCCCGCCCGAATTCGCGAGCACCCCGGTCGGCGTCGTCAGCGCGAGGGCATCCGCGAAATCGCGCAAATAGCGGAGTTGCCTCGCAAGGTCGTTCCACTCTCGCCCCGCCCGCATGTTGCGGTCGAAGGAATGAGCGACGGCGTGAGTGAGGCGGCGACCGCGAAGCCCCGGCACGTCCTTCGATTCGTGGATCGGATCGGTCGTCTTGAACGGCGGCTTCTCCGCATGGTCGAGCAACTTGGTAATGCTCTCTCGCCATGCGGCATCGGGGGGTGTCGCGATCGAAAGCAGTCGGAAACCCTGGGGAATCAAACCCATTTTGATCGACGCGGGGTTCGTGTACCACGCGTGGAGCCGTTCGACGGCGTCGCGCACGAGCCCGAGATCCTGCGACCATTTGTCGCGGAGCCGCACGGCTTCCGTGTCCGCCCAGGTCTGCGAGTAGGGCCGCGGGGGTTTCAACGGCCCGTCGAGGTCGGCTTCGAGTTTGTCGAGCTGCTCGCGGCTCTGCACCTCCGCGGGTCCGAGACGGGCCGAGCCGAACTGACTTCGATACGACTTGTACGCGTCGAACTCGGCGAGGCGGTCTTCGACGAGGTTTTTGTAACGGTCCGGCAGCCGGTCGAAGTTGCCCGCTTTGCGGATCGCGGTGAGTTCCTTGTGATTGCGGGCGAAGTTCTTATCCGCGAGCCGGACGGCGGGCGGACCTTCGTTCGCTTCGTAGGCCTGAACCCGAGCGGTCAGTGCATCCGGCGTCGCCCCTTGGCCAAAGGCGAGAAGGACGAGCCCGGCAATCAACATGGAGCCGAGCACGATCGCGGACCCGGTGACGATCCAGCGGAGCCGCTTCTTCGCGGAGCGGACGCGGCGGTCGTAAGCTTTGGCGGCCGGTAGCACACTGGCGACGAGCCCGAGGACACCGAACGTGCCGTCGCGGTCCACGTAAGCGGAGAACCCCGGTCCGGGCGGGACTTCGAGGCTCGTGGCCGCGGAAGTCGTTTCGATGCTTCCGAATGGGAGGAAGGGGGCCGGGTCGTCGTCGGGTTCGTCGGTGCCGAAGACCGATTCGAATTTCGATTTCAGCGACCGTTCGCGTTCGTCGATCCGCTGGAGCCAGTCGGTCGGCGTGTCGCCTTCTCCGGAGAGGCGATCGCACTTGGTGAGCGTGAGGAAAATCGGCAGCCCGCCGACTTCGCGGCCGAACGCCCGGCCTTCTTCGAGGTTATCGAGGAACCGCTTGAAATCGAGGAGCGTTCGGTCCACGACGTACGCCGGCGACGTAGCGTCGATCACGAGCACGAGCGCGTCGGCCGAGCGGACGGTTTCGACCAGTGCCCCGCGAGCCGCGCCGCGGACGAACGGGTTGTCGTGGTCGAGCAGTTCCCCCGCGGCTCGGCCGTCGCAGTCGATGAGTTCGTAGATGCCGCCGGGGTCGAGGTCCGGGTGTTCTACGCGGACGCGATGCGGGACGAGTTCCCGCTTGAGGGTCGGCCCATCTTGAACGGTCGAAATCGGTTCCACGTCCGATTCCGCGTTGCAAGCCAAGCGGACGAAGGCGTGGAGGAGGGCGGTCTTTCCGGAGAAGGGGGGGCCGAAGAAGACGATCCGCGGGGCGTAGTCCATCACGCGGGAGTCGGCGGCCGGGAGTGGCGGGGCGGTGGTCATCGCGTCGTGGAGCACTCGAATTATTCGGACGGCTTGACGGTGATCTTCTCGATCAAACCTCGACGGCGGAGCTTGGAGGCGCCGATCGTTTCTTCGCCCCCGTTCGACGGGTACTTGGGGATGATCTCGACGATCACTTTGGGCGGAGCGTGCTTCTCTTTCACTTTGGCGAACAGTTCGTCGATGGTCTTCGCGGTCGGATCGCCCTCGATCAGGTAGTATTTGGCGTCCTTCACGTCCAAGCCCGTCAGAACCTTGACCGTGACCTTTTCGACTTTCGCATCTGGGTCGGGCGGCGTTATCGGAGGAGGGGTTTCAACCGGGGTCTCGACTTTTGGGACGATCGGGCCTTCGCCCGGACCTTTGCCTTCGCCGGGCTGTTCGGTCGGCCCACCGCCCGCCCCCGTTCCGCCGGAGCCGGTGCCGCCCGAGCCGAAGAGCAAAAAGGCGACGAGCACGGCGACGAGAATGCCGCCGAGAATCTGGCTGTACCGTTTCAACGTCGGCGGGGTGCGACCGGCGAGGAACTGCCGGTCGAGGAGCTTGATCGCCGCCCAAGAAACCCAGTACCCGACGAGGAACCCGCCGCCCACGGCGAGGCAGTTGATGACCAGCCCCGCGATGCGTTCGGTATCCAGGCCGACGACGGCAAACATCTCTTCTCCCCGCGGTTATTTGATGACCGGTGCCCAGGGATTGTCCACGCCCAGCGACCCGACCGGGAACCAGCGGCGGTATTCGGTGATCTGCTGCTGCGTCGGGAACCCCGAATCGACCCGCGGATACAGCAAGAGGAAGAAGGCATCTTTGCCCGGAGCGAGCCGCTTCTGCCGGTTGACGAGCACGTCCGCATCGTCCTTGCCGCGGACCTCTTGGCGGGGGTTCGGCTCGTCGGGGTCGAAGTAGTAGAGCTTGCCAGTGTCCTTGTCGATTTCCAAAACGCGCACGCTCATGCGGTTCGCCGGGTTGTTCTGGGCCGTGCGCAGGCCGTCGATTTCCTGACGAGCCTGTTCCAATTTCAACTGCAAATCCATGATCTGTTGACGGAGTTCGTCCGCGGACTTGGGATCCCCCGTGATCGGGTCCGCAGAGTCCGGGTTCGGTACGGCCGTGCTCGGCGTGCTCACGAACGGCATGAGCAGGAAGATGCAGAACAGAAGGATCAGCACGTCGATGAGCGGCACGAAGAACCGCGTGACGGACCGCTTCGGCGGCCGAATCATGGGTCCGTCCCCCGGTCCATCGATGCGGGAGTGAGGGGCACGATCGGCTGCTCGCCGGCGAGGCTGCGGATGAGGTCGCGGCCGACGCGGACGATCCACTGCGGGAGGATGTTCATCAAGGCCATGAACAACCCGCTGCCGGTGGCGGTGATCGCGGGGGCGTACTTGAGGATGATCTGCTGCGGCGTCGGGGCCGAACCGGGCGTGAACGAACTGAACGTCTGCAAGATCGCCGCGACGGTGCCGATGAGGCCCAGCAGCGGGAACCACTCCGCGGCTTGCGAAAGGTTTTCGATCCACTTGTCGGGCCGCTCGTCGAAGCCGGTATCCTTCCACCGCAGGGCTCGCCACGCGAGCAGGATTTGCGTGGAGAAAAGCACCGTGCCAAGGGCGAGGATCACCCAATCGACCCCCGGCGTGCGGATGCGGTCGAGGTAATCGCGGCGAGCGTCTTCGGGGATGGCGGCAAAGATCAATCCCGCGGCGGCCACGGGGATCGCGCAGAAGACGAACGGTAGGACGTTGTGGATCCAGAGCCGACGCACGGTGGGGAGTCCTCCGAAAGGGATCGGCTCCGGGGCCGCTACTTCAACTCCGTCAGCCAGTCCGGCATCGCTTGAATCTTGCCCGCTTTGTCCACGCAGGCAAGCGTCGTCGCCCCTTCCGCCACGAGCACGCCGTTGGGGCGGAAGACTTCGTACTTGTGCTCGAGCCGCACCGGCGAGGTCCGCGTGACAGTCGTGCGAATTCGCAGCACGTCGTCGTAGTACGCGGGGCTCTTGTACTTCACTTCGACCTTGCTGATGACCAGGAAGAACCCGCGGTCTTCCATGTCTTTGTAGTTGCCGCCGTGCTCGCGGAGGAAATCGGTTCGGGCCTGCTCGAAGTACACGAGGTAATTCGCGTGGTGGAGCAGGCCCATCCGGTCGGTCTCGGCGTAGCGGACGCGGATCTCGGTCTCGCAGGAAAGCATAGCGTTCGGTCTCGGAAAGCCCACGGTTAGCGAATGAACCCGATCCGCTGGCGGGGCCAGAAGATGAACACGGCCTTGCCGAGCATGAGCCGGTCCGGGACCAGGCCCCACTTGCGGCTGTCCGAGCTTTGACCGCTGTTGTCCCCCAGGCAGAGGTAGTGCTTGGGTTGGACGTAGAACGTGTCCACGCTCTCGGCGATGTCGCTGTCCGAGGGGGTGAAGAACGTGTCCTGCCAGATTACGAGCTTGCTGATTTCGACCGTCCCGCTGACGGCCACGCTCGCGGGAGCCAATACGTCGTTCTGCAACGTGCTCTGGTCCGGCCGCGGGGCGAGGACTCCGCCAGCGAGAGCGCCGACCGCGGCGGCGAAGCCGTTCGCATCGGCGAGGGAGTAATCGGCAGCGGGACCGAAGTTCAGGCTCGAACCGTTGACCCAAACCCGAAGGCGGCCGTCGAAGTTGGCGAACCGCAAGTTGTACGATCCGGACGAAGTCATGGAGGTATCTGCCGTGGCCATTTCCTTGCCGTTCGGTCCGGTGCGGAAGAGTGCGACTTTACCGCCGGTGAACTTGGCCTGGAAGCGGTTGACGCCGCGGGAGAGTTCGATCAGCACCACGTCGCTCGGTCCGCTCACCTTCGCAGTGCATTCGAGCATGAGGTCGCCGACCCAAAATTCGGTGCCGAGCCGCGATTCGACCCCGTTCTCTACGCCGCCGTTGTAGCCGAGGAAGTTCGTGATCTTGCCCGGAGGGAAGAGCCCTTCGCTCCACGCCCCCGCGGCTTCGAGTTTGACCCAATCGTCCACGGAGACGCGGCGCCATTCGTTGGCGACTTCGGGCAGGTTTTTGTCTTCGAAGTCGTAGAGCTTGTTTCCTGGCCCGAGGAGCTTGTCGGTCGGGGGAGCGGATACGCGGTGCTGGTAGCGGAGCCAATCGACTTCGCCGCCGGAGTGCGCAAAAGCTTTCGGGAACTTGGGGCTATCGGACTTCCAGTTGGCGTTCTCGCCGGTCCAGCGGGCGGGAACGCCTTTGGAAGAGAGCTTCTTGGCCTGGTGGTCGTTATCGTAAACGATCCGCCGCATGGAGAGCGCGTTCGCGTCGGACTTGCGGAGCGGCTCGAACAAGCCCGGGCCGCCGGGGAACGAGGCCTTGCGGGAGGCCTCGAACTGGTCGAGAGAGTATTTGTTGTTGTGGTAGGTAAAGTCCCAGCGGCCGAGGCCGAACTCGGCACCGAACGAGCGGTACGGCGGGTTCGTCTTCGAGATCGGGTAGTCGATGTCCGGGCCTTCCCAGAGCCGGTTCTCGTCGTCGGGCCGGGGATACTTCAACTGGCCGAAACTGTCGCGTTCACCGACGGGGTAATCGAGCTTGGCGACGTAGAGGTCGCCATTGTGGATCGCGATCGTGTCGCCGCCGCGACCCCAGAGGCGCTTGATGTAGTTTTGAGCCGTGTGACTCGCTTGAGGATCGACGGGGAACTTGAACACGACCACGTCGCCCGGCTGAGGGTCTTCAAAGTTGTAGAGCGGCTTGAGCACGAGCACGCGGTCGCCGCTGCGGTTTTCGGGCGTCAGCACGTCCTCGTTGCTGAAATCGAACCGGTACCGGCAGTTCGGGCAGCAGGCTCCGGTCACGGGCCGCGGGGCCCGACCGTCGCTGGGGTCCACTTCGTTGCTAGCGTTCACCGGGAAGAGGTGCTCGCACTGCGGGCACTTCGCGATCTTGTTGTACCCGTAGAGCGTCTCCGCCATCGACCCCGTGGGGATGACGAACGCTTCGACGATGAACAGTTTCAGCATCAGGACCAGGACGACGACGAAGACGATCGTCTCGAAAACTTCGCGGACCGCATCCTTGGGCGGCGGCTTCGGCGTCGGGTTCGGCTGGGCCATGCGGGCCTCGGTGTTGTGGACATGCGATGAATATCAACCAAGCTCTTGATCGTCCTAAAAACGAATCGAATCACTCAATTTGTTGACGTTTTCTGATCAAGCAACTTATCAAGCGTCCAGAGTCGCCACAGGGCCAGGGCAATGCAACCCACGCAAAAGACGCCCAGCACGGCGTGGAGCCAGCCGACAACTATCGAGCCCCACGACTCGGCCATCAAGTCCACGAGTAACGCCAATCCCCAGAGTCCGAGTGGGACGATCGGGATGATCGGGACAAAGCTCACTCCGCCTCGTAGGCCTCGCGGGACGCCGAGTCGAGCCTGTGCGACTGCATGTCCCCCTGCTGTCGCTATCCATAGTAGGAACCAGACGACAAACACTTCGATTAGAAGCAGCCACCAGGGAACGTCTCCTCCTGTCGGCAAGTGATCTCCACATCTAATACACAATTCGCCCAAACAACGGACATATTCACTTGGTTCATTCTGAGAAACTTCCGCCCGGTTCGACTTCCGAAGTCCAGAGCGACTTCGGAAGTCTTTTGGCTCGCACTTTACCGTAACCACCTCAAGCGGGACCAGTCCAAGGTCTGGATCGTGCGGTCGCTGCCGTTGACCTTCGTGCGGGACAGCTTCAACGGCTGGTGGATGAGGAATGGTTTACCGATGAACGCCCGTTCCGGCACGCCCGGGGTGCGAACTCCGTCCACTTCCCACGAGCGGCTGTCGTGCGAGTTCGTGGAATTGTCGCCGAGGAGGAAGTATTCGTCGATGCCGAGCCGCCATTCCGCGGGGGTCTTCGGAACGAGGGTGTAGTGGATGTCCCGGTAGAGTTTGAGGTTGCGAACGACCGCGCTTCCGCCCCGCAATCCGAGTTGGAATGGCCGCGCGACGCCTTTGCGGAGCGGGCCGATTGGCAGCGGCGGTAAGTTCAGGTGCGAGACGACTTCGACGCCGTCGATGGCGAGGCTCGCCCGGCGGTCCACGAAGGCGAATTCGATGCGGTGCGTGTTGCCCGGTTTGAGGAACGTGCCCGTCGTGACTTTTTCATCCGGCCCACCGTCGTGGCGGATCGCGAATTCTCGGTTCGTTCCGAAGGGGAGTTCCGCCCGCACCGTGTCGGCCCCATCGCCGAGTCGGCACGCGAAGAGGCCCGGGTCGGATTGCACTTCGAGGTCGAATTCGAGCAGGAAATCGTGGACGGGATCGGCGACGTTTTCCGGCAGTTTCCGAGCGAATGTACCTCGCCGGGCCGCGGGGGCGCCGTTGTAGGCGAGCCAATCGCCGACGGGTTCGGCTTGCTTCGTTTCCGGGTTCCAATGGCGGTACGTGATTGCCCGCGTACCCTCGGGGCTTTCCGAGAGGTGCAAGGAGTTCCCTTCCAAAGTGCCCGCGGGCAAAGGCTTCTCGGCAACTTCGTCGGAGCGGGCCGGTCGGCGGGGGTCGCCGATGGGTTCCGCGCGGAAGCGGAGGCCCCAACCGTCGGCCGGAGCGGCGTTCATGTCGAAGACGAGAACGCGGGTTTCGCGCACTTGAACCAGAGTCTTTCGCTGGATTTCGCCGTTCGCGTAGAAGTCGCCGTCGGCGATGCGGACGAGTTCGCGGGGCAGGCCGACGACGCGCTTGACGTAGGGTTTGGTGTCGTCCGCGGGGCAGTGGAACACGGCGATCTCCCAGCGGCGCGGGTGCCGATTGACGAACGCGGTTTTATCGACCATGAGCCGATCGCCGGGGATTTCCTTCGCCCCGGAGAGGTCCACTGCGGCTCCGCAGTTCGGGCACTTGCACTGGTCGAACCGCACGGCCCTGGCGTCTGGGCCGGGTTCGCCGACGACGACGCGGTCGCCGCACCGGTCGCACGCGGCTTCGCGGTGGTTGCCGAGGAACGCGGGGGCCATGCTCCCCGTGGGCACGCCGAAGGGTTCGAGGGCGACCGTGCGGACGATCAGGAACAGCGAGAATAGGGCGATGAGAACGTGCAAAATGACGCGGGCGGGGCCGGGGTGAGGCGGTTGAGCGGGGCTCGGGGCGAGCGCTGGAACGGTGGGTGGGGGAGCGTCCAGCCACTCGGCCGAGGGGAGCACGGGTGTAACGGCGGGGCGATCCACAGTCACAGACCTCGGCTTCAGCCGCTTGCGGCTTCGCGCGTACCGTCAAGAACGGCCGCGAAGCCGCGAGCGGCTTATTTATCGTCCCCGGATTCGAGCACGGCCATGAACGCCTCTTGGGGCACTTCGACCTGGCCGATCTGCTTCATCCGCTTCTTGCCCTCGGCCTGTTTGGACCAGAGCTTGCGCTTGCGGCTGATGTCGCCGCCGTAGCACTTCGCAGTCACGTTCTTGCGCATGGCGGCGATGTTTTCGCGGGCGATGATCCGGCCGCCGATGGCGGCTTGCAGCGAGACTTCAAACAGGTGCCGGTCGATCTCCTCGCGGAGTTTCTTGAGAACGTATCGGCCGCGCCGCTCGGAGGTGGAGCGGTGGACGATGATCGAAAGTGCATCCACCTTGTTGCCGTGGACGAGGATGTCCAGGCGTACTAGATCCGCCTCGCGGTAGCCGAGGACTTCGTAATCCATCGTTCCGTAGCCGTGGGTCACGGATTTGAGCTTGTCGTAGAGGTCGTAAATGACTTCCGCGAGGGGCATTTCATAAACGAGGATCACTCTCTGGGTGCTGAGGTACTCGGTGCGGACGAACATGCCGCGGCGGTCGGTACACATGGACATGAGTGCGCCGATGTTCGCCGCGGGAATGAGGAAGCTGATTTTGACGATCGGCTCGCGGAACTCCTTGATGTTCCCGCCGTCCGGCACGTCTTGGGGTCCGTGAACAGTGATGACTTCCCCGTTCATCTTCAAGATTTCAAACGTGACGTTCGGTGCGGTCTGAACGAGGTTGAGTTCGCTGTCGCGTTCGAGGCGCTGCTGGATAATTTCGCGGTGGAGCATCCCGAGGAAGCCGCAGCGGAACCCGAAGCCGAGGCCGTCGGAGACTTCGGGCGTGAAGGTGAACGAACTGTCGTTGAGCTTGAGCTTGGCGAGGGCTTCGCGGAGGTCTTCGAACTCGTTGTTGTTCACCGGGTAAAGCCCGGAGTAAACCATCGGCTTCGGTTCTTTGTAGCCGGCGAGTGGTTCGAGCGTAGGGTTGAACGGATCGGTGACGGTGTCGCCGATGTTGACGTTTTCCAGGTTCTTGATGTTCGCCGTGAAGTAGCCGACCTGCCCCGCGGCGAGTTCGTCGCACTTCTCCATGCCGGGGCGGAACTGGCCGAGGTCCGTGATGACGGACTCGCGGCCCGTGCGCATGAACTTGACCCGCTGGCCGACTTTCATCGAGCCGTCCATCAGGCGGACGTAGACGACCACGCCCTTGTAAGTGTCGAAGTGGCTGTTGTAGATCAGGGCTTTGAGCGGAGCCTCGCTCGATCCGGACGGACAGGGCACGCGGTCGATGATCGTTTCCAGCAGTGCTTCGATCCCGAGCCCGGCCTTGGCGCTGACCTTCATCACCTCATCGGGGACGGTGAAGACGGCAGTTTCCATTTCGCCGATCACGAAGTCCGGGCGGGCGTGCGGCAGGTCGATCTTGTTCAACGTCGGAATCAGTTTCAGGCCCGCTTCCATCGCGAGGAATGCATTTGCGACAGTCTGGGCTTGAACGCCCTGGAAGGCATCGACGAGGAGGATCGCCCCTTCGCACGCGGCGAGGGAGCGGGAGACTTCGTAGTTGAAGTCCACGTGCCCCGGCGTGTCGATGAGATTCAGTTCGTACTTCGTGTCGCCCTTGGTGTAGTACGTGGTGACGGGGTGCATGCGGATGGTGATGCCGCGTTCGCGTTCGAGGTCCATGCTGTCGAGGGTTTGCGCGCGAATGTCCCGCTCGGAGATCGTTCCCGTCTTCAATAGGAACTGATCGGCCAGGGTGCTTTTGCCGTGGTCGATGTGGGCGATAATGCAGAAGTTTCGAATATTCGACGTCGGCGTCGGCATGGAATCGGCGCTCGGCGGTAAGGATCGGCTAAACGAACGGTAGCTTCTATTGTAGTCTAGCAGTCTCGCGCGAAGCTGAATAGGTGCGGCCGGGCGAACGTCCGAAAGGGTGAGGCCGACGGGATCAATTGACCGCCCTTTGCCCAGCGGCTACCATTGCGGCATGAATTCGAGGTATCCGTTCATGAAACTCTGGCACCGCGGCTCGCTGATCGGCACGATCTTGCTCGCGGGCTTCCTGATCGGCTGCGGACAGAGGCCCTTAAATTCGACGACGACCGCTCCGGGCGTCGAATTGACCGAAGTGACGACGGCGGGGTTCGATGCGATCCTCGCTGAGCAGAAGGGCAAAGTCGTTTACGTGGACGTTTGGTTCCTCGGTTGTCCGCCGTGCGTCGAACGGTTCCCGCACGTCGTGGAGCTCCACAAGAAGTACGCCGATCAGGGCCTCGTGGTGATGTCGGTGGACGTGAACGTGAAGGAACTCAAAAAGCAGGATAAGGTCCTCGT
>Ga0335394_10010850_pt1 | contig 10264 bp, 5 predicted proteins | sample MAT03_FD_205741 | JGI IMG/M metagenome (GOLD analysis project Ga0335394, IMG submission 205741) | Freshwater microbial communities from Lake Fryxell liftoff mats and glacier meltwater in Antarctica - MAT-03 (spades assembly) (version 2) ...
TAAAAATGACACTCCTCCTGTATTTCCAAAAACAATTCCTCCTGTACTGGTGTTAGAAAGTACAATATCACTAAAATATGAGGTATCAGCGGATGACAAATATACTTCGTGGGTGGAATTATTTATAATAGTCAGTGGTCCATCATATTGATTCCCTGCTGAAGAGCTCATGTAAAAATAATAAGTGCCATTATTTGTGATCGAGAGACTGTCTTCAAAAACACAATTTCCTGATCCTGAAGTTGAGGCAGCTCCGGTTGAAACTAAAATAACAGGTTTCAAAAAAGACCCACCATTCATGTGGTAATACCCACAAGTTGCTTCAATTCTAGCATCAATAACAGCTCCTCCAAAATGACACAAGGAACCTGAAATGTTCAGGATTCCGTTGAGTACTTTCCCTCCATTAAAATAGGTCACTCCGGTGGTGGTGAGAGAATAGGTTCCTAAATCCAAAGTATCGCCGTTGATGGTGAAGTTGGTAACCGTTCGGTTTTGATCCAATACCAAATTATTGGGTGCGTTGCTGTTGATAGTTATATTGTCTCCTGATCCCGGAGTTCCTCCTCCCCCGCCCGACCAGTTCCCAGGTATAGACCAATTGCTAGATGAATTTCCAGTCCATATATAGTTGGCCGTAAATGCCGGTGTGCCAATTGCAATTATAAAAAATACTGTAATTATATATTTTGCTTTCATGATATTGAGATTTTTAAAAATGATTTTTAGATGGTTATGATGGTTATGATCATTTATGATAGATAAAAAATGATTACTTGGTCGCTATCAACTTTCTCGACTAGTTCGATGATTCATTGATTCGTAAATTCCCGCCTATTCAGTCGGGCAGGCGTAATTCGTTACGTTCGTAAATTCGTAGATTCGTAGATTCGGACGGCGAAGCCGATTCGTAATTCGTTACGTTAGTTAGTTTCCTATGAACTCATACCAATCACTCCAACTATTCGATCCATTTTTCAATCGCACTTTTGCAGTGTAGGCACTTAATAAAGTTACTGTACCCATTTCTATTTTTATTTCATTCCCAGTTCGGGTGTAGGATACTCCGGTGGGTAAACCCGATGATGGATCATAGGCACATGTGAGTGAGAAGATTTCATTGGCATTATCGTCAGTTCCCACTAACATTTCAATTGCATTCACATTATTTGTGTCGGGGACTACCACTTTAAAAGTTCCTTCGTTTACTGAAAAAGTAACTGCAGCATCAAGTGGAGATTGAGCAACAGAATTAAAGTAGCAACAACAAAATAAAATCAAGCAACTGATTTTTATTTTTAAAAATAAATTAAATCGATAAATGAGTTGGTTCTCTTTCGGTGAAAGATGGTTCTGAGTTGTTTTCATGATAAAAATATTTAAAGGTTAGTATTAAAAATTATACTCATTCCTGAAAATCTTATCACCAATATCACATCACTTCTCGCAAGAAATTCAGTATATCATTCAATAAATCAACAAAACTTAGTTGTAAATTACAAGCTTACAACAAAGTCGCCAAAATGACATCCAAATGTATACAAGTTTTTATTGCAAAAAAAAAATCAAAAAAGTTATGAACAGAGTTGTTAACAATGGAGCGGGTTTGTTTTTGCAATTTAAATGGTATTTATTATTAATAGAAAATCAAACTAATTAGAATTCTCCACTTTCTGAAAATAATCATACACCAAAGCTGCTTTAGAGTTTTCAACAATTTCAGTAAGCCCTTCTAAAGTGGAGTGCGCCATCAGGACCTGCAGGAAATTATTTTTTAATTGAACGCTCTAAAAACGGAACTCAGTATGAATTTGCAGGGTATGTAAAAGACAACAGAAAAGCCGGAGCCAACTCCAATTATTCTTTTATTGATGGAGGATACATCAAACCCGAAACCTGGTACCGCATAACTCAGGTTGATTTGGCAGGAAATAGAACTGTTTTTGGAGTGCCTGTTGCGGTGAAGTAGTGGGATGTTTTTATTACCCTATATTATTAAGTGAAATTTAGAATGGGGAATTACTCTTTATAAATGAGGAGTTAGTGTTATTTTTTTGATTTCAGAATCAAGTTCTATTTGCTACCTTTCAACAATTACCTTACCAACAACTAATCTTTTAGAATTGGTAATTCTACACACATACATACCGTTAGTTATTGATTCATTTAAGTTTACCTCATGAACAGATGACCATTGTGGAAGTACATAGTTATAAACACGATTGCCGAATAAATCAACAATTTCTAAAATTGTACTTTCATTATGCAATGATTGGTAGGAAACTTTAAAATTTCCAGTGGTGGGGTTGGGTGAAATTTTTAATCGTTCTTGTTGAATTCCGGAAAATTCATTCATTCCTGTTAATGAATCGCACGGAGATCCTACCAGTGGACCGAGTTCATAATTGGGATGATTAGGGACCGAAGATCCATTTGACCTAGGCAATGATAATCCATGCGGAACTGCATCACAACTTAAACCCGGTGAATCGGGATAATTAATTACTGATAAGCAATGACTGCTGCCAGGTGCACTCACGTAAATTTTGCCATTTGGAGCCAACTGCATCAAATAAAAGTTGACAAAGTAATTGGGACACGGTATGGTATCAGTTTCTGCGACCACTACTTTTGAATTTGGAATATTCACAGCATACGTATCCCATTGAACGATTTTTGAAAAAGAACTAGTATATAAATACCGTGAATTTGGTGAAAAAGACACACCCATTGATCCATAATTATAGCCATTTATATTGGTAATAGCGTTGACAGAGAATCAGTCCAGGAAAACAACCAATTATAATTAATATAAATAATGATTTTTTCATCTTTGTATTGATATTTTTTGTGTTAATTTGGAATCTATTGAATTCATTTCTATAAAATACATTCCGGGTGAAAGGTCTGTGACTGAAATATGCAGTGAATTAAAGTTAGGTTCTAATTTTAAAGTTTTTAAAACAACACCTTTTAAATCACAAATTCTCAACATTCCTGTTGATTTTATTGAATAATCCATGTTAATTGACTCATCTGCAGGATTAGGATACACACTTAAGAAATCAGTGGATTTTTGAACTGTTTCATGCAATTGATTCATTATTCGAGCACTAGAAGTATCGTTACAAATATAGCATTCTGACTAATTCTTTCCGCCGGCATTTGCTCAGGTATGAATTGATGTGTACTATGAGTTGCGCTTCCCAACCACGCGAATGCGTTAGTGGTAAGATCTGAATTATTTGCCAGCCATGGTTCTATGTTTTCAATATCACGTGATGAAAGATTGAAAAACGTTCCTTCTGAATTCATTTTTGATCGAAGTAGTTCATAATAATCTAGTTTTAAAGAATCTTCGGCATCTGATAAAATTGCAGTACTCATTAAACTGTCGACCATTAAAGAATCATTTTTAATTTATTGAACCACCACTTTCACCACACCCAGTCTTTCACCGCCGTAAGTTGCTATTTCAACAAGGTAAATTCCGGCGTGCAGACCAACGGGTTTGAATATACATTCTATCCACGTATCTGCTATCAAAAAGCCGGTTTGGGGCTGCTGCACTATTTTCCCTTGTAAATCATATACCCGCAATTGGTAGTGTTCGTTTAATAAACGCTGTGTAAGTCCTTCTACTTTTATAAGTGCCTGGGTGGTTATAGGGTTGGGGGAAACAGTTATGGTGAATGATGAGGTTGATGCAGTTTCAAACAAACCTGTTGGCTCACCACAACCCGTTGACAAACACCCTGTGCTATCCAACTTCACCAACCAGCCATCTTGCCCGCCACTGGCACCATCAAATACAAAACCGGCGCATATTATTCCTCCATCGGGTGTTTCCTGTACATCGCGAAAATAACAATGACTGTTGCCATAACGATATTGCCGTCGCCACTTTTCGGTGCCTGATGAATCGGTGCGGATGATGAAGCCGTCCGTTAAACCATTGTTTTTTCTTGACCCTGCTCCAACAAGATCTAAATTATTCATTTCCCGTACCCAACTATAAGAATCTACTCCAATTCCTTGAAATTTTTGCCAAATGACATCTCCATTGATATCAATTTTTAAGATTTTTCCATAAGGTAAATCTAGGACTAAATCATTTCTACCACTTCCAATAATATAATTCCCATCTGAAAGTTTTAAAATACCTACTGCTGTTTCATTGTAAATTGTACCATACGTTTTATGCCACTGATAATTTCCCAGACTATCCCACTTCACAACGATATCATCCCGATTGGAATTATTCCCAAAACCAAAACTTCTCGTCCAGCCGGAAGTTAAATAACCTCCGTCAGGAGTTTGGACGGAGGAGTAGCCACAATCAAACCGAATCCCTCCAAAGCTATTCATCCATTCGAAATTACCAATGCTGTCTGTTTTTAAAATGAAGATATCGCCGTCTGTTAACGCTGAATCCGCAATTTCACCAGTTATCAAAAATCCATGGTCAGAAGTTTCTATCATATAGTTTCCATAATAATCATATCCTTGTGGGGCGGGATATTTAGTCGTCCATAATGTATCACCATTAATATCTAATTTTGCAATGTATGCATATACTTTTTGAGTAGTTATATCTCTATAGTATGAACCAATAGCATATTTGATGTCAAATGTTTTAATAAAACTGTAAATAATGAAATATTCCGAAGAACTCCCATAGGTCTTTGAACTTTGAACTGCGCCTTGAAAATCCAGTCTTTGAAATATGTATTGAGTAAAAGGTGGATTATAGGAAAGCATAACTTTTGCATATCCATTGGGGTCATTTAAAATGTTAAAGTCGTTATCTACTACATTATGATATGTATTATTAAAAGATATTTGAGCATCAATACTGCCATGCTCAAATATCTTTAAGAATATAAATAAAAATAAAATTCTTTTCATTCAACTATTTTATTGCTGCACAATAAATTTGGCACTCAAAGTGGAGTTCGACGATTTAACAATTAACATATAAATTCCGGATGGTAAATCTGATATATTAATTTCAAACTGCGTTTTGTTCATGTTGGATTGCATAAATATTTTTTCACCATACGAATTAATAATTTCACATGATGTCTTTTCTGTTAGATCCAAATTAGTAGTTATAGTAAAAATACCTGAATTTGGATTGGGGAAGATTTTTAATTGTTCTTTGACTGGGTCTTTCTGCAGTACAGTACTCTGACTAATTCTTTCAGCATGCAATTGCTCAGGTATGAACTGATGTGTACTATGAGTTGCGCTTCCCAACCATGCAAATGCGTTATTGGTAAGATCTGAATTATTTGTCAACCATCGTTCTATGTTTTCAATATCACGTGATGAAAGATTGAAAAACGTCCCTTCTGAATTCATTTTTGATCGAAGTAGTTCATAGTAATCTAGTTTTAAAGAATCTTCGGCATCTGATAAAATTGCAGTACTCATTAAACTGTCGACCATTAAAGAATCGTTTTTGTCTAGGTACCAGGTAATTTTGTACCACTGTGCATCTGAATTGTCCAGTGAATCAAAATACATCACAATGGTGCTGTCTTGAAAAAGAGTATCTTCAGCAATTAATAATTGAATGAAAGAGGTCCATAGCTTTGCCTTTATGGTTCTATCTTCCTGTTCCGCAATAATTGCCAGCCATTCATATCGATCATTCCCGGATGGTTCATCAACCGCACATGCTGAAACATCTGGACTTCCATTTTGACAATTTTCAATATCTCCTGCAGTTGCATCACTCAAAATATCGCTGGAACAAGCTATATTGGGAACTGTTTGTGAAGGTGTTCCGTTGGCAAAATACCAAAAATCAACCGTTGAGTTTATGTGATTTTCCTTTATAGGATCAAAGCAGGTATCGTAGAATAAGTTGCCGGCTGTGCGGCCTCCATTTATTGGACATTCAGTTCCCTGATCATTTAGAATCCCCCAAGCGCTTTGAGGGTTAACAACCCAAGAATGAGCATGATTTTCATAGGTATTGCAACGAATTTGAAGATTGGTATTAAACGATTCTGTTTGAGTTCCAATAAAAGTACCGTCAAAAACATTGTCAAATATTTCGCTGGCAGAAGGAGCACTTCGGGTAGCAAGGAGACCTATATTCTGGTACCCTGCTGTTCCAGACAAAAGAAATGAATTTCGATTGTAAATTCTGTAATCTCTGCTAAAGTTCATCCATACTCCGTAGGGTCTTTCTAAACCCGAAACTTGAGTAGGAATATTGAATACGTTGCCTTTAATTTCAGCAAAACTACCTCCTATAATGTTTGCTCCAAAATACACATCATTAAAAGTATTATCAGCAATTAAAATGCGTCGTGTACTTCCAAGGGTCAAATTATCAGCATAAATTCCATAAGTTAGATCAGTAAAAGTATTGTCGGCCGTAATATTAATACCACAAGTATGGCACTCAACACCATTTCCACGAATATCAGCATCCTGAGCATTTAAGGCAGTGAAAGTATTACCGGAAATATTAAATTGACTACTTCCATAAAGTTTCACAAAGCCCGATAAAGCTTCTCTTCGTTCATCATCATATTTATAAAACGGATCTCTCAAAATACTGCCGGATATAAATTCATTTCCAATTATTCTATTTACAGAATATCCCTGGCTAAATGGCCCTATCCAAATTCCATCTCTGTTATTTTCAAATATAGAACCGTCGGTTGCATGAACTATTCCACCTCCCATAAGATTTGTTCCAGTAAGATATTCAAATTTCCGATCATATTTGGCTTCATCGGCACAAATTGCGATTCGGGCATTTTTAATAACAGCCGTTTCATGAATTTTAACGAACCCTTGATTATCTACAGTTTGTGACAGATTCGGTTGCCCTAGCACCTGAATACCATCCCACATACCATCATCACATCCGCTGTCAATTACATCTAAAGTAGCATAATCCCTTATTTCAAGTTCACCACCGGGTTCAACGATAATGTTGGTAAGAATATTGTGTCCTGTTGCATCTGAAATTCGGCGACTATCAGCAAATGTGATGGTAGCATTACTATTTATGGTCAGTTTTGCATTATCACGTATAATTACTTTTCCGAAAATCTCCAGATTTGTATCCCAAGTTTCGCTTCCTGTAATTTCCATTTCATAATTTCCATTTAAGTTAACATCTGCATCATGGCTGGCACGTGATTGACAATCGCTTTGCAATTTACATAAATAGTAATCATCAAAATTATAACTATTGTTTCCGGCTACAACAAAGCCGCCATCTTGTGCACGAGTTATGGTGTACATGCACTCCTGTTTTTTATAATCACCGGGGTAATAAACAGGATCTTTGTCATTCACATCGAACTGAATTTGCCATTCAGGGAAAGGAGAAGTGGCATCAAATTTTGTTACAGAAGCATCGGTATTCCAATAGGCTATTGGTGGACCGATGGACGTGCCACTCAAACATGTAGTTACTTCGTTCCAAGATCTACTTTCATTAAAACCTTTTTTAGAACTTAAAACTGCAAAACCATTATCTTCCGGAGTTGAAACGACATCAATTTTTAAGTCGAAAGCCGCTACTTGACCAATAGAAACAAAATCTATAATATGACCATCTGACATATCCATTCTGTAAACCCTTCCCTCACCAAAATTATCTTCGGACCAGAGACAATGATTGCAATCATAAATTACAGGAACCAAAAGTATATTGGAACCAAATTCATCTTTTCCAAATCGTAAATAATGATTAACAGTTTTCATGCTTAACGAACTACCTACAAGATCGGTTGTGTTGTACCAATATGCATTATTATCTAAATCTATGGATCCAAAATTATCCAATGCTTGAAAAACAAAAGATTTCCTGGAATAAATATCAGGATTAAAATGCCAAGCATCTAATATTCCACTGAAAAAAAACTCTTCTGTGGCAGGGGTATAAATTACATCTCTGACAACAGAGGGTACGTCAAAATCAAATTCAGATTGGAGAGAATTAGAAGGCAAAATATATGAATCAATAATATTTCCATTGTAATCAATATCCAAAATCCAACCATTTCGAATCACCCCGTTCCCATCTGGTGTTGAAACATGGTCGGGGTGATCTGCTGAACCTACTAAGCGATATCCTTCACTAGGAACTTCAGTGAAACTAATCAATTCGGATCCATAATCATCTGCATTGGAGATATCAGAATAGGTTGCGTGTCCATAAATACCCTGCCATTCAACAATTCCTTCCTTATCAACTTTCACAACATAGCCATGTGTTGCGGCTAGTCCTGTGAGGGCATTACATATATTGGTGCTACCTTGTCCACGATTATAAACCAATGGATCACCGGTTAACCGTACGACAGTCGCTTCTGAAATTCCGCAAGCTAAATAACCACCATCTGATGTCATTTTAACTCTAAAAAAAGTTCCTGCTTCATAATTCTGGTGCCAAGTATACCCTTTCCCATCCAAAGGTTTTAAAGCCATTGAAGATAATAAAACACCTCTGTTTAAATTGCTTGTTTCGAAGGCAACACATTCCGGATTATGACCCACCCAACCGGAGCATCCATTAAATACGGTGGACTCATCTAAAATCTCATTTACAAAAGAACTATATCCTGCACAAATATACCCATCCATTACAGGAGAAGATCCGGTTATATCACAGCTATTATCATGGGCATACCACCACTCATCTCCGCTTTCATTCCATGTTTGAGGTAAATTTGGATTAAAAGGATTGGTTTCTGCCCAATCGGTAGCTCTCCAATCAACTGCAGGAGGATGAAAATCGTATTGAACCAATGGCTGAACAACATTAATTCGCAAAGAATCTATTGCAAATCTCCCTTTATAATCAGAAGCATATAAATAATATTTTCTAGTATAAGTTAAATCAGCAATGGGATTTAAACATTTTGTGCAAGATAAATCAGTACTTGGATACCACAATAAATCCCCATAAGCACTTACACCTGAAATGGTGAATGTTCCGGGAACTAAAGATGTATCATTGCCCAAAACAACATAGGGAAGAGGAGTTGTTTTATAAGAAAATGCGAAATAGGAATAATTTGTATTTGCGGTATTATTTTTTATTTTACCTGAAGAAACATTTCCCGTAAAAGAATTTTGTCCTAAGTCTTTCCATTGTGTCCCGTTCCAGGAGGCCACTCTTAAATCAACAGAATCCAAAATAGGACAAGCGCTCGAATTCCAAGTTAAATAGGCATTGACATTTGAACTTCCTACAATTCTTTCTAATTTCCAATAATCGCACTTACTAATATAATCAATAGTGGTATCCATTGTTGTCCCCAGCGATTGTTCTTCATCAAAATATTCAGCCATAAAAGCATCAGTAGCAATGGAAGGCGCAGAAATTTCAATTGAATTTTGTATTGAATTTTTGCCAACAGGAAATTGAAACGCCGAATTCCCAACCTTCTTCACCGGTCCACTCACAAAACTACTATTGGAAGCACCAGTTGCAGTGGAACCATGCTTCATGGTAAGCAAATTTGAAGATGTCGTTATGATGTTGCCTTGAATAAAAATAAGCGAATCATCCACACTCAAAGTAGTATTCGCCGTCACATGATTTGCACTTTTATTAATCGAAAGTTTCTTAATCGGAAAATTATAACTTCCATTAAGTGTCTGGGCGTTTCCGCCTGCAAAAGTTACTTTTCCGTTTGATGAATTAAACACTACTTTGCTGGAGTTAAGGGTTATATTTCCATAAAAGTACGAATTTCCGGTGTAACATAGTTGGACATCTTGTCCGCCGGTGGAATTAAAAGTAACATCGCCAAGGTACGTGTCGGGAGTGGTATTGGCCATTCGCACCCTGCCTGATGAACCTGCATTGTCAAGCACAAGTGCTCCGGCAAAGGTATTTCCACCATCACAATGGAAACTGCCCGAACTGCCGTTTCGGGTAATGGAAGTGGTGCCGTTGAAGGTGCTATTTTTTAGCAAAATGCCGGGTGTTGTTACGGTGAGGTTCCCTTCAAAGTTAGCATTTATTAAGTTCAAAATGGCGGTTCCGGTTAAAGTTAAAGTTTGAGCTGTAGAGCCTTGCTGGTAAAAGTTTTTGAGAGTGAGGTAATTATTGGTAATACCACTACTACCAATAGATATTGTTTTACCTGAAGTTAAAAATGACACTCCTCCTGTATTTCCAAAAACAATTCCTCCTGTACTGGTGTTAGAAAGTACAATATCACTAAAATATGAGGTATCAGCGGATGACAAATATACTTCGTGGGTGGAATTATTTATA
>Ga0335394_10010854_pt1 | contig 10262 bp, 3 predicted proteins | sample MAT03_FD_205741 | JGI IMG/M metagenome (GOLD analysis project Ga0335394, IMG submission 205741) | Freshwater microbial communities from Lake Fryxell liftoff mats and glacier meltwater in Antarctica - MAT-03 (spades assembly) (version 2) ...
GTGATTTGCTTTCAAATTTTGTTCTTTATTTTTGTATTAACAACGGAGTTGCCGATCAAGGTTTAACGTCAGTTGTTGTGATTTGCTTTCAAATTTTGTTCTTTATTTTTGTATTAACAACTTGCCCAACATGGGTTACCAACCCTACTGGTGTTGTGATTTGCTTTCAAATTTTGTTCTTTATTTTTGTATTAACAACGATTTTGACACAATATCACAATGATTGTCGGTTGTGATTTGCTTTCAAATTTTGTTCTTTATTTTTGTATTAACAACAGTTACATTTACTTTTATTGAATAGGTTATGTTGTGATTTGCTTTCAAATTTTGTTCTTTATTTTTGTATTAACAACCATAGTTCTTTTCTTTCGCCCGCCCATACCGTTGTGATTTGCTTTCAAATTTTGTTCTTTATTTTTGTATTAACAACTAGACGTGGTGAAGTAGCTGCTGCAATCTTGTTGTGATTTGCTTTCAAATTTTGTTCTTTATTTTTGTATTAACAACCTTGCCCCCCCCTCCCCTCAGCTATCAAGGTGTTGTGATTTGCTTTCAAATTTTGTTCTTTATTTTTGTATTAACAACGATGCCAATGATGATAATGATGTTATCACCGTTGTGATTTGCTTTCAAATTTTGTTCTTTATTTTTGTATTAACAACTATGCCATTCAGGATGCCCACCGCTGCATGGTTGTGATTTGCTTTCAAATTTTGTTCTTTATTTTTGTATTAACAACCGCTTTTCGTTCATCCTTGCCCTTCTGTGCGTTGTGATTTGCTTTCAAATTTTGTTCTTTATTTTTGTATTAACAACACATTGACATAACTGCTAACTATGATGATTGTTGTGATTTGCTTTCAAATTTTGTTCTTTATTTTTGTATTAACAACACCAAACAAAATTACATGTAGCCTTCGTCTGTTGTGATTTGCTTTCAAATTTTGTTCTTTATTTTTGTATTAACAACCGGAGGTGAGGCTTTTCGACACGATGATAAGTTGTGATTTGCTTTCAAATTTTGTTCTTTATTTTTGTATTAACAACTCTAATTCGATTGGAACGTTATTGCTATCGTTGTGATTTGCTTTCAAATTTTGTTCTTTATTTTTGTATTAACAACATCGCCCGTGGCAAGGGATAGCCCTAAAGTAGTTGTGATTTGCTTTCAAATTTTGTTCTTTATTTTTGTATTAACAACACACTTCGCTCGTCATGGTCACGGGTTCCAGTTGTGATTTGCTTTCAAATTTTGTTCTTTATTTTTGTATTAACAACACGCCTGAGGGGGATATAATCAAAGCCACAGTTGTGATTTGCTTTCAAATTTTGTTCTTTATTTTTGTATTAACAACGATGCCGAGTTGAGCCATTGCGATATTGAGGTTGTGATTTGCTTTCAAATTTTGTTCTTTATTTTTGTATTAACAACCATTTATGATTAGGTGTATTGCATTGTATCTGTTGTGATTTGCTTTCAAATTTTGTTCTTTATTTTTGTATTAACAACTGTAAACTCCCACTATTCCTATAACTACCTGTTGTGATTTGCTTTCAAATTTTGTTCTTTATTTTTGTATTAACAACGGAGTTGCCGATCAAGGTTTAACGTCAGTTGTTGTGATTTGCTTTCAAATTTTGTTCTTTATTTTTGTATTAACAACAATTTTTTACATGGGAAATGTATAATAATAGTTGTGATTTGCTTTCAAATTTTGTTCTTTATTTTTGTATTAACAACATCACCATTGTGGTTAAATAGCGATACTATGTTGTGATTTGCTTTCAAATTTTGTTCTTTATTTTTGTATTAACAACCGCTTTTCGTTCATCCTTGCCCTTCTGTGCGTTGTGATTTGCTTTCAAATTTTGTTCTTTATTTTTGTATTAACAACACATTGACATAACTGCTAACTATGATGATTGTTGTGATTTGCTTTCAAATTTTGTTCTTTATTTTTGTATTAACAACATACAGGCGGAGCGTTACATATTCACTTAGGTTGTGATTTGCTTTCAAATTTTGTTCTTTATTTTTGTATTAACAACGTTTGCGCTAATCGTAATACTAATGTCTCCGTTGTGATTTGCTTTCAAATTTTGTTCTTTATTTTTGTATTAACAACGCAACTCGTAATGTACGCGATTTGATTTCTGTTGTGATTTGCTTTCAAATTTTGTTCTTTATTTTTGTATTAACAACAATGCCAAACAACTGCCCCTCCAAGTCTCCGTTGTGATTTGCTTTCAAATTTTGTTCTTTATTTTTGTATTAACAACTACGGAATGGAATAGTTCCCGCCCGCTTTCGGTTGTGATTTGCTTTCAAATTTTGTTCTTTATTTTTGTATTAACAACGGTTGAAATGCTAAGTGCGGCATATACAGAGTTGTGATTTGCTTTCAAATTTTGTTCTTTATTTTTGTATTAACAACATGTTTGTGTTACTGGTGATTCAGCGCACGGGTTGTGATTTGCTTTCAAATTTTGTTCTTTATTTTTGTATTAACAACATATTACTAACTTTTAAAACTTAGCAAAATGTTGTGATTTGCTTTCAAATTTTGTTCTTTATTTTTGTATTAACAACCAACTTGGAATAGGTCAGGAAGCTATCAACGTTGTGATTTGCTTTCAAATTTTGTTCTTTATTTTTGTATTAACAACTCATGGCAGAAGATGCAGTTAATGCGGGGTGTTGTGATTTGCTTTCAAATTTTGTTCTTTATTTTTGTATTAACAACTAATGTTGTAAAAATGGCTGTGCCACATAAGTTGTGATTTGCTTTCAAATTTTGTTCTTTATTTTTGTATTAACAACAAAATATTTTATGTAATACCTTTGCCCGGCAGTTGTGATTTGCTTTCAAATTTTGTTCTTTATTTTTGTATTAACAACAAAATGTAGGCACAAACCACGGCATCAGTGGTTGTGATTTGCTTTCAAATTTTGTTCTTTATTTTTGTATTAACAACCATTTGTTGCGTATGCAACAAAAGAATATTGTTGTGATTTGCTTTCAAATTTTGTTCTTTATTTTTGTATTAACAACTTTTATATTGTCGAAGCCGTCTGCTTCGTGGTTGTGATTTGCTTTCAAATTTTGTTCTTTATTTTTGTATTAACAACAAAGAATATCTGCAAGCAACGCAAGTTGCAGGTTGTGATTTGCTTTCAAATTTTGTTCTTTATTTTTGTATTAACAACAAAACTGGCGCAGAAACACTGGCTATTTGGGTTGTGATTTGCTTTCAAATTTTGTTCTTTATTTTTGTATTAACAACTTCAATACAAGAGACCTGCTTAATCAAATAGTTGTGATTTGCTTTCAAATTTTGTTCTTTATTTTTGTATTAACAACAGGGTAGCCTAAAAAGCCATATTTTATTGGGTTGTGAGTCAAAATTAGGATTAAGAAACTAAGATTTTCCCGATTGGATATCCATTCCTTTCGGGTTTTTTCATTTAAAACAGTTCCAATTGTTGTGGTATTGGCTTTGGGGGGGCAGCTGCTTTCCCCCAAAATATTTCCATCATACCAAATTGTTTGTCAGTAATGCATAAAATACCTACATGCCCTTTTTCTGGTAATTTTTTCTTTACACGTGCAATATGTACATCAGCATTTTCTTTGCTTGCGCAATGTCGCATATAAATACTGAACTGGAACATGGCGAATCCGTCTTTTAGGATTGACTTCCGGAACTTAGTATATATCCGCCGATGTTCAGCTGTTTCAGTAGGTAGGTCAAAAAAAACTAATACCCACATAATTCTATATTCGTTTAAACGCATATACTCTCAAGCCTACATTCTGCAGGCAGGTTCTTATTCTTGTAAAAAGATTTTGGGATATATCAACTTTTTCTGCTCGCCTGCAAAACATTTGACAAGGCTCGAAGTGGTGGTTTGAGCAGCAATCATCAGTGGACTTCTTTCGTTTGAAATGCTTACATCTGTTGCTGGCAAGGTCAATAGTTTTTGTTTCAAAACGCTTGTAAGGGAACTGATGTCGTCTTCACTTTTAATAATTTCCAACACCATTTCGTCTACAAAAGGCCTAAAAGGTTCCATAATATCATCTGCAAGGCAATAGGCATTATATTTATTCCGATGATGTATTCCGAGAGCAGGTAAAAGCCCTGAACCTACTAATGCTCTTGCTATAACCGCCCTGATGATGGCATATCCATAATTGAGTAAATTATTTGGTGCATCACCTTCTCGGCTACGTTTAAATTTGGTAATAAAATGAATAAATATTTTATCAAAATAATAAGCAGCTGCAACGCCCTCATAATTTTTCGAATCACCGCTTAGCACCTCATTGGCCCAAGTTTTTAATTTAGTTCCATCAATATTATTTTTTTCCAACACTGACGCTTGGTTTCTAATCTTAGCTTGAACTGTTTGCTGCCATAAATTCTTTTTAAGGGGTTCGCTTGCTTCTATTTGATCTTGGTAACGGTCCTGCAATAATGTATTTCCTTCAAATGGAAGCATAATACCAGATGGAATATGTTTCTCATTACAAGTAACAATAACTACATTACTAAATAATAATTTATTTATTAAAACATGTGTTATTGTTATTTGCGGATTTTCCAAAATTATAATTCCAATATCTTCAATGGGCACTTGACGCACTTCTTTCCTTCCTTCTGAAGAATTGCCGGTTTCAACAACCAGTTGTTCATTAATTGTTGAAAGTTTAGCTGGGGTGGTGAAGAATAAAGTGCGCTTAATCATTTAAATTACATTAAAATATGTGGTGAAATATTTCCCAATCTATCTACTTTTAGCTTGATAAAATTTTCCTTTATTACTTGTAATCTATCAATTGTTTTTTCTGATTTATTCATACTTTCAAACTCACCTTTTTTCAACTTCGGATCGTATGGTTGAATTAATAAGCTGACTGATGCGGGTAAAAAGTAAGCTGCAGAAGTCTGGGTACTCTTCATTACATAAATTCTTTCAGCTAAAGCCTTTTTATTGTTCCAATCTATTTTATTGTTTTTTTCTTCCTCTGTAGGTACATAAACTAAATCACCTGGAGAAAGAATAATATACTGACTATCGGGTTTAACGTCATGTATTGGCAGGCCTTTTGCCAAACGTTCAATAGTATCAAGAAAGTTTGGGGTATAATAATTCCTTACAACTTTTTCCTCCCCTGTTTTCTTATTAATTTGCTTATTTATTTCTATTATAAAATACTGATTAACGCCAGCGTCGCCCTCCAGCAATTTGTTATCTTTTTCTATTTTGGTGCCACTTTCTTTCCTGGTTACCTTATTAATAGGATATGGAGATTTCTTATGTAGCATTTCAAGTGCTTCCCCTTTAAATGCCAATTTTGGGTTGTCATTATATTCTTTCAGGTGCTCTCTTAAAAGCGTTGTAAGCCAATTATTTTTCAAATTGGAATAGGGCATCTTTTCTATTTTATCTGGCGTAAAAGTTTCGTCAATATTTACTCTTTTAGAGGCATATTTCTTAAAATGCAGTAAATCAAGCTGATCGATTTTATTGCCATAATCATCAAATAAAGGATTGGCCGCAAAATATTTAATGGATTCTTGCTCATTATTATCGTATTTAAATAATATGTTGTTTATTTTCTTACGTATATCTTTTTTGGCAATTCTCCAATCCTCGCTATTCCATTCAAATTTTTCTCTTTTATTAAAAGCAATTTGTACTTGAAGTGCTTTTTTAAAATCAACATTGTTTCTATATTCTGCGATGTGAATTTTACCAAATGGTTGACCAAATAAAGATTGGCGTACCGCTACCCAATACTTTTCATCATCTTTTGGGGCAACTTGATAATGAATTTTCTTCTCCCAAATTTTTTCCCCATCAACTTTTTCTACCTCAACCCATTTGTAATATTTATTAATTGCTTTGGATATTAGTTTTGTAGTTGGTTTGTAAGAAACAATAACTGACTCTATAGCATCCTTGGCGTCTAAATAAAACCTTTCCCATGGTGATGCAAATTCTGTCATTCCATTTTCCAGATTCTCTAATTGTTTCTTTTTATTTAATAAATATTTCCACTTCGCCCATTCATTATAATTAGCAATATCCTTCTTATTATTACTTAGTGAATTTAAACTATTTAAATATTTAATATGGCTTCGGCTAGTACAAGCAACTACCAATGCATCAAGGGCATGATGTCTGTGATCGATACGTTTGTAATCTTTAGCGAAATGAAAGTCCGCTTTCTTGGAGTCACTCAATATTACTAATTTTTCTTCGAGGATACTTTCAAGTCTTACAAAGCGAGGCAATAATATTTCTTTCCATAGCTTGTTCAACCCCCATTTATTTTTTAAATTTGACGTAATATTTCCAGATGAATACACAAGCCCTGCATCCGTGTCGCTTCCATTCGCTACTGGAAGTAAAAACTGAGCCACTGTTTTTGAAATATATTTTGTATCATTCATTTGTCTTTCAACAAAATCATCAGGCACTTCATACAATTTTAAATGTCTTTTTTTCTTTTTATTTGTAAATACATTGTCTGCGAAATCTTTGTATTCCTCAAGAGTTAGTACTTTCGTTACTTCGCCGCTATTAAGTTTTATTTCCCTCCCTTGCGAATCTTCAATGAATTGAATTGCAAGTCTGTTATCTTTCAGAGCATTAACTTCTGCTTCAACTACTACTTTGTTGGCAAATGAATTATCGTAAAACTTTGCTCTTGGTATAATATGATCTATCTGATATCTCTCTGAGAAAAGTTCACTCAACTTAATAATTCTACCTGTATACGGAGAGCGATAATTTTGCTCAGCCCAATGCCTATATTTTTCTATGTCTGCATCTTTAATGAACTCCGAATTATTATTCTTAAAAAGTAAATCAAATTCATCTTCACCTTTATTGCCGCCAGTTTCCTTCCATAGTCTGAACTTCTCTATATCAAAAGGTGAATCTGGATTAAAATTCGGATACTTTAATTCCTTTAACAATGCAGTTATTCGTTCTCTTTCTATCCTGTTTTTTTGATTTACTTTATATATTGCTTCTCTTTCTTTATTACTATTTTTCATTTCTCTCCCTAATTCTACATGTATATAATCAGGGCGACCTAAATTTTCATCCTTCCAAATTTCTTTTACAAGGTTAAGTGTTTCCCTAATTACTTTCTCAACTATAGGATTTCGTAAGGAATTGTGGGGAATGATTTCGTTTATTTTAAAATCGTCTATTTTTTCATATTTAGTATCGTTCGCGCTTTCACTATGCCGCCCATATATTATATAAGCTGCAAGGAATGTTGGCAAACCTGCAAAATCGTATATGTCTTTTAAGTCTCGTTTGACTATTTCATGACGAAGAATTTCCGGTATATTTTTATCAGATATTGCTTTATCAAAATCTTTATATTTTTCTGATTTTTCAAACAGAATGTTTATATCAAATTCATTCCAATATTTGCCAATACGCATTAGAGGCAATAATTTATTTATAGCCTTTGTTGATAACGAGGAATATTGCCTTTTGAATTCAGGCATCTTGGAAATGCTTTTAATAAGTGGTTCAGGCAAATCGAAATATTTTGGGTTCCTCAAAGCATTTGCAATTTCTTTTTCCTCAGGTAAGGAATAAACGATATGCCATAAATGATTAAATAATTCTTTATTATTTAAATATTTTTCACCTTCTTCAACAAAACCATTTTTCTTAAATATTTTTCTGAATAAGCCTTTCGTTTCATTTCCTGTAAAGTTATCTTCGGGATAATTGAGCTTATATTCAAATGTCTTTTCTCCATTCTCAATTATATCTTTCTTAAACCCAAATAATCTCAAAATACTATCATGTGTTACTTCTATCGAACTATCGAATAACTCAAATAATCTTTCTTTATTTTCAGTCGTTAGATATTTTACGCTAACATCAATGTTTATTTTAAGCTTGTTATTTAATATTTCTTCTTTTTTAATGATTTTTAAATTATGGATTGTTTGCCAAATTCTGAATTCCTGAAATGTGGGCGAACTTTTAGATGTAACCTGTATTCCAACTATTTTTATTTCGCCACTTTTTGTTTTATATGCCTTCGTTTCATATTGACAACTTGCTAACAAACCTTTTTGTGATTTTAACCCCCGTTGATAATATATAATATCATTAAAGAATATGTGAAATAAATCTTTGCCTTTTATTTCTTTATTTTTTTCTGTGTTATGAGTATAAAAGCTGTCTGCAATTTCAGAAATATTATTTTTATCTTCAAATTCATTTTGATAAAATTTACTCTGTTTTTTCCAGATAGCCTTTAATTCATCTTGGTAAAATTTCCTATCAAAAATCCGTTGCTTTATTTTAAAGTTTCGATCTTTTCTTAATTCATTTAAGTAAGTTTCTGATATGTGTTTTCCTTCTGCAATTAAAAATTTTTCCCATGCCTTTTTTCTACTTTCCCATGCGTTTTGGTCAACTTCAGTAATTGTGTAAGTTATTTTTTGGTCTTTTGTCGTTTTCTTTGTTATTTCAACTTCAATATTTTTATTTAGCCAATCTAATGGATTTTTCCTTTTTTTAATTGCTGTAAATTCTAGGTCGGTGGTTTTGCAGGTAAATTCATAAAAAATATAATCGCTATCTTTTCCTTCACCTTTATTTTTTTCTGTTATCGAAGTAACTGTTACAATTTCAACCCATTTTTCATATAGTGGATATTTTACCTCGGTTGCATCATCCTCAAATTTATTATCCTTTCGGCTACTTTTGAATCCTCTTCTTTGGTTATAGTGATATAAAATTCTTGCAAGTTCGGGTAAGCTTACCTGAGTATTTAGGGCTTTAGCTTTAAGAAAATAAATAATCCAATCTTCCGAAATTTCACATTCCTCACCTTTTATTGTCCGTTTTCCTGCTGTTCCAAAAAACTCTGCTACTTCGTTCTTTAAACTATTCGAATAAGGTAAATATTTGTTAATATTGTGCTTATTTAATTTCTTGAAATTTACAGGAAATTCCTTTGGAACCCATCCGAGTATTTTGAATGCTTCAATAAGTCTTGTTCTTCTTAATTTATAGCGCTGATTTAATCTTCTTGCTCCTCTTGCTTGTCTTCTACCCGCTGCCTTTGATACTGGATTACCAGCTTCAAACTTATTCAAAGAATCGGCATCCATTGGAATTATTCTGGAACCTAATTGTATTATTTTACCATCTAAAGCTTCAGGGTTCTCATAAGCATTGCTTTCTATAAATGCCCACCCGATTGAATTTGTACCAATGTCAAGCCCAAGAATTTTTTTCATAAAAATTATATTTACGCATTAACTAAATAAAAATGCCCCGAAATACGTCGAGGCTCGTGAAAATCATTACGGAATGATCCTTATTGTGATTTGCTGTCGCTAAGTTAATCATTTATTTATTAAATTTAAAATTAAACTTCTACTTAATAGTCTTCGTTTAATAAAGTGTAAATCGATTTTTGTTTACAATATTACCTAACTTTTTTGTTTTTACATTCGCAGAGAACTATGAATCACTAAGGTCTTGATGTTTATAGGTTAACTTTCTTGCCATTTCTCCGAAAAGAAAGGTATGTATCTTGATGACTGGTGCTCCGTTGTGGCTTGGCAACATCGGGCGTCAGCACACAGCGTGGTTACTAGTCAAGTAGATTATTGCTTGTATGTGAGCAACTTGCTGAATGAGTTAAATAGTTAAAAACTATGGCCGGACTCAACCCATTCGATAACGATGGGAAGCGACGTTATCGGTAGTCTATTGAATCAAAGTTACTGTTAAGATTGCACCGATTCAAACATACATTGTAGTAAAGTGGGTTGGATTACATCATATGAATTATGTGAAGAGAAATTGAAGAAAGCCTGCCTATGAGGTTTCTTTGTTTGTGTTAATCCGCATTGTTTCAAACACAAAAGCCTATGTTTATCATGAGCTAGTTGTTGTTTTTAGTAAACCCGCTATGACTTCCGCCTGAAAAGCGGCGGATAAACTTCTCGTCCTAGGTCATTAAAAAATGCACATAAAAAAATCCGCCTACGAAGCGGATTTTTTATTTTATTTCGTGATCCCGCTGGGATCGTATGTATAACAGCCATTTTTTGCGATTTGCTCTGAAATGCATGTAAATATTAGGTATTATTTTTTTGAGTTAGCAGAATAAAGTATAAAAAAGAACGAAAATGCACCAAATGTCCCCCCCCCACTTTTTATATCTTAGCATCTTAAAACACAATTATGCCATCAGTTT
>Ga0335394_10010864_pt1 | contig 10257 bp, 10 predicted proteins | sample MAT03_FD_205741 | JGI IMG/M metagenome (GOLD analysis project Ga0335394, IMG submission 205741) | Freshwater microbial communities from Lake Fryxell liftoff mats and glacier meltwater in Antarctica - MAT-03 (spades assembly) (version 2) ...
ATAGCCGTCGCTGCTGATGACAAAGCCGCTACCAGTGCCTGCGGGGTTGTTGGGTTGCGGGGCATTGCGCTGGTTGTTCGGTTTTGTGACGTTTAAATGCACCACGGCATTGCTCACGGTACGTGCCACGCGGGTCACGGTTTGGGAATAAGCGTCCAGGAGGTTGTCGTCCTGTTCAGGCACGGGACGTATTGTGGCAGGGGGCAGGGGGGTATTTGTAGTAGCCAGGAAATCAAGCATGGATGTTACCTATTAATAATGAGCGATCAGGGTTAGGGATGCTGTCAAGGCTTGGTTGGCGAGAACTGTGCCAATTGGGGTAGGGGCGACAGAATGGCAGCGCCTGAAGGTTGGGGGGCAGGGCAGACGCATAAACGCAGCGTAGCGATAAGGTCTTTTTTTGATTGACGATTTACAACGCGCGCTTCAAAGCATACTGCCATTAGCCTCCTCAACATCAATCTCCCCGGGATATTCCCAAAGCCAATTCAAATCATGAACCACTGTCAAAACAACCCCAAAGCTTGCTTGTACATGGCAGGGGTAAATACCCTTTTTTACAACAAATGTCTCCAGGTTGAGCGGCTTCAATAAATGAGGCGATAGTTGAGTTGGGACATCAACCCTAAAAAAACTGGTACCAAAAAAATATTCAAATGTGAGCGGAAGCATGCCTTCGGTGGGGAAAACAAGCATAATATCACTTGGAGCACCTGGAATCAGGAGCGCCTTTGCTGTCCTTGCGCTTTTGGGCTTAAAATTATGCCACGCATGGAGGTCGAGCAGGCGGGCTTCACAAATGCCGAAGCGCGCGCATCGTGCGCGCGGGCTGCCAAGTACTATTTCGGCAAATACTTGCTTGGGATGTATCCAATGCTCTGGGCTTTTCATAGATAGTTTAATTTTCAGGCAGTCCGTACAACAAGTCTTTTAATTTGGAGCCCTTCAGCTCGCTTAATTTGTAGGAGTTGTTGAACTTATCAATGGAAGAATCAATGTCTTTTTTTAAGTCTGAAAAGGAGGCCGGTATCTGCCCGGCGCAGGCACCTTCGTTTTGATAATTGGAAACGATTACATTGAATTTTCGGTAATATTTTTCCCCTTCATTGACAAAGACGGAGTATTTGTCCATATAATCTAGCAGCCGGTTCATCGAAAACTCAAGGTTTACCTGTTGTTTCATACAAATTTTCGATTTGACTGGATCTGCGGCGTTAGTGCCAATATCCTTGAAGGTTTTGTCGATCGCATCCACTACGGCATCCCAGTCGTCGTTCTTTCGGCATTTATCCAATTGCACCAAGTAATCGATGGGTTTGGTGTATTCCGTAAACAATGCCAGACAATCTTCTTTGAGCGATTGGTTGCTGTTTTTTAGGAATTCAGTTTCATAATAAATCGTGTTTAAATCGGCGTTCATCCGTACCGTGAAGTCCATGATACAGGAAATTTGTTCAAATTCTTTTTCCTTTTGCGCGTTATCGCCTTCTGCAAACAGCGTAGAAACAATGGAAAAAGTGGCAGAAAGCAGCGGGTTGGTTTGAAAAAGGGCAGGCAAGCGGATCCCCCCGCCCTTTTTTTTCAGCCGCTCTTCCATGACAGCCCTATTTTGTTGGAAGGCAGGGTAATTATTGGGGTTCGATAAAGCATTGATCTGTTGAAAGGTCTGGATGCTCGAAAAGTGATGGTCCAGTGAAAGCACCTTTTCATACAACAGCTTTATAAGTTCGAGTCCTTTAGTGTACCGCAAACGCAGTAATTGCAGTTGAAAGCTTTCTTCATCCACCCGTAGCGCTTCAATAATTTTCAGTTTTTGCTCCAGCGCCTCTACGTAGGAGGGCTCGCCAGGAAGTGGCGTTTTTCGGATAATAATCAAGTCTAATTCATTCAAACGTATTTCCTGGTCGTATAGCCACTTCTGGTGACTATCATTTAACCGTTTCATGTTCTCGCTGGTTTGAATCACCAAATTTTTGAGTGAGGTTGAGTCATAATATGCCCCCTTAGCGGCAACCTCATGCTGGAAAGCAAAGAACAAGAATGCCGTAACAGCAGCGCAAAACGGGATCGTGTGAATGTTTTTCATAGCAGTAGAATTTATGGCGTGAACGGACTCTAAAAAATTACCTGAAAGGCTGTTTCCGTTTCAATTATGGGGTAAAATCCTGGGTCGATGAATTTCGGAGCATTCAAACCCATGACGGATAAACTGAGCGATCGTTGTACCTCAATGGTTTGAGGTGTATAGAATTTGTTGCTTTGAAACCACGCACTGCTCGCGCTGGGGGACATATCTGCTTTGTTGATGGTTATTGTTAACCGGCCTTGTGCATTTTGCTCCGCCAGTACCGGTACACCCAGCGGTGGCGGGGCATTGCGGTTTTCCGATGAGCTGATAGAGCAAACCCATTGGGAGGCGTTGTCGGGGCATACCACGCTGGTTCCGCGTTGCATGGTGCCATTTGAAGTTGCTATATTGTCGTCAGGGACAATGGCGGCACCAAGCCCAATCAGTATGCTTAGCGTAATCAATGCGTATAGGATGTTCTTCATGACAGTATGTTTGTTTGACAAGCGCTAAACAGATTCTTGGAGTGCTGGCATAGTGTATGCCTTTTTCGCTTTTTTGGGCAGTACGGAAAATGCGGTACTGAACGGAAGGATATAGGTCACCAAATTGAAAACAATCATGATGGCAGAGAAGTGGAACAAGCCGAGTAGCACCACGATAGAGATGTGCATGCCAATGATGCCAACCAACCAAAAAACACGCGTGTATTTGAAGTTAGCCATGATGGGATACAACATTTCCAACAGAAATGTCGCCCAGGCAGCTATCAAGAAAATGTGGGTGGAGGCCATTGCATCGAATTTTTCATAATCTACAACACCGTTGAAATTGTGCAGGGCTTTCCATATTGCCTCTCCGTTGCGCCAGGTGGGCCCCAGTACTTTATCAAAACCGGAAAAAAAGTAGGCAATGCAGATATTGGCCTGCATCAGGCGCAAGACGACTGTTGCACTTAGAAATTGCTCGATGAAGGCGTTGATTCGCTCCGTTCGCTTCCGGCTTATTAAATTGTCCAGGGAATAGTATCGGTTTAAGGGCAATAAGGCACAGTAGAATAAGAGTATGGTGAAAAAATAGTCAGCACCATAAACATAGTTGTGCATGCTCTGCAAAACAAGAAAATGCAAGCCAACACTAATAATAGCGCTGAGCCGCGTCATCAACCCGAACAGGAGGAAAACAAGGAACAGGATATAAACAAAGATCAGGGTTTTGACCAGGAGAAAGTATTCGAATTGATAGCCGTGGGCAATCAGATAGTTGTAAAAGGCATAAGCAGACACCCCGGTATGATCGAGGGAAGCATCCATTATCTCAGGCTTGATGTACGCTTCTTCCGAAAAGAACAAACGGTAGTCTGCGTAAAAAGATAAAAAGTGAATAATGGATAGCGCAGGCACCATAATCCTAAGAAAGAAGTGCCAGGTATGATTTTTTATCGAAGTAGTAAACATGGCGATTCAGATTAGTTGAATTTTAGTTGAGTCTCTTGTTCTTCAACACTTTTTCGGCTCAGCAGCAGGATTCTTGCTGGAAGAAGATTCACTGCGGCACTACCGGTTTCTCTGGTTTCCTTCATCGAAGGGAAATTTAATACCGTATAGGTTACTTGAAAATAATCGCAGTTCACCTTGTTTTGGCGCATGACGTTTAGGGCGATGTTTTTTAGGGTCAACTCATTGTATTTTTTGTTGAGCGAATCGATCTTGATGTTTAAGTTCTGGTTTTCTTTGGGAACAAGGTCATTGATCAGGTCTCCAAAAAAACCGCTAAAGCGTTGCGCTCCTTCATGGGTGTTGAATGTTGGGGTCATTTTGTTCTTACAACCTTGCACCAGCAACACGCTGTTGCTCCTCACATTTGGAGCAAAAAAGCCAAAGCCGCAATTGGTGCCAGTCACCTGTCCGTAGTAATTGAAAAGCGGTAAACTATTGGTTTTATGGATGAATTTGAAAGCTGTATTGGTTTCTTCCAAGTCGTAAAAACGCATGTGAACGCCCCGGGTACCTCCAATTGAATTTAACAGGATAGCCGTAAGGTGAAACCCAACAAAGCAGAACAATGCGCTGCGCAGCAGAAATCGCTTGCTTATTTTGACTTTTTGACTAAGCAGGTAGTACATAATTTCTATTTTTTGTCGTGATTGTTGTTGAACGCCTCAAGGAAGGCCAAGGGAATAAAGAGAAGGTAACAAATTGAGCTGGTGAACATTCACTTGATTAAATGCCTGTCCACCAGGCTCAATTCTTATACCGGATTTGGTAATTGTTTTCGAAGGCCAAACACTAGCGGCTATACTTTGCTAGGACGCGGTTTAGCTGCTCCACAGTTTGTTGGTCCTCCGGTGCGAGGGTCGCATTATCGTATTTGATAAGATTCTCTTCAAACATCATTATGAAGTTGAATTTTTTGCGGAAAATCCAGTTGCCCTTCAAAGAGACTTTTGGGTCAAGGTCTATGGAACCTTCTCGTGAACTCCAATCGCCCAAATTATACTGGCGTGCGAGTTCATTGCCAAGCAATTGAGCATCGGCTTCGCTAAACCTTGCGGACAAGTCAATCTGGTACAATTGTTCTCCAATACGGGTCACGCCGTCGTTGGGGCCAACTGAAAAGGACATCAGCCCGAGTGCAGCTACAAGTACTGTTGTTACAAGTAATAGTTTCATGATAAAAAAAATGATTTGGTTAATGCTTACTCTATTCAGGCTTTTCAGCGTACGCCTCTATATGATTTGTGCAAAAGATATAGCATGGGATTGGCTTTAAAGACACGGTAGAGTTGTGCCTTTACTGCTTTACTAATTCGTGAAAAATGCTGGATTGTTGGGCTGGAATTATTTTTTCAAACTTATGTCATTGGTCGCTTTACTGCCCATTTGCCTAAGTTCAAAGCCAGAGTAGTACAAATTCCCGTTCGGCAAAACCTTTAGTACAGCGCCAGAACCGCGTTCTATCCCATCTGATATTGCCGTGTGATCATCAAGGGCGTTAAACCCTATGCTGTCCTCCGCATCTGAAATGGAGTCTTTGCGGTAAAGCACGATTTTGTTTCCAATGCATTTTAAGGATACAGGTTTCATCGTGATGGAATTGGGGCAATCATTGGTCACATCATAAGCCCCTGCACGGTTTTTCCAAGACTTGCCCACAGGAATACCTGCGTCCTTTACGGATAACAGTTGCGCAGCTTTGCCTCTATTGTCCAAGGCTTTCATGTAAATTCGGCCATCAACTTTGTTAAAAGCGAACATAGCGGCTTTTACAGGAATAGGGATTATTTGCAGCAGTTTGTATTTTGTTGTGTACAAATTTTGCTTGTTTCGTTTTAATATCAAGGTGTTTTTTCCTTGCTTGAACCTGATTTTATGCCGCCCAATTTTCTTTAATTGAAGGAAATCTTCGCCGCCACCGCCATACGTGCCTTCTATCTCTTTGTGGTCGATATGATCCGCCGCGCATGCTGCGGCTGAAAAGGCCTGTGTCGGGGCAGGCTTGAGCACAACACCTTTAAAGTTGGACATATAGCTTGCCATGATTTTCTGCGACAGTCTGCTGCGCATTTTTCCGCCTTTTTCAGCGTTGCTCAGGATGATTATGCCCACACCAAGTTTTGGATATATGAACAAAAGCGAGTGGTGTAAGCGCAGGTCGCCAGCGTGCCCTATTCCGTGGCCTATTATGGAGTCCTGGTTGGTATGCATGGGATGGATAAACATGCCATATCCGAAAACGTCGTCTGTTGGAAGTTTCAGATTGCCAAGCTGATTGCGCGTCATCTCCTCAAAAGTTTCCTTTCGCACGATCATTTTCCCACTGCCTTTCGCTTCATCCAGGAGCATTTGAGCAAACTTAATCATGTCCCCCATGCTCGATTCAATTCCACCAGCAGCTATATCACGAATGGCATTTTCTTCTATTTCAGTACTGTCCATCAAATATCCTTTCGTTCGACCAGGAATTGTCCCCAGCGCTTCCGATACCGTACTGTTGTCCATGCCGAGCGGACTAAATATGTGCGCTTTGATGTACTCCCCGTAACTAAACCCGGAGATTTGCTCAATCAGGCAGCCTAGCAACCCAAAGCCAATGTTTGAGTAGGTCATTTTGAGTCCCGGTGGAACAGTTAGTATCTCCTGATTAACTAAAGGTATTAAGTCGCCTTGTGCAACTTTTTGTACACGGGTAGGATTATTGGTGATGTCATCGGGGAGCCCCGACGTATGTGTTAATAAGTCTTTGGTCGTTATCTTCCGAAATCCGGGCTGGGTTTTTAGGTTTAAAGTCGGGAGGTATTGTTCTATTGGCATATTTAAATCTACCTTCCCCTGCTCCACCAACTGCATCACCGCAAAAGCCGTGAACATTTTACTGATTGATCCGATGCGGAACCTGATTTGATCATCCACGGGCACTTTGTTGGGTAAGTCAGCGTATCCAAAAGATTGATTAAATAGTATCTGATGCTCTTGTATCACAGCCACCTGTGCACCAACAATATGGTTGTCAACCATCAGTTTTTGAGCTTGTTTGTGTACACTGTCTCGAAAGTTCTGACAGGAGGCTGCATCAAATACTTGTTGCGACGTTGTAATGGATGCGGTCAAAAGGAATACTAAGAGCACCTGATATTTCATAATTGCAGTTTTAGATTATTCTACTACAAAGGTCTTTTGGGGCAACCTGTTATGCAAGGACAAATTTACAGGTTTCGGACACCCCAAATTTCTGGTCAATGTGGAGCGGTATCAATTATTATTATGTAGTTTTGCTGTTGGACAGGTGTGAGCGTGTTCCAATCTTCTGGTGATTGGATGTATCCCCAAAGCATGAGCAAGTAAATAAACCAAGGTAGCATAGTCTTGAAATTTTGATTGTGAATTGATTGTGTGATCGATTAGCTGTAGCAAAAGTGAAGCACTCACGATGCCGCTACAAGGACACAGGGATTCAATTCGGACAGGTCAAATATTAAAAAAAAAGCAAAAATTAATTTCGTAAAATATTGATAAATAAATGTTTACGAAATTAAAACCCTTTGAATGCATGGTAATATCGGGTCGGTATTTGCATTAGGACAATTTTGCATAAATTAGACACCCCAAATTTTGAGTGCATATCAAGTTGATTCATGCTGTATTGGCTGATATTCAGGCACTTGGAAAAGTTTCTTCCAGCAAATTGATAGAGAATAGGCCCTAAATTCCTGGCATCAAGCCATTTTTATTAGTGCAATCATCGCCGATAACAGGTGCCATTTCGGTACATGCGGTTCATCTTTAATCAAAACAGACAAAGGCTTCACCATGGAATCGCTCAAAGAAATCACCTATACGCTAACCCGTTATCAGGTGCGTCAGGTTGATGTTATCACCAACCCCGCCTTAAAACCATCCAAAAAAGACAACCGGTATTGGGAGGCTTATGTTGGATTACGCGAACAGCGCTGGCCTGATGATGCGGCGATGGCGGCACATTTTGGCATGGAATATCCCAGTAAAAATTACAATCGGTTTAAAAACGAACTCAAAAACCGGCTTTGGAATACCCTGCTTTTTACGGAAGGGATGGGGCCTGACCAGAACGAATACATCGCCATTTATCACCAGCTCTTGCAAAAATGGGCAGTATCGGAGGTGCTGAAACATCGGGCAGCCTACCAGGCTTACCGGGAATTGGCAAATGAATGCCTGATTACCGCATTAAAATATGAGTTCGTCAAAACAGTGGTGGATATCACCAACTCCCTCAAAGCGCATTATTTTTTAGCAGCTACCAATAAGAAGGAGTACCAGCGTATCAGAACCATTCACGCAGAATACTGGCCAGTATACCTTGCCGATGTCGGCATTCGCGATGCGTACGAATGTTTCGTTGCTGATTTTGTCACCATAAAAGGGTTTAAGAAAAAACATGCGCGGGAGGCAGAGCAATTGGTGGCGGAATTCAAGGAAACAGCAGCTAAAGTCAACACCATCGATTTCCAATTCCATTACAAGGTGCTGCATTTCTACGCTAAAGCACTTTGTCATGATTGGCAGGCAGCACTGCTTGTCGCCGATGCGGCAATTTGCTTTTTTGAATCGAAGCCATTTTTAATCAACGCCTATTTAATAGGTTTCAATTACCAAAAAGCCTCTTGTCTGCTGATGCTGGCCAGGTACGATGAGGCTAAGGTGGTGTTGGATAAGTCCTTGCCATTGGCGACAGCCGATTCCAGCCACCATTTCAAAAATCGCGAACTTGCCACCGTGAACGCCTTATATGTAGGCAGATACACAGAAGCCTGGGAAATATGCAAAACCGTGATGCGAAAGGAACGTTTTGAAAAAATACCCCTGATTGATCAGGAAACCTGGCGCATTTACCACGGATACCTGCATTTCTTGGCCCAAACCGATCGCCTCGAACTTTCTCCTAAAGAGAAAAGCGAGCTGCCGAAGTTTCGACTCTCCACTTGGCTCAACGATCTGCCTTTGTACAGCCTCGACAAGCGCGGTGCCCAGATACCCGTGCTGATATTCCAAACCCTGCTACTGTTTTCAGAGCAGCGCTGGGACGAATTGGAGAACCGCATCGAATCACTTCGGAAATTCCGGCAGCGCAACCTTGATCCCAACAACGAGCATTTTCGCACCAACTGCTTTATCCAACTGCTTGAATTGCTGCCCAAATACGCACATAGCCTCCGTGCCTTGCCGAAAGCCGCTGCGCCTTTGTTGAAAAAAATGTCGTCCGGGAAATTTGACATTCTGGACCGGACTTTTGAAATTGAAGTTGTGCCTTATGAGCGTCAATGGGCCTGGATTGAGGAGATGGTGGGGTAGGCCTGAGGGCGTTTTGGCGCTTTGCAGGAACTATTGTAAATTTGCAAAGGGTTATAGGTATATGCGGGAAACCAAATAACTTTGTACCATACTTACTGAGTTCAACTTTTTTTAAACTGACAAATCCAATGCGGATCGTTTTTGAAATTGAAAATATTGCCCAACTAGATGAAATTAAAGATTGGCTGGCGGACAAAAAAATCGTCATTGATGCCCCTCCCGCGCGTATGACGGCTAAAGTATTAATTAATCGCTTGCAAAAATATAAGGTGCAATTGCCTTTGAATTACAAGTTTAACCGGGACGAGGCAAATGAAAGATAGGGTTTTTGTTGACACAAACTTGCTGATTTACTCGATCAGTAATGATGCTGACAAAAAATTGAAGGTAGAAAACCTGCTCCAACAGGAGCTTGACTTCGTGATTTCTACTCAGGTAATCAATGAATTTACCCATACATGCCTGCGCAAGAAACTGCTTCCGTTGACGGAAATTCGTCGGATTGTTTCAGATTTTTTCTTGTTTTTTGAAGTGGTTTTGTTAACCTAAAATATCATCGGTACTGCCTTTGACATAAAAGAGCGGTACTCTTTTCATACTATGACAGCCTCATTGTAGCGGCTGCCATTGAAAATGGTTGTTCCGTTTTGTTCTCTGAAGATTTACAAAATGATCAACTTATTCAGTTAGAGCTGACCATTTCCAATCCTTTACTTTGATGCCATTCGTAAATAAGAACATTCAATGCACCAAGGCCAATGAAAATATTCGTTGATAGCGGTTTGTTGATTGAGTATGAAAAGCAAACCAAAACTGAGCTTCTAGAAGCGCTTCTAATGAGCCAGCATCAGATAAAATCAAGAATGAAATTGTTTTTGAAGTGGCTGCGGCATGAACTCTATGATCGTTTCAAAAAATATTCAAACAAGCGGACTTTCAAAACGCCCATTTTGGGATGTTGATTTTGAAAGCCTCGATCCTGAGCGGGACAGCTTGTTTATTGTAGAAAAAGTGTTCAACTACGGCCTTTGGGAGGATTATCGAACGGTTTTCGCCCTTTATGGCACTGCTCGAATCCGCAGGGATATCGTCAGCGTATCCTACCTCAGCGCAACATCACTTGCTGCACATCCACAATCCGGCCATCCCTCCTGAATACCAAGGTCAATATACCCGGCTCAAGCCCTACTAGGCTCACATTGTTCTCGCTGAAAAGCAAGGATTGGGTATGCCGTACCCTACCCAGCACATCGCTAATATCCAACCTGAGCGGTGCAGCTTCTAGCGGAATAGAAACCCGAATCAGCCCTGTGCTAGGGTTAGGAGAAATGCCTACGCTGATGCTCTGCGGCTGATTTG
>Ga0335394_10010867_pt1 | contig 10256 bp, 11 predicted proteins | sample MAT03_FD_205741 | JGI IMG/M metagenome (GOLD analysis project Ga0335394, IMG submission 205741) | Freshwater microbial communities from Lake Fryxell liftoff mats and glacier meltwater in Antarctica - MAT-03 (spades assembly) (version 2) ...
CCAGCGGCTGTGCGGAGAACATGCTGGTGAAAAGCAAGTTGATCTGTCCGCCCAGCAGATCGCTCATTGCCTGCCCGCCCCCTTTGTAGGGCACGTGCAGCACGTCGATGCCAGAGGTCATTTTCAGCAGTTCCATCGCCAGGTGGGCCGCCGACCCGCTGCCGCCCGACGCGTAGTTCAGCTGGCCGGGACGGGCTTTGGCCAGCGCGATCAGTTCCCGCACGTTGGCCGCCGCCACGCCTGGATTCGCCACCAGCACGTTCGGCAGAAAGGCCACCAGCGTGACCGCCGCCAAATCGCGTTGCGGATCGTAGGGCAACCGCGGGTACAGGCTGGCGTTGATGGCGGTCGAGGGACTGGCCATCAGCAGCGTGTGGCCATCAGGCACCGCTTTCGCCACGACATCGGTGCCGACGATCCCGCCAGCGCCCGCGCGATTGTCGACCACCACGGTTTCGCCGAAGCCCTCGGCAAGCTTTTGCGCGACGATGCGGGCGAGCGCATCCGTTGCAGCACCCGGCGGGAAAGGCACCACGATGCGAATCGGACGCGCGGGAAAATTCTGCGCCAGCACCGGCGCCGAACACAATAGCAGCGCGGCGCCCCACCGCCGTGCTGACCAGAAGCGCGAAACCCCGGAAACACCTGGCTGCATAGTTCCTCGAAGACGATCAACAATGACGGCTGCGAAGTTACCATTTTCCGCAGGTGTCATGCCGACATGCTCGAACTGGCCTTCTTCAAAAACTTCAGGTATTCCAGCGCGCAGGCATCCGGGATCTCGGCCGTCATGCCATGGGCCGCGCCGGGAAAGGTGACCAGCGTGCAGTTGCGCAGGAACGACACCATGCGATCGTACTCTGCGCGCTCGACCATCGGATCGGGGTCAGGCACGGCCATCATCACTGGGAAATCGAACTCGGCCAGACGCTCGGTGTACTCCTCGCTTGCCATCAGCGGCACGAAGTGCGACAGGTACTCGACGGTCAGGCCATCGGCCGAGTCGAGGTACCAGCGCAGGTGCTCGGGCGAGGCATCGCCGATGCGGTCGCGCGCGGTTTCGGCCAGGAAACCGCGCACGCCGCCACGGGCCACACGGGCCAGCCAGTCGCCCTTCTGCGGACGGCTGGGTGGAATGCCGGCGGTGGCCGCATACAGCGCGAGCGTATGGAAGCGGTCCGGCCGGCGCAGCGCTGTCTGCCCGGCAATCATGCCCCCGGCGGAAGAGCCCATCACGTGCGCACGATCGATGCGGAGGTGATCGAACAGTTCGACCAGGTCTGCGGCGAGCCGATCGTGGCTCAGGCCCTCGACCGGGCCGGGGTCGGAGCGGCCGTGTCCACGGATGTCCGGACGAACCACCCGGAACTCCCGGGCCAGGTGGGGCACCCAGCCGAACAGCCGCAGCGAACTGCCCATGCCGGGGTGCAGCAGCACGACCGTGGGTGCATCGGTCCACGGGTCGGTGAAGTCATCGCCGCGATAGAACAGACGGGTGCCATCGCTCGCGGTCCAGAACTGTTCGACGGTCATCCGCACGGCCCCAACCTTGGTGAATGCTTCCGGCGCGCGGCGAGCGCACCGGGTGCGCATGGCCCGATTCCGTCCATGTGGCGGAGGTTACCACACGCCTCTGCTACCATTTGAGGTTTGATCGATACAGGCCAAGCTCGATGATGAACCGCCCGTTGCTGCTTTCACTGATTTTGCTTGCGACCTTTCCGGCACAGGCTGCCGAGTTCCCGAATCGCCCCATCCGCTGGATCGTGCCGTTCGCGCCAGGCGGCAGCGCCGACGCGCTGGCGCGCCTGGTGCAGCCCGCATTCAACGAAACCTTCGGGCAGCAATTGCTGATCGACAACCGGCCCGGGGCGAGCAGCACCATCGGTGCCGACATCGTCGCCAAGGCGCCGCCGGATGGCTACACCCTGCTGTTGATCACCACGACACACACGGTCAACCCCAGCATGATGAAGCTGCCGTTCGACCCGATGAAGGATTTCGCACCGGTCTCGCAGCTGATGTCGCAGCCGAACATCCTGGTCGTGCATCCGTCGGTGCCGGCTCGTTCGGTCAAGGAACTGGTGGTACTGGCCAAAACCCAGGCCGGGGGCTTGAGCTACGCGTCCGGCGGCAACGGCAGTTCACCCCACCTTTCGGGCGAGCTGTTCAAGATCGTCGCTGGCGTCGACTTCACGCATATCCCTTACCAGAGCTCTGGCCCGGCGGTGAACGACCTGCTGGGCGGCCATGTGCCGATGATGTTTGCCGGACCACTCGCCATCGAAGGATTCGTCAAGTCCGGGCGCCTGCGTGCGCTTGCAGTCGCCGACGTGCACCGCACCTCGGCGCTGCCGAAGATCCCGACGATGAAAGAGGCAGGGTACGGTGGCGTGGAAACCGGCACCTGGTTCGGCGTTCTCGCGCCCGGGGCCACGCCGCGTCCGATCGTGAACACTGCAAACGCGGCGATGGTAAAGGCCCTGCGCACCCCGGCACTGAAGGCGAAGCTCGATACCCAGGGTGTCGACATCGTTGCCAGTTCCCCGCAGGACTTCAGCGCGTTCATGGCCGCCGAGATCACCAAATGGGCGCGCGTGGTCAAGCAGGCCGGCGTGAAACCCGGGTGAGCTCAGCCATGGAACCCGCATAAAGTCTGCGCTGGGGCATTGTCGGACTCGGCCTTGGCAGCAGACCCATAGCGCGTCGAGCCGCACGCACTCTCGACCCCATGCTTCGAGGAACCCAAGGAGCGCGAGCGCCACTGTCTCCTTCGACTACACGCACGTGATCAGCTCTGATCCCCTGGCCGCCGCTGACTGGTATGTGGCCAAGCTTGGCGGTTGCGTCGTCAAGAGCGCCGAGGTCGCGGGCGCACTACAGATCTACGTCGGCTTCGCCGACGGCGCGATGGTCGTCGTGCGCGGCCAGCGACCTGGCGAGAGCGCGTCCGGCAAAGCGAGCCTGCAATGGGGCATCGATCACTTCGGCATGCGCGTGCGCGGAGACTTCGATGGCTTCTGCAATGACCTGCGCGGCAAAGGGGTGAAGTTCTCGATGGCTCTCGCAGAATCGCGACGGACGTCTGCTCGGTCACGTGAAGGACCTCGGCGGCGACTACAGCAATCGATTCGCGCGGTGATCTGCCGTCGCGCCCGCCGCACCCGCTGAGACCGTTTCTGCCGACGCGAACGATGTGACTGGCGCGGCCTCGGGGACAGGCATCCGCTCCTCCTCTGCAATGAGTGCCGGCGCCACGCCGCGGTGCGGTCTGGGGGCGGCTCGACCGCCGGTAAAGGCTGGCCCGGGCGCCCCCCGTTCGCACTACCCCGGCATCGGTCCGGGCCATTGCGCCACGCTCTACCGCGGCACCGCAGTGCGCTACCTGTCCACGCTCAGGTTGAGCGCCTTGCTCATCTTCAGGTTGTCCTCGATCGTCGCCCGCACGATTTCCCGGAACTGAGCCGGCGCAGTGATCAGTATCTCGGTGGCCTGCGCGGCCATCTGGGTCTTAATGTCAGGCCGGTCCATGGTGGCGGCGAGCCCGGCGTGCAGGCGTTTCAACACCGGCGCCGGTGCGTTGAAAAAACACCGCCTGAGGCGCACTATCGCCCCGGTCCGAAGAAAACGGGAGCAACCATGAAGATCAAGCGCATCGAACATGTGGGCATCGTCGTCGGCAACCTGGAACGCAGCCGTGCGCTCTGGGAGGACGTACTCGGCATCCCGCTTTCCGGCGAAGAAGGCATCGATGGACGGCCGGTGAAGCTGGCGTTTTATCCAGTCGGTGGGTCGATGGTTGAATTGATCGCGGGCACGCAGCCCGATAGCAAGCACGCAAAGATGGTGGCTGAGGGCAAGGGCGGCCTGAACCACATCTGCTTCGAGGTCGAGAATATCGACGAGGCGCTGGCCGAACTCAAGGCCAAGGGTGTGCCGCTACTCGACACGGTACCGCGCATCGGTCACGGTGGTGCTCGCATCGCCTTCCTCGACCCGTCGGCGACAGAAAACTGCCTGATCGAACTGGCGCAGCTGCCCGACGGCCACGCGTCTCTGCACGCATGAGCGCGGTGCAGTCGTTCACCGCGAGCGACGGAGTCAGCCTGGCCTACCGCTGCGACGACTTCACCGATCCGTGGATTCAGGCGCCGGTGCTGGTGCTGATCCATCCAGGCATGGGCAGCGCCGAGCGGCTGTACGCCTGGGTACCGCACTTCGCGCGCGAGTTCCGGGTGATCCGGCCCGACCTGCGCGGGCATGGCAAATCGGAATCAGGCCTCGACCAGCCGCTCACGCTCGAGCGCCTCAGCCTGGACTTGCTCGAGCTGCTCGACCATCTCGGCGTGCAGAAGGCGCATGTGATGGGTTCGTCCGCCGGCGGCATCATCGCGATGGACGCGGCCCTGCGGCAGCCGGACCGGTTCGAGTCGCTGGCGCTGTTCGCGGCCACGCCGGGCATCCACCCCGACCGCCCGAAGAAAGGCAACTGGCTCGAGCGGGTGGCGCAGCATGGCGTCCGGCATTTCCTGAACGAGACCCTGCACGATCGCATCGGCGAAGCTTCCCCCGAAAAGATTCGCTGGTACCTCGACACCGCGGAAGGGGTGACGCCCGAGTTTCTCGGCCGCTTCGTGCCGCTGCTGGCGAGCCACTACTTCCCCGAGAAGCTGGCGCAGTACGATTTTCCGGTGCTGATGTGCGTGCCCGAGCCCGACCCTTCGGTCGAGACCAGCGAGTACACATTGATGCGCAGCCACCTGCGCCATTGCAATTATGTGGGCATACCCGGCGGCGGCCATGGCATGACCGCACAGATTCCCGACCGTTGCGCGCAAGTGCTGCGCGATTTCCTGTCCCCACTTGCGGCGGCCTGACCCGGCACGCTGCAGAGAACGCTTTCCATGTCCCGACTCCCGCCGGCGGATGCAGACGCGAGCCCCGAACTCGCCGCCGTATACAAGCGCATCACCGAAACCCGAGGCTATGTCTCGGACATCCTCGAGAGCATGAGCCACGCACCGGATGGGCTCGGCTGTTTCGCGGCCTTCGGCGAATATGTGCGCTATCGCAGTTCGCTCTCGGGCCGTCCGCGCGAGTTCGCCATCCTTTCGCTCGCGCGCGGCAACCAATATGCATGGACGCACCACGTGCCGGCAGCGCTGAAGGCCGGAATCGACCAGAGCGAACTCGACGCGCTCAATGCCGGTGAAGTACCGGCCACCACGAGCGACGCCGAGAAGGCGGCGATTGCCTATGCGCGCGAGTTCGCCAACTCGGGCAAGGTCGGCGATGCGGCCTTCGCCGAAGCCGTGCGGCAGTTCGGCGAACGCGGCGTCACCGACCTCACGCTCACCTGCGGTTATTTCATGGCGCTCGCTTCCATCGTCAACGCGTTTCGCGTGCCGCTCGAGCCGCAGTTCCCGCCGCTGATGAAGCCGGTCGCCTGAGCATGGCGGGGATGCCGGCCGACGGGCCGCCCGCCGGCCCCGGCAGGGGACCGCCGCGCATCGCCATCGTTGGTGCCGGCGCCGTCGGCGCGTGGGTGGGTGGCTGCATGGCGCTGGCCGGCCATGACGTCACCCTGATCGATCCGTGGCCGGCGCATGTCGCGGCGATGAATCGCGATGGCCTGCGGCTGACCGATGCCGATGGCGAGAGGCGCGCGCGGGTCCTCGCGCTCGACATATGCAACGTGCAGTCACTCAACCGCCGGCCTGTCGACATCGCATTCATCTGCATGAAGCTGCCCGATACCGCATGGGCTACCGAGCTCATCCGGCCTTGCCTCGCCGACCGCGGCTTCGTCGTCACCATGCAGAACGGCCTGGTCGAGGAGACGGTCGCCGGCATCGTCGGCTGGAGCCGCACCCTCGGCGCGATCGCCAGCACCATCAGTGTCGAGCTGGTCGGGCCGGGACATGTCGAGCGCACCCAGCGCGCCGGCGGCGATGCCTATACGGTATTCCGCGTGGGTGAACTGCATGGTGGCATCACTGCCCGCGCCGAGGCCGTTGCCGCGATGCTTCGATCCTGCGACAGCGCGCGGGTGACCGGCAATCTCCATGGCGAGCGCTGGGCGAAGCTCGTCGCCAACACCATGTCCACCGCGGTATGCGGGATCTCGGGCCTGAGCCTGTCGGAGATCGTCGAGCACCCCGGCGCGCGGGCGCTGCAGATCCGGCTCGCGGGCGAGGCAATTCGCGTCGGGCGCGCGCTCGGCTATCATCTCGAACCGGTGCGCGGGCTGGCCGCCGATACCTGGGCGGCCGCAGCTGAAGGCGATGCGCGGGCCCTCGAGCAGTGCGAGGCCGCACTGCGCGCGGGCAATGCGCGGCGCACCGGCGCAGGCGGACGGTCCGGCACCGCGCAAGACCTGGCCAAGGGCCGCTGGCCCGAGGTGGAACACATGAACGGCTGCGTCGCGCGGCTGGGCCGCGAGGCCGGCCTGCCCGCGACCACGCATGAGCGGGTGACCGCGCTCGTCATCGACGCCGCACGCGGCGACCTGGTGCCGGGGATCGATGCGCTCGATCGCCTGGTCCTGGAACTGGGCGTTCTGCCCGCGTCCCGGTGAACACGCAAGCGAGCGACCGAGGCCGGACTGCATGCCGTGACCGTGCCTCCGGGGCGTGATGTCCGACGCACGCGGTAGAATCGGCACAGGAGATTTCGATGCACGCAAGTCGCCAGGCCAGGCAGACCTTCCGCACGAGCGACGGGCTGAACCTGCATTACGTGGTGGATGACTACACGGATCCGTGGCGGCCGGCGCGTACAGTGCTGCTGGTGCATGCGGCGATGGGCAGTTCGCGCCGCTTCTACGCCTGGGTGCCGCACCTCGCCCGCGACTTCCGGGTGGTGCGCTTCGACCTGCGTGGCCATGGCGACTCCGATGCGCCGGGGCCCGACCAGCTCTCGTTTCTGCGGCTGGTCCAGGACGTGGCCGAGTTGCTCGATCACCTGAAGATCGAGCGAGTCGACATCGCGGGGTCGTCTGCCGGCGCCATTGTCGCGCAGCGATTCGCGATGGACCGTCCGCATCGGGTCGACACCCTCGGTACCTTTGCCGCCACACCGGGGATGAAGCACGGGCTGGCCGACTACAAGGGCTGGGTGCGCAACATCACGGAGAAGGGCGTGGCCCGGTTCCTGAGGGAAACCATCGCCGATCGCATGGACGTGTCGGCGGTCGGCGAGGGCTTCGTCGACTGGTTCACCACCGAATCGGCGCGCACGCCGGTCCATGTGCTGGAGCGCTTCGTGCCGATGATGCGGGCGGTCGACCTCACGCCGGACCTGCCGCGCCTGGCGTGCCCGGTGCTGTGCGTGGTGCCCGGCGCCGATCCGATCCATACCGTTAACGAATACCGCGTCATCGAACAGGCCGTGCCCGATTGCGAGTTCATCGTCTACGAGGGCTTGCAGCACAATATCACCGACGCCGTGCCCGACCGCTGCGCACGCGACCTGCATCGATTCCTGCTCGCACACGGAGACAAGCAATGAACATCACCCGCCACCTGATCCTCGCCGCGTCCGCACTGGCCGTGGCCGTGCCTGCCGCCGCTCAGACCTACCCGAATCGGCCGATCCGCTTCGTCGCGGCATTTCCCGCCGGCGGTCCGAGCGACATCGTCACCCGCGCGGTCGGCAATCGGCTGTCGCAGCTGCTGGGCCAGCCGGTCATCGTCGAGAACCGAGGCGGCGCGGGCGGACATATCGGCGCCGAGAACGTCGCGCGCTCCGCGCCCGACGGCTACAGCCTGCTGCTCGGCGGCAGCTATCTCACCATCGGACCCGCGCTAAACAAGAAGCTGGGCTATGACGTGGGCGAGCTGACCGCGATCGGCCTGGTCGCGCTGAACCAGTACCTGCTGGTCACGCACCCCTCGGTGCCGGCGAAGAACGTGGCCGAGTTGATCAAGCTCGCACGCAGCCGGCCGGGACAGCTCAACTACGGTTCGTCCGGGCTGGGCGCGCCGCCGCACCTCGCCGGCGAACTGTTCAAGACCGTGGCGAAGATCGACATCGTCCACGTGCCGTACAAGGGCGCGACACCGGCGCTGATCGACCTGATGTCCGGCCAGATCGACTTCTATTTCGGCGGCATCTCGGGCGCGCTGCCCCATGCGCGCAGCGGCAAGCTGCGGGCGCTGGCGGTGACCGGCCGCACACGCTCGAGCGAGCTCAAGGATGTGCCGACTGTCGCCGAGTCCGGCCTGCCAGGCTACGACATCACGACCTGGTTCGGCATCGTCGGCCCGGCCGGCATCGCGCAACCGGTCGTCGACACCCTCGCCGGCGCGGTGCGCAAGATCGTTGCCGATCCGGAGATGCAGAAGTTCCTCGCTTCACAAGGTCTCGAACCCGCGACCAGCACACCGACCGAGTTCGCCGCCTTCATCCGCGCCGAAGTGCCGAAGTTCGCCGCAATCGCCAAGGCCGCAGGCTTGCAGCAGGAGTAAGTACCTCCGCTCATTTCGATAGTTGCCTGACGCCGCAATCGGGGCCAACCCGGATTTTCCCATCCCGCTCGGACCGGTGCCACCGCGCGGTAGCGATCGATGACGGACAGCCCGGGTCGCCGGTAGCGCCATCGATTGTCCGCGACATCTGCGACGCCGAGGACTGCCCGAAGCTCAGGCGCGAGGCCGCGCGCTGTCCTGAAGGTCGTCCTGTCCGTAGGGCGCATTCGCCCGGCAGGGACCGAGCACGGTCATCATCACTAGCGCCTGGCGCAGTTCGGCCTGACTCCGGAACATCGGCTGGATGCGCCGCCGCTGCGTGGTCGCCGGGCGCACCAGCGCCTGCGCAGCCGATGGGTCGAAATTGCCGGGCCCATGCCGCTCGGCCGCGCGCTCCCGCCTGGCCAGCATGACTTCCAGCGGCTCAGCGGCCGCCTGCGCCCGCACCGAACCACCCCACGGGGCGCCACCGGCCGCCGCCTTCGTCAAGTCCTCGGGCTGGGCGACTTCTGTTGCCTCCTGCTGTTGCTCCAGCTTCTTCTGCCAACCTTTCACACCGCTGTTCAGGTAGCGCATCAGCAGATTGAAACCGAGGACGCCGGCAATCAGCAGGATAAAGACCAGCAGTTGCGAGACTTCCACGGCCGCTACCTGCCGGGTTGACCGGGCTGACCGGGTTGGCCAGGCTGGCCGGGAACCGGCTGCTCGGGCCCGGTGCCGATCACCTCGCGCATGTCAGTGTCGGCCTGCAGGTTCTTCATCCGGTAGTAGTCCATGATACCCAGGTTGCCCTGGCGGAAAGCCTCGGCCATTGCCCGCGGGACTTCCGCTTCGGCCTCGACCACGCGCGCGCGCATCTCCTGCTCCAGAGCGACTGCCATCGCCCGGCGCTCTTCGGCCTTGGCCTGGGCGATCTGCTTGTCGGCATTGGCCTGGTCGATCTGCAGCTTGGCACCGATGTTCTCGCCCACGTCGACATCGGCAATATCGATCGACAGGATCTCGTAGGCGGTACCGGCGTCGAGTCCCTTGGCCAGAATGTGCTTGGAGATGTGGTCCGGGTTCTCGAGTACGCTCTTGTGGCTTACTGCCGAGCCGATGGTGCTGACCATGCCTTCGCCGACGCGCGCGATGATCGTGTCCTCGCCGGCACCGCCGACCAGCCGGTCGATGTTGGTGCGAACGGTCACACGCGACAGCGCGATCAGCTGGATGCCGTCTCGGGCCACTGCCGCAATACGCGGCGTCTCGATCACCTTGGGCAGCACCGACATCTGCACCGCCTCGAGCACATTGCGCCCGGCCAGGTCGATCGCCGCCGCGCGCTTGAACGGCAGCGGGATGTTCGCCTTGTCGGCCGAGATCATCGCATTGACCACCCGCACCACGTTGCCCCCGGCCAGGAAGTGCGCCTCCAGGTCATTCAGGGAGATCTCGATGCCGGCCTTGACCGAACTGATGCGCGCGGTGACCAGCGTATTCGGCGGTACCCTGCGCAGGCGCATCGCGATCAGCGTGAACAGGCCCACATACGCGCCCGACGCCCAAGCCGAAATCCACAACGACACCGGCACCAGGTACAGCACCAGTGCCAGCACCCCTACGCTGATCAGGATCACGGTCAGCATGCCGACCATTCCCGGCTCCACTGCAATCATCGCTCACTCCCTGTTGTCATGTTTCAAGATTCGTTTAACTACTACACGATTGCCATCCACCCGCGTCACCTCCACCGCCTCGCCAGCGTCGACCGGATCACCGTCAGATACGACATCGACCCGCTGTCCA
>Ga0335394_10010869_pt1 | contig 10255 bp, 8 predicted proteins | sample MAT03_FD_205741 | JGI IMG/M metagenome (GOLD analysis project Ga0335394, IMG submission 205741) | Freshwater microbial communities from Lake Fryxell liftoff mats and glacier meltwater in Antarctica - MAT-03 (spades assembly) (version 2) ...
CAGAGTCTCTTGGCTCTTCGGTTTGGCCGATAGCTTCTAGAGCTTCTAGAGCTTCTGGGGCTTCCAACGCGGTCAGGACCAATCCAGCTTTTTCGCCGGCGTGATCTTCTTCACGGCTTCCTTCACTGCGGTATTCAGTGTTCCAACATCCGCGGGGCACTTCAGTTTCGCCTCGAACCACATTGACCGGCCAAGGGATAACAGATCACCACGGTGCCCGCGTCGTAACCACTGAGTTCAGCGACGTTCGCGGTGATGGTTCCCGCGACGCGGTCGTGCTGACTAACGCAGCCCAAATAGACCACGAGTGGTAGGCCGCGAGCCAGGCTCTCGCATTTCGCCTCGCTCCAATCCGTGGTGCCCACGACACGCGGAGCCTTCGCCAGGGCGAGCGCCGCTACGGCACGAGCTTCGGCGGGCGGGTCGGCGGCATGGGTGTTTCCGGCACCAAACACGAGCATCAAGGAGCAAGTGAGAACAGATCGGTTTCCTTACCCCTAATCCCACAGCGCAGCGAGGAACGCGGAGTGAAAATCGCGATGCACTGCTGACGGTTTTGCTTCTGTTTGGTTTTCTGTTCCGCGTTCCGCGCTGTACTGCTCGCCCACTCCCCTATTGCTCGCCCCTGCGAAGAGGGTGAGTATCGGGCCGGGAAATTGGTCGATGGTTTAGCCCGGAATGGGGCGATGTGCGTGCGGCCGCTCGGCATCTATATATAAATGCACTATGAACGGGCGTTAGTCAAAAGCGGAAATGCAAAAGTTCCCGACGCGACACGAAATAAACCACATCCCGAAGTTCAGCTCAAAAGCTGTAAACCCCGACTCACGCAATGGTATCCTGGGTATGCCCGTGTCCGCGCGATAAACCACACCCAACGATCATCCGCCCAAATCGGCCGCTCTTCCAGCCGGCGTGCCCCTGCGTAAGATATTCCAGGGCTTCCCACCCATCCTGGGAATCTCGCTAACAACCGCTCACCGCGACGACCTCACCCCGCGATAACGGAGACGCTCATGCCACGCCGGCTCGGGTTCGCACTTCTCTTCACCGCAATATTCACCCTGCCCACACCTGGGGAGGCGGCCGACTGGACTCACTGGCGCGGGCCGGGGCAGAACGGCTTCTCGCTCGAGAAGAACCTCCCCGACAGCTTCGACCTCGCCGCCGGGGTAAAGGGTAATGTCCTCTGGACGGCTCCCTACGGTGGTCGCTCCGCGCCCCTCGTGATGGGCGGGCGAGTGTACGTCCTGCAGGGCACCGGCATCGGGTTGCAGGAATCCGAACAACTCGTGTGCGTGGCCGAGAAGAGCGGCAAACTCCTCTGGACATACAAGGTCGGAGTTTTCCACACCGACATCGTTTCGACCCGGCTTTCCTGGGCACCGCTCACGGGTGATCCCGATACCGGGTACGTTTACGCTCAAACCACCGGCGGCTTGCTGCTGTGCCTCGACAAGAGCGGCAAACTCGTCTGGCAACATAGCCTCACCGAAGAGTACGGCCGGGCGTCGGGTTATGGCGGTCGCCTCCCGGCTCCGATCTTCGATAGTGGGTTGGTCATCGTTGGCATGGTCAGTTCCAGTTGGGGCGACTTCTCCCGCGGCACGAACCGCTATGTCGCGTTCGACGGCAAGACCGGCGAGGTCGTGTGGTGGAACGACACCATCAACCCCAGCAAAGAGACGTACTGCTCGCACCCCATCGTCGCAGTCATCAACGGGCAGCGGTTGCTCATCAGCGGCGGGGCTGACGGTTACCTGCACGCGATCAAACTTCGCACCGGCGAGAAGGTGTGGAGCTACCAGTTCTGTAGCGGCGCGGCCAACGGTGCCCCCATCGTCGATGGCAACCTCATCTACGCTTCCCACGGCGACGATAACCCCGAAGGCGGGGCGTATGGTCGTCTCATCTGTGTCGATGCCTCGAAGCTCGACGCCGGCGGGAAGCCGACGCTCGTCTGGGAGTTCCGCAAGTCCGTGCGATTCGGGCTGGCTTCCCCCGCCCTCGCGGAAGGCCGCATCTACGCTCCGGACGACGTGGGCGAACTCCACTGCTTCAACGCCAAGACCGGCAAGCCGCTCTGGAAGTACCGCTATGCCAACGAGGTTCGTGGCTCCCCGCTCATCGCAGACGGCAGGGCTTACATCCTGGACGTGCAACGCCGCCTGCTGATCCTCACGCTCGACGGCGACAAGAAGCCCGCTGAGAACGACACCTTCGAGTATCGTTTCAAAGAACCCAAGGGCGTGTACTCCGAAACGAACGGCACGCCCATCGCTGTCAACGGGCATGTGTACTTCATGTCGGCCGGCACTCTGTGGTGTCTGGGCGTGCCCGATGCCAAGTCTGAAGTCGTGAAGTACCCCGCGATGCCCGAGGAGACGCCGTTCAAGGAGAATGCCATCGCCGGTGCCCGACTCTTCCCCGCCGATGTGGTTGCCAAGCCCGGCGCAAAGGTCGAGTTCAAGGTCGTGTATGTGGACGCCAACGGCCGCCAAGTGATGGATAACCGGCCCGCCCCCGCCGCGAACTGGACGATTCCGCTTCCCAACAAGACGCCTGCCGGAGCGCAACCGCCCGCATTGCAAGGCGCGATCGCCAACGGCACGCTCACGCTTACTCCGCTGCCAGCCCAACAAGGCTACGTCGAGTTCGACAGTGGCGGCATCAAGGCGCGGGCACGGGTTCGCGTTGCCGCGCAACTTCCGTGGAAACAGGACTTCGAGAAGTCGCCCCCAGGCTCGTCCCCCGGTGGGTGGGTGAACGCCAATGGCAAGTTCGTCGTGGAGAAACTGGCCGACGGGAACATGGTCATGGCGAAAGTAAACAACGACCCGCGCCCACCGCTGGCCAAGGCCAACGCCTTCATCACGCTTCCCGACGCCGCCGACTATACCATCCAAGCTGACTTGATGGGCACTCAAGTTCGTGGTGGAATGGGTGACTTCGGGCTGATTAACAGCCGCTACACGCTCGTGCTCGATGGCAAAACCGACCCCGAAAGTGGCAAACGGCAACTGCGGCTCGTATCGTGGGAAGCCCGCCCCCGCATCACCAAGGTGATGGATTTCGACTGGCAACCCGATGTGTGGTATTCCGTCAAGTTCAGCATCGAACACAAGGAGAAGACGGCCGTTGTGAAGGGTAAAGTCTGGGAGAAGGGCAAGGCCGAACCGGCCGCGTGGACGATTGAGGTCGAAGACCCGAACCCGAACCGCGTCGGCTCTGCCGGCGTCTACGGCTACGTTACCAACAGTACCGCGACCGAGACCGGGGCCAACTGCTACTACGACAACATCAGCATCACGCCCGAGGCGAAGAAGAAGCCAGTTCCCAATCTGGTCCGGTAAAGTGATTTTGCAAGTTATCGCTCCTCAGGGTGCGCCCGCTTCGGCGCACCCTGGGTGACCTCCCCGAAACCACTCGTAACCACAATACTCTCAACCATACCGATTCCGCCTGGAGCCATTACCGATGCGTACCTTAACCGCGCGGCGTTTGACCTTCGCCGGTCCTGTCCTTCTCGCTGCCATCTCGCTTGCTGTTCTCAAAGACAGCGGTTCCGCCGCGGACTTGCCCGCTCCGCAGGCGACCAAGCCCGGCCTCTCGGACTGCACGATGTTCGGCGGCACGCCCGCACGCAACATGGTGAACCTTCGCGATAAGAACATCCCCTCGATTCCGCTCGACATTATGAAGGAAGTGGACGACCCCAAGAACAAGGACAAATTGATCGAGGTGCTGGACCGCAAGGCCGATGGCACGGTCGTGTGGAAGGCGGACCTCGGATCGAAGTCTTACGGCGGGCCGACAATCGCCGGCGGCCGCGTCTATGTGGGCACCAACAATCAGCGACCCCGCAATGATCGTGACGTGACCCGCAACAAGGCGGGCGAGGTCGAGCCAATCGACCGCGGCGTCGTGATGTGCTTCGACGAGAAGACGGGCAAGTTCCTCTGGCAAGCCGTGCATAACAAGCTCGAATCGGGCCGCGTCAACGACTGGCCCGAGGAAGGCATCTGTTCCATGCCCACTGTGGAAAGCGACAACGTCTATTACGTTACCAATCGCTGCACGGTTGTGTGTGTTGATGCAAACGGCTTCGCCAACGGCAACCAAGGCTTTCAGAAAGAGAAATATCAGGAGGCGACCGACGCCGACATCATTTGGGAATACGACATGATGAAGGAACTCGGCGTGTTCCCTCACAATATGTCGGCCGGTTGCCCTCTCATCGTGGGCGACTTGTTGTACGTCAACACCGCCAACGGCGTGGACGACGGCCACCTCAACTTGCCTTCGCCGAACGCCCCGAGTTTCATCGCCATCAACAAGAAGACGGGCGAACTCAAGTGGAAGAGCAGCTTGCCGGGCAAGAACATCATGCACGGCCAGTGGTCTAACACCACCTACGCCGAACTCGATGGTGTGAAGCAGGTGATCTTCGCGGCCGGCGACGGCTGGATATACAGCTTCGCCCCCGACTCGGACGATCCAAAGGGTAAACTCATCTGGAAGTTCGATGGCAACCCCAAAGACTCCGTCTATGAACTCGGCGGCACTGGCACCCGCAACGACTACATCAGCACACCCGTGATCTACGACAACAAGATTTACATCGGTATGGGGCAAGACCCCGAACACAGCACGGGCATCTCAGCCTTCTGGTGCATCGCGCCGGGCACCAAGACGGGCGACATCTCGCGGGTTTTGGAGTTCAAAACCAAAGGGCCAGACGGCATGATGGTGACCAGCGAGAAGCCGAACCCGAATTCGGCCGCCGTGTGGAGCTACGGTGGCGAGGAAGCCCGCAAGTGGGCAAAACGCGACTTCAAGTTCGGCCGCACCATGTCCACCGCGTGTATTGTGGACGATATCTTATACATCTCGGAACTCGCCGGCTTCCTCCACTGCATGAACGCCAAGACCGGCGAACACTACTGGAAGTACGACACCAAGGCATCGATCTGGGGTTCTCCGTACTTCGTCGATAACAAGATATACCTCGCCACGGATGCCGGTGCCCTGTTCACCTTCCGGCACGACAAGAAGCCAATGGAGTTCGACGATCTGAAAGCCGCCGCCGCTGCGACCACCAATAAAGAAGCCGGCAAACTCATGGCGGGGGTTGAGAAGGAGGTTCAGGCCAAGTACCTCGTCGCCAAGGTTATGTTCGATGCGCCAATCCGCAGCACGCCCATCGTCGCCAACGGCGTCCTCTATGTGATGACCGAGAAGTCGCTCTATGCGATCAAGGCCGCCGCGAAGTAAGTGTTTAGTGTTTAGGGTTGAGTGTTGAGTGTTTAGCGGGAGTCCCAACGGGACCCCGCACACGTCCCCGTTGGGGACTACGCTTAACGAAACATTGACAATGATTTCCAACTAAACACTAAACACTCAACCCTAAACACTCTTCCGCCGCAGCTTCTCGGCTGCGGCGAATTGCACTTCAATTTCACGTTGCAAATCGGCCATCATCGTGTCGCGGTCCTGCCCTGTGTATCGTTCCGGGTCGATGGGTTCGCCCACACACACAGCAATGGTGCTGTCTGTCGGTGGAAGCAGCAGCGGTGACGGTCGCGGGATTGGTGTGAAGCGGTTCCACGCGGCGAACGCTCCCGCGATCCCGACCGGCACGATGGGGCAACGCAGTCGCTTCACGATCAGCGACACGCCGGGCTTCAACGGCAACACATCGCCTGTCGGGGTGCGTTCGCCCTCGGGGAAAACCAACACGGCTTGCCCCAGTCCCAGGGCACCGAGGACAGCTTGAATGCCATCGCGGCCAAGCCCGCGGTCGATGGGAATGGCGTTGAGGCTGCGAATGAGCGGGGCAAGCACGGGTTGCTCGAAGAGCGTCTTGCGCGCGAGATACGAGAGATACCGCCGCGATGCCAGCCCCACGAGGACGGGGTCGAACATCGATTGGTGGTTCGACACGAGCAGCACGGGGCCGCGTTTCGGGATGTTTCGCCACCCAGAACGGCGCAGGCTGAACCCGAACGTGAACACCGTGAACGACGACCAGTAGACGCAATCATACCACAGTCGGCCCATCAGGTTCGGACGGTCGCGCATCGCCGAACAACCCCTTCCATTTCGTCGATCACGGACTCAATGCCGCGGTCGGAAGTATCGATTACGACGGCGTCGGGCGGTTGCCGGAGTGGGCCGTCCGCACGCTCGCTGTCGCGCCGGTCACGTTCGATGAGTTCGGAAACCTCGCGTTCCAGGCTCGTTTCCACGCCCTTCGCGGCGAGTTCCTTGTAGCGGCGTTCGGCACGCACACGCACATCGGCCGTGACGTAGAACTTCACCGGCGCACGCGGAAACACGGCCGTCCCCTGATCGCGGCCTTCGCAGACAATGTCTTGCCCTTCGGCGATTCGCTGTTGTTGCGGCACGAGGAATAGGCGCACGGCCAGGATCGCCGCAACCTTGCTCGCTCCCTGCGAGACGAGCGGCTCACGAATCGCGGCCGTCACGTCTTCATCATTCAAAAGGACACGATCCGGCGGCATCTCAATGTGAATCGCGGGAACGAGCGCGGCGACGGCAGCGGAATCACCGCAGTCCACCCCACGCCGAATCGCCGTGAGCGCGACGGCCCGGTACATCGCGCCGGTGTCGAGGTAGGCGAACCCCAAGCGCGTGGCCAGCCCTTTCGCCACGGTGCCCTTCCCCGAGGCCGCCGGGCCATCAATGGTGACAATCATGGTGTTTTCCGTGGAACGCGGCTATCGTGTGTGTTGCGCCGCTGTGATGTCTGGCAAACAAGAATGTCTGTCCCGCCAATGAATTACTTCTTGTTGGTGATCTTGATCGCCACATCGGTCTTCGTCGTGGCCCGGACGATCACTCGCGTCGCGGTCTTCTCGGGCACCTCGACAACGAATGATTCGGCCTTCCCTCTTGAGCTTTCGTTTAGCGGAGTCCCCAACGGGGACCGCGCCAATCAATCAACCTTCTTGGGAAGTAACGCCTCGATAACCTTGTACGCCTTGGTGATGGCTGAGGTTGGGACGAACGCGGTCACGGTTGCCGTGTCGCCCTTCAGGCTCACGGCGATCCCGACGTAGGACGGGCCGTCACGGTTACCCTTCTTGGGGACACCGAGACGCGGGAAGCCGGGAATCACATCGCCGACATTCTTCAGGGTGGCGATGATCGTGTCGAGGCCCGCGTCCACTTCGGCGACGTAAAGCATACTTGCCTCAGCGGGAAGCTGTTCGCGGAGTCGGGCGAAGCCGGGGGCGGCTCCGAGCGTGGTCTTGCCATCAAGGTGCAGGACGAGGAGTTTCTTCGCCGTGTCCCAGTCCTTGGCGGTTAACCGCACGACGACTTTTCCGTCGGTGCCGACCCAGTGGTACGTCTTCTCGAAAACCGTGCGTTTCAGGGCTTCGATGGTGCCGTCCTTGGTCCCGTCGGGGAGCGCGGCGACGGTGGCCTCGAAATCGTAGTTCAGGTACACGGAGGAGAAGGTGAACCCGGCGTGCTTCTCGGCTTCGTCGCCGACGCGGGGGGCGGTCTTCACCACGACACCATTCACGCGACCACCGGCGGCCACGGCACGGTACGCCTTCGAGATGGCCTTGGCTGCCTTTTCGGGGTCCTTGTACTCACTCACCGTGATGGCCGCATCAGGACTTGAAGCCGCTGTGACCTCGCTACCTGGGCCAGCCGCGGCCAAGTCTTTGAGGTGCGACTCGATGAGGGCGGCACCCTTCGCATCGTCTTCCGTCGTTACGAATTCCTGGCTCAACTCGCGCATCAGGTCGCCCACGGTCTTGCTGAACTTGGTGCTCTGGTAGGTGTTCAGGCCGGCGGGCAGTTTGGCGAGTTCGGCGAACGTGCTGTGAGGTTCCGCCGCGATGAACTTCGCGCTCGGTGAATTCTCGGCGAACCGGGCTTGGAGACGAACGAGCAACCCCTCGGGTTTGAACTCGGCCGCAAGCACGACGGCCCGGCAATCCTCGACGCCCTGCACGAATCCTTTGAGAACCGTTTCAAGCGTGGCGATTTGCTGCTTGGTGAACGCCCCGAGCGCGCCTTGCTGTTGAGCCTGGTCGAGACCGAACTTGATGAGCGCCCGGAGCGCCTTAATTTGGTCCGCGTATAGTTCGTTAATCGCGTCCATATTCACATAAATCGCGATGTCGGCGGCGGCGAAGGTGCCTGCGGCTTCGGTGCCCATTGCGTCCGACGTGCCGTGCGTGTACTTGCCCGTGTAGCTGTCGGCGGTTGGCTTGTCGGCGGTCAGCGCGACGTATTCCTTCAGGTCCACCAACAGGAGGGTGGTTTCCTCGCCGAACGCGGCGGTCTTGATCGCGTCCACGCCATCGCGGCCCTTATCGAAGGTCTTGAGTTCTGCCTTTGTCAGGAACGATTCCAGGAACTCTTTGTAGGTCGTGATCGGCACCAGCACGGACATGGCTGGTGTTTCGTCGAGGAGTTCAGCCAGGTCGTTCAGCACGAAGAAGGCGCGGGCATCCTTGCGGATGCCGGTGAGTTTGCGGCCTTCAAATAGCTTGTCGAGTCCGCCGTCGAGCAGTTTGGTAATGTCTTTCGCATTCTTGGGCAGCGAGGCCGTGAGCAGTTTGCTCAAACGGTCGCGGGCACTGTCGTAGCCATTGAGTGAGACAACGACCGGAGCGCTAGCGGGATACGGGAAGACGATCCCCTTTCCGGCATCGGCGATAACGGGTGCGGCGTCTGCCCTCGGACAAGCAAGCGCGACAACGAGGACCGCGAGTAAACAGCGAGTCATAACGGACCCTCGGGGCAGATGTGTTAGCCGATATGATACCATGTTTCGGGTGTGTCGGGTATCGGGGGCATGGTTCAAAAACAACAACGATCCGGTCAGCGTTCCGAAGGGCCTTGCGAGAAAGAAGACCCCCGGCGAGCCGGGGCTATGTGAGGCTTACTTTGGCGTGCCGGTGATCTCGATGGCCTTCTCGGTTTGCATGGGTCGGTCGCCCAGGGCGTCGGCCGTCATCTTGATCTTGAACCACGCCTGGGCGGGTTGCTTGGCTTCGTAGGTGATGGTGTAGGTCGCCTCGCCGTAAGCCGCGATGGTGTCGGGGCCAAAGGCGAACGTGCTGTTCGCGGCTCCGGTCGGCTTCACGTTGGGCTTCACGTCGGTCCAACTCACGGCGACGGGCATATCGACCTCAACGCGAACATTCCGGGCCGCTTCGCCACCGTTGTTGCGGACCTTCACCGTGAACGTGCCCGACCGGCCGACCGACAGCACCGCCGGGTCCGGCGTGGTCTCCCACACGAGGTTAGCGCTGCCCTGGAAGAGCGTGCGGAGTTCGTCGGCGGCCCGCTGACCGCGTGCGTCGGAAGTTGAAGCCACCACCACGCGGGAACCCGAAGTGTTGGCCTTCACCTCGAAGCGAAACGTCTGGGCTTCGCCGGGTTCAAGGCGCGGCAATGTCCACTGAATGGCGTCGCGGTAGAGTTGCCCGCCTTCGGTCTTCTTGGTGGGCTTACAATCGGCGGGGAGGGTACCCGTGATGCGGACATTCGTGCTGGGCAGCGTGCCCGTATTCCGCACGGTGATCTCGTACTTCGCCGCTTCGCCCGGAGCCACGGGGGCGTTGGCCGTGGGGCCGGTCAACTTCACGGTCAGGCCGGGAACGAGAACGAGGGTGCGGGCTTCGGCACGGTCGGCGATTCCCTTGTCTGCGGCCAGGCTGGTGAGGGCGTACACGTCTTTGGCTTCGCGGGCCGTGACGCGGTATTCGATCACCTTGCGTTCGCCGGGCAGCAACTTGGCGATCTCCCATACCCACTGTTGGCCTTCCGCTGCGGGGGCGTCGCGCTTGTCAGTCCGCTTCGCCCCTTTCGTGATGGCTTCAAACTCGGCGGAAGACGGCAGGTTCTCGATCACGCGGACATTCTCGGCGGCAACCTTACCTGTGTTATCGACGGCGATGCGGACGGTGTAAGCCTCGTCGCGCACGGTCTGCTTCGGCGCGACCTTGGTGACCTTCACCGTGGGCTTGTTGATCTTCGTGATGACGGCCTGACCATGCTCGAAACTCACATAAGCCAGGTTCTTGACCTCCCCAGCATCGGGCTTAGGCTTGAGCGTGAGTTGAATGGTCTTGGTCGCGCCGGCCTTCAGGGTGCCGAACTTCCAGACGAGTTGCTTGGGGTTCGAGAGCGTCTTGTCGGCCTCGGGTTCAGCCTTGGCCGCCGGTTCGACGTTCTCCGGAAACGGGTTACGCACAATCACGGAATG
>Ga0335394_10010872_pt1 | contig 10254 bp, 5 predicted proteins | sample MAT03_FD_205741 | JGI IMG/M metagenome (GOLD analysis project Ga0335394, IMG submission 205741) | Freshwater microbial communities from Lake Fryxell liftoff mats and glacier meltwater in Antarctica - MAT-03 (spades assembly) (version 2) ...
GCCGTTACACGTTTGCGGTTGCAGGCAGGTGTTGCCGCAGTCTAGCGTTCCGCCGCAGCCATTCGGAATCATGCCGCACTGGGCACCCGCTGCCTGACATGTCGTCGGCGTGCAACCACACTGGTTCATTTGACCGCCGCCGCCGCAAGTTTGTCCTTGTGGGCAAGTCGCACCACAGTTGAGCGTGCCACCACAGCCGTTTGGAATCTGACCGCACTGGGCCCCCGCCGCCAAACACGTCGTCGGCGTACAACCACAGACATTCGCCGAGCCCCCGCCGCCACAGCTTTGTCCCGCCGGGCAAACCGCACCACAATTGAGCGTGCCACCACAGCCGTCAGAAATTGAGCCACAGTTCTTGCCCTGAAGCAGGCAGGTGGTCGCGACACACGGTTGATTGCCGCAAACATTGGCGCTGCCACCGCCGCCGCAAGTCTGCCCCGCTGCGCACATGCCGCAGTTCAAGGTTCCGCCGCAACCATCGGGCGGCGTTCCGCAGTTGGCACCAAGCGCCAGACAGCTCGTGGGTGTGCAGCCACAAATATTGGCGCCACCGGCACCCCCGCCGCACGTCTGCTGTCCCATGCACGTACCGCAACTCAAGGTTCCGCCGCATCCATCGGGAATCGAACCACAGTTCTTACCCTGTGCCGCGCAGCTCGTGGGCGTGCAACCGCAAACATTGGTTCCGCCGGCACCCCCGCCGCAGGTCTGCAACCCCGCACAGTTTCCACAATTCAACGTGCCGCCACACGCGTCCGGGATCGATCCGCAGTTTTTGCCCTGTGCGCCACACGTGGTTGGCGAGCAACCGCAAACGTTGACCGTACCGCCACCGCCGCAGCTATTCGTGCCCTGGCAAGAGCCGCAATTGATCGTACCGCCGCAGCCGTCGAGGATCGTCCCGCAGTTCTTGCCCTGCGCAAGACAGGTGGTCGGTGCGCAACCACACGAATTCGGGATGCCGGTGCCACTGCAGGTCTTCGGACCTGCGCACATGCCGCAATTGATCATGCCACCACAACCGTCCGGTATCGATCCGCAATCGGCGCCCGCGGCGTTACAGCTTGTGGGCGTACATCCACAAACGTTCGAGATGCCCGTGCCACCGCACGTTTGCGGCGACGTGCACATGCCACAGTTGAGTACCCCACCGCAACCGTCGGAAACCGGGCCGCAGTTCTTGTTGCCGGCGGCCGCGCAGGTGGTCGGGGTACAGGGCTGAGCGCCACACTTGTTGGGAATGCCATCCCCACCACAGAACTGATTCGCCGCACACATGCCGCAGTCGATGGTTCCACCGCAGCCGTCCGGTATCGAACCACAGGTTGCGCCCTTGGCAGCACAACTGGTCGGCACACAGGCGCACTCATTCGGTGTGCCGCCGCCGCCGCAGGATTCAAAGCCCATGCACGAACCGCAGGATAGCGTGCCGCCACAGCCGTCCGGTATCGAACCACAGTCCTTACCCTGGGCCGCACAGGTCGTGGCTGTGCAACCGCAAACGTTGACTTCGCCACCGCCACTACAGCTCAAAGGCGATTCGCAGGTGCCGCATTCAAGCACACCGCCGCAGCCGTCGGAGATCGAACCGCAGGTTCGTCCCTGCGCCACACAGGTCGTGGGCGTACAGGTCATGGTGCCGCAATGATTCGGGCCGCCACCGCCGCATGAATCCTGGCCCTTGCAAGTGCCGCAGTTGAGGAAGCCCCCGCAGCCATCGGAGATCATGCCGCAGGTCGCGCCTTCGGAAGCGCAGGTGGTCGGTGTGCATCCACACTGACCCGCAACACCCGCCCCGGCGCAGGATTCAGGCGCGCCGCACGTGCCGCAATTGGCGAGCGTGCCGCAACCGTCAGGAATAAAGCCGCACGCCTTGCCCGTACATTTGAGGGGCTTGCAAGTGCCTTCGCCGCAGACGTTGGCCATGCCATCGCCGCCGCAGTTTTGGCCGCCAGAACACGAGCCGCAGTTCAGAACGCCGCCACAACCATCGGGAACTTGCCCGCAGTTTTTGCCAGCAGCCGTGCACGAGGTACGCGTGCAGCCGCAAATATTCGCCATGCCAGCGCCACCACAGGTCGTGTTGGGACCGCAAGCGCCGCAGTCAAGCACGCCGTCGCAGGCGTCCGAGATAAGACCGCATTCCTTGCCCGCCGCCGAACAGGTGGTTTCCGAACAGCTCATGGGGCCGCACTTGTTGGCACCGCCGCCGCCGCACGAATCCGCACCGGCACACTGGCCACACATAACCGTACCACCGCATCCGTCGAGGATGGTGCCGCAGGTTGCGCCAACCGCAGCACAGGTTTTGGGCTGACAACCGACCACGGGTGCATCCATCGTGACCGTCGCGTCCGGCAGGCCTGATGTGCCACCGGCCATGTTCACCGGTGCGTCGATTGGACTGCCGCCCGATCCTCCGGACATTGTGCCGCCACCCGTACCACCCTGGCCCGGATCACCCGAACCGCGGCAGATTTTGTCTGCACCGCACATCTGTCCCGGCGGGCAATCGTCAGTCGGCCCGCACCGAATGTTCTCTTCGTAGTCGGGCTCGACACACGCTGCGGCCAGCAAAACAACTCCGGCCAATAAACCAACCTGCACAACAAATCTACGCATTGAACCTTTGATTTTCGCGGAAAAGCGGCGGGATCACAATGGGTCGGCCCGAGAAAATTGAAGCCGCACCTCGGTGCATACCTCTCCCCACACCCGGAGCCCACAACAAAAGACGCGCTGCGTCTCGGAAGAACTGCGCGGTTCAACGTTTGGTGCAATACTGCCGAACGCTCAATTACCGAGCGTTCGAAACCTTATACGGAGCCTGTGTTCGATGAGCGAATCTCAAGGGGAACAGTCAGCGGCAACCGACCTACTGATCGGCAGCAAAGTTGGAAACTACAAACTGGTTCGCCAGCTGGGAGTGGGCGGCATGGGTGCGGTCTACGAGGCCGTTCACGAGTTGATGGGAAAAAAAGCAGCGGTCAAGATGCTGCTGCCCGAACTTTCGGCCAACCAGGAAATCGTAGGACGATTTTTCAATGAGGCCAAAGCGGCAACGAAGATCCAGCACGCTGGCATCGTCGATGTCTACGACTTCGGCTACCACGCCTCCGGCCACGCGTATATCGTCATGGAGTACCTGTCCGGATCGTCGCTTGCGGATCTGTTGAAAAAGGGCCTGCAATTCGCACGCGCTCTCGACATTTCCTGGCAGCTTTGCTCCGCACTCGGCGCTGCTCACAAAAACGGGATCGTTCACCGCGACGTGAAGCCCGACAACATCTACATCGTTCCCGATCCTGCGACGCCGACTGGCGATCGCGTTAAATTGCTCGATTTCGGTATCTCCAAGCTCACCGGCGACGACGGTGCCATGCAGAAGACCCGAACGGGCACCGTGATGGGAACGCCAGCATACATGTCCCCCGAACAGTGTCGAGGCTCGGGCGAGGTCGACAGCCGCACCGATATCTATGCCGTGGGTTGCATCATGTTCGAGATGGTCTGCGGACAGCCACCCTTTGTTCGCAACGGGTTTGGCGAGCTCATCACGGCCCATATTATTGAAGAGCCGCCCCGTCCGAGCGAGATGAACCCCTCGGTCCCGGCGATGTTCGAGGCGATCATCATGCGATCGCTCGAAAAAGATCTGGATGCCCGGTATCAAACCACCACCGAGATGGAAGCCGATCTCGGTGCAATCAATCCCGCCATCGTGGGCGACGTGATGCCGGCACCTGCCGCGGGACATGCGGGCGGCACGGGGCGCAGCAAGATGCGAACGGGCTCAGCCGCGCCGACGGGCCGAACCCGAGCGGGTCTAGGGCCACCTCGGACGATGACCAATGTCATGGAGGAGCCGCTTCCCGCCACAAGCAACAAGAAGGTGTTCGCCATCGCGGGCGGCGCCGTGGTGCTGGTGGGTGCGCTCGTGGCAGTGCTTGCGTCGGGTGGAAGTGAAAAACCAGCGGCGACTCCAATCCCCGTCGCAGCACCGGCGGTGGAAGCACCCGCCGAGGCCAAGCGGGTCAAACTGACCATCCGCTCCACGCCGACGGGCGCATCGGTATTTTCCGCATCGGACAGCGCGTTTCTCGGCAAGACACCTTTTGACGGCACCTTTCCGTCTGGCAACAGCCAGCTTGGCTTCGTCATCAGAGCTGCCGGGTTCGCGGATCAGAAGATCGCGCTCTCCGCTCATCAAGATGGCGCGATCGACGTGACGCTGGACGCAGCGCCCGGCCAGCCAGCGCCCGTGGTCACCGCTGCAAAAGTGGGCAAGCGTTCCGCCGCCGGGTCCGCAAAGGCCGAGGCCAAGTCGGGTAAAAACGACCCAAAGGGCAAGAATGGCAAACGCGATTGGGGCGAGCTCGTCGATTTCTAATTCGGGCTCCTTCTTCGCGCGCGTTCGCGGTACAATTTCCCAACGCCGAAAGGCGATGGAACCGGGCATGAACACAGCAAAACAAACGGGGTGGGCGCGCACAGCATTTTGCGTTGCCTTGGTGATATCGGCTCAGCTTGGGCCGTCTTTCGCGCATGCACAGGCCACAAATCGCAAGGCGCAGGCCGAAGGGCACTACGATCAGGGCAAAGCGTATTACAAGGCCGGTGCGTTTGATCTCGCCGTCAAAGAATTTTTGGCTGGCTACGAGCTTGATCCCCGCGCGGGTGTCCTTTTCAACGTTGCCCGCGCCTTCGAGGAGTTGAAGAACCCCCAAAAGGCGATCGAGTACTACAAGAAGTACACGGATCTCGGCGCGGCAGCCGCCGCAGCAACCGAAGCACGCGCACGCATCGTCGTACTTGAACGTCAAATCAAAGAGGCAGAGGACACAGCCGTTCGTCGAAAAACCGAAGAAGAAGAGGCTCGAAAACGGACAGCCGAAGACGCGATCGAACGAGAGCGCCTGGCGAAATTGGCCGCAAGCCAGCCAGCGCAGCCTGTGGTCGAGGAAAAACCGGAAGGCTCGATGGGTGTGAGCACGCAGGCTCTTGCTGCAGGGGATCCGGAAAAGGCAAACACCTTGAAGCTATCCGGCATGATCTCGGGTGGCGCCGGCGTGCTGCTCACAGGCCTTGGCTTTCTGTTTCGCTCGCAGGCCTCGACCCTCAAAAACGAGGTTGAAAATGAGTATCGCGCGATGGGATGGACCGATGCCGTCAAGCAGAAGGATTCCGACATCGATTCGAAGAATCTGCTGACCGGAATCTCGTTTATCGCCGGCGGACTCGGATTGGCCGCGGGTGGCGTTTTGTATTACCTCGGCTGGGAAGAAAGCAACCGTGTCGAAGCGAGTGGCGTCACGAGTACGGCCCTTGTCCCGGCCGTGGGACCCGATGGATCAGCGTCGATGATGTGGGCTGGGCGCTTCTAGACGAGGCGGCTGGAGAGCGTTTCGGTTCTTGGTTAGGTTGGGAACCCCACTGTGAAGATCGCGCTGCGTCTGACGCCCTCATGTCGTCTCGTCGTTGACCAAGATGCCGACGATGCGAGTGCGGTTGACAGCATCGTCGCCAGCCGCATTGTTGCGGCATTCAAGCGCGGACCTGGACACGGGCTCTTGTGCTTGGGAGCCGGAGAAGTGGCCACGGTGCTGCCGCCAGAGTTCGCGTACTTTCGCAACTTCGCTGCCCGCTACATGGCCATCATTTGCGGATCGACCGGATCCGCGGCTGACCAGAATAGCAACATCGCTTGCCCACCGCTTGGGGAATTGACGTCGATCGTCTTGTCCGTGCCACCCCTTCGCGGTGGTGAATACCTCAACCCAGAAGGACTCGCACGAATTTGGGCCGATCTCGACGCCGCATTTCGGTACGAACAGAAAGACTCAGGGCTCGATCTGCCGGCGTTCTTGAAAAGCAAAAACCCTGCGTGGAACCTTGTTGGCCGCGTTTACTTCAACCTGGCTGAGAACCGCAAAGACGCCGATCATCCATTCGCGTTCATGGCCACCTACACCACCAAACTCTCTGCCCAAGGTAAACCGCAACACTTGCCACTCGGACAGGCGCTACGGGAGTACGCAGGTGCAAAGAATCGCGCACGGCTATTGTCATTGCTCTTGCCCGTCCAGCAGGCGGCGGAAGTATGCGCATGGTGCAAAGCGATGGTCGATTCCCAATCGATCTTCGAGCCAAACGCGTGGTCCGTGAACGAAGCGTTGCGCTTGCTGCGCGACGTTCCCGCTTTGGAGAAAGCGGGAATAGTGTTGCGAATGCCTGCCAACTGGCGCGGCAATCGCCCTTCTCGTCCAAGCGTTTCCGCGACCGTAGGAGGGGCAGCGCCAACCAAGCTTGGACAGGACGCCCTGCTCGACTTCCGAATGGAAATTACCCTCGATGGCGAACGCCTTGGCCAAGACGAAATGAAACGCCTGCTTGCACAATCGGACGAGCTGGTTTTGGTTCGCGGAAAGTGGGTCGAGATCGATCGCAGACTTTTTCAGCACGCACTGGAAAACTTTGCGCAGGTCGAGAAACTGGCCACCTCAGGCCACCTGACTTTCGCGGCCGCGATGCGCCTTCTTGCCGGCGCCAACATCACTGGCAACGAAAAGACAACGGACGACGCGCAGGATTGGGGACGTGTCGCCGCAGGGCCGTGGTTGGCCGAAACCTTGCGATCATTGCGCGGCCCCGATGGCCTGGCACAAGTCGATCCGGGCCCGGCTCTTCGTGGTACGCTTCGTCCATATCAACAAATTGGCGTACGTTGGTTGTACTTGCTTTGCCAACTTGGGATGGGCGCCTGCCTTGCCGACGACATGGGCCTTGGCAAGACCATCCAGGTGTTGTCACTGCTGTTGATACGCAAAGCCAAGCGCGCAGGAAAGTTTCATCCCAGTCTTATCGTCGCGCCCGCATCCCTGCTTGGCAACTGGGCGCAAGAGTTCGAGCGATTCGCACCGGATCTCAACGTGCTCATCGCACACCCTTCTTTCCTTCCTCCCTCCGCGTTTCCGGACGGGATGAAAATCCGTCCGGTACAACTGGCAAAATACGATGTCGTCGTCACGACTTATGGTTCGATACAGCGCCACGAATGGACGACCGACTGCGATTGGGATCTGGTGGTGTTGGATGAGGCGCAGGCGATAAAAAATCCCAATGCCCAACAAACCAAAGCAGTGAAGAAGCTGAAAGCCAACGCACGCTTTGCCCTGACCGGCACCCCCGTCGAGAATCGACTTGGCGATCTGTGGTCCATTTTCGATTTCACCAATCCGGGATTGCTGGGTACGGGCAAGGCGTTCACGGCGTACGCCAAACAATTGGCCAAACGGCCGGACAACGCCTACGGGCCTCTACGGGAATTGGTCCGACCCTACATCCTGCGCCGCTTGAAAACCGATCGGACGATCATCACGGATCTGCCGGACAAAACAGAGTTGCGATCGTACTGTTTGCTCAGCCGCAAACAAGCAGCGCTTTACCAACAAGCCGTCACGGCCTTCCGAGAAAAGTTGCAAGAAGTGCAAGGGATCGCACGCAAGGGCCTGGTGTTTCAGTTTCTCATGCGCTTCAAACAGATCTGCAACCATCCGTCACACTGGCTGGGGGAAGGTGACTGGGCACCTGAACAAAGCGGGAAATTCGATAGACTAAAAGAGATTGCCGAAATCGCCGTTGAAAAGCAGGAAAAAATCTTGGTCTTCAGCCAATTTCGCGAAGTAGCGGCGCCGCTGTCGGCGTTCCTCGCAACGGTATTCGGCAGAACGGGCCTTGTGCTACACGGCGATACGCCCATCCCAAAACGCCGCGAGTTGGTCACGCGCTTTCAAGAAGACGAATCTGTACCTTTCTTCGTGCTCTCCCTCAAAGCAGGTGGCTCGGGGTTGAACCTAACGGCAGCATCGCATGTGGTACACTTCGACCGCTGGTGGAACCCCGCCGTTGAAAACCAAGCCACCGACCGCGCATACCGAATTGGTCAGCGAAAAAACGTGCTGGTCCATAAATTCATCTGCCGCGGCACCATCGAAGAAAAGATCGACACGCTCATCGAGGGCAAGCGCAAGCTGGCGCAAGATCTATTGGAGGGCACAGGTGAAATCAACTTGACGGAAATGAAGGACGAAGATTTGCTAGCACTCGTGCAATTGGATCTGAATACGGCGTCGGAAGGGATGTGAAAATGTACTATGAATTCAAGCCCTATGTCCGGGTCGCCGACCGCATTCGGGCAGCGCAGCGTGAAACCGAGAAACTTCGGAAGAAAGGGCAGAAAGTTTCGCCCATCGTGATCACGGGCAAGAAGATCGCGACCACATTCTGGGGCACGGCCTGGTGCGAGCACTTGGAACGCTACAGCGATTTCTCCAACCGATTGCCACGCGGCCGCACCTATGTACGCAACGGATCGGTGGTGGATCTTCAGATCGCGGAAGGCGTCGTCACCGCAAAGGTCAGCGGAAGCTCAATGTATAAGGTCAAGATTTCGATCGCGCATCTGCCGAGCGATCGATGGAGAATATTGCGGCATGAATGCGTGGGAGCGATCGATTCGCTCGTCGAATTGCTGCAAGGGCGATTCTCAAAAGGGGTGATGGAACGTCTGTGTCATCCAATTGCGGGGCTATTTCCCGCGCCCTCCGAAATTCGCATGGATTGTTCGTGCCCCGATTGGGCCGGGATGTGCAAGCACGTGGCGGCAACCCTTTACGGCGTGGGTGCCCGTCTGGACAACGAGCCCGCCCTGTTGTTCAAGCTGCGCGGGGTCGATGAAACAGAATTGATCGCCAGCGCAACAGCTGGCCCGTCGGTCGGCGCGAAAGCGAAACCACGCAAGGCAGATAAAACCCTTGCGTCCCAGGATCTGTCAGCGCTCTTCGGAATTGAGATGGCCGATGGTGTCGATGTGGATGCGTCGGCGGAGAAGGCCGTTGATTCCAGCGTTGCAGCAAAGGCAAAGGCCCGGCGTGCGGCGAAGAAAAAACCGAAGCAACCAGCGACGAAAACGGTCCGCCCGATCGCAACAGTGCAGGCCCGGGCAGCGATGCTCAGCTTACAAGGCGAGTACCTTGGGGTTTTGCGCGGGTTGGAGAAAGCCGACCGCGTTGCTTGTCGAGATATCGCCAGGAAAGTCAGCGTAAAAGCGGCGGTCGCATTTGCGAAAACACGATTGAATGTTGCGCCCACCGTACGGGCACGGAAACGCCGAAAGTAATTCGCAACACATAGTTAGCCGCGAACCGTCGGCCTGTGTACGACAAACGAACCCGCCGAAGCGGCGTTGCGCCATTGGTGGACAAGCCTCCGCGCGATCACGACATTGTCCAGCAGGAGGCCCACCTCCACATTGCGCGATTGGCCTCGGCTGGTGAAGTTTGCGGAGGTTACAAGAGCGCGACGTTCATCCACGACGATGCATTTGGCATGCAGGCTCGTGGTTGATTCGGGTGTAACCGTGCGCGGATCATAGAAAAGATGCGGGAAAGGCGCGCCAAATGGCCAGTTGGCGTGAAGAAACCCGTCGATTTCACGACGCACATGAAGCGCGATGTCGGTCTCGCCCCTGGCGGCACGCTTTACGTCGAGAAAGATCTGCGTTTCCACGGCACGATCGCGCATCGCACAGTAAAGCGGCTCAAAAATGTCGGCACCGTGATCAAAAGAGAACCCTGCGACCAATACACTTGTTTGGGCGCTTGCGAACATTTCCCGAACGACCACTGCGGTGTCTCTGGCGCCGCTCGCAGCCACTTCCGGTCCCGTCCAAACGAGATCCATTTCGTGGGTATCGCGTTTGTTTCGTTCGGCAAGAACCGCATCGATGATCCGCAATGCAACCGCCGGATCGCAACCAGCGAGACATGCAGCGCGACCGAGGGGGCCGACCTCGGCCATTTCGTGCCCAACCGTTAAACCTTGCCGAAAGATCCGTTGCAACGCTTCCAACTCCACCGCCGACATGGCTGTAAGGCCTGCCGGTCTTCCGCCCCAATTGCTCATGGTCGATCCGAAAAGAAAGCCACACTTTGTCGGCCCAACGTGGGAATTACCAACGCGCGGTCGAGAAAATGGTTGTATCGCTCGCACGAACATTCAGCGACAAAGAGACAACCGTGGCACGCCGCACCTTCAAGCAACCGTTCCGAATGATCCACGGGTTTATGACCCGCGCAGACTGGATCATTGGAGCACAATTTCCCGATGTCGTACGCATGCCGGAGATGTTCGCGAAGATGACGTCCTTCTTCGACAAGTCCGCCGAGCGTGCCTTCCGTGCCTGCACTGCCT
>Ga0335394_10010875_pt1 | contig 10252 bp, 9 predicted proteins | sample MAT03_FD_205741 | JGI IMG/M metagenome (GOLD analysis project Ga0335394, IMG submission 205741) | Freshwater microbial communities from Lake Fryxell liftoff mats and glacier meltwater in Antarctica - MAT-03 (spades assembly) (version 2) ...
TTATCAGTCAACCGCGTCAGCCGGCACGCGGGATGTTTTTGAGTCGGGAGTAGTGAAGCATTCCGCGTGCCAAATGGGGCGGATGCGAGTGGTTTCGCTCCGGCGGGCGGACGGCTATTGTTCGTCTCGACGATATAGACCTTTTTAAACGCAATCGCCCCCGCGACGGGTCTGAAGACCGGGCGCGGGGGCAATTGCTTATCGACGCGGTGCGTATCGGAGCGATGCGTTACTTCCCTTCGAGTTTCAACTGCTGGACGAGTTGGTCCAGCGCGTCGATGTGCATCTTGCAGCGGGGCAACAGGTCGTTGCGGATCAGGTACTTGCACTCGACCGACATGTCGTCATTGGCCAGTGCCGTCTCGTAAATCCCGATGCCGTGTTCCTCCCCCCGGCGGAGGGCGGACAGGGCGGTCTGGGGCCCCATCACCTTCGCCACGCCGGTGACGGCGGTGGCGAACACACCCCACACGCCCGCCCCTTCGGACGGAGTGCCACCGAGAGCGGCCACGCGGGTGCTGAGGACTTCGGTGGCTGCCGCGTGCTCGCCGCGAATTCGCTGGAGTTCCTTCACGATGAGAGCGTTCTGCGTGCCTTCGAACTTGCTCAGGGCCTGATCGTAGGTCTCAACGGCAGCCAGTTCCCCACGGAGCAGGGAGTTCAGGGCATCGGCATCGCCGGTGCCGGCGGTGATCGGCGGAGCGGTGGTCGGCCCGGTCGCGGTAACGGGAGTCATGGTTGTGGTCTCCACGGGAAGTTGAGGGCGGCCGAATTGGGCCGGCCCTGGTCTTTTTGCAGGCAGGTTTCGTGCCAACCTGCTGTCGCTCCGGACCCAATGCACTGCATTTTGAGTCGGCGACCAAACATTGGCTTCAAAATTGCTTCATCTGTGTAAGAGTCGGCGACGCGCGATGTCTTTCGTCGCCAACTCACTCACTCTAAAAAGGGGAACTGCCATGTTTCAATGGGCCATCATGTTCTTTATCGTGGCGCTGGTCGCCGCCGTGTTCGGGTTCGGCGGCATCGCCGGGGACGCGGCCTGGATCGGCAAGATCCTCCTCGTCGTGTTCCTCGTTCTCGCCCTCTTCTCGCTGGTGCTCGGCAAACGCTCCCCGACGGTGTGACCGCGCCGGTTGGCGGCCCGTAAGATGATGTCATGCCGCAACAGTTTACCGATGTCGCCTGCACCGTGTGCGGGTGCGTGTGCGACGACCTGACCGTCACCGTCAAGGGCGGTCGTGTCGTCGCCGCTGAAAACGCCTGCGTATTAGCCGAGCCGTGGTTCCGGGCGCAAGCCGCCGGTGCCGCGGCTTCGCCATTGGAAGAGGCGGCCGGCCGCGCGGCGGACCTGCTCCGCGCGGCGAAATACCCACTCATTTACGGCCTGTCGCGGAGTACCACCGACGGCCAGCGGGCGGCGGTCGCGCTCGCGGATCGCCTCGGCGCGACCATCGACACCACCGCAAGCACTGGGCACGCCCCGTCCATTCTCGCCCTTCAGCAAGTCGGCGAATCCACCTGCACTCTTGGCGAAGTGAAGCAACGGGCGGACCTGGTCATTTTTTGGGGGTGCGATCCGCTGACCACGCACCCCCGCCACATCGAGCGCTATTGCCCGCCGCGACCGGGCCGCACCTTCGTGGTCGTCGATGAAATGGAAACCGAGACGGCGAAAGTCGCGGACTTGTTCGTGAAGGTCGAACCCGGTCGCCATTGGGAAGCGCTGTGGGAACTGCGGATGTCTCTGGTCCCCCCCTCCCCTGGCGGGCGGGGGGAGGGGGAATTCCAACTCAAGAAGTTGGCGGGAATGATGCTCGCCGCCCGATTCGGCGTCGTCTTCTTCGGCGTTCGCCTGACGCAGCAGCCGCACGCCCACCGCGTCATCGAAGCGCTACTCCAACTCGTCACCGACTTGAACGACCATCAGGACGCGAATACCAGACGGCGGTTCTACGCCCGGCGGATGCGGCGGTACGGCGACGTGGCCGGGGCCGATTCGGTGCTGGCCTGGCAGACCGGCTACCCGTTCGGGGTGAACTTCTCGGCCGGCTATCCCCGCTATAACCCCGGCGAATTCACCGGCCCGGATTTGCTCGCGCGGGAGGAAGCGGACGCCTGCGTCCTGGTCGGGTCGGACACCGCACGAGATTTGCCGCCCGCCGCGCTCGCGCACCTGAAAAACATTCCCGTCATTTTGCTGGACCCGCCCGGCGCGGAAACCGACATCTCGGCGGCGGTGAGATTCACGACAGCAGTGTACGGCATTCATAAGCCCGGCACCGCGTACCGCCTGGACGAGGTGCCGATCCCGTTGCGCGTGCTACTTCCCACCGAGTTGCCGTCCGATGCCGACGTTCTGAATGCAATCTTGTCGAAACTCTGAGGGAAGCGCGACGCAGCTTCCATAAATCCCTCACCTCCCAATTCCGAGAATCCGGGTGGGATGGGTTCGGTCGGCAATTTCGGCTGAATCGGGGGTGCGGGGGGTGCCGATCACACCGGGGATATCGCCCCGGAGAATCCGACATGACTGGTGCCTTTTCCCGACAACTGATGCTTCTGCTGACGTCGGCGGCGTTCGCCTCGTCCGGCTGCTCGCTACTCGGCATCACCAGCCCGCGCTACAAGTTGTTGCCCGAAGCGGAACAGTTCCGCGATACCACCACACCCCCGCCGCTCGCCCGCGAGTTGGCGAAGGTGCCGCTCGCCGAGTACATCGTCGAGCCGGGCGACGCCCTGCTCATTCAGCCGGTGGACCTCGACTCCCCGGTGCGGATCGCGGCCGACCAGCCGGTCCTGCCCGACGGCGCGATCGAACTGGGCATTTACGGCCGGCCGGTCGTGGCGGGCAAGTCGGTGCCGGCCATCGAAGCCGAAGTCAAGGCGCTGGTGCAGGCAAAGGAGAAGAAGGACGTGCCCCTGACGGTGCGGCTCATCGGCCGGCAAAGCAAAGTGTATTACGTCCTCGGCGAAGTGAACGCCCCCGGCTCGTTCCCGCTGGCCGGGCGGGAGACGGTGCTAGACGCGATCATGGCGGCGGGCGGTCTGACCCGCGCCGCGCAGGAAAAGAAGATCGTGCTCGTGCGGCCGTCGCAAGCCAACGGCTGTCGGGAAGTGCTGGCGGTCTGCTACCCGCAGATCATCCAACTGGGCGACACGACCACCAACTACCAGCTTCGGCCGGGGGACCGCATCTTCGTGCCGAGCCAGGGCACTCTGGAGAGCCTGATCCCGTCCCGCTCGAAGACGACCGCTCCCTGCGCCAACCCGCAGGTGTCGTGCAATGGTCTCGGCGGCGGTTGTCCGCCGGCGGCCGAACCGACGCCCGGCACCTCGTTCCTGTCGGGGCCGCCGCGGTCGCTCCTTGCCCCGCCGGTGGCCAAGTGAGGTGGCACAGCGGTTGCGGCCCTCCGATAATGGCGCGCGGCAATCGTTCCGCGCCCCCTCGGGAGAATCGCAATGAGACGGGTTCGGAAAATCGCCCTGTGGGTCGTCGGAGTCGTTCTGACGTTGGGCGTCGTCGGGTACCTCGGCCTGCAATGGTATCTCGGCACCGGCAGCGCCCGGCGGATGGTGGCCGGCGAGGTGAGCAAGGCGATCGGGCTGCCGGTGGAGGTGACGAGCGTGAGCGTCGGGTTCGGCGGCACGTCCGTCGGCATCGTCATCCCGGACGCGGACGCCGAAACGCCGACGGACTTCATCCGGATCGGCAAGATCGAGACCGACATCACTCTGGGCGGACTCCTCACCGGGTCGGCCACCCCGACGAAAGTGACAGTCAAGGACGCCGACATCATCCTACGGCTGGACGCGAACCGAAAGATCGTGTCCCCCATGCCCAAGCTGGAGGGCGGAGGTGGCGACACGAAGTTGCCGGCCGTGAAAGTGGAGAACGCCCGCGTCCGCATCCGTCAGCCGGGCAAGCCGGAGTTCGATGTCGCCGGGGTGAACGCCGAACTCCGCGCGGAGGGCGAGGGGTCCGTCGTCACGGGCACCATCTCCGACCCCAAGTGGGGGGAGTGGCGGATCGACGGGCGACTCGGTGAGGACCCCGCCGACGGCTCCGTCACCCTGACCAACGACGGGCTGACCGTTACCGACCCCAAGCTGCTGAACAGCATCCCGTTCGTCAAGGAAAAGGTGTGGAAGCACCTGTCGGCGACCGGCCCCTTGGCCGCCACGGTGACGATCCCGTTCAAGCCGAACGGGGACGTGGATTACGACGTGACGGTGAAGCCGAAGGGGGCAACCGTCACGTCGCCGGATGCGGACGTAACGGTGACGCAAGTGACGGGCGACATCCACATCGCCGGCGGCAAGGTGACGGCCACGAACGCTCAACTGTCGCTCGCCGGCGGGACGGTCCAGGCGGACGGCGGGTTCGACTTCGGCGGCGACGTGTACCTCCTCACCTTGAAGGCGAAGGCGTCCGGCTTGGACATGCGGAAATTGCCCACGAGTTGGAGGATGCCAAAGGAGATCGAAGGGCAATTGAAGGGCACGGCGAACTTGGAAGTCCACATCCCCGACAGCGGCAAGTTGGACACGCGCGGGAGCGGCAGCGGGGAGGTGGAGAACGCCAAACTGTTCGGGCTGGACACGAAATCGACGGAGATCAAACTCCAACTCAAGGGCGGGGACGGCCGCTACCGGTTCGAGACGATGCAGGCCAAATGACTGGCACCGGGACGAATACCGCGAGCCGCGTCCATCGGGACGCGGCTTTGCTATTGGGCGGGTGAGTGTGTTCGGCGAGGGGCCTTGGGTGGTGTGAAATTCCGTGACACCCGCGCCCCTGGCGGACCGGATTCGCCAAGCGCGCGGCCGTCCGCTTACCCCAAAACGAAGCCGGCCCCGCCATCCGGTGAGGGCGGGGCCGACGGGCGAACTCCGACGTTCAACCCGGCTCACAGGAGGAAGTAGATGGACCCCATGTACCCACCCAAGCCGGCCACGGCGACGCCGAGCAACAAGCTGGCGAACGTCCACAGGGCCACCCGGCTGAGGGCGGCGGTGGTGGCGGCGGCCGCGTCGCGGGCCTTCTGCTCGGCCCGCGCGACGGCCACGTCGTACTGCTGCTTGGCCTCGCGGTACTGCTTCTCCCACTTCTCGATGGTCTTGTTCGCCTCCTCCTTGCTCACCCCGGCCCGCTCCGAGATCATGGTCATCAACTCATCCCGATCGACGTTGCTCAAGCCGCCCTCGCGGATCGCCCCGTAGGCGCGGGACAGCACCTCGCCGACTTCCTCCTTGTCTTCCCACAGTTTGGCCGCCCCTTGTTTGTCCTGCTGGTTCCCTTGCTTCTGCTGGTCGCCCTGCTGGTTCCCTTGTTTCTGTTGGTCGCCCTGCTTCTGGCCGTCGTTTTCGCCCAGGTGCAGCAGCTGCTTCGCTTCCCGCTTGATGCCCCGCCAGTCCAGTTGCGGGACGACATCGCCGAGCGCGTCTTTCGCCTTCTGGAGCATGTCTTGGGGCATGTTGGACGCGGCGGCGGCCGTTCCACCGGCTAGCGAGGCGGCCCCGCCGGCCAGACTGCCGGCGGCCGACGCGGCCCCACCGGCGACTTGTCCGGCGGCCGACACGGCCCCGCCCGCCACGCTGCCGACGGCCGAAACCCCGGCCCCCAGCAGGCGGAACGTGCCGCCGATCAGGTAGCCGGCCGAGGTGCCGGCCAGGCAGGCCAGAACGACGGTGGCCAGGGACCAGGTGATGACGCCGTGAAGGATGCTGTCGTACACGACGCTGTTGGACATCCGCGCGGCCAAGTATCCGCCGGCGAACAGGGAGACCAACCCGGCGACGAACATCCAGACGAGCATCATCGTCGGCACGCCCTTGATCGGGTGCTTATGGTTGTGGGGGTCCACGGCGCTCAGGCCGATGCCGAGGCCGAGGATGCTGAGGGCGGAGTGAATGGCCAGCGCGACGACCGCCCCGGCGATGATGGCCGACCACGAGACCCGCGTGAGCGCGGCGACGATCTTCTCGTCCGGCACGTTCACGGTGGGCGTTGCGGCGAAGGCGAACGCGGGCACGAGCAAGGCTAGCGCGAGGGCGGCCAGGAGTGGTCGCCGGATGTTGAATCGGTGCATGGTTTCGGCTCTTCCGTTGAGGATTGGCAGTGTTACGGGACGGTGCCCGCGGCAAGCGGCAGGCTCGACAAGTCTTCCGCCTGTCGAACCGGATCGCTCGGCGTCTCCGCGGGCACCGGCCCGGTCGGACAATCGCAACCGGCGTGCCAGATGTCCCACGAATCATCCGCCGCTGGAGTGGCATGGCGGCCCTTGCTATTCGGCCAGGTATTCTCACCGGTGAGAGAAGGGGAGATGCCACCGACGCGCGGCGACGTTCTCAACTTTGCAATTTCGCGCGAACCCGGCTCGCTTGGATTTGTTAGCCCGCCGCGCAAGCAAGGGGCGTGAAGCGATCGGGTACCCGGTTTTAACTGGCCCAGAAGGCGTTCACCCCTCGCTTGCGCTTCGGGCTAACAAAACCAAGACACCCATCGCGGATCGCTTTCGCCATTCCGTTCCCGACTTGGCACGGCGATTGCGATTTCCATCTCCACACTCGGTCATCAACTCGATGAGCCGAGGGAATCCGAATCCGGCCCGTCGCACCGTGCGACTTTCGGCCAATCAGCACTTTGAGGAACTCCATATGAAACGCGCCATCGCGATGTTTCTGTCGCTCTCGTCGGCCGGCCTGATCGGGCTGAGCGGGTGCGGCAAGAAGGAAGGCACCACTGGCGGGCCGGGGGCCACCGACCCGAACGCCAAGAAGCCGATGGTCGGGCAACAGGAAAACACGTTCAACATCACCGGTTCGAACACCACCGTCTCCGTGGACGGCAAGCCGGTGGAGAGCAGCATCGGCATCGAGCGCGGGAAGGGGTTCGATCAGGACGTGAGCGTCGAGTTCTCCGACCTGCCGGGCGGCGTCAAGGTCGAGCCGTCGAAGCTGACCCTCGCCAAAGGGGCCAAGGAAATCAAGTACAGCGTCACCGCCGCCGCCGACGCGACCGCCGGCGAGTACCCGTTCAAAGCGACCGGCAAGCCGACCAGCGGCCCCGAATCGGTCGTCAACTTGAAGTTGAACGTCAAGCCGCGGGCGACGTTCAGCCTGGACCCGCCGGGTAACGCCGTGTGGTCGGCCGGCGTCAAGCAAGGCGAGACGAAGAATTACACCGTGGCCATCGGCCGCGACTCGGAGTTCAAGGACGACGTGACCGTCAAGTTCGACAACCTGCCGAAGGGCGTCACCATCGAGCCGGCCTCCCCGGTCATCAAGAACGGCGAGTCGGAAGCGAAGGTGGTGGTCAAGGCCGCCCCGGACGCCGTGGTCGGCGACTACAAACTGAAAGTGACGGGTCACCCGTCCAAAGGGGCCGACGTGACCCGCGAGATGGGCTTCAAAGTGTCCGCCAAATAAATGCGGCGGACCACGACCGCCCGAGAGGGCGGTCGTCTCGTTGCCCGTCCCGATTGACGGTCGACTTCACGGCCGGGAAGCCGGCTTCACCTGAAGGAATCTCCGATGCGCAACTTGCTCTCCACCCTGGTCCTCGCGTCCGTCGGCCTCGTCCTCAGCACCGGGGATGCGTCCGCCTTCTTCCGGAAGAAGAAAAAGTGTCAGCCCGCCCCGGTGGTGACGTACGTCGCCGACCCGTGTGATGGGATGCCGAATTACTCCGGGTCGAGTTATTCCCCCCAGCAGTCGGCCTTCCCGACCTACACGCAGGCCGGTTACGGCAACTCCGGGTACAACAACTCCAACTACGGTTACTCCGGCTACGGTAACTCCGGGTACAACAATTCCGGCTACGGTGCCGGGCGGGGCATGTTGGGCATCGTGGGGTCGGTCGGCAACGGTATCCTGTCGGCACCCGGCAACTTGTACAACCGCATCCGCTAACGCGAACGCCAAGTCAAAACCGCCGCCGCCCCGCGAACACCCCTGTGTTCGCGGGGCGGCGGTGGTTCCGCCGTCACTTGGAGACTGGCGGGGCACCGCCGGCGTTCTGGTCCGTCCCCTTGGTCTGTGGGACCGTGCCGTCGGTCGGTTTCACGATCAGAGCCAACCCCGCGCGGTTCCGACCGCGTTCGCCCGTCTCCACCCCCGGCGGCGTGTCTCGCCAGGCCGGTCCTGGCTCCTTGAATAGGATGCGCGTGCTGTCCGGGTAAGTGTAATACTGCGGCCCGACGGCGCTCTTCGGGTCCACTTTGGGCATTTTCGTGAACCCCCCTTGCGCGCCCAGTTTGTACCCCTCGTCGAACATCTTCGTCGTCTCCGCCGGGTCGAAGTTGGTGCTGGAGTTCGTCACCTTCAATTCGGGCGGAATCAAGGCGGCGAAGAAGTCCATGCCGCTGAGCATGCTGTAGGTGTAGAACCGGTAGAGGTCGTTGCGGGCCGACACATACAACAGGTTCGACACCGACGCGCTGACGACGGCGATGGTCCGCGCCTTGACCCCTTCTGGGTCCGGGAACGCTTTGCCGGCGACCATGGCGAAGATGTTCGACCCGGTCAACGACTCGGCCTCGTGCGACGGCGCGCCGGGCGGGATGTACGGCGGGCGGAAGAACAGCGCCCGCGTCACCCCGCCGTCCACGTGCATTTCTTCATAGGGCTTCCCGTCGATGGTGACGTTGAACCGCACCGACGGGAAGAAGCCGGGGATGGCGGCCGACGCCAGGATCACGTTCACGATCAGGGTGCGGGCCTCGGCCGTCCCCTTGGTGGCGATGGCCCCGATGTCCCACACCACCAGCCGTTTCGTATCGATGTTCGTCGTGCCGATGTACAGCCGCCGTCCGGCGGCGTGTTCGGCCGCGATGCGGGCCATCATTTGCGGGGTAATGCTTCCGTCGATCTTCTTCCGCAGGGGGGCGTTGTCCGCCACCGATTCGGCGAAGTACGCGCGGACGGAGCGGCGGATCTTGAAGATGTCGTCGTTGCGAACGGTGACGAAGAACTGCTTCATCTGTTCGTCGTATTCCGGGCCGAGGAACGCCAGCGGGGCGATCAGCGCGCCGGTACTGACGCCCGTCACCACGTCGAACGTCGGCCGCCCGCCGGCCTCCGGCGGCTTGCCGCTCATCGTCCACCCACACAGCAACCCGGCCGGGTACGCCCCGTACACCCCGCCGCCGGACAGCAGCAACATGTTGTATTCCCGCTGCCGGTACGGCTTGCCGGTGGACTTGGTGAGCTTCGCTTCGCGTTCCCGTCGGGTCACGGCCGCTTCCGCCCGCAACCGCAGGACCACCCGCTCGATCTCGGAGCTTTCCAGCGGGCCAAGCGGGTCGGCCGGCTGGGAGGCGTAGCCGGCGTCCACCAGGTCGCTCGGCTCCACGCCCGGCGGCAGCGGGGTGGAACGTTCCTGCGCCCGGCGGAACTTGCACGCCGCGCCGAAGCCCACCAGTTGACAGAGCAACACGCCGGCGAACAGCGCCCGCAGTCGCCCGATTCGAGACGGATTCACGGAAGTCCCCCCATATCGACGCGCGGCACGCATAGCGTGAGGTCGTGGGAAACGCAACGGAAAAGCGGTGATTGTGACCGAGTCGCCGATTGCCCGGAGTTCGCCCGCTTGTTACCGTGGAGACATGAACACAACCCCCACCCGCCGCCAGTTCGTCGCCACCACCGCCGGGGGCATTGCACTTCACTGGCTGTTGTCCCGCGAGGCCGCCGCCAAGCCGGCCGCCCACCCGCTCGCGCCGAAGCCGCCGCACTTCGCGCCGAAGGCCAAGCGGGTCATCTTCCTGTTCATGGTCGGCGGGCCGAGTCAGATGGACCTGTTCGACCCGAAGCCGACGCTAACGAAACTGCACGGCAAGCCCCTCCCCGAAGGCACCGGCCGGCCGAAGTCGCAGTTCACTAGCGGGAAGGAAACGATCCTGGCCAGCACCCGCAAGTTCAAGAGGCACGGCAAGTCCGGCCAGTGGGTGAGCGACCTGATGCCACACTTCGCCGGGTGCGTCGATGACGTGTGCTTCCTGAAGTCCTGCACCAGCCAGTCCACCATCCACGCGCCGGCCATGTACGAACTGCACACCGGCCGCACCCTGATGGGGCACCCGAGCATCGGCAGTTGGGTGACGTACGGCCTCGGATCGGAGAGCGAGAACCTGCCGGCGTACTGCGTGATGCCACAACCGGAGGGCATCCTGGAAGGCGGCGCGCCGTGCTGGGGCGCGGCGTACCTGCCGGCCGTCCACCAGGGCACGCTGTTGCGGAACGGCCCGAACCC
>Ga0335394_10010880_pt1 | contig 10249 bp, 7 predicted proteins | sample MAT03_FD_205741 | JGI IMG/M metagenome (GOLD analysis project Ga0335394, IMG submission 205741) | Freshwater microbial communities from Lake Fryxell liftoff mats and glacier meltwater in Antarctica - MAT-03 (spades assembly) (version 2) ...
AAAAGATCTCGCGAATTCGCAACAACCGGAACTCGCCACTCTCGTCGATCGCTTTCAATTGACCTAACAGGTTGCTCCATAGATTGACTAGCGCCTTGTCAAACTCGACTCGGATTGGCGGATCGTTACTGGCGGCCTCAAACCAGCCGCCCAAACTTTGCAGTAGTTCTGCGCACCGACGGCGGTTCTCCGCATCGCCGCCAGCCAGTGTCGCCGACCACCGGCAGCAATTGATCTGGTTGCGTGCAAACCAACAGAACGTCTGGCAGCCATGCTGCTTGCCCACAGGAGACTAAGTCGGAGCGGCAAGCATCCGAGGCCTTGATGCTGTGCACTTTGCCATCGGAGGAAATGGTCAGTGTGCCCCGCTCGGCGATCGCGGCTGTGTTAACGGAACCGCGTCGTTGTATGAATTGAATCCGATCCTGGGCTTCGGTGCATCCACGTGTTAAATGATAATAGAATGCAGCGCCCAACGCACCCACAGGCAGGATGCCCACGGTATTCAGTGGCAAAGTTGGCATTACTTGTTTCCACTCAGAGCAACGAGTACCGCTTGAGCCGCGCGCGGGTTTGCGGTCTTGACAATGAGTCGCCCACGGTTGCCAATCGTTGCCGTCGACGAATAAGCGTACTCGATATTGATATTCGCTGCAGCAAGCGTTTCGCCAATGAGAGCGAGGCAGCCGATTTCATCCGTCATTTCAATCACCAGCACTTCGACTTCAACCACGGGTAGCCCAGCCTTCTGCAATGCCATCTTGGCTGCGCCGGCATCGCCGGTAACGAGCCGCACCATGGCTTGCTCGACGTTGTCGATCACAATGAACGCGCTAATGTGGATGCCCTGCTCTGCCAGTAGTCGCCCGATCTGGCCCAGTCGCCCAGGCTGATTCTCAATGGCAACACTGATCTGTCGGTTGATGTCGATATCCATTTTGTTTTCCGTCTTTCACTGCTAGGCAACGCATCTGACTCAGTTAGGCCCCCCAAGCCGATGATGGCTTTGGATGGTAACACATTATTCTTTTGGGCAATCCAAGACAATTCAGCCTCGACGTTGTCCGGGTCATAGAATTACGGGCACCTCGATCGCTTGGCTGCTGTTGAAGCCAAAGAACGATGTCTAGGTGGTTTCGGCTCACCTTCGCATTTTGGCGGAAAGTTAGGAGACTTTCGGCTTTCTTGAATCCACGCACCCATTCAACTCGAACGCTTTGGAGTCGAATCAACGTGACAACCCAAAGCCTACTCACAACCTCACGGAAGCACACAAATGAAAAACCTGTTCAAAGGATGCGTATCAATCACTGTTGGTTGCTTGTTCATCGCCAATGGATTTTCTGCGGATATCGTCGACACCGCAGTGAAAGCTGGGAAGTTTAAAACGCTGGCCGCTGCGTTAGGTGCCGCCGACTTGGTCACAACCCTTAAAGGACCTGGTCCCTATACCGTATTTGCACCAACAGACGAAGCGTTCGCAAAATTGCCCGCGTGCACGGTTGAAACGCTCCTGAAGTCAGAAAACAAGGGAAAGCTTGCGAGCATCTTGACTTACCACGTCGTCGCTGGCAAAGTCCTGGCGAAACAAGTCGTTGGACTCAAAGGTGCTAAAACGATCAATGGTCAACGGATCGATATCAAAGTAGACGATTCGACCTTGATAGTGGACGGCGTCCAAGTAATCACGACCGATATCCAATGCGACAACGGAGTGATTCATATCATCGATTCGGTTCTTCTGCCATCGGACAAAACCATTCCTGAAGTCGCAATTACAGCCGAAAAATTTACAACTCTGATCGCTGCAGTCAAGGCGGCTGGGCTGGCTGAAGTCCTCTCTGGCCCAGGACCATTCACCATCTTCGCTCCAACCGACGAGGCGTTCGAGAAGCTTCCGGCCAACACCGTTCAAGACCTGCTCAAGCCTGAGAACAAACAAAAGCTTGCTGACATTTTGAAATCTACTTGAATCCGAAGAAAGTATGCATCACACTCCGTGTGATGTTGTCTCAAAAACCAAAGGTTTTTGAACTGCGGAAATCACACGGAGTGTGATTGGTACTATAAAATCACAGCCTCTGAACGTGCCACCCGAGGCTTGGTACCATTCAGTCTGACTGTCGCTTTTCGTTTAGATAAATCTATCGATGAATCGAGGGTCCAGCGGTATGTCGCTGATCTCGATGTCCGAGATCAAGTCCGAGTACAACTTCGACCGCGAATTCATCAGGTCTATCCCAACATGAGCCCAAGCCTGTTGTAGTTTCGAAGAATCCGTCTTGCCCCTCATTCGTAGTTCTGCTTCCAAATCCAATGCGTTTGCCACACGCAAATACTCTGGATTTGGTTTTTCAAGCGTGATTGCGTATACGAGTGATGCTAACGAATAGCAAAGTTGGTCAAAGATCCCGCCCTCGTCGCCTAGTAAAAAACTTTGGTCCATGAAACTCTTTTGGTATCGCGCTATGATCAGCAAGACTCGGCGACCAAGAACACGATTTCGCCGAAGCGCTCTTCGAATCAGCCTCTCTTTCTCTGGAAATAGATTTTGAATTCCAGCTAAGGAACCCGTCCACGGATTCAGCGATCCAACTAAAGTGCGAGCGATAAACCATCCAAACTTGGCTTTCCCTACAAGTCCGAATTTACCATTCACCTCAGCCAATCCGATTGGCTCAAGAAACTTCGCTCGAATGCCTCGGGTCATTGCGTTTGGAGCCCCAATGTCGGCAAGAACCGGATTCGGGCCCTCGTATACAGTAGCGATCGTAAACTCATGCATATTCTCGCCGATATAGTTTTCGATCAGCGGGCCTGTGTTCGCGATGGCTGCGTCTCCCCCATTGCGAACCGCATGTCTTCGTTCATCCAAGTGAACGGATCGGCCTCCTTGAATTTGATAGACGTTGATTGCTGTCTGCAGGAGTGCTTTCGTTGCGTACACCTTGGCAATCATACCCATCGTTTCGTCCCGAACGCCTTTCGCCCCCAAACGAAAACAAACATCGCCTAGAACGCGACTGGCCAATGCATGACACGTGGCTCGACCGATCCAAGTTTGGATGCGTGGTGAGTCGCCGATCGGCTTGCCGAACGTATTGCGGAATGAAGTCCAACCGCCTGGTTTGTTTCGTACAGTCAGTTCGCTGGTCGCTTCGGATTGGCTTGGGTCAAGGATGATTTGGGCGAGCAGCTTGAAGATCTTTGCAGCGCTGTTGACGCAGATTCCGCCACGCCCTTTGGCGAGCGAGCTGAACGCTTGAGCAAGCCCCTTGCCGGGCGGGCCAAGCAATTGATCGGTAGAGACGGGGTAGTCCGTCATGCGAAAGCGAGCGTTCCAAAGGTAGTCAAACGCCGTTAGTCGATTGCGAATCATTCGAAAATGAGGTGTGTCCGATTTAGGGACTTCGAAAATCACCATGCCCGAATCGCGACCTTTGGCGAGCCCCTCCCCCTCGATCTTGAGCACCAGGATACAGATCCCGCCGTAGATGACGTTGGTAATCGGCCACTTCACTCCAGAAATGAGGTACTTGTCGCCGTCGCGTCGCGCAGTCAGAGCTAGTTTACTTGGGTCTGCACCCACGCCTGGTTCGGTCAATGCGAACGAGCCCAACAACTCGCCTCGAGCCATCCGTGGGAGATAGTAGGTCTTTTGCGCTTCGGTTCCAAAGTCAATAATCGGAGTGACAGGTCCCAAAAAATTATGCACTTCGAACATGACTGCAAGATCCGGATGGATCAGTGTCAACGTTCGCAACAGGGGCCCAAGATCTCCGAGTTTGGCTCCACTGCCGCCATACTGTTTGGGAATCGCTAATCCAAAGAAGCCGATCGCGGCAAGGCCCGAGATGGTTTCGTCCTGGAAGAGCATCGTCGCATGATTGAGCAGCGAGCCCGCCTTTTTTCGCTTGAGCAGAAACTCAATGCTTGCGGCCATCGTGTTAACGACTTCAGCCGACGGGTTGAATCGACCTGCATCAAACTCAGAAGCATTCGCATTTCCAAAAAGAGAGGTGATTGTTGGCGCTTCGCCAGAAAACTGCTTCTCCGCCGATCGGTCCGCGTCGTCGAGCGTTGCCAACGAAGCCACTTCGTCAGCCGTCCTGCCAGCTTGCTTGAGAATCAATGAGATAGCGTCAACGCTACTACCCACACGGTTTTGAGTACCTTGTAGCTTGTCTTTATTTTCCATGAGTCGTCCGCCTACAATCCGCTTAGAGAGGTAATTCCAAACATTGTAGCACGGGCGAATCTAACTCGCTTCGCAGATAACGATCCGCTGGCGTCCGATTTTTGAAGTGGGATAGGCTTCCAGCCTGTCATTTTTAAAGCGACAGGCTGGAAGCCTATCCCACCAATTAATCGAACGATCCTAAAGTGAGAGGCTTCCGCTCCCTGCTTTGGTGTAGGCCTACTAACGTCGATCGGCTGCAGCGTTCAACGGAATCGAACACCCCACGGCCTCGGTTTTTGGAACACTGACAGTTTTACCCGATTCGATTTCCGTCAGGGCAATTCGCAAATCATCGCGTGTTGCTGTTACCCGTTTTTTGCCAAAACCCTGGTAAAGATCGTCGATGCGGCCTTGATAGAGAATATCTCCATCACAACTAAAAACGAATGCCTCTGGCGTCCTGGTCGCACCTACCCTGTGAGCGATCTTATTCTTTGAATCCATCGCCACGGCACATTCAATAGAGTACTCGGTCGCATGCTCCTTTAACTTGGTTGACGATTGCTCGATCCCTTCATGAACTAAAACAAACTCGAAACCCTTACCTTGGAAATCCTTGCATAAACGAGTCAACATGGGCTGATAACTATTCGCGATAGGACAGTCTGCAGTCACGAATATCAAAACCAATGCCGTCTTGTCAGAGGAAGCTTTGAGAGTATACGACTTGCCGTTCAAGTCCCCAAAACGCAGTTCGTCGCGAACGCGAGTCGATTTGCTCGAGTCATCTGCATAACAGACAAGCGACGGACCAATAAACACAGCAGTAAACACGATGAGCCATGTTAGAGGTAGGGCGCAAGCCCTCCGGTTTTCATCGATTAACTTATCCTTGTTCATCGAACTACTTTCCTTTCGGTTTCGAATTGAGAAACAGTTCGATCGATTTTCGCCCGTTATCCAATTCTGCTTGGTCCAATACTTCATCGCTGTTGTTATCCATGAGATCGAGCAGTCGATCTCGCATCTTTTCTGGAATCTCGCTCTTTTGAAGTTTACCGTCTCGGTTGCGGTCCATCAGTTTTAGAAACACACCGTTTCCGTTTGCACCGCGCCCCAACATACCACCAAGGAGTCCCATCTGTGAACTGATGCGCCTTCGTAGGCTTTCCCGCGTGCGGGTTTGGATATCCTGTTCGAGCAACGCACGTTCGCTTTCGTTCTTTGCAATCACTAACATGGTGATGCAACCCATTTCGTCGGTCGACTCGCGTCCCCAGGTTATTGGACGAGGTGGCGTAAATGGGTTCTCTGGGTTCTGATTTGAGTTATCGTAGATGATGTCGACCGTAAGCTTTGTTCCCTTGGTCAATGACACTGGGCTTTTGAACAGATACTGGTCCTGCCAATCGAGATCCCAGTCTTCAATTCGCAACAACTCGAATGGGGTGCCGCCGGGTGGGGTTGCAACCATCTTCATCTTCTTGCAAATGTAATGTGCGTGGCCTCCAATCTCGAAACCAACGATATCGATCGGCAAAACATACTCATCGTGGAGCAAATAGTTGGCGTCCCCCGCATCGATATCTATCCCAGCCCCCATTCCGAAGAGCGGTGGCATTTGCACTGGGACCAATAACTGCTTTGGGGCTCGATCGGCAAAATAGAGACCAAGCTGAGTTTGTTCCGATTGCGGTTTTCCAGTCGGGTGAAAGTGCGTCTGCATAATGATGTCGCTGCCCTTTGGTAAGAAACGAGCCAAGTCGCCGGGCAGCTTGTTCGGTGTCGCTCCGGGAACATATCCACCCAAGCCGCGAGCAAGACTCTCTGGCATTCGTTCCAACGCGTTGCCTCTCGCCTTCATGAAATTCATACCGGCGAAACCTGGTTGTCCATCTGCACTTTTTTGTTCCTTGGCAACGCCGTCTACGTCTAGGAAAAACAACGCATGGTGCACAGCCCCGCGGGCAGTCGGGCGCACTTCGATCGCCCTGATCCATTTATCGGTCGGTAGTCCAACAGGGAAAACAAACGACCGATACATGTCTGGGCCGTCAGCTGGAATTTGAAATGGGCGATCCATCTGCACAATTAAGTCTGGAGTACCGAGACTCCAACCATCCGGAAAATTGGGCGTTTTCGGAGTCTTTGATTTGTCACCCTCCGGGCATCCCGCTGCAATCCAAGCTTTGATTTGCTCTTTCTCTTGATCGCTCAGTCGTCGATCGTTCGAGAACTCGAGACCCGTATGAATCGGCTTCCATGGCGGCATGTAGCTGTCTCGAATCACCGCTTGGATTGTTTCTGAACGCTGCGAAACATCCGCATAGGTAAGCAATGAAAACGGACCCGCTTGGCCGGGTCTGTGGCAAGCGGAACAATGGTTAAAGACGATCGATGCGATCGGTTCGGCAAACGTAACACCCAGTGACGCGTCCCCTGCATCTGCTATGGATAGGGACGAATACACAGCGAATAGCAGGAGGGCGAATAGTAGATTTTTCATTTCGAAAGTCCATTTCGGTTTTTGTTTGACAGTGTCGAAATTCTTTTGAACGTACGCAGGGGCAAGCCTATCAGGACGTTATAAAGTTCGACCCCCATGGCCTTGAGCCATGGGTGAAGCAGCTTCGCGGCTAAGGCAAAAGCCGCGATGTTCCCCGATCTCCCGCAACCCGCCGCCTCCGGCGGCGGGTTGCGGGAGATCGGAGAGGTAATTCCGCCAACGCCCGTTAGCGATTAAGCTTAATCACCAACCAGACAAGCTGGTTGGGGTCTGAAAACCGGACTTTCGACATTCGCCGTCCCTACTTTGCACTCTCCGGTCGAGGTTGTTTCAGCACCCACTTTTCATCAAAAAAATCGGCGTCCACGATCTTGCCAGGCCACTTGGAATCGGGTGGTGTGGATATATCGACGATCGCCCAATCCGGCAGTTTTGGAATCTGCCGAGCGTTGTTCAAGTAATCGTATTCGCGATACGTAAAGCCACTATTCAGTACAACGTACCGGCTTGGATTGAGTGGGTTGGGATAGATCATTACGGGCACGTGGGTTGCCGATGCGTAGATGTGTCCCCCTGCACCAATCTTTTCAGCACTCCACTGGAGTGGCAGTTTGTCGGCTAGTTTCGCAAGGGTCGGATTGCTCTTTGAATCGCCCCATAGAACGAGGTTGTAGTTCTCGATGTCTTCTGGCTTAAGTTCTTCTGAAGTTTTGACAATCACATCCCCTCGCATTTGGCGATGCCATTCTCGAACGGCCCGATTGAATTCCGATTCAACCCACTGGTCCACTTTTGGATGATGTCCGGCTGCAGTCGGTTTGACAAAAAGAAAAGGGCCCATGAACGCATCGTCAATTGGCCCCTGTAAGTCGTGCTTCTTGCTGAGCTCGGTCGAGGGCGGCTCAATCGGCGATACTTGCTCCCATTTATCCCCAACCAGTCTTAATCGCACACCCCAAGAAAGATCCGAACGCCTTGTCACGAAGACAATAGTTTTCTGGCTTGGTCCATCTTCTGCTACCCTGAATCCCATTGTCGTCAAGGGAATACTGCTAGCATCAAGGTTAAGACTAAAATCTGTCACGTTGCTAACACTGAACGAGATCGTTGGGGTTGGATTAAAACTAAAGCCCGCGGATACGGTCGCGGGAGACCAGTGCTCGCTTAAGCCATTAACGGTTACCCAATGAGCCTTGTTATATTTCAGCGTTGTTGTTGTAAATGAAATTGATCTTGGTGTTTCGGGCGAACGCATGGCGTCGAGAATCGCCAGTCGCCTTTCGATCTCAACTCGAGCCGTCGGATCCACCTTGTGAGCCGTCTTGGGAGCGATGATGTGAGTAAGCTCAAATCGTTCGCCCTCGGGCAGATTCCAACATGCGTCCGCCATGACGTCGGCGGCTTGTTTTTGCTTATCGATTTCACCGCTGTAGGCGATCGTTGGCAGCATTCGTAGATTGCGAGCCCATACCGGACAGTCGTACATTTGCCATAGCTTCTGCTCATACCAAGTTGGCTTGAGCTCCTCGGATTGGAAGACCTTTAAGAACAGTGGCGTCTCGGCAAAACCTGCGCCGGGATTCGCAGCAAACCACTTGTCTGGATAGTGGACGGCGAGATGCCATGCTGCTGCCCCTCCCATGGAAAAGCCTCGAATAGAAATGCGTTTCGGATCCAGTTGGTATTCCTTCAAAGCATGCTCAAGCACTTCCAACGTGTCGACTTCTCCGGCGAGTTTGTTCGCGTTGCAATATCGACCGAAGGGATGGATCATGATCGTGCCTGGCTCAGGCGTAGGGTCCGAACTCGTCATTCGCGTTGCGATGAATTGCAACTCCAAGCCCTTTTCGCTTCGACCTCGGCACCAAATGTCGGTGCGGGGTGTGTTTGTCCGGTCACCGAGCTTCGACGTCACAACGCCATACGGTTGCACAGTTCCGTCGAGTTTCGATCGAAAGCCTCGAACCGTTTGGATGGCCCCGAAAAAGTTCCATGGAGTGCTCTCCAATTTCAAATCTGACGCCCGTTTTAGGCCTTCCTGCAAAACAAGTTTTGCTCGGTCCACATCCTTGGTCTCAAAGAATCCGTCTTCGTTCAGAGCGAGTTCGACAGCTCTTGCAAAAATTTCCACATCAGGTAGATAGCGTTGAATGATCGGGCTTTTGGATTTGCGCAGTTCGGTGATTTGGGCCTGGAGCTGCACGAGCTCTTTTTGCAAACTAGTCCGAACTTCGGCATCAATGGCGATTCCCGGTGGTGGAACGGGCCGCACGGTGGCCGCTTGATTGTCCGCTGGCCCGTCCGCAAAAAGGGGCGACGAGGCAAACGCTAAACCGATAGCAAAAGTAAATCGAAAACGAGTCAACATGGTAGGCCACTTTGGAGGAAATGATTTTGTCGAGGCGACAATATCATAGCTCGGACCGCAGGTTTATGCTCGACCGGCGGTTTCCCGGAGAAAGGCTGCGACGGCGGTGAAGCCATGCGTTAGGTTTCGGTTCGCAAGCGGTGCAAATTCTCCCGCCGCAAAAATCCCGGACAGTGGTAGCCCAGGAAAGTACTTATCAATAGCCAGCGCATCATGATTTGGGCTTGAAAACATTCGGTGTCCGCGCCCATTGCAGCTGAACAGAAGCCCAGCTTTGTTCTCAATGCGGGATTTGCTCACACGGTCCAGCAAGTTGGTCAAATCGCCGTCAGCTCCCATGGCATCTCGCACGTGGAACCGAACCGTTTGACCCACTTGGAAGCGGTCCGTCACAATAACGCCCTGCGATTCCGAATCGATACCTTGTACGTTTCGAATCAGAAAATCGCCGTGTGAAAACGTATCGCAGTATTCGGTGATGGCGCGACCGATCAATAGCGAATCGATCGCCATATCGCGCTCATGACTTGGCAGTTTATGAAACATATCTCGCAACATCGATAGTGCCGGCCTGCCCCCAAGCCCCAGTATCGTGTCCCCATCCAAAGCGGTGATAACCATCGGATCTCCGATGGGTCGGCATCCCTGGCTAACAATCGTCTGCCAGTGCAACTCCGGTGGGAGTACCATTCCTACCGCGCCCCGGTTCAGTACTTTGTTATTGCAAAACAGGATGCTTGCGCTTTCCCAGTTTTGGCTGCTGCAATAGCCGCCCAAGATAGGCACGACATCCACGCCACGCGCTGGTTCCAACGTGTCGATAAGCATGTCAACGGAGAAACTAAGGGGACATGCGGCCACCAACAGCCCGTTGCACTCGCGAGCTCGCTCGATAATCTCGTCGGTGAAACCAATTACGGTTGGGCCGTCTGGAGTTTGGAGGCACTCCAATGGAAATATCCTAGGTGGCTGCGATAGTTCACCGATCAAGAGCATACTAGCGGCCGTTTGCCCCTCGATTTCGCGACCTCGACCAACGACACTTTCCGCTGAACAACCAAACACTGGAACACTGGGTGCGAGCTCATTCAACTCGTTGAGAATGGCTTCTGAGTGGTCGCTCAAATGGTTGCCGCTGATAAAAAGAAAAATGCATGAGACAGGGCTTCGCAGATGGTCGGAGGCATTGCGGAAG
>Ga0335394_10010883_pt1 | contig 10248 bp, 8 predicted proteins | sample MAT03_FD_205741 | JGI IMG/M metagenome (GOLD analysis project Ga0335394, IMG submission 205741) | Freshwater microbial communities from Lake Fryxell liftoff mats and glacier meltwater in Antarctica - MAT-03 (spades assembly) (version 2) ...
CGCCGGTGCCAATGCGCGCAGCTACGCGTTGTGGGACTACTGGAGCAACGCCAATGCGGTCGTGCTGTTCATCGCCGACGGCGAGCGCCTGAACTACGGTGTTTTGCAGCGTGCGAATGGGCAACTGACCACGGTCCCGGCGGAACCGGTGCTGTCGCCGGATCGCCAGAACCTCGCGGTGGCGGACTTCTGCACGGCGGGGTGCACCAACCAGATCACCGTGTGGCGGGTCGCGCGCGACGGCATCCGCAAGGTCGCCGCGTGGTCGCCGCCCGTGACGTGGTCGGATGTGACGGTCAACTGGAAGGACGCCGAGACGCTGGCGGTGCAATACACACCAACTGGCGAGGTCACGGGCCGCACGGTCAATCGCGCGCTGAACGCCCCCGATTGGCAGCGCGCGGAAGCGCCGCGTTGAGGACCCCGGCGCGAGGCATCCCGCCGCTGACGGAGGACGATCCCGCGCAGGCACCGCTGGCACGCCCCGTGCGCAGCTTCGTGTTGCGCCAGGGCCGCATGTCGCCGGCGCAGACGCGCGCCTTCGAGCAGTTGCTGCCGCGCTTCGGCCTGCCGTTCCAGTCGTCGCCGCTGGACTTCGCCGCGGTCTTCGCGCGCGTCGCCCCGGTCATCCTGGAGATCGGCTTCGGCATGGGCGAAACCACGGCGGCGATTGCGGAAGCGCATCCAGAGCACGACTTCATCGGCGTCGAAGTACACGCGCCAGGTGTAGGCGCACTGTTGAAACGCGTTGATGAACTGGCGTTGGCCAACGTGCGCGTGGTGCGGCACGACGCCGTCGAAGTGGTCGCGCAGATGATTCCTGCGGGCACGCTGGCAGGCGTCCATGTCTACTTTCCCGACCCGTGGCCGAAAAAGCGGCATCACAAGCGGCGCCTGCTTCAACCATCGTTCGTCCACGCACTGGCGACGCGCCTGGCGCCGGGTGGCTACCTGCATGCGGCCACGGATTGGGAGGAGTACGCGCACGAAATACTGGCGACGTTGGCGGCCGAACCGATGCTGGCCAACAGTGCCGCCGACTTCGCGCCGCGTCCCGCGTGGCGGCCGCAAACCAAGTTCGAGACGCGCGGCCTGAAGCTGGGCCACGGCGTGTGGGATGTGGTGTTCCAGCGCGCGCCTGAACCGTTGTAGGCGAGGCTTCAGCCTCGCAGGGTCAATGCCGCACCATCCCCGCGAGGCTGAAGCCTCGCCTACAGACCCCACCAACAAACGCCACCATTCCTGCGCAGCCTTCGACATGTTCAGCCTCGCAGGGTCAATGCGGCGCCATACCTGGGTCACGGCGTGTGGGATGTGGTGTTCCAGCGCGCGCCTGAACCGTTGTAGGCGAGGCTTCAGCCTCGCAGGGTCAATGCGGCGCCATACCCGTGAGGCTGAAGCCTCGCCTACAGACCCCACCAACAAACGCCACCGTTACTACGCAGCCTTCGACATGTTCAGCCTCGCAGGGTCAATGCGGCGCCATACCCGCGAGGCTGAAGCCTCGCCTACAGACCCCACCAACAAACGCCACCGTTACTACGCAGCCTTCGACTTGCCGTCCCCGCGGGCCAGCGCGATCAGCCGGGTGATGGTGCTGCGCGCGACATCGCGAGAGAAGTGATTGCGGATGTTGTCGCGGCCGCCGGCCGCGAGGCGCTGCCACAACGCTTCGTCGTGATACACGCGGACGATCGCATCAGCGAAGGCCTTCGCATCGTCGGCCACCAGCACGTCCTCCTCCGGCTTCAAGAACATGCCTTCCACCGACGGCGTGGTGGCGACCACGGGCAAACCATAGCTCATCGCGAGATTGATCTTGCCCTTCACGCCCGCGCCATAGCGCAGGGGCGCGATCGAGACGCGGCAGCCGGTGAAATACGGCGTGACGTCCGGGACAAATCCGGTGACGAGAAAGTCCTCGGCTGCCAGCGCACGGACATTGGCCGGCACCTTGCTGCCGACGATATAGGTGGCAACACCAGGCAGAGCCTGCCGTACATGCGGCAGCACTTCCTGCGCATACCAGATGACGGCATCGGTGTTGGGCGGATGCTGGAAACCGCCGATGAACACGAGGCCCTGCCGTTGCGCGAAGGGCTGCCCCGGCGGGAACAGTTCGTGAATGGTGGACAGCACCAGCACGCGGGCCTCGGGCACCAGTTCCGCCAGCAACGTCTTCTCGAACGGCGACACCACCAGCGTGACGTCGGCACGGCGGATCAGGGTCAACTCCTCTTCCCGTTTCGACCGTGCGGAGGCGCGCGAGATCGCGCTGCCTTCCAGCTCGGCCTGGCGCTCGGTGCGCAGGAAGTGGAGGTCAACCGTATCGAAGACCACCAACGCATGCGGCGCAAAGGTGCGCACCGCATCGATGTGCTTCACGGCGATGTAGTGCCGCGACATGACGACGATGTCGAACTCCTCGCCGCGCTTGGACAGTAGCTCAGCGATCGAGCGGACGAACGGATGGAACAGTACCTCGATGCCGCGCTGCTGCAGCTCGCCGACATACGGTTGCCGGTGTTCGAGGTTGTCGGCGACGAACGTGACCTTGCAATTGAGCGACGTGAGGATCTCGAGGATGGCCAGCATCCGCATCGAGCCGGCATCGTGATCCGGCGTGAGCATGCACGCGTCGACAACCAGTACACGCAACTGCGCCCAGCGGTCGCGCTCGAACTCCGGCTGCATACCGTTCGCGCGGTGGTTGGCCAGCGTGGTGGCCCACTTGGTCGCAAAGGTGCCGCGGTTCACCACCTGATGACGCTTGATGCCTGTGGTCTCGTCGGTGCCGGAGGTCTGCCCCTCGAAGTGCACGATGACGGCGGCTGGCTGGTAGAAGACCTTGCGGCCTTCCGCGCGCACTGCGAACGCGAGGTCGGTGTCCTCGTAGTACGCCGGCGCATACCGCGCATCGAAGCCGCCCAACGCCAGGAACAGTTGCGTGGGGATCGCCAGGCACGCGCCGGAGCAGTAGTCGACCTCGCGCACGTAGTTGTATTCAGGCTTGTCCGGATTGTCGTCGCGGCCCCAGTTCCAGGCCGAGCCATCGCGCCACACGATGCCGCCCGCTTCCTGCAGCCGGCCATCGGGATAGACGAGCTTGGCGCCGACCAGTCCGGCCTCGGGATGATCCTTGAAGACCGCCAGCATCGCGTCGAGCCACCCGGGCATCACGATCGTGTCGTTGTTGAGGAACACGACGATCTCACCGCGCGCCAGCTCCGCGCCGCGATTGCACGTGCCGATGAACCCGAGGTTGGTGCCGTTGCGCTCGAAACGCACGCCCGACACGTTGGCCAGTTCATCGGCAACTGGCGTCGGCGACGCATCGTCGATCACGATCACCTCGAATGCGCCTGCGCCAGTATTGGCCTGAACACTCTTGAGGCAGGTGAACGTCAACAATGCCTTGCCGTAGACCGGGATCACGATCGAGACGCGCGGCGCCTCGATCGGCGGAAATGCCAGCGGCGTGAGCGTTTCCTCGAGCTTGAACTGCTCCAGGACGGGGGGTCTGTAGGCGGCCTCGCGGTTGACCTTCGCCCAGCCGCGCCGCGCGACCGCGCCCGGACCTTCGGCGCGCAACAACGACCACGCCGACGCCGACAACTGCGGGATCCGCCGCACGCCGGCCCGCCACGCGTGAAAACGGGCCAGCGAAACCTTCGCGCCATGCGCCGCGTCGCGCAAGGGCCTGGTCATGCGCCAGGCGGTCGAGCCTTCCAGTTCATCGATGCGATCGCGCGCGGCATCGAGCGAGGACAGGAGATGGTCGGCGTGATGCTGCATCTGTCCGGTGCGGACCTGCACCTCGGACACCTGCGCCTGCATTTCCGACATCTGGATCTGCGCGAAGTGAAACTTGCGCTGCGTGGCCACCACTTCGGCCGCCAGTTGCTCGCGGTCACCCTGCGCGCGGTCACGCACGGCACGGAAGTGCTCGAGTTGCGCGTTGACGGTACCGATCCGGTGCTTCAACTCGGTACGCGCCGCCGTATGCCCGCATTCGACACCGGCCGTAAAAAGTTGCGGCAACGACAGCGGCACTGCCTCCTGTTGGCCGTCCTTCAGGAAGTAGTTGCTGGTGTCCAGCGCCGGCAGTGCAGCGGGCAGCGGCCGTGTGCGCGCGGTTTCCGGCAACGGTGCGAGGTAGAGCGAGAGGTAACGCGCCGGGTTCATCATGTGGGGCTCCGCAGCACCGCGCTGGAAAGCGACTTGCGGCTGCGCTCGACCACGCCGGAGGCCGCCACCAGCGCATCATTCCATGCCGAAGGCGGTGCATTCCACGGGACGATCGTGGATCGCGGCACGCCTTCGAGACGCTCCGGAAACGCGCCCAGTGCCGACGCCACGATCGGCAGGCCGGATTGCAGCGCCACCGACATCGTGTACGCATAGGTCTCGGGCACTTGCGCGGCAAACAGCAGCACATCGGGCCGCTCAGCGGCAATCAGCCGCAGCAGCTCGCTGTCGACGTACTGTCCGTAAATCGTCAACGGCACGTCCGGTGCCTGCGGCACGGATTCCGTCGTCGAGCCCAGCACGCGAAAGGTCAGCGGCAGGCCGCGCAACTGCGCATCGCGCGCGCACTCGGCCACGACATGCAGGCCCTTTTCCGGCGACAGGTTGCCGAGGACCGCCACGCGGATCACGCGTGGCGGCGGCGGTGGCGTGTCTTCTGGATGCGGCCAGACGTCGATCGCCACATCGGGGAAGTAGCCGTGGATGCGCGTGCTGACATCCTCCGACGGCGCGATCACCCGATCGGCATCGCGCAGCAGCCGGCCAAAGGCGGCTCGCCACTCGGTAATGTCGAGCCCCCATTGCGCGGGACGCTTGGCCAGGCAGGCGGCGCAACCCGCAGGCCCCGGCTCGCCGCAATAACGGCCGTCTTCGGTCACCAGGTGATATTGCGGACAGATCGCGTAGTAATCGTGCAGCGTGCAGTCGTACGCAATGCCCGCGGCGGCCGGGAGCTCGAGGATCGATCGCGGCTGCAGGTGGACGTGGTGATAGTGCAGGCGATCGACGCCGATGCTGCGCAAGGTCTCGGCCAGTAGCGGCAGGTCGCCCGGCAGCGTGAAGTACAGCGCGAAGCTCTCACCCTGCTGCGGCCACGACAGCTTGACGGTATCGCCCACCGCGGGTTCGAGGTACAGCACTTCACAGCGCGCCGACGCCAGCGCGGCGACGTCGTGCATGTAGCGGCGGATGCCTCCGCCCCAGGGATGCGACACGAAGACCAGCATGCGCTTGCCCGACTGCGCGAGGCGCAGCAGGTCGACGCGCCGTGCGAACGGGCGCGCAGGCTCGGCATCGAGCGCACTCTTTTTCTGTGCGAGATACATCGGATAGAGATTGGCCAGTGCCTGCTCGGTGCGATCGGCGAGGCCCTCGGCCTCGCGCGCGCCGAACGAGCCATGGCCCGCATGCCCGGCGAACACGTCGCCCGCCAGCAGATGGCGAAAGCCCGCGCTGCCGGCGCGCAGGCAATAGTCGATCTCGATGCCGTAATCGCTGCCCAGCGGCGTGCCGTCGAGCGCACCCACCGCGTTGAGGCAGTCGCGGCGGAAATAGAGGCACGGCCCATCGACTGCGGGCACCGCGGCGGAAGCGCCACCGTTCGCACGCGCAAACAACGCATCGAGCGACGCCACCGTCTCTCCCGCCGGCAACGGATTGGCACTGCGCGGCAACGGATAGGTGGCCACGCCGGCGTTGTTGGTGAACGTGCCGATCACGCCGACTCCGCGCGCGGCGGCATGGTGGGCGAGGCGGTCGAGCCAGTCGTTGGCCACTTGGGCATCCGAATGCAGCACGACCACATCGCGATCGCGGTGCAGGCCGAAGCCGCGGTTGATGGCGGCGGCCACACCCCGGTGCGACGGCTGCCGGATGACGGTGGCGCGCCCTGCCGCTTCGAGCTCGCTCAGGTAACCGTCGATCGCCGGATCAGCCGACGCATCGTCGATCAGCACCAGCTCGTGCGTCGCGCGGCAGCGCGCCGCATGCACGCTGTCGACGCAACGGCGCAATGCAGGCAGCCCACCGTGGACCGGGATGACGATGTCGACGATGGCCATCAGCGCGACTCTCCGAAGTGCCGCCGCGCCGCCGCAAAGGGGTAGCGCAGCCAGCCACGTGCCGACTCGCGGTAGGCAAGTCGGCCCAGCGTGGCTTCGTGCGCGGCAGCTTCCGTCGCTTGGGCCTGTGCACTCTCCGCGCGTGCCAGCGCCTCGCGCGCAACCGCCGCATGTGCTTCGTCCAGCGCCGTTTGCGCCCGCGTCTGCGTGAACGCCAGCGCTTCTTCCAGTGCGGCCACGCGATCGGCGCGCGCGGCACTGGCCTGCCGTTCGCTGGCCAGCGCGTTGGTGGCTTCGATCAATTGTTCGAGCCGGTCCTGCGAGATCTTCCGCGCATCGAGTTCGTCCCATACCAGTTGCTGTTCGTGCAGCAGCGTGCGCGCGTAGTCGTGCCACAGCGCCAATTGGCCATCGTCGAACAGCGAGAGCGCGGGCAAGGCCGGCAACGCCACGCCGGCAGCCGCGGCCACGACGACGAAATACATCGGCGGCGCGGGTGCGCGCACGGCGTGCGCCGTATCGTCGACCAGCGTCAGGAAGGCATTCCGCCCCGGCGCGGCGCCATCCGCCCACAATGCCGATTGCGCGATCACGCGCTGCGCGTACCAGGCCTGTGCGGGGAACACGGGCGACAGCAGCGCCGTCAGTTCGTCGCGGTCGAGTTCGCGCACATGGTAGTGGTTGTCGATGCCGCCGCCCTCGTTGTACACAGGACGGTTGGGCGACGAGATCACCAGCACCCCGTCTGCGGCCAGCACGCGCCTGAACTCTGCCAGCATCGGCGCCTGTGCCCCGAGATGCTCGATGGTCTCGAACGAGACGATGAGGTCGACGCTGGCGTCGGGCAATGGCAATGCCACCACCGATGCCGCGACGAAGCACAGGTTCGGTCGCGCGTAGCGCTGCTGCGCATGGGTCACCGCGGCCGCCGAGACGTCGACCCCGACCACGCTGGCCGCGTCGCGCGCCAGCAGGAAGCTGCCGTAGCCTTCACCCGACGCCGCATCGAGCACGCGCTTGCCGGCCGCCAGCGGCGCCGTCACCGCATAGCGATGCCAGTGTTCGTACCAGATGGCACCCCGGACTTCCGGCAGGAAGCGTTCACCGGTGAACGTGAGGGGCGTAGTGGTGGGGGCGGGGGCCAAGGGAGCGGGTAGCGCGTGTTTGTGCCGGTGGCGCAATGTGTACCTGCCGGTCAACCTTGGATTGTACCGGCTTGGTGCGCCGGACCCCGCCCGGCGGTCGCGCCCGGCGCGTGGCCTCAACCGAGGGTCAGCGTCACCGGCTGGTGATCGGAAACCTGGGTCTCCACGTCCACCGTCACCGACCGCACGCGCGGCCGCAGGTCATCGCTGATGAAGATGAAGTCGCAATGCAGCAGCGGATCGTTTGGCTTCACCTTCTGGAAGATATTCATCGTCGGCGGGTGCGGCACACCAGGATGCGCCAATTCCCACGCGTCGAAGAGCGGCGGCGTACCGTCGGCAAAGGGTTCGACCATCCGCGCGTGCAGCGGATCGTCCGGCTCGAGGTTGAAGTCGCCCGTGATGATCGTGGCGGCCGGGCGCGGCAGTGTTTCATAGGGACCGCCGTCGTAGCCGGTCGAGCGCGTGTCTCGCGCGTAGCCGCTGCCTTCGGCGTAAAGCGCGCGCAGCGCCTCGACCTGGGCGGAGCGCTTCCGCAGCGAGTAGTACTCGAGATGGGTCGTGACGATGCGCACCGGCCCCATGGGTGCCTGCACCACCGCCTCGATCGCGATACGCGGCATCCCCGACACATCCTGATCCGCCGGATACGGCAGCAGATGCGCGAAGGTCTGCAGCACCGGCAGCCGGGTCAGGATCATGTTGCCGAAGCGCCGGCGCCGGCCGTCGTCGCCCGGATGATCGACGGCGATGCCGGGGATGGCCGTGTAGCCCGGCAGCAACGACGCGAGCACGGCGAACTGGTTCTCGTCCGATGCGCCAGAGAGCCGCGGATGCGCAAAATTGTCGGCCACTTCCTGCACGCACAGCACGTCGAAATCGGCGAGACACCTGGCATGCGCGATCACCCGCGCCGCATCGACGATGAGGTCAACGCCGCGGCACCACTGGATGTTCCATGTAATGAGCTTCATTGCGCCCGATCCCTCATGTGCATTGGCATGCCTCGCCGCTACCGGATCCCCGCGCGCATGAACGACTGCAAGAACTGCCGCTGGAACAGCAGGAATGCCACCAGCAGCGGCGCAGTGGACAGCAGCGTGGCTGCGGTGATGATCGACCAGTCGATACCCTGGTCGGTGGCCGAGAACACCTGCAGGCCGACAGTGATGGGCCTCGACTCGACCGAGTTGGTGATGATCAGCGGCCACAGGAAGTTGTTCCAGTGATAGCTGACACTGACCAGCGCGTACGCCAGATACGTGGGGCGCGCCAGCGGCACGTAGACCTTCCACAGCACCTGCAGTGGCGTGCATCCTTCCATCCGCGCGGCCTCGTCCAGCTCGCGCGGCACGGTCTTGAACGTCTGTCGCAGCAGGAAGATGCCGAAGGCGGAGGCCATGTAAGGCAAGCCGATCGCGAGGATCGTGTCCTTCAATCCCAGCCACGTCATCGTCCGGTAGTTCTCGATGATCAGAACATCAGGCATCACCATCAGCTGGACCAGCACCAGCGCGAACAGCACATTGCGGCCGGGAAACTCGAAACGCGCGAACGCATAGGCGGCGAGCGTGGTCAGCACCATCTGCGCCACCAGCACCATCGCGACCAGCACGACCGTGTTGAAGAAATAGCGCGCAAACGGTGCGGCGGCCCACGCCTTGGTGAAGTTCTCGAGCGTCAGCGGCGCCAGCAGCTCGAATCGCGTCGAGAACTCGGCCGGATGGAATGCGGTCCAGAACGCGTAGAGCAGCGGCAGTACCCAAAGCAGACCAAGCAACCACGCGGCGCCGGTTTCCAGTATGCGCATAGCGCCCGACATCGGTTGCACAACCGTAGTCATAGGCCCCCCAGAACGGCGCTGCGCGCCGCTCCCCCCAGGGGGCGCGTGCCTTGGGGCGGCCCTGCGGTACTCATTGGTAATGCACCTTGCGCTCAAGGAAGAAGAACTGCGCCAGTGCCACCAACCCCAGTATCGCCAGCAGCACCACGGTGAGCGCCGCCGCGTAGGCCGAATCCCAGAAGCGGAACCCGATCTCGTAGACGTAGTAGAGCAGCAGCGCCGTGGCATTGTCAGGGCCGCCGCGCGTCATCACGAACACGTGGTCGACCAGCCGGAACGCATTGATGATCGCGTTGACCAGCACGAACAGCGTGGTGGGCATCAGCAGCGGAAAAGTCACGCGGCGGAAGAAGTACCAGCGCGATGCGCCTTCGATGGCCCCCGCCTCGCGGAGGCTGGGCGACATCGACTGCAGCGCGGCCAGATAGAAGATCATGAAGAAGCCGGCTTCCTTCCAGATCGTCACCACCATCAACGCCGGCAGCGCCGTGCTCTTGCTGCCGAGCCAGTTGTGCGTGCCGAATCCAAGCGCGCCCGTGAAACGTTCGAGCAACCCATACTCAGGCGTATAGAAGAAGAGCCAGATGTTGGCCACCGCGATCATCGGCAGCACCGTCGGCGTGAAATAGGCAAGCCGCAGGAAGCCGCGGCCGGCGATGCGATCGTTGACCCACACCGCCATCAGCAGCGCGATCACGATGGACACGGGGATCGTCCACACCGCGTACCAGAAATTGTTGGACAGGCTCTGCCAGAAGATCGGATCGTCGATCAGCTGCCGGTAGTTGTCGGCACCGACGAACACGACCGGGCGGCTGCCCTTTTGTGTCGAGAAGAAGCTGTGCCACAGCGTGGCGACGGCCGGGTAATGCGTGAACAGCGCCAGCAGCACAAAAGCCGGCAGCAACAGCAGCCAGCCGTGGATCCATTGGGAGGTGCGGGTCATGGGACGGGCACGCTGCAGGCCTTCAGGACGGCACGATCATGAGGGTGGTCAACCAACGGGCGGCACCAGGCCGCCCGTCGGCCACCGGAAGTCTACTTCTTGAACGGGCGAAGAATCCGCTCGGACTCGCGTTGCGCGTCCTTCAACGCCACGTCCGCAGTCTTGGTGCCCGTGAGCGCCGCCTGCAGTCCATCGTTCAGCGCCTTGGTCACGCGCTGGTTTTCG
>Ga0335394_10010891_pt1 | contig 10244 bp, 7 predicted proteins | sample MAT03_FD_205741 | JGI IMG/M metagenome (GOLD analysis project Ga0335394, IMG submission 205741) | Freshwater microbial communities from Lake Fryxell liftoff mats and glacier meltwater in Antarctica - MAT-03 (spades assembly) (version 2) ...
CGAGTGGAAGAACTGACTGCCATTGGTGTTGGCAGCCACCCAGACACCTGCATTCGGTCCATCGGCGGCATACCCAACATGCGCAAGGGGAACATTGCCGGGCACCGTCAAATTGGTGCTGGCCCATCTGCCACCATCCGCACTCCGTGAAACGCGGGTTCCCGCAAACGCAGAAAGCATCCCGCCCGCCCACAGAACATCCGTGATGCCACCGTTTGCAATCGCGGTTCGACTGACCCAGGTTTTTCCGCCGTCGGTGCTGCGACAAACCTGACCGGGATTGGTGACGATGAAAAGCTGCCCGTCGCCCGCCCCACGGATATCACCCGACTCGTGATTCAGATTGTCGGCGCACGCAACCGGCCCCATCCCGGGTTGAAACGTGATACCATTGTCTTGCGATTGAACATATCGACCGGCCCCTGCACCCACGAAGGCCGGCTTGCCGTTGAGAAGACCGGAACCGTAGGCGCGAACGATGCCGCCGTCTCCAACGGACAGATGGTCACGAACGGCAGACCAGGTGTCGCCGTCCTTGGAGGAAGCGCCCACGTGACCACCACCCGCAGCAAAATAGCCCCCCTCGAACATGGGCTCTGAAAGACTATTCCCCGAATATTTTCCCTGCACCCAGTCCTTGCCATTGGTGCTGTGTTCGACGACGGCGGGCGTTCCCCAGCCCCAGAAAGCAACGAACACGCCGTTGCCCCAGATCACACCATGCGGAGATCCGACGTCGTGATCGGCATCGGAACCGCTGCCCGGTATCTCGAACGACCATGTGCGTCCGGCGTCACACGAAACGACGAGGCGCTTGCCGTATCCCTGTGCCAGAAACACGGGCTTTCCAACCGGCACCGGCGTCCCACCACTTCCACCCGAAACCGTACCACCACTGCCCCCCCGATTTGTTCCGCCCGTGGCACTGCCCCCCTGTCCGGTTCCCCCGGTGGCCGCACCGCCCGAGCCGCCCGTCATCGTGCCGGTCGTCGCCGTTGTTCCGCCCGCGCCCCCGGAACCATTTTCACCCGCAAGGCCCTGTTCTCCGCCACTGGCACTGCCCGCCGACCCTCCCTCTGCAGCGGGTCGCCCGTCGCCTCGGGTTGTCGACGCGCTGCAACCCATCAAGGCGCAAAGCACGAATATTGCGAGGTGAAACGCTGAACCGGTCTCAGGGTACTTCATTCTTGTTTGTTGCCGGGGCATCGAGATCCGTTCAAGGGACTTGGCGACCATGACATAAACGACGGTCAAACGGTCACCAGGCTCCCAAGCTTCGCATCGTGTCACGAACGGGACACATCCGGCAGCACGGGCTTACGTGGCGGCAAGTCGCTCGCACAGTGCTCCCGCAGTCGGATGATATCAGCCTCGTCAATCGGTCGCCCGGACGCGACCTTCATCTTGAAGAAGAAGATGAGAGCGGGATACGAGGATCGAACTCGCGACATCTAGCTTGGGAAGCTAGCACTCTACCAGCTGAGTTAATCCCGCAGAGAGACGACAAATCTAGCGGGATACGTCAGGTCCCGCAAGGCTTGTTAGTTCAGGCCCCCAGGGCACGCCGCTACCGCGCGCTTGCAAACGATGTGGCCGGGGTTGCAATCGATCCCACCCTCGCAGGTGCCGTGGAAGGCCCATGGCCGGTCAAGGCAAGAGGTACCTGGGCTTTAAAACGTCTTGCCGTCGCAGCCGCAGAAGGTCCCCACCGCCCATTGCAACCGCCCACGTCATCGCACGCCCCCGTCGTGCTGCCACAACCGGCTTCGTCCTTGCTCGTGCAATAGCCCGTGCCGAGCGGCAGGGTTCCACCCGCAGCGCTGCCGCTGCCGGTAGCCAAAGCATCGTCACCGTTGTTGCAGGCCAGTGAGGCTGCGATCAGGCAACCGAAGCACAGAACAGAAAACAAGACAGCGGCAAACGTCTATTCCCGGTTGATCCTGCGAGCGCATTGAGGTTAAAAGAATCTGGTCTGCATCGTTCATCGCCGCATCACGAGAGAAAAACATGCCTTCCGGACTGGTTGCCCTGCTCGACGATATTGTTTGGATCACCAAAATCGCTGCGGCATCGCTCGATGATGCGACCGCTGCGGCGGGAAAAGCCGGGGCCAAGGCGATGGGCGTCGTGGTGGATGATGCGGCTGTGACTCCGCGTTACGTCACCGATTTTCACCCCGATCGTGAACTGCCGATCATCGCAAAAATTGCCAGGGGATCGCTGTTTAACAAGCTGGTGATCCTGCTACCGATTGCACTGTTACTCAGCGCCTTTGCTCCCTGGGCGATCACACCCTTGCTGATGATTGGTGGCGCCTACCTCTGTTTTGAAGGCGCGGAAAAAGTGATTGCCGTCTGGCACGGCGACCATGGCGATCAAGACGTCCCAGCCGTTGACGAGACGGCCGAGGCCGCAAAGATCAAGGGCGCCGTCCGCACCGATTTCATCCTCTCTGCCGAGATAATGGCGATTGCACTGGCCTCGGTATCAGAATACACGTTGTCGATGCAGGCCGCAGCACTCGCGCTCGTTGGCGTGGCGATCACGGTTGCGGTCTATGGCACGGTCGCTCTGATCGTCAAAATGGATGATATTGGCCTGGCTCTTGTAAAACGGAAGGCCCCGGCAGCGCGCACGATTGGCCGGTTGCTTGTCAAAGGCATGCCGATGATCATGTCGGCGCTATCGCTTGTCGGCACTGCGGCGATGCTGTGGGTCGGCGGACAGATATTCGTACATGGGCTGGATGTGCTGCGTTTACCTGAGCCAGCGCATAGCTTTCACGCCATCGCCGAAGCGGCAGGAGGCGCAAGCGGCGCGCTCGGCGCAGCCGTGAACTGGCTGGTGGGCGCAACATTGGCCGGCGTATTCGGCCTGATACTGGGAGTGGCCATTGCCGCCGCCATCCACTGGATCCGCGTCTGGCGCAAGCCAGCAACGGCATGACCGTCATGTCTGGCCCGGTTGCATCCGATCGTTGGCGCCCTCCACTTCACACCCGTACCGCTGCCTCTAGCCTTGCCGCCAATCTGCTATTGCGCTTGCGTGCGTCCCCGTTGCGCAGCGCCATCGCCAGCGCCTTGCGCGTGCCCACCAGCACCACCAAGCGCTTGCCGCGCGTGACCGCCGTGTAGATCAGGTTCTTTTGCAGCATCACAAAATGTTGGGTGTGCACCGGGACGACGACCGCCGGATATTCCGAGCCCTGCGACTTGTGCACCGTAATTGCGTAGGCCAAAACCAGCTCGTCCAGTTGATCCGTGTCGTACAATACAGAGCGGCCATCGATCCCAACCGTCACACCATCGTCGTCGATCGAAACCACCCGACCCATGTCGCCGTTCCACACATCCCGTTCATAGTCATTGCGGATCTGCATCACGCGATCCCCCAGCCGAAACACCCTCGCGCCGCGCCGGATCTCGCGTTGCGGATCCGAAAGTCGCTCTTGCAACAGGGCGTTCAGATTGCCCGCTCCCAGCGCCCCCCGGTGCATCGGGGCTAACACCTGCACGTCCCCCGGGTCCAGGCCATAGCGTTTCGGCAAGCGTGTCACGACCAGCTCGCGAATCAACTCGGCCGCTTTATCCGCATCTGGCTCCTCGATGAAGAAGAAATCTCGGTTATCCGGAACCCCGGTGGGTGCCGACAAAAATTCCGGCAATTGCCCCTCGTTGATCCGGTGCGCATTGGTGACGATCTGACTGCCCGCCGCTTGCCGAAATATGTGTTGCAAGCGCGCCGTCGGCACCACGCCCGAGCCAATGATGTCCTGCAAAACCCGGCCCGGTCCCACCGACGGCAGCTGATCCACATCGCCGACCAGCAACAAACGCGTGGACGGTGCCAGCGCCGCCAGCAAATCAGCACCGAGACGCACATCGATCATCGAGGCCTCGTCCACCACCAGCAGATCGGTCTCCAGCGGTCGTTCCGTATTACGGCCAAAGGCAGATTCGGCCGGCCGCCATTCCAGCAACCGGTGCAACGTCCCCGCGGCCTTGCCCGTCGATTCCGAAAGCCGCTTGGCGGCGCGACCCGTGGGAGCCGCCAGGGTCACGCGCAAACGCCCTTCAAGGGCAACATGAACAATTGCGCGGACGATGGTCGTCTTGCCGACGCCGGGGCCGCCAGTAATCACCATGACCTTTTCCTTCAACGCGCGCACAACCGCGTCACGCTGGACCGGTGCGAGCTGAAGGTTGCTCGTTGATTCAAACCGCTGTAGCTGCTTTTCGATGATCCCCGGATCGATCATGCGCGTGCGTGCCGAGAGCAAGTTCGCTAGCTGTTCGGCGATCGCACGTTCCGCACGAAACAGGCCCGTTTCGTAGACGATCTCGCCGCCTGAATCCACGTCGTTTTCAAGCGCCACGTGACCCTGCTCGGCCAGGCGATCGATGGCGGGCGCGCACATCACCGGATCCACCTGCAACCGCTCCGCGGCCAGTTGTTGCAACACATCTCGTGTTACGAATACGTGGCCCTGCCCGCCCGACTCGTCAAGCGCATGTCGCACACCGGCCTCGATGCGCACCTCGGAGTCGCGCGCGATCCCGAGCGTACCCGCCAGGCGATCGGCCGAAAGAAAACCGATGCCCCAGACCTCGAAGGCGAGGCGATACGGGTTCTCGCGCACGCGCACGATGGACGCGGGGCCGTATCGCTTGAAAATACGGGCGGCGAAGGCGGGCGAGACACCGTGGCCCTGCAAAAACACCATGACGTCCCGGATCCCGCGCTGGTCCGACCAGGCCTTGCGGATGGCGTCGGCTCGACCCCGGCCAATGCCTCCCACCTCGCCAATGCGGTAAGGCTCGCGATCGAGGGTTTCCAGCGTTTTCAGGCCGAATTTCTCGACAATCCGGCGGGCCAGTTCCTTACCGATGCCCTTGACGAGGCCCGACCCCAGATAGCGCTGAATGCCGTCGAGCGTTTCGGGGGCGAGTTCCGTGAAACCGTCCACCCGAAGCTGTTTGCCAAAGCGCGCGTCCTCTTCGTAGTGGCCGCGCACACGCAAACGCGCACCTACCGGAATGCCGGGCAACGCACCGACCACCGACACCAAGTCGGGCTGGTTTTCGACCTGCAAACGTACTACAGAAAACGTGCCGTCGTTGCCCGCGTAGACAATGCGTTCGACGGTGCCTTCGACCACATGCTCCGGTTTGTCCTCCCGACCGCCGGAATCGTTCTTGCCGCGCGGCCGATCAAACAGGTCCACGGCAACAGCGCGCTTTGCGCCTAGTCTCCGGCAGGAAGGGGCTTGCCGACGCTCTCGTTCACGCGCTCGCGCAATTCCTTGCCGACACGGAAAAACGCCATGCGCTTCGGTCGCACGTCAACAGTTTCGCCCGTACGCGGATTGCGACCCTGGTAGGACTTGTATTCGCGAATCGTGAAACTTCCGAAGCCGCGGATCTCGATGCCTTCACCCTTCTGAAGTGCGTCGACCATGCCATCAAAGATGGTGTCTACGATGGTTTCAGCGCGGCCGGCCGGCATTCGAAGCCGGTCAGCGATCGTCATGATGAGGTCGGCCTTGGTCATGATTGTCAGGTCCGTGGGAGACTTTATCGAAAACTCGGCCCAGACGCAAAGCGGCGTCTGTTTTCAGTCCGAATGGCTCAATAGCGCCCGCGCGAGCGCTTTATTCCCGGGGCGCCCGCGCAGGAAGAGGGTCGCCAGCCGTTTCGCGAAGACGGTAACCCTTGAAAAAGGTGTACTCGTCGCAGCTATGGCGGGCGTAGAAATCGATGAGGTCTTTCCAGTCGAACTGGTTGCTCTCGACGCCGGCGCGGATCTCCTGCCAATTGACGGTCTGCCGACACATCGGATTCGCAAGCGGCATGTGACTTGAGGCCGTGCGCGGATCGTACAGTACGAGCGTGGGGGGCAGGCGCGAAACGTAGACCGCCGACAACGGGCCAAGCTCCATGACTTCGACCGCCGCGAGGGTGATTACCAGATCTTTTCGGAACAAACATTCCGATCGTTCGATTGTACGGTTGGGTGAAATCACGATCGCGTTGTGGGGAATGTCGCCTTTCGTCGTACAGTTCACCGTTCGGGGCACTTCGGTGGCAACCCGGTAGGCCAGAAATTTGTCGGTCTTGTTGGTGATGGTCAGCACCAGGTGATCGGTGCGAAACGATTGACCATCGACCGTGGCCTGACGCTTGTCGATGAGAAGTTCTATTTTTAGATGGCGCGTGTCCACCGGCTTGCCCGGCTTGAGCACCCGGCCGCCGCGAACCTCGTCGAAATAGGGGATCGGCTGCGAAAACTCTTCCTGCGTCGGGATGGCGACATTCCAGCGCTTGGCGTCCTGCTCGACGAGGGCCTGGTAGATCGGCTGCGAGAATTTCAGCTCCTCGGTCGTTTGCTCGATGGGCGGAGGCGCCTGCGGCATGGGCGGCGCCGCGGGCGGAGCCATCCCTCCGTAAAGGATGTTCACGCCGATGAAGATCGCGATGACCGCGACCCCGATTTGCGCGAGAACGAGTGGCTTACCTTCCATGTGGTGGCTCTGGCTCCTGTACCGCTACCCAATCGTCTCTGCCCCGCCCAGGTAGGGACGAAGCACGGCGGGAATGTCTATCTTACCATCGGCACGTTGATAGGTTTCAAGAACCGCTATCAGGGTCCGCGGCAACGCCAGACCAGAGCCATTCAGCGTGTGTACGAACTGCGGCTTGCCCTCGGCGTCGCGAAAGCGAATGTTCGCGCGGCGGGCCTGGAATTCACCGAAGTTGGAACAGCTTGATACTTCAAGCCACTCGGCACAGCCCGGCGACCAGACCTCGAGGTCAAACTTTGCCATCGCTGAAAAGGACAGATCACCGGTACACATTTCGACCACGCGGTAGGGCAGCTCCAGACCCTGCAGGACATCTTCGGCATGCCCCAACAGTTGCTTGAGTTCCGCCATCGATCCCTCGGGGCGCACAAAGCGGACCATCTCGACCTTATCGAACTGGTGGCCACGCTTGATGCCGCGGGTATCCCGACCGGCCGCCAATTGCTCGCGGCGGAAACAGGGGGTAAACGCCACGTGTGCCACCGGCAGCGTGGCACCGTCCAGGATCTCGTCGCGATAAAGGTTCGTGACCGGTACCTCGGCGGTGGGAATGAACCAAAAATCTTCCTCGGCGTCGCGGTAGAGGTTGTCGCCAAACTTCGGCAAGTTTCCCGTGCCAACCAGGCACTCGCGGCGCACCATCACGGGCGGCAACACCTCGGTGTAGCCATGTTTTTCCGTGTGCAAATCCAGCATGTACGTGATGAGCGCGCGCTGCAGCCGGGCCCCCGCGCCCCGCAACACATAAAAGCGCGACCCCGAGATCTTCACACCGCGATCGAAATCAATGATGCCGAGCTGGGTGCCAAGGTCCCAGTGCGGTTGTGCGGTGAACTCAAACGTACGGCGTTTTCCCTCTTCGCGCACGGTGCGGTTTTCGCTGTCGTCCTTGCCCACCGGAACATCGGGATGCGGCAGGTTCGGCAACCAGAGCAACTTTTCGCGTAGGGCCTTGTCAGCTTCATCAAGCGCGGCAGCGAGCGATTCCATCTGCGCCTTCAGCGCAGCACCTTTTGCGATCGCCTCCTGACGGGCCTCGGGCGAGGGCGCCTTGCCAATCTCTTTCGACAGCCGGTTTTGTTCGGCCCGCAGGGTCTCGCTTTCGGTCTTGCGCCGACGGAGATCCTCGTCCATGGCGATGACAGCATCGAGATCGACGGTGGCGCCGAGGCGAACGAACTGCGCACGGACCTCGTCGGCTTTTTCACGAATCAGGCGAATGTCGAGCATGAGGGGCGGCAGTGTACCCCAACTGACCCCACCCGCACTGCTTGCGGAGTCCACGGCAGCCGGAAATGGAGGGTGATCGCCCAATGACAATCACCGTGACGGAACGAAGGCCGTTTTGACACATCGCGCGATCCCACGATGAGGCGATGGCGACCCAAAGACCGTCCATGAACGGGACTCGGCCACCAACCTGGACCGGCAACTGTCAGCACCAACCCGGCGCACACGCTGGACCATTGCAATCGAAGCACGGTCAATACCTCGAATATTGGCGCGACCCGAACGATCCCGTTTGGAGGGAATGCAGACAATCCCGAATCGCCCGGCAGAACTGCGAATGGCTATCGCTCTACCAGCGCTCACTTGGCGATAGCTCTGCAGCTATCGTACAAGAGGTCCTGGCGCTCCGGGCGCGCGAAAATTCTTTGAGCGGTCATCGATCACCAACACCCAATCTGCGCCGAAGCCTTCTGCGATTGAGGCAAACTCTTTGCTGCCTTGGTTTGGGAAAGTCCCGATCTTCGTTGCGTTGCCCGTGCGTGGGTTGAACCACCAGGCCGTGATTTCAGCGCCTGAAATGATCCCCAGTTTAAGTTGAATCTTCTTTCCTGTGCCTGCGTACACAAAAGCGTATCCATCGCCGCGCGTGGCCTCCAAATGATCGACGCCTTCCAATTCGTCTTCCAACATTTCAGGAGCAGGAACGCGCGACAAAAATGGGCGTGATTCAATCAAGGCGCGCAGGTGTTGCATTTGATTCGCAGCAGGGCGCTGCAGCGCTTCAGACCAAGTCAAGATCGGACCAATCGTTGGTTTTCGCCCGGGTGCAAACATCTGCCACACGCTGTTGTTTCCATAGGTTTGACCAAGTGCTCCCGCAAACACGTGCCAATACCACCGTTGGCGCGCGTGTGCGTCGAAGGCGTAGCCCCATTGGTTGGAGGTGATCGTGATGGCAATGTCTTCGTAAAGTGGCTCGCCATCCAAGACAGGTTTGGTGGGCAGCATGTTGTAGTCGCGACGGATCTTGCGCCAACCACGGGTGCGTTCAACCTGTTGGTGTCCGGTTTGCTGCATGTTGAAATCAAGCCAGTTGTCTTGATGAAAACATTCAGAGGAAGTGCCACCTCCGCGCGGGTGAAACGTCACGAGCAAAGTGTCTGAGCCCGCTGGCATGGCTGCGCCTTTGGTGATGCCTTCGGCCATCGCGCGCCACACCGGTTCGGTGCCAGGGCACACGCGATCGCCGCCCAACACCCAGATCACGCCCTTGTGTGCGTAGCGTTTGCCCAAGAACTCTCCGTAAACTCGTGCGTTTTCTGGAGTGAATATCTTCGTTTTCTCATCGCTAACCCACGCCCCCCACGTAGGCAATAAGCCAACATAGATGCCTCGCTTGTTGGCTTCGTCGATCACGAAATCAACGTGATCCCAATAGTCATAAGCCGCTGCGTTGTCAGGCCTGTTGCCGGGAGTGACCCATGGTTTGGTTGGATCTTTATCGATCAGCGGCAAATCACCGTTTGCGTTCGGATCGACCAACCCTTCTAGTTCCGCCAACGCAACCGCCTGTACAACGTTGAAATGTTGGCGGGCCCTCGTGGCGAGGTAATGAACGGCTTCCTTGCGATCCAGGCGATGGAACAATTCCCACGCGGTGTCAGCCGCATAAAAGAAAGGCTCGCCGCTTTCTGTTACCAAGAAACGTTTGTTCTCACTGACCTTGAGGCGAGGCAAACCACCAGGCGCGGACTCAACCGGAGCGCCGTAAGACATGCTTAAAAAAGCAACCAAGGGAAGGACGTACGTGCAGCGCATTCCCAGGTTATATCAGAACGTATCATTCCGTTCCACGCGGACAAGGGATTCATGGGTCGTCCGGCCGCTCCGGCCGAGGTGGACTTTGGTCCGACCAAAGAGACACCTCATCTAACCGCACCTTGGCCGCCGAGCGGCAGCTAAACCCAGGTAGGGCTAGTCGGCGCCGCACAGCCGGTTTTCGGCCCACCATTCGGAGTATGCCCCGTTGGATTCTGGGATCTCGCGTGTACTAGACATGAGGGTCCATGAAAAACGAAGAGGTACAACGAAGTTTTGGTCGCCTGCGGCCGTACGCCGTTTGCGTTGGTCTCCTTCTCTCGGCTATGGGCTGCGCCGCGCGCGCGGGTAATACGCCTACGGGCGGCACGGGCGCTCAAGGCAACGGCGGCTCTGCCGGTTCAATGGAAGCGGGGAGTATGGGTACCGCGGGTGGTGGCGCGGCGGGTCAAGGTGCAGGGGGCGTCGGTGGCGAAGCGGGCAGTGGTGCTGTAGGCGGTCAGGGCGGTTTGACCGGATCAACTGGGGGTTCTACTGGAACCTCGGTTGGCGGCCAGGGAGGGACAACCGTATTGCCCGCCCAGGTCTGGAAGGTCGAACAGGATGCGCGCCGCGA
>Ga0335394_10010895_pt1 | contig 10242 bp, 12 predicted proteins | sample MAT03_FD_205741 | JGI IMG/M metagenome (GOLD analysis project Ga0335394, IMG submission 205741) | Freshwater microbial communities from Lake Fryxell liftoff mats and glacier meltwater in Antarctica - MAT-03 (spades assembly) (version 2) ...
GCGATCGGCGACCAACGCGACCTCGGCGACGGGCTCACGCCAATGCAACGCGCCGAGAACACCCTGCGTCTGTTCCTTGGCCCGCAGCACGCGCTGCTCGAGCGCCAGGGCTTTCTCGATGTCTCCAGTGGCCTCTACCCGGGCCGGGTCTACCGCATCCGGCGCGATCCGCAGCGGCGCTACGAGCGCCGCGTGCGCGTCTTCGAGCAAGGCACCTACGTGCGCGATCTCTGCATCGTGCGCGCCCAGAGCGTGCCTGAGGCTGACCACTTTTTAACCTTACACTTCGGCCTGATTGCCGACGAGCGGCGCATCCTCTCCGTCGTGCAGCGCGGAAACGTCTTCGGCCCGCACAGCGATGGTCGTGAACAGGAAACTGTGCCTGCGGTGTGGCAGACACGGGTGCAGAGCACGCGTGCTGCCGCATGACGCGTGGGTTACTTCGCGCGGATGTACAGCACCTTGGTTGACGCCCCCGCCACCTCCCGCTCATCTACCTCGAACAAGTCCCTGCGGGCGCGCACGAGGTCGCTCAGCTTTTTATAGCCAACGTTGCGGGCGTCGAAATCTGGCCGCAGCTTGGTCAGGTAGCTGCCAAACTGGCCGAGCTGCGCCCACCCCTCTTCGTCGCTCGACTGCTCAAGCGCCTGATGGAAGAGTGCGAGCGGAAACTCAACGGTGGGCACCGTGGCTTTGGAGCCACCTGCATCAGCTACCGTTGTGGATGCGGTCTTGGCTAGCTCCCCGTTGGGCGCAGCGGGTGGCGACGCCTCCCTAGCTTTGCGCTTCCCCTTGGCTGCCGGAGGTTTTGTTACCCCATCTTGCTTCGCCTGTCCGCCAGCGGCCTTTGCCGGTTCACGGACGAGCGTCGCTGGCTGACGGAGTACTTCGGTGAAGAGGAACTTGTGGCAGGCGTTACGAAACGCCTCAGGTGTTTTCCGCTCCCCGAACCCGTAGACCATCAGTCCCTCTTCGCGAATGCGCAGCGCGAGTCCCGTGAAATCGCTATCACTGGAGACCAGGCAGAAGCCGTCGAAGCGCCGGGTGTAGAGCAGATCCATCGCGTCGATGATCAGCGTGCTGTCGGTGGCGTTCTTACCAGTGGTGTAGGCGAACTGCTGGACGGGCTTGATGGCGAACCGATTCAGTACCTGCTTCCACTGCGCACTGGCAGTGCTGGTGAAGTCGCCGTAGATGCGCTTGACGGTTGCCTCACCGAAGCGCGCGATCTCGGCGAGGAGCTCGCCGATCACTGCAGCCTGCGCGTTGTCCGCGTCGATCAGCACCGCCAACCGCTGATTCGGGTCTTCTGCGTCACTCCTCGGTACCGGCTTTACGCTCGCTCCCATCTACGCTATCCTTTCTCCTTTCGTGGCAGTGCGCCGCTACTGTAACATGGCCTCGTTGTAGCCTGCGATGCATAGGCAACAATGCTATACTCCTGGTGACGTCGTTTCCACCCTCGCGTTTGGATCGCTTTCCGCGCCAACGCAACATCATCCTGCGACAGGCCCGCCATGTCACCATCGCCTTCCGAGGCCGCCACGCGCACCCGTCGCATCGACGCCAGGCTCCAGCAATCCGGCTGGTTGCCCATTATCCCCTACCGCGCCCAGTTTCCTGCAGGCGTGGTCACCTTCACCGAGTACCCGACGGCCAACGGCCCCGCCGATTACGCCTTGTTCCACCAGGGCGAGCCACTCGCCATTGTTGAGGCCAAGAAGCTTGCCGTCGGGCCATAGAATGTGATCCAGCAGGCCCAGCGCTACGCCCGCGCGCTTGAGCCCAGCCCTTTCGACTTTGGCGGCTTCACGGTGCCGTTCGCTTACTCCACCAACGGCGAGCGCATCTTCTTCCAGGATCTCCGCTCGCCCCACAGCCGATCGCGCGATGTAAAGCGTTTCCATACGCCTGCCGCCCTGCGCGATCTGCTCGGCCAGGATTGGGCCACGAGGACGGCGGCCCTACGCGCCACGCCGATCGATCACCCGGCGCTGCGTCCCTATCAGCGCGAAGCGATCGCCGCCGTTGAGCAGGCTCTGCAGAACGGGCGCCGCCGGATGCTCCTCACGATGGCCACCAGCACCGGCAAGACCCTTACCACGATCGCCCTGCTCTACTGCCTGCTCAAGGCCGGCGTCGCTCGCCGCGTACTCTTTCTCGTGGATCGACTCGCCCTCGCGGCTTAGGCCGTCAGCGCCTTTGGGCGCTTCGAGGCTGAGCCCGGCCTGAAGTTTGATCGGGTCTACGAGGTCTACCGCCAGCGCTTCCGCCGCGAGGACCTCGACGATGAGCGCTTCAACCCGCGCGTGCTGCCGGAGCCGGAGGAGTTGCTCGGCGAGATCCTGACCCGCCTTGAGACGGCGATGGACGCGGTCAATAAGCTGGGGTGCTCCTGGAGAAGCCGGAGCGCGTTGTGGCCGCACCACCACATCAGTCGGTGTAACCATGTTGCTACGCTCAAACGTGCCGGAGTGTGGTACAATTCTGTTAACCCCTGCCGTTAACAGAATTTTGGGGCTGCGACGTGGACATCGTCTTTCTAGATGCGCGGGACACCGCCACGTTCAATAGCCTGAAGGAGCTCTCCCGAAGCTATGGTGCCGAAAATGCGCGGCGTATCCTGCGCCGGCTCGACGAGTTGCGCGCGGCGGCGAACCTGGAGACGCTGCGCACCCTGCCCGGCCGCTGCCACGAGCTGAAGCATGATCGCGCGGGCCAGCTCGCCATCGACGTGCGGCACCCCTACCGGCTGATCTTCGCGCCGGCCAACGAGCCGGTGCCGCGTAAGGCCGACGGCGGGCTCGACTGGGCAGGTGTGACGATGATCAGAATCCTAGAGGTGGAGGATTACCATGGCTAGTCCAGCAAACGCATATCATCCGGACTACGTCTCCCCACCTGGCGAAACCCTCGACGAGCTGCTGGAGGAGCGCGGGATGAGCCAGGCGGAGCTGGCCGAGCGTACCGGGCGACCGAAGAAGACGATCAACGAGATCATCCAGGGCAAGACAGCGATCACCCCTGAGACGGCCCTGCAGTTCGAGCGCGTCCTGGGCACGCCGGCGAGCTTCTGGCTGAAGCGGGAACAGCAATACCGTGAGTTCCTCGCGCGCCAAGACGACAACCAGCAATTGGGGCAGCAGGTGGCGTGGCTGAACGGCGTGCCCTGGCGGGAGCTGGTGAAGCGCGGCTGGATCGAGCCGTGCGACGAGCTGCTCGACCAGCTGCGGGAGGTGTTGCGCTTCTTCGGCATCGCCTCCCCGCAGCAGTGGGAGGCGGTGGCGGTCGCGTTCCGCCAGTCGCAGGCGTTCGCCGCCAACGAGATGGCGGTGGCCGCGTGGCTGCGCCAGGGCGAGCGGCTGGCCCAGGCGATCGACTGCGCCCCCTTCGATGCGGCCCGCTTCCGGCAGGCGCTCCAGGCGGCGCGGGCGCTCAGCCACGAAGCGCCCGAACAAGGCTTCGAGCGGCTTCCGGCCCTGTGCGCGCCGGCAGGTGTGGCGGTGGTTATCCTGCCCGAGCTGCCACAGACCCGCCTCTGCGGGGCGGCGCGCTGGCTGACCCCGACAAAGGCGCTGATTCAGCTCAGCACGCGCTACAAGCGCGACGACCAGTTCTGGTTCTCGTTTTTCCACGAGGCCGGTCACATCCTGCTTCATAACAAGCGTGATGCCTATTTGGACGAGGAGGAGCGCGAGCACACGGAGAAAGAGGATCAGGCCAACCGCTTCGCCGCCGACACGCTCATCCCACCTGACATCTTGCGGGCCTTCCTCCAGCGGCGCCGCGGGGGCAATATCAGTACTGCCGAGGTCGAGCAGTTCGCCACTGAGCTCGGCATCGCGCCCGGGATTGTGGTCGGGCGGCTCCAGCGTGAGAAGAAGATCCCTCCCAGCCACCTCAACGGCCTCAAGCGCCCCCTGCCCCCCCAGGTGCCTCAGTGACGACCACGACGCGACCGCCGACCACCGACCGGCAACTCCTACGAGAAGATCTGCCTGAGCTGCCATCGGGTTGGGTCTGGACGAAGCTGGGGGCAGTGCTGGCTGATATTGAAGCCGGGCGCAGCCCGAAGAATCAGGGCAGGCCAGCTTGTGATACTGAGGTTGGCGTGCTCAAGGTGAGCGCGGTCAGTTGGGGCAAGTTCTTGCCCGAGGAAAATAAGGCTCTCTTGCCAGGAGATGTGGCCGAGCCTGAGTTAACGGTACGAGTGGGCGACCTCCTGATCTCGCAGGCGAACACAACGGAGTTGGTCGGCGCTGTCGTCTACGTCGAGCAGGCTTATCCAAACCTGATGCTCGCGGATAAGACTCTGCGCCTCGTTCCGCTGCTGCGCGATGTATCCGCGAAATATCTGCTCTACGCGCTCCGCACGCCCCAAGCCCGCGACTTCTTCGCGAAGAGTGCGACCGGAACGAGTGACTCGATGCGGAACATCTCGCAGGAGAAGCTCCGCGAGGTTCCCATCCCCCTCCCGCCCCTCGCCGAGCAGCGCCGCATCGTCGCACGCGTCGAGGCGCTGCTGGCCCAGGCCAGCGTCATCGAGCAGTCAGCGGCCGCAGGGAGCCAGCACATCGTCGATATCGAGCGAGCGGTGCTGGCGCGGGCGTTCCGGGGCGAGCTGGTGGAGCAGGGGGAGAGCGAGGAACTGCTGGGCGCTGAAATGGCTACGCTTGCGAATGTTAACCAGGGATAAGGATGTTGCGACACTTGCTGACACATGCCTATGCTATCGTCCAAAGCTGTAGCCTGGACTTGAGAGTGTCGCTTCGCCTACACAAGGAAGAACTCATTTAATTATGGCCAACATTCAGTCACAATTTGAGACCTTCAACGAAAGAATCCGGCTCGGCAGGTTCGAAGAGAATGCCACACTCCGGGAGAAGCGCGACATTATTCGCGATAAGCTTAAGGCAAACTTGCCTGGCGTATTCGAGAAGCACGGCGAAACTTGTCCGGAGTTCTGTTTCCTCGATCAGGGCAGCTATCAAATGGACACGGGCACGAAGCCGCTTGACGGCGACTTCGACATCGATCAAGGTCTCTACTTCCTCGTGAGTACAACCGATTACCCTGATCCTGTTGTTCTGAAAGAGCGTGTGTTCGAGGCGCTTGATGGTCACACTAACTGGGTAGAGTTACGTCGATCCTGCGTGACCGTCTTCTATAGCCGCGATGACGAGCCAGTGTATCACGTCGATATTGCTGTCTATTCCCATGGGACGCAGAATGTAGATGGTAAATCGAAGCATGCAAAGGGCAAACGCTATTCGCAGCCGGAGAATCGCGTCTGGGAAGTGTCGAACCCTCAGCAGCTCAGCGACACTATTTTTAGTCGGTTTCCCGACGAGCAGGATCGCAAGCAGTTTCGGCGGATCGTCCGCTACTGGAAGCGCTGGAAGGCCGTGAATTTCACCGCCGGCGGTGGTTCAGCCCCGAACGGTATCGGACTGACTCTCATTACTTACAAAGACCTCCAACCTGAATATACCGACCGCTTCTCAGGAAAGCATAACCATCTCTGTGCTATGCGTAAGTTGGCCGAGATCGTCCTTACGCGCTTTACCCCAGCTACGGACGAAGACGGCCAGCCTGGCGAACGCCTTGTGGTGGAACTTCCCATCGAGCCATGGACAGATGTGTTTTCTAGGATGACTGTCAAGCAGATGAGCGTATTCAAGCAGAAGCTTACCACGCTGAAGGATGCACTAATTTACGCCGAGGAAGTATCGGACACACACGCAGCTTGTGAGCGCCTACAACTCGTGTTCGGGAAGGACTTCCCCGTACCCGAAAAGCAGGAAACTGGCTCAAGTCATCCCCCAGCAATCACATCCTCCGGTAACAGTGCGTAATGCTATGACAGATACCACCGTATGGCGCAGCAGGCTGTTTAAGGCGATCGGCCAAGCGGGGCTGCTGCGCCAGTCTCGTCAAGTAGAGCTCGACGATGGGAGAATAGCGTTGGCCGGCCGGCTCGTTGTTGAGGACCGTGCCGTCGAAATTGCTGTTTGCGTCGATCCATTGTTGGAACATCGCCTCCCGCAATTTTTTCTTCGCCCTCTAGACGCACTCGGGTTCATTCCACATATTGATCAAGACGGATTAATTTGCTTTCTCGAACATGAAGGCATGATCTTCGACCGGAATCGGCCATTTGAAGTCGTGCGCGAGTGTTTCAAGCAAGTACAGCGGACATTGCGCGAGGGTGTGGCTGTTATCAACTGGCACGATTTTATAGACGAGTTCGAGATCTACTGGGCCAGACTGAATAAGCTCCTAATGGCGCTCGCAAATCTCGAGCTTCTCGATTTTGAACACGTTGCCGAAATATTCGTTGGCGTCAGCCCACATGCCACGCCGGGACTTCGGGTTACTCATCAAGCGGCTCAGCTCGCTCACATACCTACGTCTCACGCTGATCGAGGCCCTTGGACTGCACACCGAGCTTTGTATCTTCCGCTTGATTCAGGCACTCGCCTTCTGCCGCCACAATCGGATCCACCGTTTTGGGGAGTTGATGGTATTGGTCGGCTGCTACATCACTGTTCAGCGGAAAATCGTGAGCGCCTGGAGGCCCTGCTTCAACAGCGCGACCATACGCATAAATATCTGATCGCCCGGCTGCCTCGCCCAGCTGGGGACGCCGTATTTTTCGGTGTTCGTTTCGAAGAACTCGGCGAGAAACACCCTCTTGCCAATACTGATACGGCAAGTGCAATTACGCCAATTTATATTCACCGGCGAGACAGGCGCTACCTCGTGCAACGCGGTGGCGGCCAAGTCGCCTTAGCTGAGAAACGTGTGCTGCTCATTGGTTGTGGAGCGGTCGGCGGGCATGTCGCGTTCGGGTTATCGCGTGCAGGCGTGGAGCAACTGCATCTGGTTGATCCCGAAGTGCTGGAACCAGAGAACACGTATCGACACGTCTTGGGCAAGAGCTACTGGGGTGTTGAAAAGGCCATCGCCTTGCAGAGAGCACTACGAGCACAGCTGCCCTTCTCGAGAGCTGAATCTTTCGTAGATACAATTGAACAACTCACGGCTTCTAATGCTGTAGATGTGTTTGCCTACGATATAATTGTCTCTGCAGTTGGTAATCCCACATCGGAGTTGGCGTTGAACGAGCGCGCCCGCCGGAAGATAAGTAGTCCGCCAGTTGTCTTTGCATGGGCTGAGCCGTACGGCATAGGTGGGCACGCGGTTCTTACCGGAATCGCTGGTCCTCCCGGTTGCTTTGAATGTTTATACACGGGGTCTGACACGGAGTATTTGCATAATCGTGCGTCGTTTGCCGCATCGGGCCAGGTTTTTCGTCGCTCTACCGCTGGTTGCCATAGCCTGTACACGCCCTATGGGTCATTGGACGCTGAGCAAACCGCTCAACTCGCCACTAGGCTAGCTGTCGAAACGCTCGTGGGGCGAGCACAGGAAAATCGTATTTGCTCGTGGAAGGGTGACAGCGCAGCTTTTGTTGCAGAGGGGTTTAAATTGTCTGGACGCTATAGACAGAGTTTGGACAAGCTTAAACAGTTAGAAACCTCCTTTGCCAGTGATATTTGTCCTGTCTGCCGCTCGGGTGAGGACAAGGCAGGGGCATGAATGAGCACAGAGCAGTTTCTGTGGCCACGTACCTTTATTTGCCCAGGTGGCCTTCACTTCGAGATCAGTGTGCCCGCCTGGACACTGATGCAGTGTTTTCGACAAAATGAACCACACATGGCCGAAGCGGGTGGTGTCCTTCTCGGGCGACATCTCCGCGATGGGAGTGCTATCATTGTGGATGCGATCACGACGCCACTTCTCGACGATCAACGGTCGCGGGCAAGATTTTTCCGCGCCCAGAGCCGACATCAGGCCGTTATCGATGAGGCGTGGCACGCGAGTAACGGTACATGCACATATCTCGGGGAATGGCATACGCATCCTGAGCCGATACCTACTCCCTCAACTATTGATTGGGCAGATTGGCAGCGCCGCTTGCGTAGTGACCGTTTCTCTGAGCCTATCTTCTTTGTTATCGTCGGCATACCGGGTGTGGCAGCTTGGGAAGGCAATCGAAGCGGTGTGCTGAAACAGCTGTCGCTTATCGAGAGGTAGACGATACGTGGAAGAGCAACGAAAAAGGCCCAGCATAGCTTTGGCTGTACAATGCGAGCTTTGGGCGTGCGCCGCAGGGCGTTGTCAGTTCCGGGGCTGCAACACCCTGCTCTACAAAGATGACCTCACCCAAAAGCGGTCTAATCTTGGGATCATTTCTCATATTGTGTCGTTTAGTCCGAATGGGCCACGAGGTGATGCCGTTCGTTCACGACAACTGGAGACAGACATCGGTAACCTCATGCTAACTTGTCGCGACCATGGCAAATTGATTGATGACAAAGCCCGAGAAGCGGAATATCCTGCTGAGCTATTACTAGCTTACAAGCGCGAGCACGAACTGCGTGTCCGACTGGCAACGGCAACAACAGAAGATGCCAAGACGCATGTCCTATTGTTACAAGTGTCCGTTGATAGCCAGGATTTTCTCATCGATCCAGATGACGCACATCGTGCAATTTGGCCAAAGTACCCTGCCGAAGAGCATCCAATTGTGATTGATCTAAGCGCGCCGAGGCTACCAGCTGAAGGCGAGGCGTTTTTCGCACTCATGGCTCAGAGTATTTCGCAAGCGATCCAGGCAGCGCTTTCCCGTCGGGCTGGAATGCCACGCATTCACTCGCTTTCGCTCTTTGCTATTGCGCCAATCCCGCTCCTCATCCACACTGGGCGATGTCTGGGAGATATCCAGCACGTTGATCTTTATCAGCCGCATCGCGATAGGCAAGACTGGAAGTGGAAAGAAGATGAGGATGCGGAGGCGTTCTACGAAATAGTCAAACCTGAGGGTGCGCTCGAACCCGACCGTTCGGTTGCGCTCGTGTTCTCGATCAGTGGGCAGATGAGCCATGAACTCGTGTCGCGAGCAGTGACTGGTAGGCCCATCATCTACGAGATACGGGCACGAGCAGTCGGGCGCGACTTTCTCCAAACCCGTAAACGCCTCGAGTTATTCAGCTACGAGGTGCGAAACATACTGGTAGCACTTCAAGATGCCCATTACCAGCGTAAGCCGATTCATGTGTTTGCCGCGCTCCCCGCACCCATGGCGATCGAGTTCGGGCGCAACATCAAGTCATTAGATACTCCTTTCATCATCTATGAGTACGAAAATTCGCAGCATGCCTATGTCCCCGCATTGAAGATTAACCTAGAATGAACCAGATGAAGCCGCTGGGAGAGCGATTAGGCTACTGCAGAACGAGATCGCCGGCCGCATCACAACCAGCCGTATCGACAGGCACGAGCGCCATACTCGTCCATCCCCTGCAACAGGATGGGAAAAGGCAACGACGACCGTTGCGCACTGGCCGTGATCATCGAGGCAGCTATGGACCCACTGAGCCACCTGGCGCTGACTCGGCTTGTCGTCGGGCCGGGAACTGCCCCGCTGCTGGCGGCCCTCACACCCGACCTGCCCTCCTACAGATGCTACCCTGCCTGGGTCGCCCGTCGTGGTGAACTCGCCGCAGCGATCCAGAGCGGCACCTGGCCAGAGCCGCCGGCCTGGATGCTCACGCTCCATCGCGCCAGCCATAGCCTGCTCCCTGGCGTGGCGCTCCTGGCGGTGAGCGTGGCCTTACCTCGGCGCGAGCTTCGGCTGGCTGCATTGTCCTGGCTGCTGCACATCCTGGTCGATCTGCCCAGCCATCGGCGCGACCCCTGGGGGCCGCGCCCGCTCTGGCCAGTCAGTGATCTCGCCTTCGATGGTATAGGCTGGGCCGACCTGCTCGCCATTCGGGTGGCCCGCGCCGTGAACAGCAGACACTGATAGTCTTGTTCTTCGTGTACCTATGCCACGTGACTCGTCCTAATCACGCGTGGGGCATGTGGGCACGCTTCGTATAGCTCCAGCCTGCAATCCTATCCCCGCCCCCGAACCTCCCCAAGCCAGCCTCCACAGCGAGTTGAAGCTACCACCGCGCTGCGGTGGTTTTTTATGCAGGTATTCGCCTTCCACGAAGGGAACCTGCATGCACACGACGCTCGACGCGCCGCTGATCGGCGCCGCCCTGTTCCACAGCCGCGCCGGCGGCTTCCCCCTGCTTCATTGCACCTACGCCCTGCTCGACGCCGACGGCAACGACACCGCTGACCTCGACCGCGTGGTCGTTATCCGCGTGACGGCGCTCAACGGCGAGC
>Ga0335394_10010896_pt1 | contig 10242 bp, 5 predicted proteins | sample MAT03_FD_205741 | JGI IMG/M metagenome (GOLD analysis project Ga0335394, IMG submission 205741) | Freshwater microbial communities from Lake Fryxell liftoff mats and glacier meltwater in Antarctica - MAT-03 (spades assembly) (version 2) ...
AGCGACTGACACTGCCTTGTCACGGCCAGCGGCACCCGCGACCACACGAACTGGTCCCACGTTTTGGCCGCGTGAAGGCGGGAGTTGTGCATCAGCCGTCGGATGCGGCCCTGGGTTCTCGCTTCGCATTCGCGGCTCGTCAGTTCCGCAAGGTACTGCGGGTAGCTGAAATTCTCCTTCGCGGCCCGATCCGCCTGGGCCTGGAACTGCTCGCGGATTGTCGGCAGTTTCAGTTCCTTCAACTGGTCCCGGACCCGATCGAGGATCGGCTCGGAAGGCATCGACGACGCCGAGTTGGGAAGAGGTTTCTTCTTCGACATAGTTCCCCTCCGTGGGAGTCAACAGGGTATCGAACAACGACAGGTCCGGGGCCTCCACGACCACATCCGTGGCGGCGGGGAGTTCCGTGCTCTTACGGGCCAGGGCGATCACGGCGGCCGAGGACAACAGGATGTCACTCGCGAGCAGCACTCGCAAGGCGTCGTCCACGGCCGACTCGCTCTCGCGAGCCGCGTGCTGAAGAATTCGCAAGTATTCCTTGGTATCGGGCCGTTCCTCCTGTTCCTCGCGGAAGCGGTCGTAAGCCATGCGAAATCGGCTGGTGGGGAAGAGATCTTCGCGATAGCGATAGTGGGCGAACGCTCCGGGCTTGCGGATCAACGAGTCGATGATGTGCCGGTACTGAACCTTGTGCTTGTCCCGCCCGACCAGTCGCGTCAGCGTGTCCACACACTGGTCCGCGTACCACACCTCCACGCGATCGGCGAAGAGTCGGGCTTCGACCTTCTCACCAATGAGCCGACTGTGCACGGAGTAGGTGTTGCGGTGGATGTGGATCAGGCTGCCCGGATCGACCCGACACGTCACGCGAAGGTTGCCGTCGATCCGCTGGGCCGGCAGCGATCGCAACGCGGCTCGATCCCGATCGAAGCGAGCACCGCGCTCCGCGTTCCGCGAAGCGGCCTGCGTTTGCAGGAACGCGGCATACTCCTCGCGGTTCGTGAAGTCGCGGCTGCCCCGCATCAGAAGGGCCTGATCGACGGCACTCTTGAAGTGCCCGTGAGCCGACTCGTTGTCCCCGTTCTCGTGCGGTTGACGCACGTTGATCCGCTCGCCCGCAACGCCGTAGTGGTCGAGCAGATCCCGATACCGCGTCTGAAATTCCCGCTTCGCCGACAGGTTGTTGACCGCCGCCGTGAGACTGTCGCTGCGGTGGCGTCGAGGCACGCCGCCGAGTTCCCACACCGCGTTTTGGAACCCATCGGCCAACGCCTCGAACGATTCCGAGGCACACACCGTCACCGATTCCCAGTTCGAGTACGTCAGCACGAAGTGGTACGCGAGGTGGTCGAACAGTTGGCCTTGAATCGTGATCGCCAGGTCGTTCATCGACGTGAAGTCGGAACTGGCCAGGCCGCCGGCCTCGTGGACCTGCGGGAAGATCGCCTTGCGGCCCGGGCCGAACGTGGCCCGCCACTGCCGCACCTTCCGCTCGAACGTCCGCCGGTGGCTCGCGTCGAACTGACCGGGTTATTCGGCCTTCACCCAGGCGAAGAGGGTCTTGGCTGTGAGCCGGGGCTCCGCCGTCAACTTCGCGGCGACGGACGGCCAGACCGCCTCGAACGGATCGCGGCGAGTGCGATAGGTGCGGGGCTTCTGGGTGCTGCTGGGCAAGGCTCGCGAGGTGCGGTACTTGCGGGCGGTTTTCTCGTCCATGCCTGCCCTCCTGGCGGCTTGAATCAATGGAAAATCCATTTCCAGATCGCGAAGCAACATGCGGACCTTGGCATCCGTGGCCATCGCCCACCTCCTGCAAGGAGGTAGGAGCGTGTCGTTTTGTCGAGAATGGCGGAACACGAACTGGCGTGGCCGGGAATTCTAATTGTCGCTGGACGGGAAAAGTAGTTGACGCTCTACACCGACTTGCCGTCGTGGCGAAGTTCCGGCCAAGGCGATGTTTCTGACGGACAGTCCCGCCCGGACGGTCAAAATCGGGCCGACCCAGCCATTACGCTGACACCGCAGCGTTGGCGTAGCACCCGGCAGCGAGCAAGGCAGTCCACGACCGCGCACTTCGCAGCCGAGTCGTGCAGTGGAAGAGCCAGTCCGGCGGCAGTTCGTGGGCGAACTTCGACCAGGCGAAGCTCGGAAAAACAGTCTCAATAGTTGAACTGAAAGCCCTGGCTATTCACCAGTGCCCAGAGCATGTGGCCATACGTGTTCCGCTTGTCCTCCAAGGTCTTTGCGGCGGCGAGCGTGTCCAGGGCCAGCTTCCGCTGCGACTCCGTCGGCCCGTGGCCTACCACCGAGAGAAACAATTCCTTCACCTTCTCGGCATCCGGACGCGGATCGTTCGCCAGCTTGTCGGCCCGACTGCCGGACTGCGTTAGCCGCTTCTGCACCTCGTTCGAATTCAACAGGTGCAGCGACTGGGCGATCGTCGCTTCCGTTCCTCGCTCGCATTCGCAGGCGCTGATCCGCTGGGGGCGGCCGAATACTTGCAGGAAGTAAGAGGGGAACTCACCATCCGGCAGCATGATCGCCCGGTTGGGTGCGAATTGGTCCGTCGGCATCCCGAGGTCGGGTTCTGTACCAGTGGCCTGGCAGACCGCGTCGTAGAGCATCTCGGCCTTCAGCCGCTTGGCGTAGTACCGCGAATAGGCTTGTTTGTCGCCGGCATTCGTCTCGTTCGGGGTCGAACTCAACTGATAGGTCCGGCTGGTGCAGATCACTCGAATCAGGTGCTTCAGGCTGAAGTTACTGGCGATCACTTCGTTCGCCAGCGCGTCGAGTAGTTCGGGGTTGGTCGGCGGATTGGTCACGCGCAGATCGTCGAGCGGATCGACGATGCCGCGGCTGAGGAAGTGGCCGAAGTAGCGGTTGGCGAGGGTCTTGGCGAAGAACGGGTTCTTCGGATCGGCCATCCAGTCGGCCAGGGCGGCCCGGGAATCGGTGCTGTCATCCCCCTGCCATTCCGCGCCGTCGAGCATCTTCGGCAGCGCCGGTTTGCCGGTTCGCGGATTGCTGGGATAGGTTGCTTTGGGATTCAAGACGAGTACCGACCGCATGGCATTTCGGCTAAACGCCGCGGGGACGTAGAATTCCTTGAAACCCACCCGGGTGTAGAAGGCGGCCAGGCCCCAGAAATCGTCCTGGGTCCACTTTTCATAGGGGTGGTGGTGGCACTGGGCACAAACCAGCCGCTGGCCGAGGAACGCCTGGGCCGCGCTCTCGACGAATTTTTCCCCCGAGGGGATCTTGCGATACCAGGCGACCGGCGGGTTGCGGGTGTCGCTTCCCACCGCGACGAGGATTTCGCGGACGAACTGGTCATACGGCTTGTCGTCCGCCATGGCTTGACGAATCCAGTCGTGGAACGCGAACGTCCCGGCGGAAGTGCCGACGCCCCTCGATCCCGATACCTGCAAGATGTCGGCCCACTTGTTGGTGAAGGCATAGGCATATTCCTTCGTCTCCAGCAGGCGGTCGATCAGTTTCTCCCGCTTCTTCGAGTCGCGCTCAGCGACGAATGCCGTGATCTGAGCCGGCGTCGGCAATGTTGAGGTAATGTCCAGCGACGCCCGACGAATGAATTGCTCGTCGGTGCAGAGTTCCGATGGCATAAGCCCGAGATCGCGCCAAATCTTCGACGTGTGCTTGTCAACCACGTTTTCCGTTGGAAACTCGAACGCCGGCGGCGTGTCGGTTCGCGACACGGTCGCTCGGAACACGGTCACCAATCCCTGATAGCGGGCCATCACGCCCACCAGGCCGGGAAGCGACAGGGTCCGCACCAGACCGGTGGAATCGACTTTGGCCACGTCTGTGAAGTTGCTTTCGTACTGGACCCGGCGGGTCACGTCTTCGACGGAGCCATCCGAGTAGTGAGCCAGGACCGCGAGTTGCTGCCGGCCCTGGAGCGACAAGATCCGATGTTCGGGATAGACGCTGATGCGAGTCACGACCGGGTCGGTCTGTTTCCCGAACGGGAGGCCAGACGCGATCCAGCGGCGGAGAAATTTGTAGTCGTCGGAACCGGCATCGAAGCGTTTGCCGCCGCCGTGCGGGATCTGACCGACCGCCTTTCGCAGTAACAGGCTCTCTTCGGGAGCGGAAACGAAGACCCGGCGGCCGCGGGCTTCCTTGACAATATAGGTGTAGTCCGACTGCGGTTCGGCCCCGATGAGCGAGAGGCGGAAGCCACCCTGCCCCGCAATCTTGCCGTGGCAGTTTCCTGCGTTGCAGCCGAGTTTGAAGAAAATGGGCTCGATCTGGTTGGTGAAATTGATCGGTAGGTTCTCGCCGATGTGCTCCGCCGTCACGGGAATCCGGATTTCTTGGATGCCGCTGCGGGCGATGATGGTGGTCTTGCCGTTAGCATGCGGTTGAACGCGGCCGGTGTTCGAGACACTGACCACGCTCGGGTCTTCCACGCGATATTCCACGTTCTCGGTCAGATCGACCAACTTCCTGCCGGGCAAGCGGCCGGTGACAACGAGTTGCGGCGACTCGTTGCTGGTACGAATCGTCACCGCGGGCGGAAACGCCTCCAGGGATTCGACCGCGGGAGCAGTCAGGATTAGTGCGAGAAAAGGGAGCGAGAACATGAGGAGCCTACACAGGGGTGGAGGGAATGTACGGTCGACACGCACCTGACTTACAGTTCGGTCACCGAGTCGCGGTCGTCGAGGATGTACACCGGCCGGCCCGCATTGTCTGGGAACGTCAGCGACGGATCGATGCCCATGAAGTGGTACATCGTGGTGAGAACGTGCTGGACGGTATACGGCCGGTTGATCGCCCGTTCGGCCTTGTCGTTGGTCTGGCCGATCGCCTGACCGACTTTGAAGCCGCCGCCGGCGACAACGGCCGACATCACATCGCTCCAGTGATCGCGGCCGGCCATGCTGTTGATCTTCGGCGTGCGGCCGAACTCGCCCCACACGAGCACCGCCACGTCGTTCTGCAAGCCGCGATCGTAAAGATCGGTCACCAGGTTATAAATGGCGCGGTCCAGCGTCGGCAGGAGTTTATTCTTGAGCTGACCGAAATTATTCTGGTGCGTATCCCAGTTGCCGCCGACCGCGTGCCCACCCACGGTGATGCAGCCGACGCCGGCTTCGGCCAATCGAAGAGCCGTCAGGAACGTCTCGATTCCCTTGTAGCGAGCGCGCGTCTTGGGATCCTCGTTCGACAAGTCGAGCGCGTTCCGCGCCTTGCCGGAAGTGACCATGTCGAGGGCCTGGGACGTGAAAGAATCGATCCCGACCATGGCCCCATTAGTGTCCAGGTCGCGGCGCAGGTTGTCGAAGCTCTTCAGCAGGTTCTTACGCGTGCCGATCTGCTCGGTGGTCAGGCCGTCGGCCAACCGCAAGTTCGCGTCCGCCTCGCCGCCTGGCGTGAACGGCATGTGCGTCACACCGAGGAAGCCCGGATCGGTGCCCCGGGTCAAACCGCGCAGGGTCACGAACGACGGCATCGTTCCCGACGGCCGCACCTTCGACACCACGGACCCGAACGAAGGGTGCTCCGTGATGACATTTTCGCCCGCGGAGTAACCGGTCATCACGACATCATCGCTGTGGACAGAGCTGCCTTTGACGCTTCGAATAACCGCCAGCTTGTCAGCGATACTGGCCTGGAGCGGCAGGTGTTCGCAGAATTGGATGCCGGGAATCTTGGTGTTAATCGCCTGAAACTCACCTCGAACTTCGATCGGGGCATCCGGCTTGGGGTCGTAGGAGTCGATGTGCGACGGGGCACCGCCGAGCCAAACCATGATGATCGAGGTCTTCCGGGTCGTCGTCCCGGTGCGGGCGGCCGTCTCGGCTCGCAAACGCAGGACATCGGCCAGCGACAAGCCGGCACCCATCGCACCAATCTGGAGAAAGCTTCGGCGAGAAAAGAGGCCACGAGAACGAACCGGCAACCGGGTGTCCGATGAATGTATCATGGTAATCGTTCCGGTGACTTGGGAGGGCTGGCAGGAGTTTACCACACTTAACCATACAGGGCGAACAACTGGGTTGCAATTCGAAATATGTTCTCGCCGAAGGCGAAGGGTTTTCTTCTTTTCCTCCCCCCCATGGAGATGATATGCTGATCGAATCCGCTGATCCTACCGCTTCAAGAATCCTACCATGCAAAGCATAACCTTACCGACACTCTTGACCGTTCTGCTGGCGATTTCAGTGAATGGCCGTGTCTCGGCCCAGCCTGAATCCATTGCGCCGCTAAAACCCGAGTATCTCGAATGGCAGCCGATTCTGTTGAACCTGATGCCGCTCGGGGCGAGGGCCGGCTCGACCGTCGAAATCGTCGTTTCCGGCATGTATTTGCAAAATTCGGATATGCTCGTGTTCAGCGACCCAGAGATCAAAGTTGAACGCATATCGACCGCCATTGAGCCGCCGAAGGAACTCTTCATTCCCTCCAAAATGGCAAAACTGAGTTCGCAGTTGCAGATGCAGGCGGATTCGCATCTGCGGTTCAAAGTGACGGTGCCGCCGGGAGCGTCCCTTGGCAATCGCGACGCGAGACTCCTCGGCAGCCGGGGCTATACGAATGCCCGTATCTTTGTCGTCGGCGATCGGGCCGAAGTCGTGGAGCAGGAGCCAAACGACGAAATCGCCAAAGCCCACAAAATCGCCCTGAACACGACGGTCAACGGCGAGATCGCGGCCCCTACCGATGTCGATTACTTTGTTTTCACGGGCAAGGCCGGCCAGCGGATCGTGGCCTCGTGCCGCACGTCGAGCATCGACAGCCTGCTTCAACCCGAGCTGAAACTGATCTCGCCCGACGGGAAAATCCTGGCGAACAACCGGCTCTATTTCGCGGACGAGGCCGTTCTCGATCTCACCCTCCCGGCAGACGGCGACTATTTCGTTCGCGTCACGCAGTTCACCACGCTCCGGCCCCAGGGGAACCATCACTATCGCCTGTCCGTGGGCACCGGCCCGTGGATCGACGCCGTCTATCCGCCGCTGGTCGAGCCGGGGAAGCCGGCGCAGGTCACGATCTTTGGCCGCAATCTTCCCGGCGGCAAGGACGAGCTCACAGTCACGATCGTACCGCCGAGCGATCCGCAGGCTCCCGTGAAATTGACCTATACCGGCCTCGTCCGACCCGCGTCGGCTGGCGTGGATGGTTTCGGCTATCGGCTCCAAAGCGAAACCGGTTTCTCCAACGAAGTGATGATCGGCTTTGCCTCCGCGCCCGTCACCCTGGAAACCGGCGATAACGACACCTGGGAGAAGGCTCAAGCCGTGCCGGTCCCCAGCGAAGTCGTCGGCCGGATGGGGAAACTGAACGACCGAGACTGGTTTTCGTTCCCGGCCAAGAAGGGACAGAAGCTCCACATCGACGTGCTCGCCGAACGCATCGGTTCACCGGTGGACATCTTTATCACTCTCCACGGACCGGACGGGAAGCAGATCGGCAGCGAAAACGATAGTAGTGGATTTCTGCATGCTCTGGACCATCGGTACATGAACATCGCCAGCGATGACCCGGTCTCAATGACTTTCGATCCCCCGGCGGATGGAACCTACTCGATCATGGTGACTGCCCGCGAAGTGGGCGTGGTCGCCGGGCCGCGGCAGATTTACCGGCTGAAGATCACGACCGAAGCGGTGCCGGACTTCCGACTGGTGGCGCAGCCCGACGTGCCGATGGTGCCGTGGGGGTTCTATGTCAAGCGAACGATCTATCACTACCGCCCGTACGCGGCCACGATTCGGGCCGGCGGCGGGACGGCCTTTCGCGTGTTCGTCTTCCGCGAAAATGGGTTCAACGAACCGATAGAACTCCGGGTCGAAGGATTGCCGAATGGGCTGAGCTGCCCGCCCCAAATCCTCGCGCCTGGCGGCAGACCGGAGGGCCTCGTGGTGATCCAGGCCAAAACGGATGTGAAACCCTGGGAGGGGACGATTCGAATCATCGGCACGGCCAAAACGGCCGCGGGCAACATCGAACGGGAAGCGCGACCCGCCGGGATCGTGAAGGAGAACTCGACCCAGCATTATCACAGAGCCCCGAACCTGGTGCGTCTGGAACGGGAACTGGTCCTGGCTGTTCGCGGGTCCGCCCCGTTCCAGGTGATTTCCGCAGTTTCCGAAGTGAAAGCGAAGGTCGGCCAAAAGGTCGACATTCCGATCAACCTGAATCGCCTCGACTGGAACATTGAGGAGCCCGTCCGGGTGGTGTTGATGCTCAATCACGTGACGGGAAGCAATTATGGTTTGACCGAAGATTTCAGTTTCCCGTTCACCTATATCGAGGCCGACACCAACCTGGCCGACAACGGAACGATCGAACTGGACACCTCAAAAATCAAGCCGGGAACGTACACGGTGGCGCTGAAAGGGACCGTGAAACTGCAACCGCCGCAGAAACCGTCGCCGCACATGATCATAAGGGAGTTTTCGTCGCCGATCACGCTGAAGATCGAGAGCGCAGCGGCAACACCACCGAAGAAACTGGGATCGAAGTAAGCTGGCGGACCACTCCGCCGGCCCGAGTGGATAAAGACCGACGAGTAGGCTGCTGATGTCTCCCTCCTCGTCAAAGAACACGCTTCACTCTCTGCCGTTATGCCAATCCAAGCCGGCGGCGGGCGCTGCGGAACCAGTACCCGATCTGGACGGCCACCGCGGTAGCCGCAGCTCCGAGTCCGCTCAGGGTCGAGGCCACGGTGGTTGGTGGCCGCGATCGCCGCGGTCACGATGCCAATGCCGGCTCCGATCAGAACGATCTTCTTCAGTTGCGGGCTCTGCCGGACCGCCCGACCGGCGTCCTTGACCACACCCCAGGCCGCGGCCGCCTTCGCAGCCACCATCTTCGCGACGGTGGCGACCGCAGCGCTCACGATCCCGGCCGAGGGTGCCGGACGGAATGTCACGGGCGGCTCCGCGGGCAGCGGTGCGGCGGGAGGCGGGAGGCGGGATCATCGAGCCCACGGTGGACCGGATCATCGTGAGGATGTCGGGGTTGGTGAGCGGTTCGGTCAGGATCTCTTTCACCGCTTCGCGGCTGCCCTCGCGGGCGGCGTCGGCCACGGCCTTATAGGGCCTACAGCGGCGACCGCTGCCGGCATTATCGGTATCGCGCTTTTCGGCAAGGAATTCTTCGAAATTGAGAAAGATCTAGTATACTTCTTAATGATTGCCGCGAACGCGAGAAGCAAATCGGATTATCAGGAGGCTGCACCTCATGCCGCGAAAGCTTCCTCGAAGATCGTTATAACCGCGGCAACTGTTGTCACAGTTGTTGGGGCATCCGTCATTTTGCGTGGCATGCGAGTGCAAGAAGGGTTACCGGAAGGCATTCCTGCGGGGAGCGGCAAGCCCTCAACCGGAAAACCGGCCGCGGGAGAAGCCGGAGCAGGGGAGGCAGGAGTAGCTAAGCCAGCGGCAGGGGAAGCGTCAGCTAGTGGAAGCACTGTACAGTTCGGCAAGGATGCAAATCAGGTGTCGCATGTCTTTAGGCATGTCAAAGACGCAGGGCTTGATCCCGCGAAAGTCGAAGCTGCGATTCTAAAAGATTTGGCCGGGGTTAAAGACACACTTCCTGAAGGTTTGAAAATCGGGAAGGTGACGGTCGATGGTGTCGAGTGTACCTACAACGCATTTAAGCTGCCAGATGGGACAGTCAACGTCGGTCGCATCACAACACCGAAATGAAGCGCGGAGCATGACGTGAGAACAATCAGTGACGCCGAGTACTTGTTGATTACCGGGTTGTTTGTGCGACTCGACATGTCTCCGATTTCATTCGGTCTGTCGCGTCAACTTAAGGTCGAAGAACTTGCTGATGGTGGTATGGGAAGCGTCCGATTCATCCACCCCGAATCGCCTGACGAACAAAGATCGTTGGGACAGCCAGTGGTGGAGGGCGAGTTTCAGGACACTGACGGAGTAGTTGTTAGCATGGCGATCAATGTAGACAAGCGAAACCAATTATATGAGATGGATCTCTGGAAAGTGGACTTTTCTCCTTTGCGACGCTACCCTGATCCGTCGGACGTCACACGCCTAACTCGCTCCTCAGTTACATAATCTCCCCGGGTCGGCCAGGGCCACGGAATGGGAAGGTGGTGGGAGTCTTCTGCCGCCCCGACCTGCACGTCGTTGTTCGTATCCGTCCGGTGAACCCCAGTGGACTTGCGCGGCAGGCTCGTAGGCGGTCGGGGGCGCGTTAGATGGGGTTCTCGGCTCGGGCTCGTTGAGCCTGGGCCCAGCG
>Ga0335394_10010898_pt1 | contig 10241 bp, 9 predicted proteins | sample MAT03_FD_205741 | JGI IMG/M metagenome (GOLD analysis project Ga0335394, IMG submission 205741) | Freshwater microbial communities from Lake Fryxell liftoff mats and glacier meltwater in Antarctica - MAT-03 (spades assembly) (version 2) ...
CGATGTACGCTCGTTGGCCTGGCGCACGATGATGGGGGGCTTCGTTGCGCAGGCGCGCAGCCTCTATCGCGAGTCCCTGCCGGGGATCGCGCTCCTCGCGCCCGATTCGCGACGTTGTGCGCAGGCCTGTGCGGTCGGCTACGCCGCGATTCTGGAAGCAATTGAGGAAGCCGAGTACGACACAGTCTCCATGCGAGCGCACATCGGCTTCCGTCGGAAGACACGCCTGATGCTGTCATTGTATCGCGTGGACGATCCGGCGCTTCTGGTGGCGGGGCAACCGGCAGTGGCGTAGGCTGTGATCGTTGGTTGCAACTGGCCGACAGCGCCTGACGAAAACGGAATCGCACAGTCCGAGGTGGTTCGCTCTGATCCCGAAAGCGGTCAGGAGGAACGCTTGTTTGCCCGTGCGCGTCCGTTACCCAGTGCCCGCCACTCAGGGCCACAGAACGCCTCACCGATGCTGATACCCTCTCGTGACGCGAGCGCCTGAACCCCACTGCGCCATGCGCCCGGATCGCAGTGTGCAATCCGGGCGCATGACGAGGGCGATGAACTACACGAGCGGGTTTACGGCGTCGGTCGGGCGGGCACCGAGGGCTCTGCGGGCATCGCAGTGGCCGGTGTGATTCCCATCGCAACCTGTACACCGGCGGCGGCCGCCGAATTCGGCGCTGCACTAAGGCGTACACCCTTCGGCGTGACGACTGGTGCGGTGAGCGGCTTGCCGTCGTAAATCGGCGCACCATTGACGTCGAGCGGACCGGTAATCGCGTCCCATCCAGGTGCTCCCCACAACGCTGGATAATCCTTGACCATCTTCGCACCGTACAGTGGCTTGTAGACCCCGTTGTGGCACGTCACGCACTGGAGCTTGGGGGCGTCACCATGCTCCCCCAGTCGACTGCGAGGATACACCGGCTGCAGCGGATTGAGATAGTTCGTGTTCAGATCACGGAGCATGCTCGCACCGTAAAGGGCGACGACACGCTTTGGCGTCGATTCCTCCCAGTTTGTCCAGGCCCGCGAATTGTGGCAGTATGTGCAGTTCACACCGAGCGCCTTTGACTGCGAGATCATCAACGCATAGGTGTTGTACGTCTGCCGAATCGCCGTCCGGTTGGCCGCTGCACCGGGCTGCGGCTCAATCGTATGGCTCTGCACACGGATATCGTCGCGGTCCAGATAGTGCCGCAGGATCTGATTCTCATTGGAGTAGAACCAGAGTCCGTTCGGCAGCGGCTGCCCACGGTGACAGGTGTAGCAGGTGACACCGGTCCCGCCCACGTGACGGGTGTACTCGCTGTTCACATGCTGCGTCATCCGCAGCATCATGCGAGCCACCAGCTTCGTATAGATCGGCTGACCCTTGTTGGAGTCGGCCGCGAAGTTCGCGGTGTTGTGACAGTAGGCGCAGTTGCCGGCGCCTCCCGCCACCCAGGAACTCATCGCAGTCATCGTGCGCCCGAACTCGGCGGCACTGATGTTGGTGAGCACCTGCACGTTCTGGTACTGCCCCGGAGGTCCCGGTGGCGCCGCCGGCAATACCTTCGGCGCCTGATTGTACGCAGCAGTCTTGGCGAGATCCTGGGGATCGTAGTTCGTCTCCATGCCCACTCCACGATACCCCTGCTGCGAAATCAGCTTCGGACCCGGCTTCAGCACGTCGGGTGATCCAGGCTTGCAGGCGCCGAGCACCGCCAGCGAAAGCACCACACCAACACGGAGTGTCTGCCGAGGCATCATGGTGTAGTCTCCACTGGCAAGAGGACCTTCCCTTCGCTCGCAATCTCAACGCGTCGGTTCTGACGACGTCCCTCGGGCGTGTCATTCGACGCCGTCGGTTTGGTCTGCCCGAATCCGCGTGCCTTGATACGGTCGGCGGCAATGCCGTACTTGGTGGTGAGCATGTCGCGCACCCGCTCCGCGCGGCGCTGCGACAACGTCAGGTTGGCGGTCGGATCACCGACATTGTCGGTGTGGCCCTGCACCTCGATCCTGAGCGCCGGGTAGCGGGTAAGCACCGCCGCCAGGTTGGCCAGTTCGGCATCTGATTCCCCGCGCAGTCCGTCCATTGCCGTGTCGAAGTACACCGCGCTCATGATGAACAGCCCATCCACGTTCAATGAGTCGCGCATGTTGTCGGACGTGAGCACCGGCTTGTTGTAGACCTCGACGTCGCCAGACAGCTGCGCGCCCTGTGGCACCGGAAGCTTCTGCGGAACGAGCGCGCCGTTCTTGTCCCGCATCATCAGCGGGAACGAGTCCGGTGAGGTGCCGTAGTACTGACCGCGAAGGTATGGCGCCTGCTCCGGAGCCGCGGCGTACAGCACCGGGTAACTCGGAGCGACACCGTGCTTCTGCGCCCAGAGGAACCAGTTGTCGACCGCCGTGCCGGTGAGCAGGATGCCAATGCCGCCGGTGAGCGTCGTCAGCGTTGCGAACCAGAAGGCCCAGCGGTGAATGGATTCCATGGTGGCATTGAATCCCATTGTCCAGCGCCAGAACAATTGGGTGCGTTCGGCGCCCGTGCCACGGTCCGTCACCTGCTCGATTTCGCGTTCTGCGCCGTAGCGGCTGGCTGCCAGGATGGTCGCCGCGTGCATGGCGAAGAGCAGGGCCGAGCCGTACAGAAACACGATCGAGAGCATGTGGAACGGATTGTAGAACAGATTCCCGTAGCGGATGGAAAATGCCGCTGTCCAGTCCAGGTGCGGGAAGATGCCAAACGGAACCGCCTCCGACCAGCTGCCAACCATGATTGGGCGAATGAAACCGAGCACCAGATAGAGCCAGATCGCCGATGCGAAGGCCCACACGATGTGGGAGCCCATGCCGAGGGATCGCGCCCGCTGATACATGCGGACCCACCAGAGCAGGATTGAGAGCGTGAGAAAGAAGCCAGCCAGCAACCACCAGCCACCCTGATTGAGCGGCGGGATGTGCAGGCCATAGCGCGGCGCCGGCGGTTCCAGTGACAGCCACGGGAGCTGGCGTACGAATTCGATCGGGCTCCAGTTCACCGAGTGCCACATGTTCAGGCCGATGATCTCGAAGGCGATGAAGCCAAAGATCAACGCAAAGACGCCGGTCGTGCCGAGGTAGATCGGCCCGATCTGCGCATCGCCGAACTTGCCGGCCAGATAGCTCAGAATCGGCTTGCCATCTCGGCCCCATGTTCCGCCACGCAGCGGAACGCCGGGGTCGACGGGGGCGTGCACCTGCACGCGGGTCCAAAGGTTCTGATATTCGATCATCGCTGCATCACCTCGGAGCCCAGAAGGGCAGGTAGAGCCACCAGTTCCACCAGTCCTGCCAGCCGCGCGTCCAGAATGGACCGCTCAGCACGATGCAGATGGCGCTCCACAGCCCGGCGTTCAACGCCAGGAAGAGGCCCAACCGATGAATACCAATTGCGCCGATGGAATAGCCCACCGCGTCGCGGAAGAACGAGTTTTCATGCTCGCTCGTCTTCACCGATTCTCCCTTTGGAGGGCTGGTCACCGAGAGGATCAGTGAGCCGTGCATGGCCAGGGCGAGGTTGTTCGTGAAGAAGAACGTGACGGCGATCATGTGCGCCGGATTGTAATGAAAGTGCTGGAACTGATAGCCAACGTTCGAGACCCAGTCGAGATGACTGAGAATGCCGTACGGAAAGCCATGACCCCATGCACCCAGCAACACCGGACGGATGATCACCAGCGTGACGTACGCGAATACGGCGACGGAATAGGCAATCGGGACATGATAGCCCATGCCCAGCTTCCGACTGATCTCTGCCTGACGCAGCACCCACGCCACAAACGCACCAGTGGCAAGCATTGTGATGATCTGCCATAAACCGCCTTCGCGCAGCGGTGCCATCCCTAACCCATAGCTCAGGTCTGGCGGCGCGATATTGATCTGCCAGATATTCCAGGTCGGCCCGATCGCCGCGCCGTAGACGCAGAGTGCGGTGCCGAGCAAAGAACAAAACGCGGCCACCACACCGAAGAATCCGAGGTAGAAGGGGCCGATCCAGAAATCGAACAAGTCACCGCCGAGGAGGGTGCCGCCTCTCACGCGGTACTTGTACTCAAAGGACATCATCGCCATCGATTATCGCTCCTTGCAGACAAACCGTAGCGGCGGCGAGAGGGCCAAGGCACCGGATGTCTCACGTGGTCTGAACACATGAAGCCATCCGGGCCACAGCCCGCGCGCCGTCGTTACCGACTTGCCGGCATCGGGGTGAGCGCATCTGCCGTTACAACCTTGCTGGCGTTGTTATCCGGATCAAGCCAGTTGTACCGCGGGCTGCTCAGCAACACAAAGTGGATGACCAGCGACAATGCGAACATGAACGCAAAGATGCCGACCATCAGACGCTTGGGGTCGAAACCCTGCCACATTTTGTATAGCATAGGTTTCTCCTCAGCTCAGGAAGCGGGTGGCGTTGTGCGCGGCGTCGAGCAGTTGAGCAGCGCCGTACGAGAGCGGCTTGCCGAACCACGGACGCCACTGCCAGACCAGATAGTGGAAAATCGCAGAGAAGAATGCGAAGCCTACGATCGTCAGCATTGCCAACGAATGTACGCCACGTGCTTCTTCATCTGTCATTGCGGGCTTATCCATTCCAACCTCGGGAAATGGGGTGCTGCACGCTCCTGGCGCAGCGCAGGACACGACATTGAATCCCGTCGTGCAGGGACGAACGATTCGCCAGCGCATGCCGGCCCAGACTTGAATCGTTCGTGTTGACCAGACACCACACCAAGAGGGCATGCGTGCCTGATTTCTCAGACCAGTTGCTCAACCCACCAGCAAACTGGCCAAATATTTCGTCCTCCAAATTCATCACGGCCGCCGGCATCCGCTGGCACGTCCAGCGCGCCGGCTGCGGCCCAACCATTCTGCTTGTCCACGGAACCGCCGGTGCAACGCACACCTGGCGCACTGTGCTCCCGCTGCTCACACCGTGGGCTGACGTGATCGCGTTCGAGCTGCCGGGCCACGGCTTCACCACTGGCGCCACTGTCGAACAACTCTCGCTGCCTGGAATGGCTGACGCGGTCGCGGCGTTGGTGCGGGCACTCGATGCGAAACCACGCATCGGTGTCGGCCATTCGGCAGGTGCGGCGGTCTTGCTCCAGCTCGCATCTGCCCACGAATTCAAACCACAGTCGATCATTGGAGTAAACAGTGCACTCATTCCCGTGAATGCACTAGGGCAAATGCTACTTCCGTTGTCACGAGCACTTTTTGACACGGAAGCGCTCCAGCTTTGCGCTGCGGCCGTGCTCAAAAGCGGAGCTGTGGCGCGCCGGCTGGTGCGGAGCACAGGCTCGCCACTCGGTGCCGACCAGGAGGCGCGATACGTCGCGCTGCTCGCCGACAAACGACGTGTGAGTGCCGTGTTGGGCATGATGACACGATGGGACCTCGAAGCGCTCAACGCCACCTTCCCACGACTGTCCGTCCCGCTGACGTTGGTGCATTCCCAAAACGAACCGTGGGTCCCGTTCCGTGCACTGCTCGACGCGACACGATCGGTACCGCTGCGCACGGTGATCGACGTGACCCCAGCCGGCCATCTCATCCCCGACGAGAAACCACAGCAACTCGCTGACATCATTGCGTCCACGTTCGCCGAAATCGCTTCACGCAGCGGCTGACCCTCAGGCATATGCCCCGCCGCGCATCGCCCGTCGCGACGAGATCACATGGTCTCGCGTCACCGACGAGTCCTGCAGATCGCGCGCGTCGCGCTCGGCCAGGTCGCGAATCCGCTTCGCCGCCGAAATGCGGATCAGCACCGGCTGCTCCTCGAGGAGCTCTTCGAGCGCCGCCTGTGCTTCGTCGGTCCAGGGCAGCTCCTGATGCAGCCGCGAGGGCGTGGCCTCCACCTTGTCCATATCGGTGGCCAGCGGAATGATGTGGAACAGTGCATCGAAGAGCGCGTTGCACACTTCCTGAATCAGATACGTGGCGCCGGAATAGCCCATGAACGGCGTTCCCAGATGACGTCGGATGATCGCGCCGGGAAAGGAGGCCGGGATGTACATCGCCCGGGACCCCTGTTCCGCCAGGTACATCCGCTCGTTGTAGCTGCCGAACATGATCAGCGGCGGCGTCGTGCGGATCGCTTCACGCACCGCGGCGTTGTCTGGCTTCACGCCCGGGCGACGCGCAAAGGCAAAGGTGCACGGCATGCCCATCTCTGTTTCCAGAAAGTGGCGCACCCCCCGCGAATACGTCTCGTTGGCGACAATCGCAAAGCTTGCCGTACCAAAGAAATCCTGCGTCACGCTGCGCCAGAGATCCCACAACGGCTTGATGGTCGTGTGCTTCTCCTTGGCAATGAACGGCTCCGGATCGAGTCCGAGAAGTTCACCAAGCTTTCGCAGAAACTTCGTCGTCGAGTGCAAGCCAATCGGCGCCTGCAGGTACGGTTTGTCGAGCGATTCGCAGAGCATCCGGCCGAATTCGCGATACATGCACACATTCACATCGCCATCGATCAGCCGCGGCACATCAGCCAGATGACTTCCCAGCGGAAACACCATGTTGATCTCAGCGCCAATGCCTTCCACCAGGCGACGGATCTCGGCCAGATCCGAGTAGGTGTTGAAGTATCCGTACATCGGGCCGATCAGATTCACGAGTGGCCTGGCGTCGGCCGCCCGCTCGCTGCGCTTCGGCATCACGCCCTTCTTCAGCCCGTACTCCGTCCACAACCAGTACAGCGCGCGATCGGCGGCCTGCCACTGGTCTTCATCGATGGTGCGCGGCAGGAATCGCACGATGTTCGTGCCCTCCGGCGTCACGCCCCCACCGATCATCTCGGCGATGCTTCCCGTCACAACGACAGCGGGCAGCTCGGGGTCGAGCGTGCGGTGGGCGCGTCGCATCGCACCCTCGGTACCGTGCTGCCCGAGTTCTTCCTCGGAGATTCCGGTCACCACGACGGGCAACTCATGCGGTGGGAGCGCGTCGGTGTAGTGCAGCACTGACGTCACGGGCAGGTTCTCGCACCCCACCGGCCCGTCGATGACGACCTGCAACCCCTTGATCGCCGTAAAGGCGTAAACTGCACCCCAGTAGCCGCCAGCGCGGTCATGATCGAGAACCAGCATCAGACCATCTCCTCCGCCTTGCGCGCCTTGGCCATCTTCGTCAGGTGGCGCTTGTAGTGCTCGCGGAACTCTGGACGGTCCACGGGGACCTCTTCCCAGATTCCGGCATTCACGCCTTCGCCAACGCCGTCAAAGAAGGCCTTCATCTCGTCGAACCGGTGCTGATTGCCGAGCGCCGAGTTGATCACCATTGCGAGCGATCCCGCGCCCATCGGTCCAAAGAGTGGGCGGGCCGAAATCAGATTGGTGAAGTAAAGCGCCGGAATACCAAACTCCTTCGCCTTCTGCACGACCGGCGTGGTGCCGATGGCCAGATCGGGCTGGAACTCCGCCATGGCGTGCAGGTCCTGCTCCAGCGAAGCGCGATACTGCACATGCACCCCCTTCGCTTCCAGCCACTCGCGATCGGGATCGCTCCACTGGGTGCGCGGGCAGGCCGTGCCCACATAACGCAGATCGGCGCCACTCTCCACCAACAGCCGGGCGACGAGCAGCTCGGAGCCTTCGTAGCCGCTCATCGTGATGCGACCCTTGATCGGCTTGGCCGCGAGGGCCGCCTTGATCGCGGGCAACACGCCATTCTGCGCCGTCGCGATCTTGTCAGCGCTCACGCCGCACGCTTCACCGATCGTGCGCAGCCACTCCGCCGTTCCATCATGCCCCACCGGCGCTGAACCCACGATCGGTCGACCGGCGTACGTAAATTCGCGGAACGAGGCGGTGTAGAACGGGTGGATTGCGGCCACCGCAGCGCAGTCGAGCGCCGCATACAGTTCGCGCCATTCACGCGTCGGCACTACCGGACCCGCCGCCAGTCCGAGCGGAGCGAGCAGCATTCCGATACCAACGGGATCGGCGGGGAACATCTCTCCAACCAGCGTCACCGTCGGCTTGTCGCTCTTTCCACCGCGTGGCGCGGCGACCGGACCCTGCTCGGCTTCCGTGCGCGCGTAGCGGAGCATGGCACCGCAGAGGACATCCTTCGCTTCGGCGTGCGTCGGGACGCCAAAGCCCGGCACGTCGATGCCGATGATCCGGACCCCGTTGATCTCCTTCGGCAACAGCTGCAGCGGCACGCCCGATGCGGTCGGCACGCAGAGATTCGTGATCACGATCGCATCGTACAGATCGGGGTCGGCCATCTTGAAGACGGCGTCGCGAATATCCTCGAAGAGCTGCCCGGTGACCAACGTCTCCGAATTGAAGGGCACGTATCCCACGGTGCGGCGCGCGCCGTAGAAGTGACTCGTAAAGGTGAGGCCGTACACGCAGCACGCCGATCCGCTGAGAATCGTGGCGGTACGCCGCATCCGAAGTCCCACGCGCAACGAACCGAAAGCCGGACACATCGACTGTGGCTGGTCGTGCGGGCCTTTGGGATAATCAGCCGCATACTGCGCCAGCACGGCGCTCTTGCCTCCCGCCATCGCGGCGGCCTTCAGCTGTTCGGCGCCGGAGTGACAGCCAACGCCGTCAGTCGCTGGCGCCGAAATCACCGGCAGCCCGGCGCGCACTGTGCTCGGTGCATCGAAAACGCCGGTCGGCGCCTGGTCATCATTCGCCATCGGTGAGTGTGCGGCATCGTCGTACGACACCTCGCTGCGCACACCCTGCAACATCTCGTCAGCCGACATATGCTCTCACTTCCTCAGACGGTATCATAAACAACTTCGAGCGTCGCCTTGTTCATCTCTTCGCGACCACACATGTCGAGGAAGCTGGCTGGCTCGAGGACGACGTTTCGGCCGACGGAGTCCGCCGAAAAGAGATTCAACAGCTCATCCTGCGTGAGCGGATGCGGGCGAACCGGGGGGGCATCGGCCACCGCCTGTGCCAGGCCGGCGAACAGGTCGCCCCAATCGCCACCGGGGATGCCGATGATCTCGTAGTTGGCGCTCTTCTTCCGGATGTCGTCGTTGGCCGGAATCTTGGCGAGAATCGGAATTCCCACCTTGTTGGCAAAGGCCTCGGCTTCACCCGTGCCATCGTCCTTGTTGATCAGAATGCCGGCGACGCCCACATTGCCGCCCAGTCGACGGAAGTATTCCACCGCCGAACAGACGTTGTTGGCCACGTAGAGCGACTGCAGATCGTTCGATGCCACCACGATCACCTTCTGACACATGTCGCGGGCGATCGGCAGGCCAAAGCCGCCGCAGACGACGTCACCGAGGAAGTCCAGCAGCACGAAATCGAAGCCCCACTCGTGAAAGCCAAGCTTTTCGAGCGTCTCGAAGCCGTGAATGATGCCCCGGCCGCCGCATCCGCGCCCGACTTCCGGTCCGCCCAGTTCCATCGCGAACACGCCGTCGCGCTTGAAGCAGACATCACCGATTGCGACCTGCTCGCCGGCCAGCTTTTTCTTCGACGAGGTCTCGATGATGGTGGGGCAGGCTTTGCCGCCAAACAGCAGCGACGTCGTGTCGCTTTTCGGGTCGCAGCCGATCAGCAGCGTCTTCTTGCCCAGCTGCGCCATCATGTAGGACAGATTGGCGAGCGCGAAACTCTTGCCGATGCCGCCCTTGCCGTAGATCGCGATGATCTGCGTTTCCTTGGTGACCGGGCGCGCCTCGATGGGCACGTCATCCGGGCCGGAAGCTTCGTCACGGAGCTGCTGGTGCATCTGCGCGAGCACATCGTCCTGAGCGGGGGCTTGCAGAGCGGTCATACCGTGTGACTCCAGTTGAGGATCATCTTGACACAGGTTGCATCACCGAACGCGGTCGCGTAGGCCTGCACAGCGTCGGTGGCCGGCACGCGATGCGTGATGATGTTGTCGAGCGAAAGTCGGCCCTCGGTGACCAGTGCGGTCACGTCGGCCAGATCGGTCGGCGAAAATTCGGCCGCGATCCTGAGTTGCATGGCGCGCATGAACGCCATCGGAAAAGCGAAACGCACCGGCTCGTGATAGAAGCCGCCGAGCACGATTTCGCCGCCCTTGGCCAGCCGCGAAATCAGCGCGTCGAGAATGTCATTGGCGCCACTCAACTCGAGAATGGCGCTGTAATCACGCTTCGAGTCGTGATCGGGGTGCAATACCGAATAGCCCTCAGCACCACTCACGCGTGCCGGGTTGATCTCCCACACCGTCGGCGCCGGATGGCCCAGTGCGACCACCAGACGAGC
>Ga0335394_10010899_pt1 | contig 10239 bp, 5 predicted proteins | sample MAT03_FD_205741 | JGI IMG/M metagenome (GOLD analysis project Ga0335394, IMG submission 205741) | Freshwater microbial communities from Lake Fryxell liftoff mats and glacier meltwater in Antarctica - MAT-03 (spades assembly) (version 2) ...
GCGATCCTTCGCAAGGTGGTTTGTGATAATTCACCCTTACGAGTTTCGTAGCAACTTTCAAATACCTATTTCGCCTATTCGCTCCATATTCCGACATTTTCATCAGGCCAGGTGGGGGGTGAGGGGTTTTGCACCGTGTTCTGATTGGATTTTTGATCTTGAATTCAATGCCCCTGACGACGTTGAATATGGCTTTTTGCCGACAGAACTGTTGCGAGAATCGCGACTTCAACACTCGTTACCTCAAAGGCCGTGGGGGTGAACGGCAAGCTGCAAAATGAAGCTACCATTAACTTTTTAAGGTCCGCTACGCAATGATCTGTACCGGCGTACAATGTTTGCCTTCTAGATGGCAACTCGCACAAATCGCAAATCGTCCTTGACCGATGCCGTGCGTCGATGCAATTAAGTGAGTACTATGGATCCGATGATTTCTACATTCGCCGAACGGCAACTTACACTACTGACGTTGTCATTGACCCTTGCCATCGCTTCGCTAGGAAATAGCGCAAAAGGCGAGGACTGGCCGATGTGGCGAGGAGACTCGATGCGTAGCGCTTCGTCAAAGGAATCGCTCGGTGCGAAGCTGCGAATCGAGCATACGATCGATGGGACCGCGAGAAAGCAAGCTTGGGAGGACCCTCTCAATGCAGATGTGATGGCCTATGATCGTGTTTTCGAGCCAATCCTAGTGGGGGAACAGCTTTTTGTTGGGTACAGTGATTCCAACAAAGTAGTCAGCTACGATTTGAAATCGGGCGAAAAGATTTGGAGTTTCTTTGCAGATGGACCTGTTCGGCTTCCTTTGGCTGCTGCGGATGGATCGGTTTACTTTTCGAGCGATGATGGCGGCCTATATGCCGTGGATTCGAAGTCGGGTGCTTTGCGATGGCGTTTTCGAGGTGCCCCGCTCGATCATCTCGCGATAGGAAACCGCAGGTTGATTTCCGCTTGGCCGGCGCGCGGTGGGCCTGTTATCTACGGCGACCAAATCTACTTCGCTGCGAGCATTTGGCCTTTCATGGGAACATTCGTATACGCGCTCGACAAAAACACTGGCGAAGTTATTTGGCTCAATGACGAGACGGGTTCCGAGTACATCAAGCAGCCGCACAGCGCGCCGTCGTTCGCAGGCGTGGCTCCGCAAGGCGCATTGGTTGCGACAAAGGAAACATTGGTCGTTCCTGGTGGACGCTCCGTCCCGGCTGTTTTTGATCGGCTTACCGGCAAGCAGCGCTATTTTGAACTCAACGCAGGCGGAAAAGGGACTGGCGGTTCATTTGTCACCGCCAACGATGACTTCTTTTACGTTCATACGCGAGTCAAAGGGACGCGGCAGTTTGCGTTACATAACGGGGTTAAGACAGCCTTCATGCCCAACGAACCGGTCCTGGCCGGAGACACACTTTACTCAGCCGAGTTCGAGGGAAATGTTGCCAAGATTTGCGCCTGGAAACAAGATGGCACCAAGCTTTGGGAGGTACCCGGCGATGGACGAGGTGACCTCATCTTGGCTGGCGGGGTGCTCTATTTGGCTGGCGGGGTGCCCTATGCCGCAGGCCCTCAAGCGGATTCCAAAGAGGTCAAAAGCCTTCTTGCAGCGATTCGCTTGCCAACCGCCGGTACGACAGCCGAAACGATTTGGTCGATGCCAATCGATGGGCAGATCGAACGACTGATCGCTGGCAATGGCAAGTTGGTAGCCGTATCGCTGGATGGCAAGATCTCGATCCTAGGTGATGCCGCTTTGGAGCAAAGCAAACAGTCGACTGGACTTACGGTTGCGAGCAAGGCAGTAATCAAGGAGAAATCCGTTAACGACGAATTGTCGCGAGCCAAGGCCAAGGAATTACTGGTACAAGGTGACGCTTCGGGATACGCGTTTTGGTTTGGAGCAAGCGACAGTGAAGTGCTCAAGGCAATCGTCGAATCCTATCCTTTCGAACAGATGACTGTCGTGGATCCGGACGGCGGGCGGGTCGACACGGTCCGGCGCGAATGGGATTCCTGTGGCTGGTATGGAGTGCGAGGTTCCTCGTATGTCTCCTCCGCCAGTGCGTTTCGTGCTCCTCCCTACATTGCCAACATGATCTTCGTGAACGAGGATTTGGTCTCATCTGTTGTAAAGGACCCTAAATGCCTTCGGCAAATTTACAATTCCGTTCGGCCATACGGTGGTGTGTTGCAATTATTGTCCTCGCCCGAGCAAATGGACGAGATATTGGCTCAAGTCAATGCGTTAGAACTGGAGCAGGCTGAAGTCACGCGAGCGCCGCACGGTATTGTCGTGAAGCGAGTTGGGCCCTTGCCCGGCTCGTCCGACTGGACGCATCAATATGGCAACGTAGCCAACACGATTAAGTCGGATGATCGGCTTGTCAAATTGCCTTTGGGTGTACTGTGGTTCGGAGGCAATAGCAACGTCGATGTACTTCCGCGTCACGGCCACGGCCCACCCGAACAAGTCGTCGGAGGACGCCTCATTTTGCAAGGGATGAATTCTTTGACGGCCCGCGATGTCTATACAGGTCGTGTACTTTGGGAACACTCCTTTGAAAACCTTGGGACCTTCGACGTCTACTACGACTCAACCTATTCCGACAAACCGTTGGATCCGGCCTACAATCAAGTGCACATTCCTGGTGCTAATGGAAGAGGAACGAACTATGTCGTGACCGATGACCTAGTCTACATTGTCGAGGGCAATGTGTGTCGCGTTTTGAACACCGCAACCGGTGAGTCCGTTCGAGATATCGCGTTGCCACAAAAGGGCAAAGACGAGCTACAAGAGTGGGGCTACATCGGCGTTTACGAAGACGTGCTGATTGGCGGCGTTGGCTATGCCAAGTATCGATCGCGTCTCGATCTCAAATCGGACGAGGAAGAAGCCAAGCTTGAGAAGTCCAAGGCGGGATTCGGAACCAAGAGTCTGGATCGAGCAGCCAGCATGTCGCTCGTAGGGTTCGATCGGCATACGGGCGAGCAGTTGTGGCAGGTGGATGCATTGCATAGTTTTTGGCACAATGGAATCGTTGCAGGCAACGGAAAGATTTATGCGTTGGATCGAAACCCCAAAACTGTTGAGGAGCTACTAAAGCGTCGTGGTCGCGAGTTACCGAAGACTTACCGGATACTAGCCTTCGACGTGCGAACTGGAACCAAAAAATGGGAAGTCAGTGAAGGGGTCTTCGGGACTTGGTTGGGTTATTCTGCATTGCACGACCTGTTGCTTCAAGCGGGAGCTGCAGCCAGCGACCGTTTGGCCACGGAGATTGGTCAAGGGATGACGGTCTATAATGCAACAGAGGGTACCGTCGCTTGGACGAAGCCTTTGCTTGCCTACTCAGGGCCATGTGTCTTGCACAACGATTTGATCATCACCAATGCGAACGCTTACGCCGAATCTGCAGGAGCATTTTATCTGCGCGATGGAACGCAGAAAATGGTAAAGAATCCCATCTCCGGGCGGCTCCAACCTTGGAAGATCACACGTGCGTATGGTTGCAATACGATTTCCGCCAGCGAGAACATGTTGACGTTTCGGTCGGGGGCCGCCAGTTACTACGATTTGAAAACGGAGAGTGGCACGGGCAACCTAGGCGGATTTCGATCCGGATGTACGTCCAATCTAATCGCTGCCAATGGAATCCTAAACGCTCCGGACCTCACGCGCACATGCAGTTGTTCCTATCAAAATCAGAGCTCGATCGGACTGGTGCATATGCCTGAGCTCGATACATGGAGCATTGATAATGCGGCGATCGTTCAGCAAAGCTCGGATCCCGCCCAACACTTAGGAATCAATTTAGGAGCACCTGGAGATCGACGCGATGCGAGCGGTGCATTGTGGTTCGAATTCCCTGTCGTGGCGGGTGATTCGCCGAGCTTCGACATCGCGATAAACGGTCCTTACACAACGTTCCAAGATTACCCAGCATCAATGACGGGCGCTACAACCCCTTGGATTTCAGCATCGGGGGTTCAAGGACTTTCGCAGTTGCGAGTCGGATTAAAAGCCTCGAGCCTTTACAAATTGAAATCTGGGATTCCGATCGACGAGGCCAGCGATGATGCCGTAGAAGCAGTCGAAGGAAAGATCGTTACAACGAGTGGCGATTTGGAAATGGGGAGCAGCGATCTGGAAGTGGATCAAGAGAATTCGGAACAGATCGTCGGTTTGCGCTTCGATGGTATCAATATTGGGAGCTCGAACGAAGTACGATCCGCTTCGATTCAGTTCACAGCCCAGGCTGTCAACGAAGAAGAAACCTCGCTTGAGATTTACGCTGAGATGGCAGGAGCGGCATTGCCGTTCGAGCAAACCCAAGGAAACATTTCGTCCAGACTTCGAACCACCCAAAGCGTACAATGGAAACCAGCGGCGTGGACAAAGGCAAAGGAAAGCGGCGAATCGCAACGAACGCCGGACGTGACAAGCTTGATTCAAGAAGTGGTTCGGCACCCTGGTTGGAAACCAGGCAACGCGCTGGCATTCATTATTAAAGGCAAAGGAAAGCGGGTTGCAACGGCATTTTCCGGCAAAGCAGGATCGGCTACGCTCATCGTGGATGCTGACGAGGTAAAAATGCAATCCGATCCGAATACCCCTCTCAGTCCTTATCGAGTTAAACTAACCTTTGGTTTGCCCAAAAGTGTCGGAACGTCGACTCGTCGTTTCTTAGTTACGGTAGCCGGAGATACACCGTCGCTGGAAGTTGAACTGAACCCCGCGAAGGCCACGGAACTTGTCCGAACTATGGAGCGCGTGATGCTTGCCGATGAGCTCGAGTTGAATTTTGAGCCAGAGACAGGACTGACGGTATTATCCGGGATCGAAATTACTAAGATCAATGAATAACGAATACGTATGATGAGCACACGAAATACAGAGAAGTCGCTGCGAGGATTCAAGTGGTCAGACGGAATCGCTAAAACCAGAATCGTAGCACGTTTTTCGTTCACGATTGCATTCCTTCTAGGATTGGCATCCATCTCGCTTTGCTGTTCGATCCCTGTGTTTCGTTACGCGTTAGAGCACTGGCGTCCAGAGCTGTTCCTCGTCCACGTCATCTCGTCGTCTCCGTTGGATGCGAGCCAAAAATCTCTTGTCAACCAGTTAGAAAAATCGAGTAGCTTTGCTAATGCGCGAGTGGTTGTAAGCGATGGAAAGAACTTAAAAGCGGACGAGCTGAAATCGATCGTTGACAAGGCCGTTGCGTCCGGTTCCGTCTGGTTGGCTGTCGAGTCGACCAAAAAAGTGGACGGTGCCAAGCCGTTGGTATGGAGTGCTCCCTTGACGAAAGAAGCCGTAACACAGTTGCTCAGCAGCCCTGTCCGCAATCGGTTATGCCAGGGGCTTGTCGATAAGGACTCGGTAGCGTGGGTATTCTTGGAGTCAGGAATCCCGGCGGTGGACGACGCCAAGTTTGCGAAACTCGACTCCGAACTGCGTAGACTGGAGAAAGTCATCAAATTGCCCGTCATCGAAGAGGCCGATTTGAAAGATCTGTCGACACGTCCCGAAGAACTAAAAGTTAAGTTTTCGGCTCATCGACTTTCACGGTCCGATCCAACTGAAACAGCTTTTATTTCGATGCTTCTGGCCACCGAACCCGACTTGCAAGAAGAGTTTGATAATGGGACGCCGATGGCATTCCCTGTTTTTGGTCGAGGTCGCGTTTTGTACGGGCTTTTAGGAGATGGAATCGCCACGTCGACGATCGAGGAAGCTTGTCGATTTTTGGCTGGGGCTTGTCAATGCACGGTTAAGGCGGACAACCCAGGGGTCGACTTACTGGTATCTTTCGACTGGGATGACTATGTTCAGATCACCGAACCAAAGAAGGCGGACGATGTGCCCTTGACCGGTTTGGGTGCGTTTGCAAAACCGGCTGCCACTGTAGCCGAAGAGCCTCAAATGAATAGCACGGAGTCGGATCGTTTGGGGCAATCGATTTCGCTGACTTCAAAGGTTGATGTAGACTCCGAACTCAAGGTGATGCCGCCAAAGCCAGGCTCAACGCCTTCCTCAACTTTGTTGACGCTTGCCGTTCTAACCGCGATCGTTGGTATCGTCACGGTTAGCTGGAAGTTTCTCTTCGGACCGAAGCCATAACTTTGGTTGGAAATCATGAAAAACCCTGCAACTAGCCAACCGCCGCTTAGCCAACCGCCGCTTAGCCAACTCACTTTGACTGGGCTCATTTTCCGCGAGATTCAGTTTCGCAAATGGAGTTTTTTGTTGGCCACGTTTGCTGTTGCTGCGGCTGCTGCGATGATCTTCGGCTCCGAAGCGTTGTTGCGGGTAGAGCAGTGGATGACGGATCGATATCTTCAGCAGCAACAATCCGAAACCGAGAAATCGATTCAGGCGCACGAGGAGCGAGTCGCCGCGGCGGGTGCGCAGTTGCAGGATACTGTCCGCAAGCAAATGCTCAAGCTTGGCTTCAATATCTTGATTCTGCCGAAGGACGTTGATCTAGCGAAGTTGCACTTGGACGCAAACGTTACCGAAACTATGCCGTATAGCTACGCTGAAAAGCTTGCGAACTCCAATATCATCACGGTCAATCATCTTCTGCCGAGCGTCACCAAGCGAGTCCGCTGGCCAGAGCACGAACTCGACGTTGTCCTCAATGGCACTCGCGGCGAAATCCCTATCATGCATCGGGCGCTCAAGCAGCCATTGTTGGACGCAGTCGCACCTGGCCAGATGGTGATTGGGTCTGCGATTCAGCAGAAACTCAAGCTTGAGTTAGGGCAAAAAGTGACGCTCATGGGTCGTGAGTTCTCGATTTCGAAGATCCAACCTGACAGAGGTTCAGTGGATGATATGTCCCTTTGGGTGGATCTAACGACGGCGCAGGAAATGTTAGGAATGCAAAACTTGATTCACGCGATTCTGGCTCTGGAATGCGAGTGTTCGGGCGATCGCATTTCGGAGATTCGCCGAGAGATCGCTGAGATATTGCCCGGGACCCAAGTGATCGAGCGCTATAGCCAAGCTGTGACCAGGGCCGAAGCTCGCACGGAATCGAAGCGAAGCGCCGAAGAGTCCTTGGCGATCGCCAAGGCAAATGGAAATGCTACACTGGAACGTGTCGTGAACGAACGCACATCGCTTTTGCAAAAGCAGAGAGACCTCAACAATATTCTTGAGCCGACGGTGATCGTGTTTACCTGTTTGATCGTGGGGGCGCTCGCGTTTCACAACTTTCGTCAGCGCAGATCGGAGATCGGGCTCATGCGGGCGCTGGGGCTTGAATCCATGAGCATCCTGGGCGTCTTTCTCGGCAAAGCGACGCTTGTGGGAGTCTTGGGCGGGATTTCGGGAGTGGTGGTAGGCATAGGAATGATTGTTATTCGAATGATGAACCTCAGCCCCTCAGTATCGGTGATGGACGCATGGACATCGGCGTCTTTAACATTTACAGCAATCTGGATCCCGATCTTGATGATTCTGCTAACGGTCGTAGCGAGTTGGCTGGCTGCTTATAACGCGATTAGGCAAGATGCCGCGATCGTACTGCAGGGAGAGTAACTATGCTGTTGACTCTGGAAGGTCTAAACAAAGTTTACGCAACAACTTCTACTAGGGTGCAAGCGCTCTCGAACGTGTCGTTGAGCTTGCGCGAGGGGGAATTCGTTGCAGTTCAAGGTCCAAGCGGGAGCGGCAAGTCGACACTGTTGCTCGCTGCGGGAACCATGCTGGAACCGGACTCAGGGAGCGTGTCGGTGGCAGGTGCAGCACCATATTCGATGACAGCCAATGCGAGGGCGGCTTTTCGCGCTTCGCATGTCGGATTTGTTTTTCAGCAGTTCCATTTAGTCCCTTATTTGAATGTGTTTGAGAATGTTCAAGCCGCTTCGCTGGGCCTCAAGGGGTCGGATAGAGCGGAAAATTCGCGGGTGGCCTTATTGTTGGAGCAATTCGGCCTTATGGACCGATATCGTCACTATCCTAGTCAGTTGAGTGTTGGAGAACGCCAACGTTGCAGTATTGCGAGAGCGTTGTTGAACGCCCCCAAGATCTTGCTGGCTGACGAGCCAAGTGGAAGCCTTGATGAATCCAACTCTCAAATCGTATTGCAGGAACTTCGTCGATTCTCTCAGAGCGGTGGTGCGGTACTGCTAGTTACACACGACTCAAGAGCAGCGCAGACGGCCGATCGTATCGTTCACATGCAAGAAGGGGTTCTGTCATGCTAAGCTTTCGAAAGAGATTCGCTGGCCTCAACTTTACGGTTTGTCTCGTCTTAGCTTTCCTTGCAACGATTGCACTGGTCGTCATACTGATCTATGGTTCCCCGTCCCGAACAACGATGAGAATAACATCGGCATCGCACTTACCAATGATTCGAGTATTGGCTGCCGCAGGACTTCGCGAGCCGATCGAGGAGATTGCGAAACAGTACGAAGCCGAATGTGGAGTCAAGGTGGATATCCAATTCGGGGGCTCCAATACTCTGCTGAGTCAGATTCAAGTCGATCGAATTGGCACCCCGGACTTGCTGTTGGCGGCCGATGAGTACTTTACGAAGCAAGCGGTTGAGAAGAAGCTAGCCCTAGAAGTGTTTGACATCGCACTGCAGCATCCCTGCGTAGTAGTCAAGAAGGAATCTGAGATTTCGATTCGGTCCGTCGAAGATTTGATGGTGGATCGCATGAGGCTGTCGTTGGGAAATCCAGATCAAGCGGCGATCGGAAAGTCGGTACGTGACGCATTACGACGCTTGCCGAGCAATGTATGGGACCGGCTGGAGTCACACGTATCCAAGTACGGAGTATTCAAGCCTACGGTGAACGAAGTGGCCAATGATGTCCGCATCGGTTCCGTTGACGCCGGCATCGTTTGGAACGCGACGCTCGTATCACCGGCCTACCGAGAAACACTGCGCATGATTGAGCTCCCTGAGCTGGCTGACCAGGAGGAGATGGTCAGTTTGGCAGTGCTGACAAGTTCGCTTCAGCCAACGAGTGCATTGAAGTTTGCTCGGTACGTTTCTGCTCAGGACCGAGGTCTTCGAGTTTTTCGGTCCCATGGTATGGAAGTGAGGGACGGGGATGATTGGGTCGACAAACCGGAGGTGCACTTTTATTGCGGAGCCGTAAACCGCCGCATTGTCGAGCCGATCTTGGATAAGTTCCAGCAGCGTGAGGGAATAACCATCAACACGGTCTATGACGGTTGTGGTATTTTGACAGGTCGTATGAAAACTATCCAAGACCAAAGTCAATCCCTGGGATTTCCGGATCTGTACATGGCATGTGATCGTTACTACCTCGACAACGTCAAGCAATGGTTTCAGGACGACGTGGATATCTCGGACGTTGAGATTGTGATGGTAGTACCAAAAGGAAAAACCTCGGTTTCTAAACCAAGGGACCTGCTAAAGCCGGGTATTCGGGTCGCGATCGGCCAACCGGATCAGTGTACGATCGGTGCGTTGACCAAACGGTTGCTCAGTCGCGATGGCATCTACGATTCCTTGATGCGGAAACAACTCGATGCCGGTGAAACCGTGGTCGAGAAAGCCTCATCGGCGATGCTCGTTCCGGACGTGATCACAGGACATGTCGATGTGGCAATCGCGTACCTGTCCGATGTGATGCCAAATCGAGCGAGAGTCGATGTCGTTCATTTTGAGGACGGCAATAATTTGGCGATTCAACCATTGAGCGTTGCAAGGAACAGTCGACATAAACACTTGCTGCGTCGGTTCTACGATGCACTCTATGGTGAAGCATCGGTCTTTGAAGCAAAAGGGTTTCACTTTCGCGGAAACAGCCCAACCGATACGATCGGAAAACGGAAAACTTTGGAATGAGTGATTCCATTGATTCTGCGGATCGGCAAGACGATTTTGCAAAGCGAAACACTTGGATTGCACGATCGAATCGATGGTTTGCGACATCGTTCGTTTTGATCGGTTCGACCTATCTCGTATTGATTTTAGGGATGTTGTTGGCGGATGTCGCTTTCGTGTTGGACCAATCGGTTAGCAAAGCCAAAAACGCCTCATCCTTTTGGGGTTCGATGCTTGCAGACAATCCGATTTCCGTTTCGCTTCGCGACCCAAAGATTCAGTATTCGATTTGGTTGAGCATGATCTCGTGCACATTGGCGGCTATCCTGAGTGTTGTGTTCGCGGTACCGCTCGGGTATGTACTTTCGCGGATACCGTTTCGGGGGCGGAATTTGGTGGACGCATTTTTGGATATCCCAATTGTTTTGCCGCC
>Ga0335394_10010901_pt1 | contig 10238 bp, 6 predicted proteins | sample MAT03_FD_205741 | JGI IMG/M metagenome (GOLD analysis project Ga0335394, IMG submission 205741) | Freshwater microbial communities from Lake Fryxell liftoff mats and glacier meltwater in Antarctica - MAT-03 (spades assembly) (version 2) ...
GTCATCAGGATGCCGCGGTTGAGAGCGTGCAGGTGGAGGTACTGCTGCAACTCGAAGTCGTCAGCCTCGGCGGCGTCTCGCCCGTTCGTCGGCGCTGTCGGGCGAAAACTGTACTCGGCGCGCGCACCGAGTTGAGTGACTTGCCACGGCACGTCGAACTCGTCGATCGCGGCTTGCACACCAACCGTCCACTCGGTCGCGCGATCGATCATCGACTCGTACGCGTTCTCGGTGAGCACCGCGCTGAGCGTCGCAACAATCCCCGCAAGCGAGAGCGCGTTGCCCGCAAGGGTTCCGCCAACGCCGCCGACGTCGATGTCTTCGAGCTCGAGCGATGCGCGCACAGCGGCCGCGAACTCTCGCGTCATTCCGTAGGCCCCGGCTGGGATACCACCGCCGATACTTTTACCGAGGACAACAGCATCCGGCACCAAATTCTCGGTCGCAATCATGCCGCCGACGCCAGCGCTGATCGTGTGGGTTTCATCGATGATGAGCATCGCGCCGTGTTCGGTGCAGAGCTCCCGCACTGCAGCGAGGTAACCCGGCTCCGGCAAGACGATGCCGATGTTTGTCATGGCTGGCTCGATGAGCACGGCCGCGACGTCGCCCGCTGAAAGCGCGGCCGCGAGGGCTGGAACGTCGTTGAATTGCACGACCGAGGTGGTGACGTCGAGGGCGACCGGTGCGCCGATGTTTCCGCGGCGCGACACGACGTTGCCGTCGTCATCGAGGGTTGCATACGCCTCGTCTACGGTGCCGTGATACGAGTAGTCGTGCACGAGAATTTTCGTTCGACGTGTGACTTGCCGCGCGAACCGAATGAGCGAGCGATTCGCATCGGTTGCCGACAGTGAAAATTGCCACACCGGCACGCGGAATCGCTCAGCGAGGAGCTCCGCGGCTGCCGCGGCATCCTCGGTGGGGAGCATGAATGTCGATCCGCGTTCGAGCTGGCGCGCGATGGCAGCGACGGATGCCGGCGGTGCGTGCCCGCACATCGCCCCGGTGTCACCCAAACAGAGATCGACGTGATCGATGCCGTCGAAACATTCGAAGTGTGATCCAGCCGCCAAACGCACGTAGACGGGCCACGGGCCCGGCCATTTCGACATCCACAGCATCGGCACGCCATCCGGCATATGCTGAATCGCCCGTTCCCACTGCACCCGAGATTTCGGATGCTCGGCGATAAAGAGCTCGAGCTCACTCTCCCACAGCGCGGCGAGCCTCGCGCGATCTTCGTAGGCCACTAGGCGAGCTTAGCGAGTCGCCTGCGTCTCGCGGCGGAGCTTGTCTGGCCGACGATGACGAGCACCAGCGCGAAGATAAACACCGCTGACGCGATCACGTTCGCCTCGGCCGGGAGCCCACGAGCGGCGGCAGTAAAGACGTAGACCGGGAAGGTCTCAACGGGTCCGTTATTGAAGCGCGTGATGATGAAATCATCGAAGCTGAGAGCGAACGACAGCAGCGCTGCCGCCATGATGCCTGGGAGCAGCAGCGGGAGCGTTACTCGCAAGAACACCTGAATGGGAGAGCCGTACAGGTCGCGACCGGCTTCTTCGAGTGCAGGATCCAAGCTTGAAACTCGAGCCTTGACGGTGACAACAACGAAGCTCAGGCAGAACAGCGCATGGGCGATGATGATCGTCCCGAACCCCTTTGGCACAGACGCACTGAGAAATTGGGCCGCAAGGCCAGCGCCAAGCACGACCTCCGGAGTCGCCATCGGCAGGAAGAGCATCAAACTGATTGCCGAACGACCCCGGAACCGATAGCGGGCGAGCGCGATGGCGAGCAGCGTGCCAAGCACGGTTGCGATCACGGTCGCGGCAATTCCGACAACGATGGACGTGCCAAAGGCTTCACAGACGCCTTGCGCCTCGCAAACATTGGTCCAATTGTCGAGCGTGAATCCGACCCACACAATGTTCGACTTCACCGAGTCGTTGAACGAGAAAATGAAGGTGTACACGATCGGAATCAGCAGAAAGGCGAGTGCCAGCGCACTGAACAGCGGGAGCACTAATTTGGCCGGGGAGAACTTCACAGTAGATCCTCTGTTCCAACGCGGCGAACGTAGAGCCCGACGATCAACAGGATGATCCCCATCAATAGCACCGACAGGGCCGCCGCTACGGGATAGTCGAGCAGATCGATAAAGTTGGCCTCGATGACGTTGCCAATCATCGACGTACTCGCCGAACCGAGAAAGCTCGAACTCGCGTTGATGTAGTCGCCAGCAGCTGGGATGAAGGTCAAGAGCGTGCCAGAGACAATCCCTGGAAGAGAGAGCGGAAGCGTCACGCGCAGGAAGGTCGAGAGTGGACTCGCGTAGAGATCGTTGCCAGCCTCGAGGTACCGGGTGTCTAGCCGCTCAAGCGTGACGTAGATCGGCAGTGTCATGAACGGGATGAAGTTGTAGGTGAGCCCGAAGATCACCGCGAAGGGGGTGCCGACGAGGTTGGCGTCGGGGCCCAAGATTGAGAGCGCCTTGAGTCCTTGCACCAACGGCGTGTCTTCCGCCATGAGCTGCTTCCACGCGAAGGTGCGCAGCAGGAACGAAATGAAGAACGGCGCGATCACAAGCGTGAGCAAAATTGCTTGGGTGAGCGGCCACGGCCGGGCGGTAACCCCGATGAAGTAGGCGAGCGGATAGCTGATGATGAGCGCGAAGAAGGTTGCGATGAGCGCGTAGCCGAACGACCGCAAGAACTGCGGCCAGTAGTCCTGAACGACCGCGAAATAGTTCTCTATCTTGAATGCATTTTGAAACTGGCCGACATCGCCAAACTCGACCGGCGCCTGAACCGAGGTGATGACGAGCGAGATCAACGGGGTCAGAAAAAAGAGCGCGAGATAGGCAAGACCGGGTGCAAGCAGGATCAGGGCGATCCCGCTTCTGCGACGCGGGGCTTGCTCGACCGGCGCGGCACTTGACCCGAAGGCGGCGAACGCCATCTACGACTCCTCGATCTCCGCAAGCAGCTTGTGCCTGACCTGGGTCGCAATCGTTGCAGTGTCGGTGTCGGCTTCGAATCGAGGAAGCGCCTCCGGAACATCCGCGAGCCCGAAGCTGTGCTCAACGGTCCAACTGACCCACGCTTCTGCGCCCTCGTTGACAACAGGGCCAAAGACCATATTCTGGGCAAAGACCACGACGATACCAACCCCCGGAATCGCCAGCTGGTACTGCGTGCTTACGCCGCTAAACGAAACATCCGTCACCCTGCCGGGTCCGAGCACATTGGTGCCAGCCGTTGCCTTCGGTGGAGCAGTGTGCAGCGAGAGCTTCTCGGGCCTGACACCGATCGTGACCAGCCCGACGTGACGCTGGGCACGGGCCGATGGCACCTCAACCTTGACTCCGGCGATATCGACGACGATCGAGGAACCGGAACTCGATGTGACCGCTCCAGTGAACAGATTGGACTGGCCGAGAAAGTTCGCAACGAATGCTGTCCTGGGCAGCTCGTACAGCTCCTCGGGCGCTCCCATTTGCTCAATACGACCCTTGTTGAGCACCGCAACCGTGTCAGCCATTGTCATGGCCTCTTCTTGATCATGGGTCACGTGCAAGAAGGTCAGCCCCACCTCGTTCTGGATGGCCTTGAGCTCAAGTTGCATCTGACGACGCAACTTGAGGTCGAGGGCCCCGAGGGGCTCGTCGAGCAGCAATAGCGCTGGGCGATTCACCAGAGCGCGCGCGAGAGCGACGCGCTGCTGCTGCCCGCCGGAAAGCTGTTGCGGCTTGCGGGCGCCGAGGTGATCGAGTTCGACGAGCCGCAATCCCTCGTGCGCTTTTCCGAGCGCATCGGCAATGTTGCGCCGACGAAGGCCGAAGGCCACATTCTCCAGAACGGTCATGTGGGGGAACAGGGCGTAACTCTGAAACACGGTGTTCACCGGGCGCTTGAAGGTCTTGACCTTCGTGACGTCCTTGCCACCGATCAGGATTCTTCCAGCCGTCGGCTCTTCGAGGCCGGCGACGAGGCGGAGCGTTGTCGTCTTGCCACAACCGGACGGTCCGAGCAACGCAAAGAACGAACCTGCTGGAACCGTCAGGTCCAGCTCATCAATCGCCGTGAAGCCCGGAAAGCGCTTGTTGATCCCGATGAGTTCGAGGTCTGCCCCGGCTTCGGCAAAGGTGCCGATCGCCATCAGGCGCCGAGCGACACGCGCTGGAACTCGCCGTTGAACTCTTGGTCGTCACCGGTCTCGAGCGTCCTGAAGGCGAACGAGTTCGCCAGCGTCGCTTCGTCTGGGAAGATCAAGACGTTTTCTGCGACCTCCGGGTAGAGTTCGGCAGCAACTTCTTGTGCGCCAACCACCGGAGTGATGTAGTTCACCCAAGCGGCAACCTCGGCTGCCACCTCTGGCTCGTAGTAGTAGTTGATGAGGGTTTCGACATTCTTCTTGCGCGGCGAACCCAGCGGCACGACAAACGTGTCGCCCCACAGGACGGCTCCTGACTCTGGCAGCGCGAACTTCCATTTTTCGAAGCCGGCCTCCGCGTTGAGTACCGTGATGTCGCCGGACCAGGCGATCGCGGCGATCGCGTCGCCCGACACGAAGTCCTGCATGTACTCGTTGCCTTTGATCCCGAAGATCTGGCCAGAGAGAACATTCTCTTCGAGTACCTCGAGCGCGGCGGAGAACTCGTCGATGCCCCAGTCGTTGGTCGAGACATCGATCCCTTGGCTGAGCATAATGAGGCCCATCGTGTCGCGCATCTCGCTCAACACGGTCACCTTGCCCTTGAGCTCTGGCGCCCACAGGTCGTCGATGTTTTTCAGCCCGCCCGGAATCTCCTCCGTGTTCCAGGCGAGACCGGAGAATCCGTTTTGCCACGGCATCGACTTATTGCGACCGGGATCAAAATCCGGGTTGAGCAATGCTGGAGCGAGGTTGCCTTTGTTTGGGATGTTTGCGGCATCAAGGTCTTGCACGTAGCCGAAGCGCACGAGCCTGGCAACCATCCACTCGGTGAGACAAAAGGTGTCTGCACCGGTCGGCTGGCCGAGGGCAAGCTGGTCCTTGATCGTTCCGTAATACGTGTTGTTGTCGTCGATGTCAACGACATACTCCACAGAAATGCCGGTCTGCTCTTGGAAGCGAAGCACGGTTGGGTAGTTACCATCGTCGTCTTCATCGATGTACGCCGGCCAGTTCGACCAGGTCACGGTCGGGTCGGTTTCAGAGATGTCTTCTGCAGCTTGCGGCACGCCCGAGTCGGCGGGAGCACACGCCGCGAGTGCGAGGGTCGCGGCACCAACTCCGGCACCCTGCAGCACGTGGCGCCGGCTGAACTGCGCCTGCCTTGCCTGCAGAACCAAGCGGCGGATAATCGGGTCCTGTGGGAGGGGTCGGTGCAAGGCAGCATCTCCTTTGAAAGCGGTATCGTGCGTTAATCGATCTTGACATATCGCGGTCGTCGGCGACACCGCAAGTGCGCAAAACGCGTGCTTTGCAACAAGAATTTCACGCAATCAGCACAATCCGACCCCGGATACTGCGGAATCGACGGTTCGCCTCGCTACGCTGACTGCATGAGAATTGCTGTGCCTCGAGAGATCAAGAACAACGAATATCGAGTGGCGGTCACCCCCGCTGGAGTGCGCGAGCTCACAGTCAACGGACACGAGGTGCTCGTCGAGACTGGCGCAGGACTCGGGTCATCAATCTCAGACGAGGCCTATGTCGCGGCAGGGGCACAAATTGTGAGCGACGCCGAGAGCGTTTGGAGCGCTGCGGACCTGCTGCTCAAGGTCAAGGAGCCGGTCGAAAGCGAGTACGGATACTTCCGCGAGGGCTTGCTGCTGTTTACCTATCTCCATCTCGCGGCTGAGGCTGCCCTGACCGCAGCACTCACAACGTCAAGAGTCACCGCGATTGCCTACGAGACCGTGCAACTGCCGAATCGGAGCTTGCCGCTCCTCGCCCCAATGAGCGAAGTGGCTGGCCGATTGGCTCCTATCGTCGGCGCGAACGCAATGTTTAAGCCGAACGGAGGTCCTGGACTGTTGGTGCCAGGAGTGCCGGGAACTCGTCCCGCGAAGATCGTTATTCTCGGTGGCGGCGTTGCCGGCACCAACGCTGTGTCGGTAGCGGTCGGTCTCGGTGCTGATGTGACGGTGCTCGACACTAACCTCCAACGATTGCGCGAACTGGACGCAATTTATGCGGGTCGCGTGACGACGCTCGCCTCAAACTCGTTTGAGATTGAGCGCACTTTGCTCGACGCGGATCTCGTGATCGGTTCCGTGCTGGTGCCGGGTGCAAAGGCACCAAAACTCGTCAGCAACGAGCTTGTGTCGAGAATGAAGTCCGGGAGCGTTCTTGTCGACATCGCGGTCGACCAGGGCGGTTGTTTCGCTGACACGCGTGCGACAACGCACGCCGACCCGACATTCACCGTGCACGGTTCGCTGTTTTACTGCGTTGCCAACATGCCGGGGGCTGTGCCGAACACGTCAACCTTTGCGCTGACCAACGCGACCCTGCCGTACGTGCGCGCGATCGCGAATCTCGGCTGGCGCGAAGCGTTGCGCGCGGACCCCGCCCTCGCGCTCGGCCTCAATACCCACGACGGTGCCATCGTGAACGCGCCTGTGGCTGCTGCGCATTCTTTGCCGAGTGTCGAATTGTTGTCAGTACTCAACTAGAAGCTGAGCTTGACGGCGTCACCGCGTCGCGATCAGCCGAGCCGGCACTATCGATGCGGGCTTTCGGTGTTCTTCCTCAATCGCACGCGATCAAATCCGCCATCGTCACGCCAGCGCCAACACAACGCCGGATCATCATTCAACACCGGCGGGAGCTCACGGCTTCGAGTGAGCGCGCGAAGGTCAAGCACCGTGCACCGATGGAACAGGATGTCGGCCAATGGTCGAAGGCTCGAGAGGGCGCCCCAGCGCGATTGCCACTGCTCGGCATCCCCGACAAGAGCAACCTGGCGGCGGCCGTTCGAGACGACAAGCTCGCTCGGGTCGATATTGGCTGAGCTGAACGGCACCACCGAGAAGCCTTGCGCGTCGAGTAGTTCGACAGTCGCGGAAGGATGCCCAGACACGATGGCCAGCGGGCGATCCTTCCGGATGTCGGCGACGGCGCCCGTTCGCTCACTCACTTGGCGCAATGGAGCGAACACAACTTGCACGCGGTCTCCTCGCCAGATTCCTCCGCCCGGCGGCAGCCCTGAGACGAAATGCGTCGGATCAAGGCCGAGCAGGCTCAACTCTTGGCGGGTCGCGGGTGCCAGCGGCATCGTCGCTCCAACCAGTGCGGCGAGGGGATGCACGTCGGTGGAGAGCCGCTGCGCGGCCATTGCGACCGCGAGTCCTGCAGCGCTGCCGTCGCGCAAGACTTGGCTCAATCTTGCGACAAACTCGCTCCGGTGGTCCGACGAGAAGCGCAGCAGCAGCGAATCGATGTCGTCGATGAGTATTAACTCGCGGCCATGCGATCCCCGGTCGCGATCGTGACCGCGCTCGAGGCGGAGGGCGAGGCGCGAGACCTCGTCCCATGCGGCATCGGGAGACCTCGCTAGGTGTCGCGAACCTGCACGGCCACCGAGCACGCCGAGCATTACTGACTTACCCGATCCAGGCCCGCCAATGATCAGCAAATTGCCATCTCGCTTTGGCTCATACGATGCGACGACCCGGCGCTGGCGCTCGGGTTGGTCCAGTAGCCCAAACGGGATGCATCCTGCCTCCTCGTCGCTACGTTCGCCGTCTTCGAGCAACAGATTCGACTCGGTGCTCTGACTGGTGCTGACCAAAACTAGGTCGTTGTGAAGAACGACCTTCGGGAGCGGTTCGCACCACGGGCGTCGCGGCACAGTCGAAGCTGCCCAGCAACGAGCAACGCTTTGGATGTCTGCATCCTTCGTCACGGCGACTTGGACCGCACCCGGCTCACGGCCAGCCAGTGCGAGGATCGCGCGGCCACGGTTCGCTGGATCGAGTCGCGCGGCCGCTTCAGAGCCAACCACCGCGACGCTGTCGGTGCGATTGTTTACGCGAAGGGATATGCGAAGGTCGGCGTTCGCGAGCACTGCGTCACGCACCGTGGCACCCGGCCGCTGCGTGCAGAGAACAAGGTGCACGCCAAGGGAGCGGCCACGGGCGGCAATGTCGCTAAAGAGCGCATGCAGGTCGGGGTGCTGGTCGATGACTGTCGCAAACTCGTCAACCACGATGACGAGTCTCGCCAGGCCAGACACCTCACCGATATCACGAGCCCCGGCTGAGGCGAGGGTTCGCTCACGGAACCGCAACTCGGCACGCAGACTTGACAGGGCGCGAGCGGCCTCGGCTTCATCGAGATCGGTGATGATGCCGACTGTGTGGGGTAACGACTGCAAACTTGCGAAGGCGGCACCGCCCTTGAAATCGACAAGAAGGAAGGTCACGCTTTCCGGAGGATGTGCTGACGCTAGCGACACCACCCAAGAGATCAGCAACTCGCTCTTGCCGCTGCCAGTGGTTCCTCCGACGACGGCGTGCGGCCCGTCACTCGCCAGATCGATCGTGACCGGGCCAGCTTCGTCGACGAGAAACACCGCAGTAAGCGACGACGGGATGTTGGCGGCCACCGTTCCGGCAACTCCGTTCGAGGACGCTCCAAGGCGTGCGGATCCCACGAGTTCGGTGCCAACGCGTCCTGGCCCGAGCATGCTGGAAAGCTCGACCCGGTCGGGCAGCCGAGCGACGCGAGCAATGAGTCCGTCGCGTACGGCGATCTCGCGTGCACCGAGTGCCCATTGCACCGCCTGCTCGCGAGAGACCAGCGCTAGCTCAAGTGGACCGCCAAACTGCGGGTCTGGATGGTGCACGATCTGCACCGTGTTTGTTTTGACCGTTCTGTCTCTCTCTGCTGTGTCGGTGCTGGTGCTTGCAATGTGGATCGCGATGCGGCACGAACTCGGCAACGAGGCTACGGTGGCAGCTGTCGCGACAGTCGCCACGACTGTTCGGTCTTGGCTTCGGACGAACTGAGCCACCACGGTTTCACGGTCGAAGCGTGAATCGGCCACATGGGGAAGGTGCTCAAGCCATTCGCGCTCGGTCAGCGGTGCCCAGACGCTCAGTTCAAAGTCCGACGGACTCAACGTTCGTGCGAGTTGCAACACGACCGATCTCGCGGCGGCAAGGCTCACAGTTCTGACACCACTGATGCCGATGCCAAGCTGAGCATCAGCCAGCAATGGTCCGCTCTGGATGCGCTGAGTCAAGCCCTCCAGTTCGGCAAGGCGCGACTGCACCTCGTGGGAAAGATTGCTGCCCGCTCCCGACATGTCGAGCGACACCGCACTGGAAGAACTGCCGATCCCGAGGTTTACGAGTAGTGGCGCGACACCGTCAGAACTCCAGCGGTGCGGGTCGCCTTCATGCCAAACGGCGAGGTCGGACCCGGTGGGAAAGCGAGCCCGTCGACGATCACACTCAGCCGAATGGCGCGATTCGATTTGCTTTGCGACGGCCGCGGCATCCACACGAAAACGGCGGAGTTCACGTCGAAGCGTGCGGCGAGACCCCAAGCGCGAGTCCACGAGGCTGGCGATAGCGGTGATCGGACCGATGGCGGCGAAGATGAGTGCGAACGCTGAGCCAGTCACCTGCCAGATGATGACAGAGGCAACAACAGGAGCGAGCGTCGCGAGCAGTGGAAAGCGATACGGCGCGGGACTCTCCGGCGGGCGCGGAGCAGCGACTCTCGTCTGCGCGACACTGACAGGGCTGAGTTCATGCACGCCTCAAGCCAAGACGATTGCGTCACCGACGAGCCGGAATACGAAGCACTCGTGTTCTTTCTGTGGCGGATCGCGCTGGTGTGGACAGGACAGGACAGGTCAGTACGGTTCAGCTCACGACGAAGAACTGTTCGCCGATATCGACCCGACTGCCTCGAAGAACGAAGTACCGTTTTCCGGCCTCACACCGCACTGGCGCGAGTTCTGGGTCGCGTACGACCGTTCCGTTGCCCGAGTAGCGGTCGCTCAGCCAGAACGATCCGGCCTCTTGACCGAATTCAAGATGTGTCTTCGACACGGACCGGCCGGGGTCGATGATCGTCACGAGGGAGTCGAAGTACTCCCCCGGCTCCGGTGTCGGGTTTCGCCCGAGTATTCCCGTGCCGCTCAGGGTGACACTCTCGCCAGTGCTGAACTGCAGCACGAATCGCGCTTCAACGGGCTTGTTGCCAACGATTCGAGTCTGCTCAAGGTCGAG
>Ga0335394_10010902_pt1 | contig 10237 bp, 19 predicted proteins | sample MAT03_FD_205741 | JGI IMG/M metagenome (GOLD analysis project Ga0335394, IMG submission 205741) | Freshwater microbial communities from Lake Fryxell liftoff mats and glacier meltwater in Antarctica - MAT-03 (spades assembly) (version 2) ...
ATTCATTTGTCTGTTTCCTTTATTCACTAATTCCATAACGTGTACGCGTATACCCATCCTGTTGATTCGTGCGGGCGACAATACAGCTCAGTGTGAGGTTGGGACGATTAAGCACAGCGCGTATACGATGCTCGCGCCGCGCTGCTGTGTCTACCTTACCGTACAATGCGTCTAGTTCCCCAATAAGGCGATCACTAGGATAGGGCAGCGTTTCGCCCTCAATCCATTCCGTAACGCCGTCTTTTGCTCCATAGATTATCACACCGTCCCCATCAAACGTAGGATCGCTGTAGTGAGCGTAGCACAGTTTAGCGCTAGGATCGTTCGTGTAGTGAAAATAGTACCCGCGCCTGTTAGTGGCCGCGAGAAGTTGACCCATCCCCTGTGCAAGTTCTCTACTCACAATGATACCCCTTAACTCTATTCGCTTGTGCCGCAATGACAGTATAGCAGTCTATCGCGCCCTTGTGTGTTAGAAAATTGCTAACGTGCGCTGTTTCTTTACTGCCCGATGAAACCACTATACCACATGGCAGCGCTCAATACAAGACAGCGCTTAGTTTACGATAACGGGTAGATAGACTTGTTGACATGGCGCACCTAGTCGGCGGAGTGTTTCACAGCCTACTCTGTTAGCGCGATATGCTAAATCAGGATCGCACATAATATCAATTGTACCGCAAAATGCTGGCGGGTACAAATCAAAAAGATTATAAAGCATGTTTCCTACAGATTTTATTACCTGTGCGTCTGTAAACCCATCGCCGTAGATTGCGTAATTTCTCAAATGAATATTACTTGGTGGGGTTATTTCTGTAACGCCGTACACAATAATAATTTGGTGTAGGTTTGGCTGCTCTGGTAGTAGATACTGATCCCATGTGCGTGTGATGTATACATTAGGATCATAGTATGCCGTTCCGCCCGCGATCTCATAGGTGTATTTCGTTGGGGCGCGATCATACCACCATTGATAACTGTTGAGTATTTTCTCAGTCCATTCGCCACTTGACGTAGGAGTAAGCATGCTACCGTCTGTATAGATCGTAACTACACGAATAGTAATGGTATCACGCGAATTACTTTGTACTATTGGCGAGAATGCTAAAAGCACCACACTACACAAGATTACGATCTTTAAGAGCGTCGAATAGTTTACTAGCGGCTGCATATTGTTTCCCTCTATTTGGTGTAAGTCCAAAGGTTTTACGTAGAATATTTACCTTGTGGTAAATCCCATCAGTAGCAACGTTCCAATTCTGTGAAATGTGCAATAAGTGGTTTATAACGCTATCCGAAGCGTTAATCTGGGTTTTTTGTTCCATGTGATTTATTGGAAAAACTCGATTAACTGATTGTAGCGCGTTAATCGAGTTTTTGATAGGCTGTGAATCGGCACTTTTTGCCCCTTTATACACAGTATTCGTGTAATAATCGAACGGTATTGCTACACCAAGCACATTATACAAGTCTATCTTTGCGGCGTAATATGTGATAATGCAACGCTCTGCATACTCAATATATTCCGGTGTGGTAAGCACACATAGTACACCTGTAACAAAGATAGCGCCGGTATTATAGTCGGCCTGCATGGTACTGTTGTGGTGTGTATTATCGCGCAAGTCGTTTATATGTTCAGTCCACCTAGCTTTGAAACTGCGCTTTGTACATCCAATATAGATCTTTCCTGTGCTTGTGTTGCGCAAATAGTAGATACCTTTTTGATCTGTATTTGCCGCAATGTTATGTTGCCAGATCATCTAAACGCCTTTCATTTGGGTATAGTGTGATTTGTGCTGTTGCTGCATACGTAAAATCGTGTACTATTTGAGACACGAGTAATTTGTCTGTACTTGTTACACGGGGTATCCATATACGCTCGTCTAAGTAAAACCCCTGCCCCACGATAAGTAATGATGCTTCTTTGGCTGTTTGGGACATAGCACAAAACTTAGAAGCATCATTAAAACTTGACTTTAACACTACTGCGCTAGATATAGAATCTCGTAACCCCGACGCCATGCGTATTGCTTGCGCCCATGTCTGTGATATGGCAACTAACCTAATATTGACTTTTCTAAATTGGTTTACACTGTCAAGCAAACTCATTATAGCGCTTTTAGCATCAGTGTAGTTTAGTAAGAAACTAGTGAACTCATCTGCTAAAAGCACTACAGGAAAATGATCTTGTTCTTCATTCCGTATGCGCCGCATACCTAATTCATTTACGTACTTAATGCGCTCCATTATTTCAGGGTATGTTTTCGCAATAGGCATAAGTAATGCGTTATGAAAAAAAGTAGATTGCGCGTATAGGCTTTCTTTGTGATCCGCATGGGGATCACACATAATAAAGCGCACGCCTTGACATGCTAACTGAGACATCCAATAAATACTAGCCGTTGTCTTTCCACTACCGCCCTTGCCTACTATTGCAAGAGAGTTTTCATAATCCCATTTCCATACAATTGGCTCACCATCCCGGTTAACGCCTAGAACAATATTATACGTATAGTTTTTATAGTTTTTCATGTTAGGGATCTTTACGGTTAAACATATCTGCTAGGCTGATACTCGCGCCAATTAAAGGATCTTGATCACTAATAATTGGGCTAGGCTCTTTCTCAGGCATGCTACTATAACTTGGTGAGTAAGTATCAAGCCCGCGTGTGCTTTCACTCTTAGCGCGTTGGAGCATTGTATCATAGCCGCGTGCTACACCAGTTGCCCGCGTATCCTTACGATTAAGTTTCACGCCGAAATTGTCAAGCCAACTGAGGTTTATAATGTACTGAATTGCGGCGAATACCCCTAGCACAACTAATATCAAGACAATGGTAGGGCCGCTCCAAAAGGCTAGCGTATACGCCCAACAAAAACCATACACTTCACTGCATGCGATTGTTGCTAGGCCGATAAATAGAAGCCAAAAGACTGTAAGTATTGCCCCTAAAACCGCTACTAGCCATACGAGACTATTGGAGATCTGAAAGCGCTCACCTTCTAGGGGTAAAGGCTTATCAGGATCGTTTTGTGTGCGATTAAGATTTATGTTGCCCATGTCAATCTAACCTCCAACCCTTGTGTGATTTACGCTTACCCGTGATAACCTTGTGCATGTGACTATGATGCAATCCATGTTCGCGTGCAAATGCCGCAATATTATTGATTGGGCCATATCGCTCTCCATCAGGCGCAAGAAGAATTAGGTTATATGTTTTTGCGTTCCTACCTAACTTAGAAGCACGGTTCTTTGCTATAGACTCTGCTGAATGCTTTACGCCTAACTTAGCAGCGCTCATATTTGCCCTAGACTCCGCTGAGTGCTTGTAACCTAACTTAGCAGCACGCATAAGTGCTTTAGTCTCAGCGGAGCGCTTTATACCCAATTGACTACCCGCTACTGGTGCCAGATTCATAATCTTATCATTAGGGTGAAACATTTTGAGCGTGTCTAAATACCACTGCTCAGACGGTGTTAAATCGCGCTCTAATGTTTCATCTATGATAGCGAAGGATAAAGCGCTCTCACCATACTTATTGTATACATTTTGCAGAAAGTTATTCCCGTGCTTATTGCGGCGTAACCTACTTATATGCTCACTCCAACGCCGATACATATTACTTGCTTGACCAATATAGATATACTCATCTACCCGGATGGAATATATTCCTGTTACGCCGCACACAGCGCTAAAATACATAATGCTTATGTATTTCTACTGTTTGTTCCGGGGTATCTACGCGACGTACAATACCGTATAACCCTAGAATAGCATAACCAGGGGCAAGCCCAAACTGCGGCGCATCACGTAGGATATACCCCACATACGCTAGAATAATACGCCCCGTGTAGGTTTCTGTTTGATTATCCCATTCTTCTAAAATCAAACAATCCCCTATTGCAAAATCTCTATCATCCTTACGCAGTTCAAAAGGCTTAAACCCTAACCATACTTCTTCAAAAAAAGTAGGCCATGTTTTTAGATGGTGCATCCTACCCATAATATAATCCCTTATCTGTTAAAATCCATAGCGCTTATGTATTTCTAGCATATGCGCCATAATATCCGTATTGTTAAATGGCTGTGTATACGTTTCTTCGCCGGGTATACCGCCCCACTTACGCATGAAATATTCCCGATTACGTCTAAACAAATGGTGGTGCTTTGTGGTTTCTTCTGGCGTGTATGATTTTAGTGTAGCAGAACCTTCACCATGATCGGCGCTGCAATTCTCAACCCGTGTTAGGTCTAACCCCAACAGGCGCATTCTGTAATAAAGATCCCCATCCTCGTGATACCCGCCGATCAGCGTTGTGTCAAAAAGCCCTACTGCTTCCTTGAACGTTGTAGGATGCACCATAAATAAACTAAACGCATTTGGCGCGGCTATTCCACCCGCGCAATAACATACCGCATACGCATCATTATTCATAAAATCATTCAACGCTGCTTTTACGAGTAGTTCTATAGTATCGTTTGCAAATAAAATATCATCATTCACAACGATACAAAGTGCTTCTGGTACATTATCCTGCACTGTGTTTATAAGGAAGTTCCATGCCCGCGCTACGCCTATGTTTTCCTCTGGTACGATAACAGCCACATCATCGCCAAATACGATATGTTCATTCTGGCAATAGGTGTTAAACCCACCCGCTCCATTGTCTAGAATAATATACGCATCAGGTACCACACTACCCATATTAGCGCTTTCAACCATATTGACGCATAGATCAAACTTCTTATACGTGGGGCAAACGACAATGACAGGGGGCATAGTGATCCTTGTAAAATCCTTAATCCGGATGAGATTAGGATATGTGGCGCGTAGGGTTTCTACGTCCCTATCGCGCATACTTGAAACAATAGTATGCGTTAAAACTCCATTTGCGGCGTCTATGTAATAAACACCATACTGCTTTCCGCTCCATTTAATTTCAAGGTAATATACTAGGCTGTTATCCATTGTTTAATCCCTTGTGTAATCTGTTATACGTAACAGATTCGTATACGTGCGTTTCCATTGCGCGAATAACGCGCTGCTAACAGTTGTAAGCACTTCTGTATATAGTATCGCACCGTCAAAATCTAAGTAATGTATTTCATACTCAGCGTTCAACCAATAAACTTCTATGTAGAACACTGCGTTAGATAAGATAAGTACCGCCCGATTGCGCGTAGTTCGTGATACGAGTAAGATTAGGGTATATGCGCCGATATGAATCGAATAGCGCGGTATTTACTTCTGGTATAGTCTCGCTGTGTACTGTATCTGCGTACCTATTTAGGAAGTATACAGCATAGCGCTTAGTATGGAGCGAATAAATTTCTATATAGTAAACGGATTCACTCTGCATAAAGGTTTGGAAACTTTCTAATGTTATGGGGAAATGTATCGTCTAATGCTACTCGTGTAAAATGCTCATCCCGGCCAAATAGGTTAGCGCCGGTGGCAATAGCGCGTGTTATGTTTTCTTCTGTATTATATTCCTGCACCATATCAGCATGACAAAAGCTTAGTAGTTTCTGCTGTATAAATGCAAGATCGCCGCAATAGGACATGTGCCACCCGGCATTACTTAGATATGGCGTATCTGCAATGGTGCGATTTCGTAGATCACTAATACGATTAAAATCTTTACGCTTTGCCGCTGTAGTTCCATACCACTTTGTGGCCGTTCGACAGTTGGCGTAGTAGTAAGATAGAACCTGCTCTAGTTTAACCGGCGCGTCTATTTGTCGGAGTATATCAAATGTGGCCGGGTTAGGTATTTCGTCGGCATTACTGTAGAGAATTAAATCATCTGGTGCGGCGTCATATAGCCCGCTTATGATAAAGTCTGACTGATACGTTTCTCTCCTACTACCCGCAATATCAGTGTTTCCATACTCAGGTAACTCTACTGCGAAGTACCTTACCTTGGGATGATCTTGTAAGGGAAATACAGGTATGTGCGCGTTTCCGCGATGATCTTGTAAACCCTCAACTACTATTATAGCATCTACGTATGGCGAAATCAAGTCCACCCGCAACCGCGCTATATCGCATTCATTGTGGAAAATAAACGTATCATATATTTTCATCAGACGTAAACCCACCATGCATTATGCTCACTGTGAATGGTATGATCTACAAAAAAGGTTCTTACTGCTAACTCAACTCCACCACCAAGATCAGATCGTGTAGCGTCTGCTGTCTTGAAATCATCGCCGCAAATAATACCACCTTTTATCATACACGGGTACCACGCGACGAGCATAGCAAACACGCTTACATAATCGTGTGCGGCGTCTATGTGTAAAAACCCTATCGGGCCGGGGATTAGTGCTAGTGCATCACGCCAATCAGATTGAATCGCAATAACATTGCCCTGCGTTAACTCGGCCATGTTATCGTTAAAGCGCTGATATACATCACGCTCTTTTGCCGCAATGACAGAAGGATGCTCCATTGACTCATCTTCATTCCCGCGCCATGTATCAATAGCATAGAGTGTAGTTGGATAAATTGCATTGGCAATATGATAGGTAGACTTTCCTTCCCAACAGCCAATCTCAACTACTAAACCCCTATCTTTAACCGACTGTGCTAACCCGGCTATATGTGTGGCTTGCTCAACACTAAACCAATTTTCAGTGAACGTCATGTAGTTCCTTTACATTTTCAAAACAGCATTATTTAATTTTTTATTCCGCATTGGGACGCTCCGCAGGATACAACAAAACGCCCTTTTAAGGCGTTTTAATTGTTTTGGGTATCTCAGGTACCCTATTTAATTATCAGCGCCCCTGGGGCTTCCTAGCGGGCTTACCAGCCGTAACCGCGTGGCCCGTCGTTGCCCGCCGCGCTGCGCACGGACTCGGCTTTACCGTCCACGATCATCTGCATGTTTGCACGATTGCTATCATACAGGTTTGCTACGCCTTGCGCCTGCACCTCGTAAATGTAGCCCTCGGCCTCAACAGCAGATGCAAATTGATACGCATCTGCTACATTGCTCGTGAACGCCGTGCGGCTGGTGTTAGACGCTACGTACCGACCGCTTGCCCTGCTCTTGATGAGTACCATTGCAGTAACCCTTTCGTGTGCTTGCTTCTTACTCACGCAGTATAGCACAGCGGTGTTTTATTTGCAAGCCCCTAAACCGTGTAAAATACGCGCAATTTTTAACACGTATAGGTAGCGTACAACACGCTAGGCCAGCGCCGTAGTAACTCATAGTGGCGCGGCTTGCGCTTATACCCGGCGAAGTCAACTACCCCACCCGTGCTATTACGTGCAAGCGCAACATACGTGCCGCAAATAAGCCGGTTAATCTCGACTGTGCGCGGTAAAGTATTCATAGTTAGCCCCGATAGTATTCTTCCTGCACACAAGATAGCACAAGCGAAAAATACTGTCAAGTGACAGAAAAGTTATGCGTGTTACTCTGGCAGTGCGGCTACATACGAGTCAAAGAGTGCTTTATCTAATTCGCCGTTACCTTGTAACACGACGTTGCCGCGCTGAAACGTATGTGAGAAAAAGAGTAGTGAACTCTCCCCCAATACATCGTAATAACGCTTTATCTTTGTAGCGTCATTCTCAGCGCCGCATACAAAAACGCGGATACCATCCTCTCCGACTGCACTAAACCATACACCCTGACACGAGGGTACTGCATTTTGTACTTCTGGCCGTAACACACCATCACTTGTGCTATTTGTGACAGGAAGATTAGCAGTTTCAAATGCAGTAAGAATAGTAGCCGGTGTTTGCGCGGCAGAACAAGCGGATAGTGTGATTAGGAGCATTACGATCATTAATCGGCGCATGGTGTTTCCTTTACAGGTACAATAAATTGGGCGTATTCGTCGGCGTGTAGTTGAACATACACAGGGAGTGTTTCTAGCGGTAGAATGATAAGCGGGTTTTTGTGGAACGGATCTACTAAGCGGTCTAGGCTGTCTTGAATATCCTCTAGTGTGCGCTCATCCTTTTGCTCAGTATGCGCGTAAGAAATCATTTTAGTTCGTACACGGTCTAACCCGCCGCAACTAGAAAAATGCCAACCACCATCTTTAATAGTTCCTGCTATTAGTGACTCTGGCCGATACCTGATTAAATCAGTCATTGGCTTATACTGACTGTGATCAATATCGCTTACGTGGAATATCTTTGTGCCACACCACTTTCCCGCGTTAGCATTAAAGTATAGGTACGATAGATCCTGCTCAAACCTCCATACACCCTCAAATGTTCCATTGTCTAAAAAGCGATCTAGCGACAATCCTTTAGGTATCTCATCCATGTCACTCAGCATAGCGATGGTATACGGCGTATACGTGTTTGTAAGATACTCACCAATAATCTCGCGCTGTCTATTCTCACGTATCCATGCCGCCGCATTAGATGTATCGCCGCCTAAACTATTATCCCATGTAATAATTTCGATACGACTGTAATCTATGGTAGGATCGCTGTTATACCAATCGGTAAAGTATAATGGTTTGGGGTTTCCTGAGTGTGTGTGGGTTGCCTCGACAATAAGGAATTGATCTACAATATCGTCTAGTTCCATATAACGAATAGTAAATAACTCTATTTCGTTAAAACCCAACGTGCAATCAATTATCGTCATATGGCATTTCCTCTAGATCTTCATGGGTAGTAAACAGCGCCCGTTTCGTATTGTGTGTACGATTATCCTTACACCACGGGCAAGATCCGTTATTACGACATGTGCGATCTACCGCCTTAGCGCCCCAATAAGGTTTACGCTTTTCTTTACCGGCTTTGATTGCTTTGTCTAGCGCCATGATAGTTGCTCCTAGTACTTGCGGCGAAGCGTTACTAAACCGTTACAATTAAACCAATAACTGTCAACTTCCCATTCAGGTGTATCACTTAGAAATGTTTCAATAGCAGGGATTAAACCTTGTGGCCCGCTTGTATTCCCATCCTCATTACTACGCCCAAACGATACTAGATCGTGCATCACAATATATTCGTTAGCGAAGTTATGAAATAGCGTTAGTTCCTTTAATAGTTGCTCGTATGTGTGCAGCGTGTCAATGAATAGCACGTCAAAACTTAATGGTATATAGATATTCCCGGCGTCTACAGCGTCATCCATCTTCTCAGGTAACACCATATCATCACACTCAAAGAAATCAAATGGGGTGTTTGCTTCCATTGCCAACCGCTCTAGTTGCGCAATGGTAGCACGCTTCTCAATATCACACGAAACAAGATATGTGGGCTTACCCGCAAGAATTGCTAAAGTGCTTGTACCAAACCTTGCGCCTAACTCTAGTGCCGTTTTACCGCGTGCCATGTGGCGCAATACAGGCATATGCTGGTAAAACGCGCTATTATCATTTCCGTTGTACTCAGGATGGTTATACCAATCTAAGTACATTTCATCAAGTGGAGTGTTACCAAAAATGCTCATGGTGTTTGACGCCCCTTTAGTAGAAATAGTCCATTGTCAAGCATACGAAGTGCAGGATACTTTTTCAGTGCAGTTTTCACCATCCGCGTAGTAAGAGCGGGATGAATTGAAGTAATCAAAAGTGCAAAGAAATCAAGAGTATGCGCACCACGATTGCCAGGAAGCCTACTCAATTCGTCTGCTACAATCTCATAGGTTGTCATTAGCTGATCCTTACTACACTGTAATAGGCGTCTGTAATACTCTCACCCGGCTTTAGTATACTAACTGCGTCAAGTTTAGCGTTTGCGTCTGTAAAGCGAATAAGACGTAGTAGCGCTTTCAAATCAAGAATAAGCGGTAAATGCCCGTTAATGCTTACACTGTACATTAGAACTCTACTCCGTTTCCACAGTCAAACACTGTTAGCCCGATTTCTCGCCACATCCTAACCACTTTGGGCCTATCATCGTATACTGCTTCGACGTTAAAGTAAGGCTTAATATACTTTTCGTATAGTTCTTGCTTTACAATAGTGTCATCTCGCCTGTCTTGAAACCCGCGCATAAAGAGTGCGAATTGACGGTTAAGCAAATGCGCCTTTAGCCATGCTTCTGTTTCTTTACGATACTCACTACCCCGCCCGCTAACAAAGAGAACGGTATACCCTAGTTCGTCGTACATACGCACTAGATTAGCAACTGCTGTTCGTGGTGTATCTTGACTGATACCCGCAAAGAACGCGCCCCAATCTTTTGTTTCACCCCGTACATAGTGCTGTCTATGCTCACAATCACAAAGCGTACCATCAAGATCAAA
>Ga0335394_10010904_pt1 | contig 10236 bp, 8 predicted proteins | sample MAT03_FD_205741 | JGI IMG/M metagenome (GOLD analysis project Ga0335394, IMG submission 205741) | Freshwater microbial communities from Lake Fryxell liftoff mats and glacier meltwater in Antarctica - MAT-03 (spades assembly) (version 2) ...
TGCAACCCGTTGGCCGGATGCACCCGTTGCTGCTGCATTTTCCGCTGGTCATGCTGCTGCTGGCCGTTGGGCTGGAAGCGTTCCGGTTTGGCGCAACGCCCGAAAATAGTGCGGTTTATAAAAAACTGGCGGCCAATCTGCTGCTCGCGGGTACGCTGCTGGCGGCTGTTGCGGTAATTATGGGCTTGCTGCTGTCCAAAGAAGCGGGCTATACCGGCGAGGTAGTTGTCTGGCACAAATGGGCGGGTGTGGGCGTGTTTTTCCTGGCCACGCTGCTCTACTGGAGCCGGAATAAACGCTGGTATTCGCCAGTGGTGGCCCGGACAGGCGCGGTGCTGATGGCACTGGTGCTGATTGGCGCAGGACACTACGGGGCGGCCCTCACCCACGGAACCGATTTTATTACGGCTCCCATGGCGCAGTATCAAAAAAAGGCTTCGGTCGATGTGCAGCAAGCCGTTGTATTTGCCGATGTGATTCAGCCCATTTTTGAGCAGAAGTGCATTACCTGCCACAATCCAAACAAGTTAAAGGGCGAGCTGGCCCTGCACGATACCGCGTCGATTCTGAAAGGTGGTAAAACGGGAAAGCTGTTCGTGGCCGGTAAGCCCAGCATCAGTTTACTGCTACAGCGGATTCACCTGCCGATGGATGAGAAGAAACACATGCCCCCAACTGGGAAAGCCCAATTGACCCCCACTGAAATCCGGCTATTATCACTTTGGGTGAGGGGCCAGGCCAATCCAGGCGGGGCAGAATTCAACAAACGGGTACTCGACCTGCCCGCTACGGATTCGCTGCGGATAATGGCCGTCGCGCTGCTCAGGCCCACCAAACCGGCAGAACCCGAATTTGACTTCAAGGCGGCTGATGATGAGACCGTCAAAAAACTGAATACCGACTACCGAACGGTTGCATTCCTGGCCAAAGAGTCGCCCGCGCTGGCGGTCAATCTGTACAACAAAGCGACCTATTCAGCCGGGCAACTCAAAGAATTGAGTGCCGTTAAAAAGCAGATCGTTTCGCTGAATCTGAACAAATTACCCGTGAAAGATGCCGATTTGACGTACATCGGTCAGTTGGAAAACCTGCACCGGTTGGACCTGAATTTCACCGACGTAACGGGCAAGGGATTACGCGAACTGCTACCGCTGAAACACCTCGAAAGCCTGTCGCTGTCGGGCACAAAAACCAGCTACGCCGATTTGAACGGGCAGCTACCAAATTTCAAGAGCCTGAAAACCCTGACGCTCTGGGAGACCGGCGTAACAAGCGCAGAAATCGGAAAACTCCGGAAAGCGAATCCGGGTATGCAGATCATTGCCGGTTTCGACGGCAATAAAAGTGCACTCATCCGGCTCAACGTGCCGCAGATGGCCAACAGTTCGCCCATTTTCAACGAGTCGATTCGGGCGCAGATCATCCATCCCGTCAAAGGCGTCCAGATTCGTTACACCACCGACGGCAGCGAACCAGACAGCATCAACTCGCCCATTTTCGACAAGAGCGTTCTGTTGACAAAGCCGACAAGCATCAACGCAAAAGCGTATAAGTCAGGCTGGTACAGCAGCCCTACGGTTACGTTCGATTACTACAAACGTACCTACAAGCCGGATAGCGCGACGCTCCTGTTTCCGCTCAATCCGGTGCATCTGGCCGCCGGGGCCAACACCTTTTTCGATACCCGACTCGGTACGTTCACGGCCAACAGCCCCGCCTGGGCCAACAATTGGGCGGGTTTCCGGGCTAACCCAATGGGATTGGTCACCGAGTTTAAAAAGCCGATTCGGGTGAGTTCGGTGGCGTTGCGGATTATGGAAGAAGAAGAGACGGGTATTTTCCCGCCGGAGGTAATCGAAATCTGGGGCGGCAACAGCCGGGACATGAAACTCATCGCGACGATGAAGCCGGAGCAACCCACCCAAAAACGCCCGCACCTGCTCAAAGCAATTACCTGCACCTTTGCTCCTCAAACCGTGTCGTACCTGAAAATTATCGCTAAACCCGTCAGCAAAATCCCCGACTGGCACCCGAACAAGGGCGGACAGGCGTTGCTGCTGGTTGACGAAGTACTGATTAATTGACACCCTCTCCAATACGGGCTTTTCTCAATCGCCCTGCCCCACCCCGAGCTAAGGTCTGCTCCTTGTCAGAACCCGATTGAATTGCCACCATCTACGGGCAGCGAGGCACCAGTAACGTAACAGGCCGCTTCGGAAGCCAGAAAAACAGCCGCCCAGCCAATGTCTGCGGGCTTACCAAACTTACCCATCGGCGTCCGGCGCATGGCGCGGTCGAATCGTTCGGGGTCGCCCCCCATCGCGGTTTTGCTCATGGCCGTTTCAATGAAGCCCGGCGCGATGGCATTGACCCGAACGCCCCGGCCCGAAAACTCCGACGCCAGCACCTTTACCATGCCCTCAACGCCCGATTTGGACGCGGCATAAGCCGCCACCCGGTCAATGCCATAGTAGGCAGCCATGGATGAGATCATGATGATGGAGCCACGGCCCCGGTCAATCATCCGGCGGGCGCAGCTGCGCGTCAGGCTGAACAGCGAATTCAGGTTCGTATGCACGATCCTATCGAAATCCTCGTCCGTAACGTCGAGAGCCGGTTTTTTCATGTTGACGCCCGCATTGTTGACCAGAATGTCGATGGGTCCGAGGTTGGTTTCAATATCGCTTACCAGCCCATCCAGCAGGGCGCGTTCGGTTACGTCATTAACCCGATAATATGCTTTGTCCCCGAGCGTAGCGATGGCTTCCTGAAGCGGCTGCTCACGTCTGCCGGTGATGACGACCCGCGCACCAGCGGCCACCATGCACCGGGCAATGTCAAAACCGATGCCGCTGCCTCCACCGGTAATAAGGGCCAGTTTACCGTCGAGTGAAAAAACGGATGGAAAGACGTACTGATTCGACATTTTATCGTCGGTTTGCTGATCGGATGCCTGATTCATACAAATTGGTTAGATTGTCATGCTGACGAAGGAAGCATGACAGATACAGAACTACCGCACAGGCGTATCGCGTGAGTCGGCGTAGGCTTTGGAGAAGTCTATTTTTTTGACCTGACCCGCCACGTGTCGGATGCCCTGAAAAATATGCTGCATGAAGGTAGGGTCTTCGTAATCCCGCTTGTTGTGGCCCAGCGTGGTACACCAGGTATAGCCCCCGTCAAAATTGTAGTACCAGACCGACGGGTACAGGTTTGAATACAACCCCCTGAACGCCTTTATTTTGGCCGAATCGCCCGGTATCAGTGAGCCAATATCGCTGGCCATGATGACGGTAGGCCCCGGCACCATGTCTTTGGTAAAGTACAGCTCATCTTCCTTCTCCCAAACGGCGGGCAACCCCTGAACGGACGGATGCCGGGAGTCGATCTTCGCTACGTTGATTTTCTGGAAGGGCGGATGCCAGGCGAAAGTGCCGCCAATCATGCGCTTGAACCAGTCCCAGTTACGCTCGGTGCCCATGACCGAATGGATACCCACAAACCCACCCCCGGCTTCGATGTACCGCCGAAACGCCAGCCGCTGCCCGTCGGTATCGAATACGTCGTTGTTAGTACTCGGAAAGATCAGCGTCGTGTATTGCTTCAGATTCGCTTCGGTAAACACCGCTGGCTGATCCGATACGTCAACCGCGAACCCGTGCTGTTTACCCAGTTTCTGAATGCACTGCACCGCGTTTGGGATGTTGTCATGCACGTAGCCCTTGCCGTTTTTGGTATAGACCAGCACCTTTACCCGCTTCCAGTTCACGCCATCGTTGGCCCGGCCCGCCATAGGTAGCAACAGAGCCATGAACAACGATACCACAGTAAATTTCAGTCGTGTATTCATGCTTTCAGATCAAGGCGTTGGGCCTGTTTTTGGGCCTTGAGGGCCAGTTCGGTTGCCAGAAAACAATGTTCCTGCGACATAGCCGTTTCGGTGCGGTTCAGAACGTCGTTTACCAGTTGTTCGCCGTAGGGCAGCGGCTCTTTGGCGCAGTCCATGTAGCGCGTTTCTTTGCTGTCAGTAATGTAAAGGTGGTTGCCCGTATTGTCATGGATACCAGGGTCGATATTCTTCCGAATCTCGATAAAGCCCTCCGTACCCAGAATGGTCAGCCGCCCGTCGCCCCAGGATTTCAGCCCGTCGGGCGTAAACCAGTCCACCCGGATGTAGCCCACGCCCCGGTCACCCCGTACCATCACATCGCCAAAATCTTCAAGACCGGGGTATTGCGGATGGTTGACATTGCCAACTTCCGAGGCTACGATATCGGCTTTTGTGGAGCCGGTAAAGAACAGAAACTGATCGAACTGGTGCGAACCGATGTCGCAGATGATGCCGCCGTATGCTTTCTTCTCGAAAAACCACGCGGGTCTCACTTTCGGATTCATGCGGTGCGGCCCAAGTCCGATGGTCTGGATAACGCGGCCAATGGCCCCCGCTTTAATCAGTTCGCCCGCCCTGACCGTGGCCCGGTTCTCAAACCGTTCGCTGTACATGATCGAGTAAATCTGCTTCGTGGCTTTTTGTACCCGGCGCACCTCGGCCAGTTGCTCCAGCGTGGTAATCCCCGGTTTGTCGGCCATGTAATCCTTACCCGCCTTCATCACCCGGATGCCGAGCGGGGCGCGGTCAACGGGGATGCCCGAACTCAAGACAAGCTGAATGGATTTGTCGTCTAAGATTTCCTGCTCACTGCGGGCCAGTTTAGCCTGCGGGTACCGTTTGGCAAAAGCCGCCACCAGATCGGCCTCCGGCGCGTAGAACGATACCAGCTCTCCCCCACCGCGTGTAACGGCGTCTGACTGGCTATAGATATGACCGTGATTGATGCCGATCACCGCAAACTTAAGGCGCGGGGCCAGCGCGGGGCCGATGGTTGGGCCTGCTGATGTCAGCGTTGGCGCAGCCGTTGCCAGCATAGCAGCCGGGAGCGTTGGGGCCATGACCAGTCCGGCAGCGGTAGTGATGGACTCTTTTAAAAAAGTACGGCGGTTGGCGTTTGTGTTGTCCATATCTATGATAATTAGTTAGTTGACTGGCTGAACTGTAGCCCGGACCTCCCGGTCCGGTAGCCAAAGGCTTATTATGTAACTGATATTTTTAAGGCTTCGGCTACCGGACGTGGACGTCCGGGCTACGCTTGCTTTTCTTTGCCAGTTCCAGCGCCTGGGTGGTGGTATAATATTTGGCCAGCATATTGGGTACCTCCCAGACCGGGAGTTTACCCGCTTTCAGGTAGGTCAGGAAGCGCTCCGTTACCTGGCTGAAGTGAGCTTCGTGGCCGTCTTTGTATTTCTCCGGGATGATGACTTCCCAGCCGGTTTTCAGCTTTTTCACGTCGATGCCGGGGTATTGCTGCTGCATGGTTTTAATGGCACCCGTCAACGCGGTGGCGTAGGCATCGTTTTCGCGGATAGGTTCAATGTACAGCGTGGGCTTGTACTGCTGCTCGGCTCCCTGCCGGATTACCATGTTCGCTTTTGTACCGCGCATAATGGAGTAGTGCGTGTCGCCCGCGCCTTCGGGAGCTTTGTAAGCCCACGTTACCGACACTTTGGCGTGAACACCGCGCAACTGGTAGTTGATTTCGCCGTTGCTATAGACGTGCAAAACGCCATCGCTGCCCACATCTTTTTTCAGGTAATCCGGAAAGTCGGGCAGGTTGGTGATCGTCTTGAACTGCTCACGGGTCATGTCGGTCGTCCACCGGCGGGCGTTGGTCAGGCGGATGTCTTTTTTATAGTCGATGATCTGCTCCGGGAAACACGCCCACTGCACCAGATCAACTAAGTGTGTAGTTACGTCCACAATCCCTTCGCCCTGCTGCGCTACGTCCATAAACCAGCCGGGGCGCTGCAACACACTCCCCGACACGAACTTATAAAAATGGTGCACACTTTCTTTAGTCACCGCCGGATTGTCCGGGGTTCCTTTTTCGAGCGTACCGAACAAAGCGGGCAGTTGCGAAAACTCGCGCTGTAGCAGCGTCGTGATCTCTGACCGTTCGGTCATGATGTCGTAGAGCAGAACGTTCTTTTTGGCGGCAGTGGCAAAGGCGGCTTTCAGCTCGTTGAAATTCCGTGCGTCGATCACCATTGGCTTGTCGGCCAGCACGTTGAACCCCGCTCCTACCGACTTGCTGATGTACTCGGTTTTAAGGCGGTTGTTTCCGGCCATCACCACCACATTTCCCTGCCGTTCGGCCAGCATTTTTTCGAGGAAATCAGGACCGGTGTAAACGGTCTCCTGCCAGTTCGTGGGGGTAGTGGCACGCTTGTTATACGACTCGATTCGGGCCAGATGCAACGTCACATCGGGCGAATCGGGCGCGTAAACGTGTACTACCGGACTCACCTGCGGGTACGCGCTTTTCTGCACCAGTGCCGCGTGAAAATGGCCGGGGTCCAGCGTAATCAGCCGCACAGCCGCGTTCTGGGGCGGGTTGGTCTGGGCAAGGACCGACGAAGCAAGCAGGGGCAACATGAGACAGGCAAAACGGATTACGGAAACGGTCATGCGATTAGTAGGTTTTTAGCGGCTTTTGGTGCTGGCCATCATCTTTATGGCGTAGGGTGCGCGCTGGGGCCGTGCCAGCAGGGCGTTGGCTTCCGGATCGTTTTTGAACTGCTCCTTTTTCGGGTCCCAGTGCAGACGACGGTCCAGTTTCATGGCGGCATGGTGAAGCAAACAGGCCGAGCAGGACCGGTGGCCAACTTCGGCGGGGGCAATGGGCTGTTTACGGCTGACAACGCTCTCCAGCCAGTTACCGTGGTGTTCCTTACTGACCGTCAGGTGAATCTCGTTGGGACCAATTATCGAGGTCATGATTTTCGGATCGCTGGCGTCCAGTTTTTTGGCCGCGTTCCGCTTTTCGACAGGGTCAGTGGCCGTTACCGACGCGTCGCCCCGCGATACGAAGATCCAGCCGTCGGTACCTTCGAACCGGATGCCGTTCGGGATTTCGTTGCTCACAATCATATGCACCCCATTTTCGTACATGGCCTCTGTGCGGAAAATGCCATGGACGTTCCACAAACCGCTCTTTGGGAAGTCGGCCCGACCCCAAATTTCAACGGGGCCGGTGCGCTCGGTGTCCATCGCCCAGTGGGCGGCATCGACGTGGTGGGCACCCCAGCCCGTAATCATGCCCGCGCCAAACTGCTCGCAGCGGAGCCAGCCGGGCCGGTCGTAACCGCTCTGCGGATGAACGCGCTTTTCGGTGTAATAAACGGCTGGCGTGGTACCCAGCCACATGTCGTAGTTCATGTTTTTGGGAGTTGGCATCTGCGGTTCCTCGTTCCCCGACGGATCGCCCGGCAGACCGACATAGACCGTTTTCAGCTTCCCGATCCGCCCGTTTCGGACCAGTTCGGCGGCATACCGGAACTGCTCCGACGATCGCTGCTGACTGCCCACCTGTACAATCTGCTTCGACTGGTTCACGGCGTCGGCCATCATCCGGCCCTCGGCAATGGTCAGCGACGCGGGTTTCTGCACATACACGTCTTTTTTTGCCCGTACCGCGTCAATCACGATGGGCGCGTGCCAGTGATCGGGCGTACTGACAATCACGGCGTCAATGTCTTTGTTGTTGAGCAACTCGCGGTAGTCGGTATAGACCCGAACGCCGTCATAGTCTTTTCCCGTTTTCTTGGTGTAATAGCCATTAACCAGCTTTTTAGCGTCTTCGGCGCGGTTACTGTCCAGATCGCAGACCGCCATAATCAGGGCGTTATCGTGCCGCCACACGCCCGGCATGTCGTGATCGCGGGAGATGCGTCCGGTACCGATAGCCGCTACGTTGATACGGTTACTTGGCGCGTTTTTACCAAAGACCGACGCCGGTACAATGGTAGGAAAGCCGGTGATGACAGCGGTGGTCAGGGCGCCCTGCGCAGACGTTTTCAGGAAATCACGTCGCGAAAATTCGGTTGATTTTAGTGGTTTCATGGCGATATTCAGACGGGGTTGTTCAACGATGATTATCTGTTGAAAGTAGCTTGTTTTGTGTATTTACTCCGTTTGTCAGTCCCCGTTCGATACCCAGTTCAAGCCCCCGCAGTTCGGCCAGCCCCCGCAGCCGTCCAATGGCCGAATAGCCGGGATAGGTAGGCTTGCCGGAATGTAGGTCGTCGAGCATCAGGTGGCCGTGATCGGGGCGCATCGGAATAGCCGGATTACCCACCCCCGTTTGGATGCGTCGCTGCTGTTCCTGCACCAACGCATAGACAACCGCGTACATATCGACGTCGCCGGTGAGGTGATCGGCTTCAAAAAACGCATTGTACCAGGGGGCGTCGGGCGTTTCTGATTTGGTGGAGCGGAGGTGTACGAAATGGATGCGCTCACCAAACCGCCGAATCATGCCCGGCAGGTCGTTATCGGGCCGAATACCAAGCGAGCCGGTGCAGAACGTAATGCCGTTGGCCATCACATTGCAGGCTTCAATGAGCTGAACGAGGTCGGCTTCGGTGCTGACCACGCGCGGCAGACCCAGCAAAGGCCGGGGCGGATCGTCGGGGTGGATACACAGGTTTATCCCTCCCTCCTGCGCTACCGGGGCCACTTCGCCAATGAAATAATACAGGTTTTCGCGCAGTTCCGCATCGCCAATGGCCGCGTAGCCATCGAGCAATTCCTGAAACGTATCGAGCGAAAAGGCATCATCCGAGCCGGGCAGTCCCAGCAGTACGCTATTGTGCAGGTCGCTGATTTGCTGGGGCGTCATCCGGGCAAACTGCTCGTGGGCAGTTTGGGTGAGGTCGGGACCGTAGTCGGCTTCGGCACCGGGTCGTTTCAGGATGCAGAGGTCGAACATGGAAAAATCGGACCAGACGAACTGCAGGGCCAGCGAACCGTCCGGCATTTCGTAGTGCAGGTTCGTCCGGCTCCAGTCCAGCACGGGCATGAAGTTGTAGCAAACCGTTCGGATACCGCACGCGGCCAGATTCTTCAGCGACTGTTTATACGCGTTTATGTACTTGTCGCGTTCCGGCAACCCCTTTTTGATGGCTTCATGTACGGGCAGGCTTTCGACCACAGACCAGCACAACGGAACGTAGCGGTCATTGTCCTGCTCGATCTGGTGAATGCGTTCCCGTATTGCCGCTGCGGGCCAGACCTCCCCCACCGGAATCTGGTGCAGGGCCGTAACCACGCCAGTGCAGCCCGCCTGCCGGATGTCCATCAGCGAAACAGGGTCCTGCGGCCCAAACCAGCGCATTGTTTGCAGCATTCCCATTCGTGTTGTCAATTAACTAACCGCCTGCCGATGCCGGAACACGAAAATGTACAGCAGCCCCCAGGCAATCAGGTAGGCCAGTCCGGCGATGTAAAAGATAATGTAATAGCCCTGCGACAGGTTGTCCAGGGCTTTGTAATAATCCAGAATACGTCCCACCAGCAGCGGAAACAGGCTCCCTCCCAGCGTACCGGCCATCGTACCAAACCCAACCACACGGCTAATTACCTGCTTGGGAAACTGATCGGCGGCAACGGTAAAAATGTTGGCCGACCAGGCCTGATGAGCCGCTACGGCCAGCGACAGAATAGCCACGTATTTTTTATCATTTGAAAAACCCGCCAAACCCGCACGAGTTGTGCCATCTTTTGAAAGCGTATTGGGGTCTAAAAACACTTCGGGCGTACCTTCTAAGCCTTTCTGGGCATAATATACCGATTGGTTTTGGAGGCCGTTGTTTTTGGTAAAAAAGTAATATTCGCCCGCCCGAAACGGCGAGCCGTAGCGTGGCACGTTGATGACCTCGTTGAGCCGCGCCCTGATTTTTTCACGAAACGGAATTTACGCCAAATAGTCGAAAGTTACTTTATTTTGGGCCGTTACCCACGCTTTGGTCTGCGCCGAGGTGTCGGCTTCGAGCCAGCGGTAAGGGTCGGCTACTTTGGTGTTGAAGTAGGTATCAAAGACGGTCGTGTCTTTTTGAGTTGTGGGATAAGCAATCGGCTTTTGGTTCATTTCTTGTTTTTTGTCAGACTGGCAACTGGTAAATAACGCCATAACTGCCATACCGATAAGTAGTTGCGTTTTCATGGTCAAGGGTTGGTGATTTGAATTGTATTTGAAGCAAACACAAATATAGACGTTTGCAGATTATAAAACAATATATTTACACAAATATCTTGTTTTATCACCAGCTCGCAATAGCCTGAAAAAGTACCTAACATTAGATAATGTTTTAATATAAAAAAGCAGGTTTCTATTCCCCAAC
>Ga0335394_10010906_pt1 | contig 10236 bp, 12 predicted proteins | sample MAT03_FD_205741 | JGI IMG/M metagenome (GOLD analysis project Ga0335394, IMG submission 205741) | Freshwater microbial communities from Lake Fryxell liftoff mats and glacier meltwater in Antarctica - MAT-03 (spades assembly) (version 2) ...
GCGTGTCGATCGCCAACGCCTCCCGGAGCACGGCCTCGTACGGCGCGATCTTCTTCGGGGCCGCCGCCCGCCGGTACTGCATCTCATCGCGGACCGGCCCCCGCAGCCAGTCCTCGATCGTGTTTCTCGACAGGCTGGTCCGGCGCGCGATCTCGCTGATCGACAGGCCTTCTCGCAGCCGCATTCGCCGCACTTTCGCGTACATCGCCATGGTGTGCACCTTTCCATCCCTACTCGGCTTCCTCCGGTGGCGATGGGTGGAGACACCCTGGTCAGTGTTCAGTGAGCAGAACCGCGACTGGCTGGTCAGTTTTCAACGAGCGGCAACACTCCGGAAGGAGTGGCTGGGTCACTGGGCGCAACCTCATCGCAGGGAACGACATGCGCCACTCGAGGGCGCGGCGTGACACGGCGAGCGACGTCGCGTAGTCTTGGGGCAGGAGGTTGTCGATGGCTACCCTTGACTGGTCCCAATGCCCAGCGGTCGAGAGCATCCCGGGCAAGGTCAGTGGCGCGTGGGTCTTCAAGAACACACGTACCCCGGTGGCCGCGATTTTCGAGAACCTCGAAGACGGCATGACCATCGACGAAGTGATGGAGCAGTTCCCGGTCACTCGTGAACAGGTGAAGGCCGTTCTCGAGTTCGCAGCCCGAAGTCTGGACGCTCCAGTCCCCGCTCGCTGATGCGCGTTCTGTTTGACAACGGCGTACCGCGAGGCTTGGCCGCGGCGCTGCGCCTGCATACCGTCGGTGAGGCGCGTGCGCATGGGTGGGATGCGCTCAGAAATGGCGACCTGCTGAACGCGGCCGAGGCCGCGGGCTTTGAAGTGTTCGTGACGACCGACCGCAACCTCGAGTACCAGCAGAACCTGGCGTCTCGCCGTATTGCCATCGTGGTGCTGAGCAGGGCGAGCTGGCCGCTCATCAAACGCCATCTCCCCTTGGTGACCGCCGCCGTCGACATGATGGTCCCCGGCGGCTTCGTCGAGGTCGAGGTCTCGCCCGAATCGCGTTCGGAAGGTTAGAGGTGGTCGAGTCCTCGTGAAGTTGTATGCGGTCGAGGATGACAGCGCGGCAGTACGGCGCCTCGTTGGCGACGCCGACATCGCCGTCACCGCGGCCATCGCCTACCCTGCGATGTAACGGCCGCACTGTGCCGCGAAGCGGGCGCACTGGCGGAACGCCACGGACTGCGCGGATACGACAGCGTGCACCTGGCTGCGTTCCTTCGACGGTGCGCGCAGGCGGCAAGGCGACAGTGCGGTTCTCCTGCTTCGACGACCGGCTGACGCGTGCCACGCGTTCGGCTCTCAGGTCGCTCGGGTCTTCCGCTCCCTGAGATTCAGCGTCCCTGGCGATCGATGCCGTCACGCGCGGCGTGGCGATGGACCCTGGCCTACGGCCGCTCGCTCGGCGCCATGAACGCGATCTTCTACGTGGCGCTGGGGCGCATCCCGCTCGGCATCGCCGTGGGCATCGAATTCGTCGGCCCGCTGGGCTATGTACATCGTGTTCGGCCAGAAGGCGGGGCGGGCGCACGGGCCACCGCCTCACCCTGGGAACTGATAGTGGCGGCCCTCCTCACCGTGCCGATCGGCATCGTGGCTGCCGGCGCCAGGCTCATCGACCCGGCGATCCTGCCGGTCGGTGTGGCGGTGGCCATCTTCTCCAGCGCGCTGCCCTACACGCTCGAGATGTTCGCGCTCCGCCGCCTGTCGACGAAGACCTTCGGCACGCTCATGAGCTTCGAGCCGGCCATCGCCGCCATCGCCGGCACGGTGCTGCTGAAGGAACACCTGAGCAACACGCAATGGTCGGCCATCGCCCTCGTCGTCGTGGCCTCCGCGGGCGCGGTTACTGGCGAGCGGCCGGAGCTCGCGACCGAGCGAGCGGACTTGGGAATCGTGCGCGTGCGCCGGCCCACGTCGAGCACGGCGCCATCGACGTCGTGCCGCATCGTGACCACCGCCGCGTCGCAGGAAATGCGTCGCGACGTTTCCGCGGAAACGTACTGGGCGCCGTGGTCCAGCTCCAGCACGCCTCCCTCGGGCGCTGCTGGATCACCATCCCTCGTCGGCTCGCCTTCATGCCCGGGCGAGGCGTCGCCGCTGACGTGCACGACGACCTAACAACGGTCGCCGGAAGTGCCGCGATCGAGATCGGCTGCGAGCGCGCACTCAGCCAGCAGTCCCAGAGCATCGGAGCGACGCTGAGCGAGGGTCACGTTCTCTTCCAGCGCAACGCCCGGGCGTCCCGCTCCTTTGAGCGCGACCTTGATCTGGCCGTGATGGTCGCCCTCGTGCCACACGGAAGTGCTGCAGCATCAGCACCGGATGGTCGTAGTGCTGGTCCATCTGCCGCCCCGCCAGCAGCCGTCCCCGCACCGCGTCTCGCATTGCGTCTGCGCTGCGCCACCGTGGGGCTGCAGTCAGTCGCGCGCAGGTCCATGTCTGATTCCGGAAGGGCACGGAGCAGGTTGATCAGGATGAGGTTGTTCCGGCGCCACGAGTCGCAACGGAAGTGCCCCAAACGCCTGTGGCGCGCCGTCAGGGTGTCAGTGCGAACGGGTCGCGGATCTGGACATCGCGCCAGCGCTGGCCCGCGTTCAAGTCTTCGGTCCAGCACACGTCGCATCCTGATTCGGCCGCGGCATGCAGGATCATCGCATCCCAGAAGCTCACCTTCGTCTTCCGCGCTACGGCGATTGCTAGCAGCACGTCATCGGCGGTCGGTGCGAAGACTGGCCATGCCGCGAATTCCCGCACCCGATCCTCGGCTGCGGCGGTCGGCAGAGGGTTGGCCACCTTGCGGGTGATCGTGACGAAGAACTCCTGCAGCACCTGCACACTGAGGCGACCCGATTCGCTGTCCCACAACCGTTCGAGCAGTTGGGCGGCGATCTCGCGCTTGCGTCCCGCCGAGCTGTCGAAGGCGTAGACCAGCACGTTGGCATCGACGAACTCACGACCCTGACTAGCGCTCATGAAGCTCGTCGCGCGTCCAGGTGCGCCGGCCCTTCGTGCCGAGCGAGCCCGCCGACCGCAGCGCCGCGAGGGACTGCCGCCGCGCGGAGGAGTAGCGGCGGTGGTCGTCGGCCACACGGGTCAGCGCTTCCGCGACCAGCGCGGACACGGACGAATCCCGATCCACGGCCACGCGCTTGACCCGCTTCAGCAGGTCGCGGGGCAGGCTCAGCGTGATGTTCTGGATCTCGGCCACGAGGACAAGTGTATCACGCGAACACGTGATGCCATCCGGCCGACTGCGACCGGTCGCGGATGGCGCCGTGGGAGTCACGTCGCGACTCCGTCACGGGTAGAGTAGGGGGCGCATGACCCCGTCCGCCGCCAGCGTGTCGCCAGGTTGGTTGAGCCGCTTGCCTTCGGGCGTGCGGCCGTACCTGGAGGCGGCGCCCCTGGCCGCGGCCTTCCTGGGCGTGTCGTCTGGTTTCGCCTTTGCGATGATCGGCGCAACCCTCAGCACGCGACTGGCGCAGGACGGCTTGCGCAAGAGCGCGGTCACGGCCTTCGCGCTCACCTTCCTGGCCTACAACATCAAGTTCCTGTGGGCGCCGCTCGTCGACACGGTGCGTCTGCCGGTGCTCGGCCGCTTCGGCCAGCGGCGCTCGTGGCTGTGGCTGGTCGGCGTGCTGGTGATGGGTGCGGTCGTCTACCTGGGCAGCCTCGACCCGACGGCGTCGCTCTCGCGCGTGGCCACCGCCGCCATTCTCGTGGGCGTCGCTGGCGCCACCTTCGACATCGTGATCGACGCCTACCGCATCGAGTTGCTGGCACCGCGTCAGCTTGGGGTTGGCGCCGGCATGAATCAGTACGGCTGGCGCGTGGGTGCCGCGTCGGCCGGTGCCGTGGCCTTGGTGCTTGCCTCGCGCTATGGCTGGGCAGTCGCCTATGCGGCGTGCGCGCTCTTTGCGCTGCCCGCCATGCTCGTGGGTGTCGTGATGGGCGAACCCGCGCGTCGGCGGACGCCCGCGCCGCTACATGGCCTCATGCAGGCGGTGGTGGCCTACTTCAGCCCGCTCGCGGAGTTCCTGCGGCGCCCGGGCGCGCTCGTGGTGCTGGCCTTCGTGCTCATCCACAAGGTGGGCGACACGCTCGCCAACCTCACCCTGCGGCTGCTCTTCGAGGATCTTCGGTTCACCAACGACGAGATTGCGTTCTACGACGTGGGGATCGGCTTTGCTGCGCTACTGGCCGGCGTGTTCGTGGGCGCCACCATGTACGCGTCGATGGGCATGAAGCGGTCGGTCTTCGTGAGCCTGGTGCTGATGGCGGTGTCGAACCTGAGCTTCGCGGCGCTGGCCGCCTTTGGCCACAGCAACATCGGGATGGCCGCCGCCATCGGCTTCGAGAACTTCGCGAGCGGCATCGGCGGGGTGGCGGTGGTGGCCTATCTGTCGGCCCTGTGCAACCTGCGCTTCACGGCCACGCAGTACGCGCTGCTGTCGGCGCTGGCCAGCATCGCCGGGCGATTCCTGACGGGCACCACCGCGGGCGGGCTCATCGAGGCCATGGGCTACGTGAACTTTTATCTGCTCACGACGCTGCTCGCGCTGCCGGGCGTGGCGCTCTATGGCTACATGGTGCGCGCCGGTCTTGCGGAGGTCCCAGTCGGCACGGCGGGGAGTGGTGTCGATTAGCGACCATGACCCGTCAGTGGCGGGTCGCAGCCCAGCTTGGCTGACCGTGGCTGGCTTCTTTCCCGACGGCGGCCAACCCGCCATCATCCGCCTCGAACCCCAGCGTTGCCATCAAGTCCGCCGACCTGGACTCGCTCGGCGACGACTTCGAGAAGACCGCTAAAGGGTTCGTCGACTTTCTCCTGCTCGACGCCAAGGGATTCCCCTTCGTGGGGAACTCGTTACCGCCTTCGTCGTGGCGTGCGGGAAGGACACGCCGTTGAACGGCGTCGACTCCGCCTTATCCGTGCACAATAGAGTGCACGCATGTGGGCCGCACTGTTCGTATTGACCACGATCGCCGCCCTTGGCGTGTACCTCTGGACCCTGGCATGGCGCTACTTTCGGCAGCGGGCCGCAATGCGTCGCTGGCCCACGGCGCCCGCGACGGTCCATGGCCATCGCACGCGGATGTCTGGCCGCAGCCCCATGATCGATGCCGAGGTGAGCTACCGCCACGACGGCCGTGACTACCGGGTGTGGTGCGTGTCGCCCACCGGCAGCGGCTACGGGCGCGGCACCGTTCAGGCCGAACGACAGATGGCGGCCATCTTCCCGGTGCGGTCGGTGCACCCGGTGTATCTAAACCCGGCGCGCGTTGGCGAGGCGTTCCTCCAACTGCCCGAAATCCACCTGCTGGCGCTCTTGGTGGGCTCGGGCGTGATCCTGACGGGCCTGGCCGCCGGTTTAGCGCTGCAAGTCACGTCGGCGCTGGAAGCGGAGCTGGCCAACCTGCTGTTCTTCGCTTTGCTCGGCGTGGTGCTGAGCGTGCTCGTGATCTTCCTCGGCGTGGCCCTCATCAAGACGCCGCGCCCGCGCCGCCGCCGCTGACTACCCCGGTCGCGGGCCTTGCACTAAGATCCTCGAGGGCCATGACCGACACCTCGTTCCCCCGCGACCGGATCCGCATCACGCTCCTCGAAAACGTCCACCCCTCCGCTGCCGCGGCGCTCACCGAGCGCGGCTACTCCGTCACCGTCATTCCGCGCGCGCTCGAAGGCGATGAGCTGCGGGAGGTGATGGCGGCCTCGCACGTGCTCGGCGTGCGGTCACGCACCAAGCTACGCGAGGAGCACCTGCAGCATGCCGGGCGGATGCTGGCGATCGGCTGCTTCTCGGTAGGCACCGACCAGGTCGCGATTCGCGATGCGGCCCGGCGCGGGATCCCCGTGTTCAATGCGCCGCATGCCTCCACCCGCAGTGTTGCCGAACTCACGCTCGGCGCCATGATCGCGCTGGCCCGACGGCTGGGCGACAAGAGCAACGCGCTGCACCAGCGGCACTGGGACAAGTCGCTCGCCGGCGCGCACGAGGTGCGCGGCCGCACCGTGGGCCTCATCGGCTACGGCCACATCGGCCAGCAGGTGGGGCTACTGGCCGAGGCCTTCGGCATGCGGGTGCTGTTTTACGACATCGTCCGCAAGCTGCCGCTCGGCCTCGCTCGTCCGGTGGCCGACCTCGACGGGGTTCTCGACGAAGCGGATTTCGTCTCGCTCCATGTGCCCGAGACCCCGCGCACCGTGGCCATGATTGGCAGCGCCCAGCTTGCCCGCATGCGCCCGGGCAGCTATCTGCTCAACCTGTCGCGCGGCCGGATCGTCGACGTGGACGCCCTGCGCGACGCGCTCGGGAGCGGCCACCTGGGCGGCGCCGCGCTCGATGTCTTCCCCACGGAGCCGACGCCCACCGTGGCGGAGTTCGATGTCGGCTTCGCCGATCTGCCCAACGTGATTCTCACGCCGCACGTCGGCGGTAACACCGAAGAGGCGCAGCGCAGCATCGGCATCGAAGTGGCGCACGCCGTGAGCGAGTTCATCGATCGCGGATCCACCGAAGGGGCCGTGAACTTTCCGCAGGTGGACCCGCCGTCGATGCCCGACACGCACCGGATCCTCAACATCCACCAGAACGTGCCTGGCGTGCTGGCGGCCGTGAACAACATCGTGTCGGAAGTGGGCGCCAACATCGAGGCGCAGCAGCTCGCCACCACGCGCGACATCGGCTACCTGGTGATGGACGTCAACCGCGAGCTGTCGGATGAAGTGCACAGCCGCATCTCGGCGCTGCCCATGAACGTGCGGACACGGATCCTCTACTGACCATGAGCCACGTTCTCGAAGCGCGCGACCTGACCGGGCCGGTCACGGCCATGCCCGGGTGCGTGCGCGTGGCGCCGGAGGCGGCCGCCGCGTCCGATCTGCTGCACGACGAATCGCGAATGGCGGCAACCGCGGTGGCGTCGGTGGCCGAGCCGGGCACCGTGCACGAGCTGCGGCAGGTGATGCGGTGGCACGCAGGTCACGCACATCTCGTCACCGTGAGCGGCGCGCGCACGGGCGTGGCCGGTGGCGCCGTGCCCGACGCGTCCACGCACCTCGTGTCGGTGGCTCAGTTGCGCGGCATCGTCGACCTCGATCTGCAGGCGAACCCGCCGTGGGTCCGCGTCCTGGCCGGCACCACGCTGCGGGAACTGCACGCCGCACTGGCCACGCGGGCTCCTGGCTTCACTCTGCCGCTCGACCCCACCGAGACCAGCGCGTCGCTGGGCGGGATGGTGGCGACCAACGCCGCCGGCTCGCGCGCCTTTCGCTTCGGCGCCACGCGCGACTGGGTCGTGGGTCTCACCGTGGAGCTGGCCTCTGGCCGCACGCTCGACGTGCGTCGCGGCCGCGATCGGGCAGACGGCGATGCCGTCACTCTGGCCGACGGCGACGATCGCCGTACCGCGCACCTGCCGGCGATTCCGAAGCCTCACACCAAGAACTCGATCGGCTACGGCTTCGCGCCCGACGGCGACGTGCTGGATCTGTTCATTGGCAGCGAGGGCACGCTCGGCGTGGTCACCGAGGTGACGCTGCGCCTCGACCCGTCAGGCGACTCGCGACTCGCGTTCTTGCAGTGCTTCGCCACACCGGCGCAGGCCTTTGCCCTGGTGGAGGCCCTGCGCGGCGACAGCGCGCTGCGCACCACCGCCGTCGAGTTCCTGGATGCGCGCTCCCACGAACTGGCGCGCGAGACCGGCAAGCCCGAGGTGACCCGCGTGCTGGCCAATGCGCCAGCCGGGAGCTGCTCGGTGTTTGCCGAGTTCGGCTACGACGACGAGGCCGGGCTGGATGCCACGATCGAGCGCGTGGTGACGCACGTGGCGGCTGCCGGCGGCGACGAGGCGGCGGGGCTCGCCGGCATCGACGATCAGGTGCTGCGCGACATCCGCGTGTTCCGTCACGCGGTGCCCGAGCGCATCAACGCCACCATTGCGCGGCGGCGCGAGCAACACCCGACGCTGCACAAGATCGCCACCGACATGGCGGTGGAAGACAAGGACCTGCGCTGGGTCTACGACCTCTACACGACGCGCCTCACCGCGGCCGGCCTCGATCACGCCGTGTTCGGCCATGCCGGCGACAACCACTTCCACGTGAACATCCTGCCCAAGGACGACGGCGAACTGCAACGCGCCAAGGCGATCTACGCGGAGTTCGCGGCGGCCATCGTGGCGCGGGGCGGCTGTGTGTCGGCCGAACACGGCATTGGCCGGATCAAGAAGCACTTCCTGCCGGTGCAGTACGGCGCGGTCACGCTCGACGGCATGCGGGCCGCCAAGCGCTGGCTCGACCCCGACTGGCGGCTCAATCCTGGCGTGCTCGTCGATCCCTGACCTGACGCGACATCGCTGTGCGGCGGGGCCAGGGCACGCGGATTGTTCTGGCCACGGTAAGACTCTCATCGTCGGATCCACAGTTTTGGCTCCGCTGCTGCCAGCGCCTGGTGACGATTGTTGCCACGCGTCATGGGCCGTTGCGCGCCATTGCTCATATCCACCTACGGGCACGATTCCTGCTAATCATGGCTGCACGAGACTTCGGGTTCAGCGCGACTGGGTGTCGCGGCGTGAGGCAGGGCTATGGAAAAGCGGGGACGTCAACGCAAGAAGACCCGGCTGTCGATTCGCTTCGGCGCCGAGCGGCCAGACCGCATGGGCCTCATCACCGACGTGTCGGCCAACGGCTTCTTCATCTCGACCAACGCGGTGCTGCCACGGGGGTCGGCCGTGCGCGTGCACGTGCCGGTGCCCGGCGGTGAGCCGCTGCAATTGGATGGGCGCGTGACGCGCGCCCGGCGCGTGGCGCCCGCGCTTGTCACGAGCACCACCGGCGGCATGGGCGTGCGAATCGAGCAGGCGCCAGACACCTGGCGCGCCAGCCTAACGCTGCCCGAGGAGCCGTAGCGCCGCTCAGGACGCCATGTTCCTGAGAGCCGCCGCCAGCATCGTGACCCCGGCGAACACGAGCAGCCACAACACGCCGTTCTTGAAGGCCGCCGGGCTCATGCCGGTGTAGATTTTCGAGCCGTAGAGCGATGGCATGACCAGCGACGCCGCCACGATGCCCATCTGCGGCAGGTGATCGGCGCGCGCGCGTCCCGACCACACGAGCGACGCGAAGGTGGCCGCCAGCACCACCAGATTGAAGTTCTGCAGCACCGCGCGGTGCTCGTCCTTGGTGTAGCCGCGCAAGGTGGCCCACAGCGCGGGCGCCAGCCCGCTGAAGCCGCTGAGCGGCGCCATCACGCCGCCGAGCAGTCCCACCACGGCGTCGGCCCAGCGGCCGCCCGTCGTCACCTTGGGCAGCTTCGCCGTAGCCAGCATGGCCGAACAGCACACCACCAGCATGCCGCCCAGCACCAGCTTGAAGCGGTTGGGGTCGAGCAGCGGCAGGAGCCGCGTGCCCAGGGGGATGCCCACGGCGCTGCCCAGCACGAACGGCCAGAGCAGCGACACATGCCAACCGCGCCGCACGCGGAGCACTGAGACTATCTGGCCGATGAGGCCGCCGAAGACGGCCATCACCGCGGCCAGCTGCGGGTCGACCCCCCACACCCAAATCGCCATGGCGGCCATGGCGAAGGCAAAGCCCGAGATGCCCTGCACCAGGCCGGCCACGGCCGCGCCAAACGCCAAGAGCCAGAGTTCAAAAGTCATGTCACCACTTTCGGGTGGCACCGCCACCCTGTTAAACCATTGATTTTATTCCGGTTCGGCCTGGCGGCGAACCAGGGAGGGCGGGCGCGATCCGGTCGTGGCGAGGGCCAGCCGGGTTACGATAGACGCATGACGCGCGGACTGGTGCTGGTGGTGGCGATGGTGGCGGCGTGGGGCGGCGTGGGTGCCGTGCGCACGCAGGGACCGTCCACGAGCGACGGCGTGTATACCGCGGACCAGGCCACCAAGGGGCAAGCGCTCTACGCGCAGACCTGCGAGAGCTGCCACCAACCCGCGAAGTTCACCGGCGCCGAATGGACCCGCGCTTATGTCGGCCGGCCGCTCGCCGAAGTGGACGGCGCCATGGCCGAAATGCCCGCCGACAACCCCGGCACCCTCACGCCCGACGACATCGCGTCGCTCATCGCCTACTTCCTCCACATGAACAAGTACCCAGCCGGGCAGACGCCGCTCTCGAGCGCGCCCGACGCGCTCAAAAGCATCATGGTGACGGCGCGGCCGTAGTGGCCGATCCCGACGGCGTGCCCGCCGTCCCGTG
>Ga0335394_10010908_pt1 | contig 10236 bp, 10 predicted proteins | sample MAT03_FD_205741 | JGI IMG/M metagenome (GOLD analysis project Ga0335394, IMG submission 205741) | Freshwater microbial communities from Lake Fryxell liftoff mats and glacier meltwater in Antarctica - MAT-03 (spades assembly) (version 2) ...
GATGTTTCTCGGCACCCAGCCCGAAATCGGCCCCACGGCGCAGAGTTACAGCCTGATGCGCCGCGCCGGGTAAGGCGTAGCTGGCAATTCGTCAGCGTGCGCCACCAGGGTCAGCGGCCAGCCCGCGCAGCACCAGCAGGCGCTCGGCGCGGTGGCAAGCGACAAGCTGGCCGTCACTGACGCTGCGAAGCGCGGGGTGTTCTGCCGTGCATCGCGCTGTCGCATGCGGGCCGCGCGGGTGCAAGGCACAGTGGGCCGGCGGCAGGCGGTGCTGGCGCGCCAGGGGTCGGTAAACGTCGATTCGCGCCTCCATGGCCTCCATGCCACGCCACCTGTGCCTTGAACGCGCTTCTTGAGCCGCACGTAGTCCAAATGCAGAACCTTGGCCACGCGATGCACTCCGAGCTGGCGCGCCATGCCCACCGCCGCCGTCCACATTTCCGCCGGAATACGCTGGCCGCGTACGCGCGCCTCGCGCCAACACCTCAGGCGTAGCCCAAGTTGTTCCAGGCTCTGGCCAGCGCTGTTCGCGCTCTCGTCCATCTTCGTCAGTTCCATCAGCTTTGCTCCTCATCGGGTTGAACTCGATGACGAAGTTAACAAAGATGAAAATCTATTTCATGCAGATTTGCCGGTAGGATACCGATCAGCCGAAAAATCGGGCATCCTGCGCTTGCCTCAGACGCAGCAAGGTGGATTCCCCCGGCAGATCCACATCACTGCAGCATACCGATTCGCCACGATGGACCCGACGGCGAACGCGGCCGCCGACCGCTAAGTAGTACGGCAGCGGCGCGTCGGCCCTCAGCGGCTGCGCCGGCTGAAGCGAATAGGCGAGACCCGCAATCTCATGGCGCGCGCCCATCGCGAGCACTTCCCCCGCCTCCAAATCACGCGCGGCAGACGCTACTAGGTCCACGATCGGCCTGACGTCGGCGCCCCCGGTCGAGCATCCAAGTTGCACAGCCGACAACACCGACATTGCAGCCTCGGCGCCGAGCAGGTGAACGGGATTGTGTAGGAGCACGTAACGGCTCTGCGGACATGTCGGCATGCCCTTGGCTGCAAAAAGGCGGCCGGTTGCTTCGTCAGCGGCCTCGGCCACCACGAACACCCCGCCAGCGAAGCTGAGCTCGTCGGGCCGACGCAGGCAATTGAACATGTCGATACGACCGGTACCGCCCAGCAATCCACCATCAGCAAGTGGCCTGAAAAGAGTCGGCAGTTCGGTGATGCGGACGATCGGCGCATGCAGTTCACGACAGTCGGGCAGTAAACCGGTGTGATTGGCCACTATGCCCATTTCGCACAGGTCGGGCACGGTCGTTCGTGCAAACGGGAGTTGGCGGCGGCCCGCAAGCGCTGCGTCACCGACTTGAGAGAACCATTGGCCATAGCCAGGCGCCTTCTCGGTACGGCCCCAGGCGGTCACTGTTTCGGCTTCCTCGTCCCAGACGAAATCGGACTCGCCGGACTTGCCGGCACATACAACGGGCAGCCCGAGCATGCGCGCCCAGGCGACCAGTCCAATCAACAGGCTTGGTTGGTCGCCGTCGACCGGGGAACACACCACACCTTGTTCGGCGGCCCGTCTTGCCAGTTCGGGGCCGACAACAATCTCGGCTTCCTTTGTCGCGAGGACCACATGGCGCCCGGCCGCGATTGCCGCCAGTGCAATCGCGGCCGCCCCCTCGGGGTCGCCGGTGGCTTCTAGCACGGCGACCAATGGCAACTGCACCAACAACTGAGCGGAGTCGACGATGGCGATGCCACCAGCTGTTACCACAGCATTAGCTGCGGAAAGATCGGCGCAAACCCGCACAGTATCTGACGGATGCCCTGCGGCGAGTGCGGCTTCGCAGGCGCGGCTCGTATCGCGATCACAAATGGCAATCACTCGCAGACCTTGCATTCGCGCTGCCTGCGCGACAAACGTGGCGCCGAACTCGCCGGCACCCACCAGCCCCACAGGCAACGCCGTGCCCGAAGCAGGCGCGAATCGATTGAATATTTGTTGAATGTTCATGCTCAATTCTTGCATACAAGTTTTGCATCGGCGAAAATTCCTTATTCTCTTTCGGCGTTTTAATGAAATCACCCACCACCACCACCACCCGGCAGGACACACTGACGGCTGTCGATGAAACCGACGCGCGCTTGCGCAAGGGCGAACTCCACAACAATGCGGTTTCGGTCCTGCGCCGCATGATCATCACCGGCGCATTCGCACCCGGCGAGCGACTGAATGAGCGAGCGCTGTGCGAGCGACTGAAGGTATCGCGAACACCCGTCCGCGAGGCGATCAAGACACTGACCCAGGAAGGTCTGCTTTCCTCGCTTCCAAACCGCTCACCCGTAGTCGTTCCGCTCGACGCAGAGGAAACGGCAGCCCTCATCGACGTAGTCGCAGCCATCGAGGGACTGGCGGGCGAACTAGCTGCCAAGCGGATCTCCGAGACGCAGATTGCCGAGCTGGGCATCCTTCACTACACGATGCTGCGGCATCATGCACGCGACGAACTCGCCGGCTACTTCGAGGCCAATAAAGCATTTCACCGCGCGATCATGGTGTACGCGGACAACCCCGTTCTGATCTGGGTCTGGGACCTGCTGGCACAGCGGGTGGACCGCGCTCGCTACGCATCGAACCTGTGGCCCGAACGGTGGCAAAAAGCCACCCATGAGCACGGGAAAATCTTGGCCATGCTCAGTGACAGAGATGCCGAGGGCGTCGCGGCAGCCATGCGTCAGCACGTCCACAATGGACTCTCACTGGTTGTTGATTCGCTGCGCGTCGGTCCAACCTCGGGCGTCGCAACTTCCACTGCATAAGCACATCGCGTTAGAAAATCTTGTATGCAAGCTTGACGTTGAAAGTTATCGCATGCATGATTCATGTCCACCCCCAACAAATATGAAGGAGACAAATGACAGCCCGCATTCCCTTTACCCGCCGCTCGATCCTTCAGGTTGGCGCCGCGCTCGTGATTTCACCTTACGTCCTTCCAGCGCGAGCCGCCGTCGAGTTGCGGCTCACCCATCCGGCCGACCTGTCGCACCCCGTGCACATCGAGGCCGAGAAGATGGTCCGCCGGATCGCCGACCGCACCCAGGGAGCGGTCAAGATCACGCTGTTCCCCAACAATGCCCTCGGCTCACCCGTCGAGACCGCCCAGCAGACCCGGCTCGGTGCGATCGACATGATCCTGATGAACCCGGCCAACATTGAGGCGATCTCCAAGACCATCGGTGTGATTAACATCCCGTACCAGTTCGACGGCTATGAACACGCCCATCGGACATTGGACGTGACAGCCCGTGACTGGATCTCGCAGCAGCTGGCCACGGCCGGGTTCGCCTGGGTCGCCAACTTCGAGTGGGGTTTCCGCGCTCTGTCGAACAGCCGCCGGCCGGTCAACACGCCCGCCGACGTGGTCGGAATGAAAATCCGCGTCCCACCAGAACTGGCGATCAAGGCCGCATTCGAAGCGCTGGGAGCCAACACCCAGACCGTCGCTTTCCAGGAGGTCTACCTGGCACTGGCGAACAAGACAGTAGATGGTCAGGACAACCCGATCGGCACCACTTTTGCGGCCAAATTCTTCGAGGTGCAGAGCCACATTGCACTGACCAAGCACATCTACGCTTCGATAATGCTCGCGGCCAATCCCCGTACATGGAACAACAAGCTCGACGCGGCCCAGCGGCAAATCATTTCCGAAGAGGCTGTGATCGCTGGCACTGCGGCCCGCAAGGGAGTCCGTGACAAGGAAGAAGAGTCGCTGGTACTGATGCAGAAGGCCGGTGTCGCGATCACCCGACCCGACGTTGCGCCCTTCCGCAGCAAGATGGGGCCGGCCTACGAGACACTGCGGAAGAACCTCGGCGATGACACTTGGAATGGCTGGATCAAGCTCGTGACCGCAGCGCGCACCTGACGCAGCAGCCCAACCGATGCTAGTAGCAGGAATACTGCTTTCTCTCTGCCTGACGATCCTGGTCGGCATGCCCATCGCCGGCGGTCTGGCCTTGGTGGCGATTGCGACGATGCTGCTTACATCGGGGCCAGACATACTGGTCATCTTCGTCCAGCGGGCCTACGCAGCCACCACTTCCTTCCCGCTGCTGGCCATCCCTTTCTTCATCTTGGCTGGCAACCTGATGAATGTCGGCGGCACGACCGAGCGGATCTTTGCCGTCGCCAATCTCCTGGTGGGTCGGATCCGCGGCGGTCTGGCCCACGTCAACGTCATCGGCAGCATGATCTTCGCAGGGATGTCGGGATCGGCAGTGGCCGACGCCGCGGGACTTGGCGTGATCGAGATCCGCGCCATGGTCAAGGAAGGCTACACCGCGCGCTACGCAGCGACCATCACTGCGGTGTCGGCGACCATCGGGCCCATCATCCCGCCCAGCATCCCCTTCGTCATTTACGGCAGCCTGGCCAACGTTTCTGTCGGCGCCCTGTTCCTGGCAGGTATCGTGCCTGGGCTGCTGATGGGGTTCGGTCTGATGGCCGCGATCGCGCTGATGGCCAGGCGCCTGAACTTGCCGGTTTCTGCGGGCTTACCGCCACTGAACGTGGCGCTGCAAACGGTTCTGCGCGCCGCTCCGGCGCTGGCCCTGCCGCCCCTGATCCTGGTGGTGATCTTCACCGGCATCGCGACGCCGACCGAAGCGGCGGTGGTCGCTGCGGCCATTGCCTTCATCCTCGGTCGCTTCGTCTATCGGGAGTTGACAATTGCCCGCCTGTGGAACACGGTGTGGGAAGTCGGTCTTCAGTCGGCCCAGGTCATGCTGATCATCGCGATGTCGGCCCCATTCGGCTGGGTCCTGATCCAGCAACAGGTGCCCAATGCCATCCTGCAGTCGCTGATGCAACTCTCGAGCGACCCGTGGGTGATCCTGCTGATCGTGAACGTGGTGCTGCTGATCCTGGGGATGTTCCTCGAGGCGATTGCCATCCTGATCATCGCCTATCCCATTCTTGCGCCGGTCATGGCGGAGATCGGCGTCGATCCCATTCACTTCGGCGTGATCATGGTGCTGAACCTGATGATAGGCCTGGTGACGCCTCCGGTGGGTCTGTGCCTCTACGTAGTCTCCGGAATCGCGAAGCAGCCGATCGGGGCCATCGTCAGCGAACTGGCGCCCTACCTGCTGGCCCTGATAGCCGTCCTGGCCTTGGTGACCAACGTGCCGGCGCTTTCGATGTGGTTACCCAATGCGCTCGGGTATGGCGTTGTCCGATGATCTACGCCACGCTCTCCCGCATCGATCGCGCCGTCGCCGTCTTCTGTCGCTGGTTTGTCATCGCCTGCTTCATGGCACTGTTCGTGCTGCTGTCGATCGGCATCCTTCAGCGCATGCTCCCGATACTCAAGTTGAACGGCCACGATGAAATGATCGAACTGTTGTTCATCTGGATGACCTTCATCGGTTCCCTGGCCCTATGGCGCGAGGGATCGCTTTACCGGGTCGAAATGATCGACCGACTGCAGGGGCCCCGCGGCCGGCAGGCGCTTGCCATCGTGACTCACGTTTGCATGCTGGCACTTGCCGTCGTACTGGCGGTCGCAGGCTGGGATTTCATGCGGCAGTCAGGGGAAACGAGTCCCTTCCTGCAGGTCGACAAGATCTACTGGTACGCCGCAATCCCGGTCTGCGGCGCGTTCATGGCCGTGTACAGCTTGGCCGCGCTATGGCGCGCCCTGCTCGGCAACCTCAGAACACCACAAGACTTCATAACACTGGGCTGAACCGATGAAACGACTCGAAGGCAAGACAGCAATCATCACCGGAGGGGCAGGCGGCATTGGCGCGGCTACCGGCCAACTGTTCTGCGAGGAAGGCGCCCGTGTCGCGCTCGTTGATCTCGCAGACTCGCCGCTGGCAGAAGTGGCGCAACGGATCCGCCAGCAGGTTCCCGGCGCCCAGGTGCTTGAAATCGGCGATGACGTCGGCACCGAAGCCGCAGCCGCCTCCATCGTCTCGAAAGTGCTGGCACATTTCGGCACGCTTGAGATCCTGGTCAACCTCGCGGGAATCCGATCCTACGAGCCCTTGGCTGAGGCGAAGGCGGAAACCTGGCAGAAGATCTTGTCCGTTAACCTTCTGAGTTATGCCTACCTGGCGCGCGAAGCGCTTCCAGCGCTGCGCAGCTCTGGGCGCGGCTCCATCGTCAACGTGTCGTCGACCCACGCAGTCAATCCCCGCGTCGGCATGGGTCAGTACGACGTCACCAAGGCCGGCATTCTATCGATGACGCGCACGCTCGCGTTCGAGGAAGCGCCGAACCTCGTGCGAGTCAATGCGGTGTGCCCTGGCCTTACTCTGACGCCATTTCACGTGAACCGCAGTGGGCGCACCGAAGACGACCTTCGCAGCGAAAAGGTGGACCACAACCTGCAGCACCGCTGGTGCCATCCCCGCGAGATTGCGTTTCCCATCCTGTGGCTCGCGTCCGACGAAGCCTCGTTCGTCACCGCGTCGACGGTAATGGTCGATGGCGGACAACGGGTTTGAGCAATAGGCCGCGCACGATCCACGGCAGCTGGAATGATGATGCCGACGCGGTCACACTGATTGACGCTCACCACCACATCTGGGATCTCGACAGCAATTGCTACCCGTGGTTGTCGGACCACCCGGAGCCGAACTTCTTTCTCGGCAACTACGACCGGCTCAAGCGCAACTACCTGGCCGATAGCTACCGCCGCGATGCGTCGCGCCATAACGTTCTGGCGACGGTTCACTGCGAGGCGGAATGGGACCGCAACGACCAAGTCGGTGAAACCGCTTGGTTGACGCGAGTTCACCAGACAGAAGGCATGCCTTCGGTGATCGTTGCGCACGCGTGGTTTCATACTCCGAATGCACAAGAGGTGCTGGAACGCCAGGCGGCATTTCCGCTGGTCCGCGGCATCCGCTCGAAACCCGTCACGGCCTTGTCCCCTGATGCGGTGACACCTGGCGCACCGGGAACGATGCAGGATCCACGGTGGCTCGAAGGGTTCTCGAGGCTGGAGCGCCACAACCTGTCCTGGGACCTGCGCGTGCCTTTCTGGCATCTGCAGGAGGCGGCAGAGGTGGCCGCAGCCTTCCCCAGGACTCCCATCGTTTTGAATCACACGGGCTTTCCCTGGGATCGCAGCGATGACGGACTGGCCGCCTGGCAGCGCGCGATGGAGACGGTCGCCCGCCAACCGAACGTCCACCTGAAAGTGTCCGAGTTCGGCATGAAGGACCAGCCCTGGGATTACGACTCGAACCGTTTAGTCGTCCGCCGTGCACTGGCGATCTTCGGCATTGAGCGCTGCATGTTCGCCAGCAATTTCCCGGTGGCAGGCCTTCGTGTCGACTTCGACACCTTGGTACGGTCTGTATCGCGGATGTTGGATGATTTCTCCGACAGCGACCGGCATCGCTTCTTCGTCAGTAATGCGGCCGCGTTCTATCGGCTGCAGGGAATCAGCCCCGTGATGCCAGGAGCATTGGGTATATAACTCGTTGCTCAGCGGCCCTCGAATTCGGGCTTTGCCTTGTTCCTAAATGCTTCCGTCCCGATCCGGAAGTCATAGGTATTGAAGCAGTGGAAACTCTCATCCAATTCTTCAGGTGAGAGCGGCGCAGGTCTGGTGAGGCGTTCGACGAACCTCTTGTGCCAGCGTGCAACGAGGGGGGCGCCACCCGCGATTGATGCTGCAATCTCGGCAATGGCAGTTTCGAAGCCGATCTCGGGGAGAACCCTATTGACGAGGCCCATTTCGTGCGCGCGGCCCGCTCCAAATATATTGCCTTCGAGCAGAATTTCCTTGGCATTGGCCGGACCGACAATTTGCATCAGGGGAAGAAGCTCGGCGTAGGCCACGACCAATCCCAAACGCTTCACTGGTATTCCGAAGCGGGAGTTCTCAGTGCAGTAACGCATGTCGCAGACTGTCGAAAGCTCCAGTCCGCCGCCCACGCAAAGCCCTTGGACTGCGGCGATCACCGGATGTCGGCATTTCGCGATTGACTCCATTGCGCCATGTGCAAGCTTTGCATAGGTCCGCGCCTGATCGGCGTTGCTTCGCATCTCCGGGAACTCCATGACATCGGCGCCGACACAAAATGCCTTACCACCGGCACCGCTGATGATGACGCAGCGCAAGTTTTCGTCGGTATCGAAGTCCTCGAACAGTGCCCTCAACTCGCGCCACATCACGGTTGTAACGCAATTCAGTTTGTCGGGGCGGTTGAGCGTTAAATGGACGACGGAATCGTCTCTCGCAACAAGGATGTGATCCTTCATCATTGAACGGCTCCAGTCGAACGCAAATGCGCAATGCGCTCTTGTGGCAACCCTAATCGGCGCAGCACGGCATCAGTATGTTGCCCGAAGGTGGGTGCAGCAGTATTAACGTAACCTGGCGTCTTCGAAAATTTCGTAGGAATACCCAACATCTTCATCTGACCCAGGATCGGATGCTCGACTTCCTCAATCATCTTTCGGGCCTTGAAATGAGGGTCTTCCATTGCCGCGGAAAAATCATTGATCGGCCCGCAGGGTACCCCGCTCTCTTCGCAACGTGCGATCCAGGTTGCTGCATCGGCTCTCAGGAACTCCTCCTCCAACAGAGCTTCGAGTTCATCGACGTGAGTCAGGCGGCTGGAATTGGTCGAGAAGCGTGGGTCATCGATCAGCTCCGGGCGACACAGTACGCTTGTGCAAAGCCTCTCCCAGGAACGTTGGTTGGCGGCGCCAATTACGATATAGCCGCTGTCTGTTTGAAATGCTTGGTATGGCGCCGAGACGCGGTGTCTGCTTCCGGTTGCCTTCGGGATAGTGCCGTTGGTAAAGTAAGCAGCCGCCTCCCAGACGAACCAGGGCAGTCCGCATTCAGCCAGCGAGATGTCGATATGCTGACCTTCGCCGGTATTCATCTGATGAATGCGTGCGGCAAGAATGGCGTAGACTGCGGTGATTCCCGCACCGATATCGTAGACGGCAATGCCGGCCTTCAGCGGCCTGCCGCCAGTTTCGCCGGTCATACTCATCATCCCGTTGATTCCCTGCGCGACAAGGTCGAAACCTCCCTTGCGCGCATACGGTCCCGTTTGCCCATATCCTGAAATCGAGCAATAGACGAGACGCGGATTCAGCTTGTTCAGGGTGTCATAGTCCACACCCAGCGATTTGGTAACGCCGACACGAAAATTCTCGACCACGACATCAGCCCAACACGCCAGGTCGTACAACACCTCACGCCCCTGCGGGTCCTTCAGGTTGATGACGATACCCTGCTTGTTGCGATTGATGTGTGCGAAGGACGCTGATTCACCGTTGACGTGCGGTCCCATTTCTCGCGAATCATCACCCTTGCCGGCCTTCTCGACCTTGATCACCTCAGCACCCAGATCCGCAAGCACCATGGTGCAGTAAGGGCCGGCCATGATCTGGGACAAGTCCAGTACTTTCAAACCCGCAAGAGGCGACATATCTTTCTCCATAATTTTCTTAGTCCTTCATCATTGTTTTTACTGCGCGAGTGTCTGGACGACTTCCCAAGTCGTCCAGAAAAGGCGTCTCCAATGGTTTCCCTGACATCGTCCCATATAACTTTCACTATGGTCATCCTATTGAGTATTTTCTGGTTTGGTTTGATTCTCAATAGGCCCCTGCCAGGCCGGCGGAGGCCCCCCTTGGCAGTAGAAGTCTTGTGATGCTGCGTCGCAAACAAGATAGGCCGGTTTCCTTTTGTGAATGTTCGTGGTGTTAAAACCAAAACCTAACAACGATCGCTATTATTTGACTCGTTTGGGCCGCAGCGCCATTGCTGCAGCCTGCTCAGTTACCCGATTCAACATCGTCCCAGCAATGGCAGGAACGATCTGAATTCTTCTCAGAATATGTGAAGACATAGATTGTTAGTGACTAACGAACTTGACAAACTCTTTAACTTGAGAGTGCCGAGTTCTCCGCCGCTTTACTTGGCAGCGCCTACCGCCGATGATCCTCGACCCACATCTCGGTGAGTTGATCCAACTCGTCTAATTGCTCCTGCGAGTAGCTCGGCGGTGCGAATCCCATTTCGAGCCATCCGATCAGATGGTCCTCGATCAAGTCAAGTGCAAAGTGCGGGTAGTCGGCATGGATGCGCTTGACCGACTCGGCAATCGAAAGCCTCTGTGCATCCTGCCAAATGATCTTGCGATGCTTGGCGTCAACATCAGCTTCTTTCAACACTATCCAGA
>Ga0335394_10010909_pt1 | contig 10235 bp, 6 predicted proteins | sample MAT03_FD_205741 | JGI IMG/M metagenome (GOLD analysis project Ga0335394, IMG submission 205741) | Freshwater microbial communities from Lake Fryxell liftoff mats and glacier meltwater in Antarctica - MAT-03 (spades assembly) (version 2) ...
GTGCGACCGGGCCATGGCGGTCAGCACCTCGCGCTGCTCCGCGGTCAACCGGGCCGGATCGATCGGCTCGGGGGCTGGCACTTGGGACATGTCCTCGAGGTCATCCTCGTCGGCGTCGGCGTCGGCGTCGGCGTCGGCGAGGTCGTGGCGCTCGCCGAAGCTGAAGGTCAGCATGGCCTCGACGAGGCCGACGGTCCCGAAGTCCTCGGCCCGCTCGAGCGCGCGGCACAGGGCCGGGAGGGCGCGCAGGCCGAGCGCCCGCGGGACGCTGCGCAGCACGTGGCCGATGTCGCCGGCGAGGTCACGCTCGCCGCACGGGAGCTGGTCGTAGCCGGGCACGCCGTCGGGGTCCTGGACGGCGGCGATCAGGGTGTTGACGGCGGCCTCCGGGGCCGGCCCGGAGCCGGCCCGGACCAGGCCGACCGCGGCCAGCAAGCGCACGAGCGGCGCCGGGTCTCGCTCGTGCAGCGCGACCAGGATGGGGTCGGTCGCGCTGGCACACTGCAGGCGACCGAGCGCGAACGCCAGCGTCGCGCGGGTCACGGCGCTCGCCTCGTCGGCGACGCGGGCCCGCAGCGCCGGGACGACGACGGCCGCGCGGGTCCACAGGCACGCGAGCATGAACACCGCTGCGGCGCGCAGGTGGGCCGTGTCGGCGCGGGTCGCGAGCGAGAGATAGATCGGGAGGCCGGCCTCGGCGGCGCGGTAGACGTCACGCAGGATCGTGCCGTAGTCGTCGGCGTCGTGGGCCGATCCATCGGGCTCGCCAGCGTAGAGCGTCGGATCGGCGGCGACCCCGAATTGCCCGCAGACCAGGTGTGTCAGGAGCAGCAAGAGCGCGTGGCGATCGGGGGTCGCCGGGTCGGCGAGCAGCTCGAGCAAAAACGGCACGGCCGGGGCGGTCGCCGGGTAGCGCGTGCCCTGATGGAAGATGTTGCCGTAGAGCTCCCAATAGGCGTCCTTGCGGGCCTGGCGGTCGGCGCCGGCCAGGGCCCGGATCAGCTCCGGGACATCGGCGGCGGGCCCGTAGGCGTGCGTCAAGGCGCTCCAGTCGACGTTGTGCAGGCGTTCCAGCATCGTTCCTCGCCGCTCTCGGATATCACTTACGCGTGATCGGCCGCCGATCATGCCGCGAGCGCGTCGTTTTTGCTTGCGCTGCAGGCGGTGCGGGCGCCCGATCGGGGCGATGCACAACGCTCATCCCTGGCTCCTCGGTCTCGACCTCGGCCCGCGCAGCCACGGCGCGCTGATCTTCGCCGCGTGGCTGCGCGAGGCCGCCGACGCGCGCGTGTTCGGGGTCCATGTGCTCGAGGCCGGGACCGGGCGCTTCGCCGGTGGGGCCGACGAGGCCGCGGACGCCGTGCGCACGGCGGTCGACCAGCGGTGCGAGCGGCTCGGACTGCCGCCGCTCGAGCAGGTCGAGGTGCTGATGGTGCCGCGCGCGGAGGAGGGTTTGGCCGGGCGTTGTGAGCACGCCGCCGGGCTGATCCTCGGACGCGCGGCGGCGACGGGCGCGACCACGCTGGTGCGCCTCGGACGGGTCGCGCGACGCGTGCTCCGACAGCTCCCGGGGCCCGTGATCGTGGTCCCGCCGGAGCTGGCCGAGGTCGGTCCCGGGCCGATCCTGCTGGCCACTGACCTCGGCCCGGCGAGCACGGGCGCGGCTCAGTTCGCCCGCAGCTTCGCCGCCGCGGTCGGCCGGCCGCTCGAGCTGCTGCACGTCGGTGATCGGCAGGACGGCGACATGCTCGGCGCACTCGACCCGCGCTGGCACGTCGAGCGCGAGGGTCAGCGCGCCGAGGCGCTCGCGGCCGCGAGCGCGTGGACCGTCGAGGTGGCGCTCGGCGACCGCCCGCGCCGCGTGGTGTTCGGCGAGCGCGTCGCGGAGATCGCGGCGGTCGCCGAGGAGTGCCAGGCGGCGCTGATCATCGTCGGCTCGCGGCAGCTCGGCGTCGGGGCCCGCATCTTCACCACCAGCACCGCCTCCGCGCTCGCCGGGGTGGCCGGCTGCGCCGTGGCCGTGGTCCCGCCCGCGTGAAACGGCCGGCGCCGGGGGGTCCGCCGGCGCGCGCGTCGTGCTAATGAGGCCGCGATGTCCGCGACGCCAGGGATGCACCAGTACTTCGCGACCTGTCCCAAGGGCCTCGAAGAGCTGCTCGCCGCCGAGCTCGGCGCGCTCGGGGTCGCGGGCTACAAGCTGCAACCCGCGGGGGTGCTGTTCTCCGGCTCGCTGCAGCTCGGCTACCGCGTGTGCCTGTGGTCGCGCCTGGCCGGGCGCGTGCTGCTCGAGCTGACGCGCGGCCCGGCGGTCGACGGCGACGCGCTGTACCAGACGGCGCTGGCGGTGGACTGGTCCGCGCACATGGATCACACGCAGACCCTCGCGGTCGACTTCACGGGGACCAACGCGGCGATCGTCCACACCACGTACGGGGCGCAGCGGGTCAAGGACGCGGTCGTGGACCAACTACGGGTCGGCGACCGCCGGCCCTCGGTCGACAAGCTGCGCCCCGATCTTCGGATCCACGTACACCTGCGCAAACGGAGCGGTCCTCCGGGGCAGGACGCCGAGCGCGATGAGGCCGTGATCTCGATCGACCTCTCGGGCGAGAGCCTGCATCGCCGCGGGTATCGTGAGGAGGGCGCGATGGCCCCGCTCAAGGAGAACCTCGCCGCGGCCGTGCTGATCCGTGGCGGCTGGCCGGCGATCGCGGCCGCGGGCGGACCCTTGCTCGACCCGATGTGCGGCTCGGGCACGCTGCTGATCGAGGGCGCGTGGATCGCAGGCGACCGCGCGCCGGGCCTCGGGCGCGACTACTTCGGGTTCCTCGGCTGGCGGCAGCACGAGCCCGCGATCTGGGGCGAGCTGGTCGCGGAGGCCAGCGCGCGCGCGGCCGCCGGGCGCGACAAAATTCCCGACATCCGCGGTCACGACACCTCGGGCCTGGCGATCGCGGCGGCGCACCGCAACATCGAGGCCGCCGGGCTGCGCACGCAGGTCCACGTCGAGCGCTGGGCGATCGGCGAGCAACTGCTCGCGCCTGTCCCCAAGGACAGGCACCCGGGCCTGGTGGTCTGCAACCCGCCGTACGGCGCGCGGGTCGGCGGAGGCGAGGACCTGCGCCCGCTGTACCGCGAGCTCGGCGAGCTGCTGCGTACCCGCCACATGGGCGGCGACGCGGCGATCTTGCTCGAGGACCGCGAGCTCGGCCACGCGATCGGCCTGCGCGCCAAGAAGATCTACGACCTCTTCAACGGGGCGCTGCCGGTACACCTGCTCCGCTTCAAGATCGAGGAGGCCGCGATCCAGCGGCCGCGCAGCGAGCGGCCGGTGGTGCGCAGCGACGCCGCCGAGTCGTTCGCCAACCGGCTCGAGAAGAACCGGAAGCAGTTGGCCCCGTGGGCCGCGCAGGAGGGCCTCGACTGCTACCGCGTGTACGACTCGGACATCCCGGAGTACGCGGTCGCGGTCGATGTCTACGGCGACAGCGTGCATGTGCAAGAGTACGCGCCGCCGAAGGAGATCGAGCCGGACAAGGCCGAGGCGCGCCTGCGTGACGTGATGGCGGTGGTGCCCGAGGTGCTCAAGGTCCCGCGCGAGCGCGTACACCTCAAGGTCAGGCTCAAGAGCCGCGGCGGCTCGCAGTACGGCAAGCAGGCGGCCACCGGCAAGCTGCTGATGGTGCGCGAGGGCAAGCCGCGCTTCTTCGTCAACCTGACCGACTACCTCGACACCGGGCTGTTCCTCGACCACCGCAAGACCCGCGTGCGCGTCGGCGAGCTGGCCCGCGGGCGCCGGTTCCTCAACCTGTTCGCGTACACCGGCTCGGCGACGGTCCACGCGGTGCTGGGCGGCGCGCTGGCCTCGACGACGGTCGACATGTCGCCGACCTACACCGCGTGGGCGGGCAAGAACTTCGACCTCAACAACATCACCGGGCCGGAGCACCGGATCGTCACCGCCGAGTGTCGCGACTGGATGCGTCACGAACTTCGGCGCTACGGCCTCATCTTCCTCGACCCGCCGACCTTCTCCAACTCGAAGCGCATGGCCGGCGAGTTCGACCTGCAGCGCGACCATGTCGCGTTGATCCGCGAGGCCGTCAACCTGCTCGAGCGCGGCGGCATCTTGCTGTTCTCGACCAACTTTCGCCGGTTTCGCATGGACGCCGAGGCGCTCGCCGATCTCGTCATCACCGACATCACGCGGGACACGATCCCGCGGGACTTCGCGCGAAATCCCCGGATCCATACGTGCTGGCAGATCGAGCGCCGGTGACAGCTCAGCCCTTGCAGGCGTCGCGCAGCGCGTCCGCAACCCTCGGTTGCGGGCGGCGCTGGGCCTCGGCCATCGCCTCGTCACGGCGACCGAGCGCGCACAGGGCCCGCACCCGCAGCTCGGCGCGCTGGGCGACGAGCTGGCTGTCGGGGTAGTCGCGGGCGTGCTGGTCGGCGTAGGCGAGCGCCTGCCGGGGGTTGGTGGTCAGTGATCTTCGGCCGGCGCCGATCATCTCGAGCTCGACGATGATCGCCCCGGGGTCGCGCGCCTGGGCCAGCTTCTCGCGCGCGGCGAGGGCCTCGCGGGCCTTCGAGGGCCGACCCTTGCCGCGGCGCGCGACCGTGCGGGGCGCGGGCGCAGGCGACATGACCGTAGGGACAGGTAAGGGCAGGGGCGGCGCGACGACCACGGGCGGCGGGAGCGGCACGGCGACCGTCACGGTCGGCGGTCGGCGGGGGGCCAGGGCGGGCGCGGCCGGGGGGGTCCAGAGCGACAGCAGGACCGTCGCGGCGAGGCCGAGGCCGAGGATCACCGGCGGCCTGCGGAGCATGTCTGAAAGGCCAGGTGATCCGGCGAGCTGCGCCGCGAGGGCCGCCGCGTTGCGGCGCTGCCAGGCCTCGTCGGCGAGGAAACAACCGAGGCTGGCCACGAGCACGGCGCGCGGGCCTCCGCGGGCCTGGACCTCCGGGTCGGCGCGCAAGGCCTCGCGCAGCGCGGCGAGGTGGCGGCGTACGGCCTCGGCCGGAAAGTCGAGCTCCACGCCGAGCGTGACCGGGCCGAGGCCGGCGAACTCGGCGAGCACGAAGGCGGCGCGCTCGGCCGCGGTGCTGACGTGCGCGGCGAGGAAACGCGCCAGCAGATCGGCCTCGGGCGGCAGACGCGGGGCCGAAGCCGAAGCCCGAGCCGAAGCCAGCGCGTCCGCGCGATCGTCGGGGTCAGGGCGGTTGGCGACCCGCCAGGCGAGCCGCCCGAGCCACGCCCGGACGCCGGTCGCCGGCGCGTCGTGGCGCTCTGCGAGCACGAAGGTGCGAAGCACGGCGCCGTCGATCGTCTCGAGGTCGGCCCCGAGCCAGTAGAAAATGGCGCGCACGAGTCCGGCGTGGCGGTGATGCAGCGCGAGCAGGCGACGCCGCGCCGCGAGTCGGCCGGTCGCCGGGGCACGAGACGGACGAGACGGGACCACGCGACGCGATGGTATCGCAGATATCGCAGATATCGCGGTCCCACGTATCAGCGCGGCGTGTTCGAGCCGGCGTGGCCCGCTTGTGTGGTTGCGGGGGTCGTGCGACAGTCGGGCGGCCCTGATGCAGCGTGTCCGTCTCGGTGGTTGGATCTCGATGGCCGTCGCGCTGGCGATGCCGGCTTGCGGGGCACACCTGCATCGTGAACGCGACGCGGAGGGCTCGCAGCAAGCGCAGGCCGAGCTCAAGGCGGCGCGGCTGACCGAGGGCTTCGCGCCCGAGCTGCAGCAGGCTTCGGCGATGCTCGAGCAGGAGCTGGCGCTGGCGCGGACGTGGGCGCAGACCGGTCGTGACCGCGACCTGCTCGACGTGCTCTCGGCGACCGCGATCGACGAGAACGACCCCGAGACGGAGATCCTGATGCACCCGCGCTGTCGCGGGCGCTTCAAGGCCGACGGCTGGACCACGCTGTGCAGCAAGCTCAGCCGGCGGATCGCCGAGCTCGGCGGGCTGACCCTGCCGTTCGCGTCGGTGGTGGCGGCCGCGTCCGAGTCGCCCGCGAGCGGCCGCCCGCGCAAGGAGCCGAGCAGGCCGGCCGGGCCCGACCCGATCCTCGGTTTGCTCGCAGAGCTTCGCGGGCAGGGGCGGGCGTGGTCCGGACCCCAGAGCGACACCTCCCGCCTAGCGAAGGCTGGCACCGACCTCGTCGTCGGCGCGCGCGCGATGGGCCTGTCGGAGACCGCGGTGCCGCAGCCGCGCTGCCCGGCCGCACCGCCCGCGCCGGGGGTGCAGCTCGACCCGGCGATCGTCGCGGCGCTCAAGCGCGTGCACGGGCTGTGCGGCGATCGCCGGCGCAACCTCGGCGCGCTGTTCAAGGTCGGCTGCGCGGGCGTGGCGGAGTGCAACGGCGGGCGACTCGGGGCGACGTCGGCCGCGGCGGCGACGGTCCACGACGCGCTGGCCGCCCACGACCTCGAGCTGTCGCGCCGCCTCGACGCCTACGCCGCGGCGCGCCGGCCTTGCGAGGCGACCGGTCCTTCGGGACATGTCCTTGCGGCCAGCACCACCGGGTCTTCGGGACAGGTCACTCCCATGCCTGCGGGGCCCGCGGGGCCCGCGACCTGCGACCCCGCGCAGGTCCAGCGCGCGTTCGCGGCGTTGGATGAGATCCCGACCCACCCGGCGCTGACATCCCACGACTACACCGCGCTGGCACGCGAGGGGCGGGTGATCCAGTTGCGCGAGCAGCTCGCGGCGCTCGGCGCGTTGATCCAGGCGCGCAGCGGCGGCGGGCCGGCGCGCGCACCGACGGCCGCGATGCAGGTGTCGCCCGCGCTGGCCAGGGCCCTGCACGGCACCGTCGCCGGCATCCAGCGGGTCGAGGCCGTGGTCGACGCCTTCGAGGTCGCGGTGCTGAGCCTGATCCGCGAGACCGTGCGGGTCGAGGCGAACGCGATCGCCTCGGCGATCGGCCACGCGGAGCGTCGTCGTCGCATCGACCTCGCGCGCATCACGGCGCAGCTCGACGAGTACACCCTGCTCGTCGCGGCCTACGCCGACCTCCAGCGGCTCGAGCGCTCGGGCTGCGCGCTCAAGCCGTTCCTCGAGGCGCAGCAACAGCAGGGCTGCCGCGACGAGACGACCCGCATGTTGTTGGCCTACAGCAACGCGTGGACGCTGGGTCGCGCGGCGCAGCAGCAGGCCGACGTGCTCGACCTCGGCGTGCGTCACGAGGCCAGCATCGACCGCTCGCGCGCGGCGATGGCGGTGCGCGAGGTCTACCTGGTCGCCGGGGTCGCCGAGCTGGCGAAGTTCACGCGCGGCGGCTTCCAGCCGGAGGCGCTCGCGCAGATCATCGTGAGCGCGGTCGGCTTCGGGATCGTCGCCGGAGGGGTGTACTGACATGTCTCTACGGACAGCCACGCTCGCGGCGGTGATCCTGGTGACCTCGGGCTGCGGGACCAAGGCGATGCGCACCCAGGCCTCCGCGTTGGCGGCGGCCGGCGATCGTCTTGAGGCGGAGACCGCCGCGTTCGCGGCGGCCCGCAGCGCGGTGGTCCAACTGCGCCAGCGCAATCTGGTCTTGCGCCGGCAGGAGGTCGCCGAGCAAGGGCAGTACAACGCGCGCACGCTGGCCCAGTGGCGAGTCGCCGGCACCCCCGATCGCGAGAAGCGGCTCGCGCTGTTCTCCGGCGTGGTCGCCGGTAGCGAGGCCAGCTACGAGGTCCGCGACCAGGGCCTCGCGTGGGAGGAGAGCGTGCTCGCGGCGCGCACGGCCCTGGCGATCGACGGCGCCGCGCTGCACCGCTTCGTGCGTCAACTGCTCGGCCTGTCACGCCCGCTGCGGTTCACCGACGGGGTCCGCTTCTACGTCGAGTACGGCGCGCAGGTGGCAACGCAGGTCGACGCCGAGCTCGCCGAGGTGCAAGCCAGCGTCGCCGCGGCGCAGGAGGCGATGGCTCCGGGCGCCGGTCCGGGCGCCGGTCCTCCGCCGACAGTACCGCCGACGCCCCCGAAGACGCCCCCGAAGACGCCCCCGATCGGTCAACCGCCCACCGAGCCCGGCCCGCGCGGACCGGAGACGATCGGCCCGGGCCAGCAACGCCGCGATCCCGTCACGGGCATCACTACTCCGCCCCTTTAGGAGCCGACCAATGCCGAGCAAGCGCCGCGATATCAGCCACCTCGAAGCGGTCGCCGCCGCGATCGATCGCCTGTCGGACGTCAGCCAACTGCTGCGCACGCGCCTCGACGCGATCGATCCGCTCGAGCACGCGGCTCGCTGGGCCGGCGTCAATGACGAGGTCCGCGCGCTCGACGATCGCCTCAACAGCCTGCGTGACGAGCAGCAGCGGGCCGCGCTCGCGGGCACGGAGCTGCGCCCGCTCGCGCCCGGCGAGCTCGAGCGGCTGCGCCAGGCGACCGCGACAGTCGCCGAGCTGGTGCGCGCGGCCGGCCGGATCGCCGCGGTCGCGGAGGCCTCGGCACGCCTCGCCGACGCCGCCGGAGCGGCGCTGCAAAAAGTGGCGCAGGTGCGCCGCTGAGCAGCGCGCAGGTGGGTCGCGCAGCGGCGCTCAGGGCACCGCGCAGATGTACGGCCGCACCTGATCGCAGAACATGTCATTCCAGTCGCCGTCGGCCCACGGCGCGAGGTGCACGCAGTCCTCGTTGCCGGAGTTGTTGGGCTCGCCGCCAGCCCAGCTCGTGAAGTCGAGCTTGCTCGCGTTGCTCCACACGAAGCTGCCCTCGTTCTTGCTGTCGCTGAGCCCGAGCCACCAGTCGGTGTCCTGGATCGCGAAGGCCTCACCCTCGAGGAAGTCCTGCACCGCCTGGGTGTGGACCGCGATCAGGTGGCCCTTCTGCACGACGCAATCGGCCTCGGCCTCGGCCCAGGTCCTCGCGCCGAAGCACAGCGCGGCGCTTCCGAGCGCGGGCGCCGGCAGCTTCTTGACGATGCACTGCGGGCACTTGGGGTCGTTGTCCCACTGGCCGTCGCAGTTGTCGTCGTCGAGGTCGCAGATCTCGGCTGCGCCGGGGTGAATGGTCTTGTCGCCGTCGTCGCAGTCCTCGCCGCAGCCGCTGTAGCCGTCGTTGTCGGCGTCGAGCTTGCTCGGGTCGGTGCAGATCAGGTCGTCCATCACCTGCAGGCCACGGTTGGTCAGAAACTCGATGTTGGCGGCGACGTTGCCGTCGACGCTGTCGATGCCGTACTCCTTGCGCGGGTCGGTGTCGGCGGCGTCGCGCAGCGCGTCAGCGAGGGTCTGCGCCTGCGCGGCGAGCCCGAGCTCGTCGACGCGGGCGACCACGGCCTGAAACTTCTCCGCGAGCAGCATGCGACACTCGAGCGACTGCACGCACATCTGCTGCAGTCGACCCTCGCCGCCGAAGGGCCCGAGGTTGTCGACCATGGTCTGGTCGATGCCCCACGGCAGCAGCACCCAGCGCTGGTCCGGACCGCGGTACACGAAGAAGTTGTTGCGCGTCCACGCGTAGCCGTCCCAGTGACCGAGGTAGATCTCGGTGGCCGCAAAGGTCAGGAAACGATCGAGGTCGATGAGCTTGTCGACCTCGGTGACGAAGTCGGCCGGATCGACGATCGCGTCGAGCTGCTGCACCAGCGCCTGCAGATCCATGAAGTCGACGTTGTCGCCGTTGTCCTGGTCGAAGCTCGGGACGAGATCCGTGAACAGGTCGCTGCCGTACGCGCCCTCGTAGAGCGCGCCCTTGTCGTCGGAGAACCAGGTCTTGAGGAACTCCTCGTTGTCGACGGTCTCGATCGTGGTGTACAGGCCGTAGAGCTCGCCGTTGACCGAGACCGTCGCGTGTCCGGCTCTCGGCGCCGGCACATCGCCGGCGCGAAACAACGTGTAGCCGAGCAGCTCGCGCTGCATGCTGGGGTCCTGGACCATGTTGTTGACCGCGAGCTTCTCCAGGTCGAACAGGCGCTGGTCATCGATATAGCGATCGAAGTTGAACAGGAACGCGGCCTTCTCGTCGAGCGTGCGAAACGAGCCGTAGTTGCCCTTGAGTCGCACGCCGATGTCGGTCAGCACGGTCACCTGACCGCCCACGGTGACGGTGAGGTCGCCGAGCACGTAGATCTTCGGGTCGGCGTCGAGGCTGTCGATGGCCTCGGCGCTCAGATCGAGCGCGAACTCGGCGATCGCGCCCGGCTCGAACAGCGGCGCGGCAGGGTCGGGTGGCTCGCCGGTCGAGCTCTCGTCGCCGGTGCTCGAGGTGGCCGGATCGGTCGTCGGATCGCCGGTGGTGCCGCC
>Ga0335394_10010916_pt1 | contig 10232 bp, 8 predicted proteins | sample MAT03_FD_205741 | JGI IMG/M metagenome (GOLD analysis project Ga0335394, IMG submission 205741) | Freshwater microbial communities from Lake Fryxell liftoff mats and glacier meltwater in Antarctica - MAT-03 (spades assembly) (version 2) ...
CTGGCAATCACGGTGCAATTTTCTCGGGGCTGCCCCTTCCAGTGTGAGTTTTGCGACATTATTAGCCTCTATGGCCGCAAGCCTCGCACTAAGGCACCGGCTCAAATGCTGGCTGAGTTTGACGCGCTTTACCAGTTAGGATGGCGGCGCTACGTATTTGTGGTAGACGACAATTTCATTGGCAATACGCGCAATGCCAAAGTGTTCCTGCGGGAACTCATTCCTTGGATGGAAGCCCACAACTACCCGTTTATCCTATTAACCGAAGCCTCGCTGAACTTGGCGGATGACGATGAACTAGTTGATCTGATGGTAAAAGCCGGGTTCACGATGGTATTTATGGGAATTGAGACGCCCGATACTGATAGCTTGGTGGGGGTCAAGAAACTCCAAAATACTCGCCAGTCTTTGATGAACTCGTGCCACAAGCTAACTAGGGCTGGGCTACAACTGATGTCAGGGTTTATCATTGGCTTCGACCATGAGCGTCCTGGAGCAGGCGATCGCATTCGTGCCTTCATTCAAGATACTGGTATCCCCCAGGCTCATTTCAGCTTGCTCCAAGCCCTGCGAAATACCGCCATGTGGAACCGCCTCAAGGCTGAAGATCGCTTGATGGAAGGGCTGGCGACGGTGCATCAAGGCTCGATCATGAATTTTGTTCCAACCCGCCCCATAGCCGAGATTACGCAAGAGTACATAGATGCGTTTTGGCAGATTTACGAACCGATGCCATATTTAAAGCGCACCTTTCGACATTTTATGATGATGAATGGCTGGCGGGGGCAGACCGATCGCCCGATTACAGCGGCTGAAATGCGCCTGCTCTGGGCGGTTTGCTGGCGGCAAGGGGTGATACGCTCAACGCGCTTCCGTTTTTGGTGGCAACTGCTGGCGATCGCCATCTTAAAAACCCGCTTACTTTACGACTACGTTCTTGCCCTTGGCGCAGGAGAACACTTCTTTAGCTATCGCCATTTGGTTAAAGCTCAGCTTGAAGAGCAATTAGCCGCTGTAGATCTAGAAAATCAAACCAAGACCGCCGTGTCCGTCCAGAAAACGACTTCGGCCTACGCGACACCTTCCTAGTGGACGATCGTGCTTCCAAAAAAGCGCACAGAGTACTCTGTGCGCTTTTCACTAAACTGGGATTACGGCCTTTAATTAGGCGATTCAGGAGACGGGCTAGGCGGGGCGGCGATCGCCTCTTTTTCTTTCGCCCGCTCTTCCTTCTTTTTACGGCCAGCTTGTAAGATGTCTTCCATCACAGCCTGAGCTTGCACCATTTTCTCTAGGTTGCCACGATACAGCTCTAGATCCTTCTGCACCTTATCTGTGGAAAGCTTCAGGGCTTCGCAGACTTTTTCTAACATCTGATTGCGCTGCGCTTCGTCCTTTAGAGCTTCAGCGTCCATCTGCTCTAATAAGGTATACAAGCCAATCGCAAACAGCCTGCTGTACTTAAAATTTGGAGTCTCAACCACGCTTCGCAGTTTGGCAATCAGGGTTGAGCTTGATTCATTGGTAGGCTCTTTGAGCGTTGCTAAGACTTGATCTACCGACATTTGTGCTGCATCTGCCTGAAGCTGTTCTGCCTCTTGCCGATAGGTTTGTGGGTCGCCGCCTACTGCCTGACAAAGGGCATTGAAAATAGATGACTTATCTTGATCAGGACGATACCCCTGCATAAACCGATCGAAGGTGGTTACAACTCCCAAGGCGTAAATCGGCTCATAGCGGAAGTCTACATTGACTGAGAGCAAATGGGTTTCTACCATCAGCTCTTCCACCACGCGGCGATAGATGGAGTTGATCGGACGGGTATGCGCTGCGTAAAACGCTCGCTTTGTATCTGAAACAGTTCGAACGTCGCTCACGGGAAATTCTTAATTTATTGTGATCCTATTATCCCACAGGACTGGAGCCGACGGATAAAAGGATGAAAATTGAACTGACGGGGGTAAGGTATAGCGGTAGCGATGATCAATAGGACGCCTCCCTGTCATTCCCGCGCAGGCGGGAATCCACCCCCGCACCTATCGAGCAGATGGATTCCCGCCTGCGCGGGAATGACGCTGGCATGTCCTAAGCTTTATGACTATGGCTATAGCTCTAATTTAGTTTACGAACTGAAGAAATTACGGATTGGGAAGCCTTTTGATTGAGGCTTCCCGCTCGACACGTGTGTCCTGACTTCAGTGGCTACTGAAGTGCCCAAGGGTGTTTTGGGTGACGCACCTCTTTAGTTGACGATTCCCCCCGCTATGCTCTCCCCATCTGAGGTTGCTGCTGGCGAGGTTTCTCCTAACGCCTCTGCTTCGGTGTCAAAGATCTCAAATACTGAGTCCATCATTGTAACTTCGAATACTAGCTTGGCTTCAGGGTGAACGCTGCAAATGCGGAAGCTGCCTTTGACTTTATCAGCATCGCGCATTCCAGCGACTAGGGAAGTCAAGCCAGAACTGTCAATAAAATTGACCTGACCTAAATTCACCACAATATGAGAGCTGAGCCGAGAAATACACTCTTGCAATTTCAGGCGAAATTGCCACGCGGTTGTGATATCCAACCGTCCCGTTGGAATCAGAACCATTACTGTTTTGCCATCGCGAGTGGTGTGCGTGCGTTGTTCCATTTAGACGATTGTTCTCCCTTCGGCTTAAAACAGTTAGGATCGTTAGCAAGTTGACACCTAACAGATTTTACAAAAAGCGGCCTAGCCACCTTTGATAAAAACTATTGGATTTAGTTTAATTCCTGATCCTATCCATTCCAATTTGCCCAATCTTGAGGCTTAAGGAACACATCGTAGAGTTCTACTTCGGGGGTATTCGGCTCTGGACTATAGCAATACTCCCAACGTACTAGCGGAGGCAATGACATCAAAATGGATTCAGTACGTCCGTTTGTTTGGAGGCCAAAGATGGTGCCCCGGTCATAAATTAGGTTGAATTCGACGTAGCGACCGCGACGATAGAGTTGAAAATTGCGCTGGCGATCGCCCCATTCCATGCCCTGTCGGCGTTCTACAATCGGCACATAGGCGGGCAAAAAGGCGTTGCCACAGCTCTGTACAAATTCAAAAATCTGCTCCCAGCTTTGGGGTTCAACTCCACCGATTGAATTGCTGTGGGCAGCAGCCAACCCCTGCGGGTCAGGTCCGCCGTAGAGCTTACCGCGTCCATCTTGATAGTCAAAAAATATGCCGCCTACACCGCGAGATTCTTGACGGTGTTTGAGGTAAAAGTATTCGTCGCACCACAGCTTAAAGGTGGGGTAATACTCAGGGTGGTGGCGATCGCACGCCTGTTTCAAAGTCTGGTGAAAATGAGCAGCGTCTTCTCGAAACGGGTAATAGGGGGTAAGGTCAATGCCACCACCAAACCACCACACGGGGCCTGCCTCAAAGTAACGGTAATTCAAATGCACCGTTGGAATGTAAGGATTTTGGGGATGCAACACCATAGAGGTTCCGGTAGCGTAAAAGCCATGCCCTGCTGCTTCAGGACGCTGCACCAACACTGACGGCGGCAAGTCTTTGCCCCATACTTCCGAGAAGTTGACCCCACCCTGTTCAAACACGCTGCCCCCTTTGAGCACACGCGATCGCCCTCCGCCTCCCTCTTCTCGCTGCCAGCTATCTTGCTGAAACTGCTCCACGCCATCGACCTCTTCCAATCGCTGGCAAATTTGATCCTGAAGACCTTTCAAAAACGTACTTACCCGCTCTCGCGAATCAGCCGGGGGAGTCGTAATCGATGCACTTGCCTCAGAGGTTACTTTAGAAGAAGAGAAGGTTGTCATAGATCAACGCGTCTTGAGTAATCGCGGACGTAAATTAGCAAGGTGGACTCAATGCCCCAATCTAGACTATCCCGGATTTGACATCATCGAATCATGATGTCAAGAAATGTAAGGAAAAGAACCGAATTTTTAACCTTTACCTCAAGTTTGCTAAAGGCTAAAGATACCTACAAACTCCTCAGCCCAAGGCTTCAGAATCGATTTGAGGCTTAGGGTTTGAACTAGATATATTAAAACCTCAGACTTTAGAGATAAAGCATTCTCGGAAGATTTAGAGATAGGCTAAGTAGGTGGGCTTAATTAAATATAAGATTCTAAAACCCTGCGCCGCCCGCACAGCGGGCGGCGCAGGGTTTTAGAATTTGGTTTTTATTTAGGTTGAACTACTTAGGAGAATATGTTTAAGGGAAATTCTGCCTGTAGTCGCAGAATTTAACACACAGAGTCCCCGCAAATCATGCTACAAGTTGGGATCAAGTTTCAAGTCGATTTTAGAAGCTATAGCAGATAAATTATTTCGGAATGTTGGCTCTTCAGACGTAAGGCATACCGCGAAGTACATAAACTAACTTTTCAGGTTCACATTTGGAACCTCCCAAGAATATTGTTTAGTGCATCGAAAGGTAGGCTAAATTAGCCCTTCTAATCCCTTCTGAATTGTCTCTTCATAACGTTTTATAAAGTATTGAGTGATTTTATTTTATTAGTTGGCTGGTGGACGAGGAGTATCAGGATGCTGGGCGTTTGGTCTAGATTCACACACTGGCGATCAACGTGGTGGTTTCGCCCTCTGGTTGTAACGTATGAGGCGATTAGTTCCGCCTCTGTAGATACGCTGTGGCAAAAGGTGAGCAATCTAGCTGATGTTTCTTGGCACCCGCTAATTGCCAGTACTAATGTTCCAAAAGGCTTAATTCCTAAGCCCGGTTTAATTTATCAGGCCGTCTCTCGACTATTTCCCATCCCAATCCAAATTTTTGTAGAGCGGGTGCGACCTCGTGAGATGCTTAGCGTTCGCATTCTGGCTATTCCTGGGTTAGAAGAGCGGGTAACGTACAAGGTAGAGTCTACCGTCTGTGGTACCTGCGTTTCTTACTCAGTGACGCTGCGAGGGTGGCTGTCACCATTGGTCTGGTCTCTCATTCGTCCCTACGCTGCCAGGGTAGCAAGGGAACTGGCTCAAGCGGCTGAACAAGAGTTGCGCGAGGGCATCGCCTCTGCAACGCCTACTAAATCTTTCTCACCTGATCTGTTTAGCGCTGTGGTGTTGGCGTGTGGATTAGGGTATTCTCTCGCTGCAGTTAACAGTTAATGGCATTGCTTGCGCTGGGTATAATTTTTTTAAAAGGGGTATTAAGGTAGGTTTTTGAGATGGGCAGACTTCGCCTTGCCCATCTTAAAAACCTTACTTATCTAGGACTACCCTTACTTGAAACTCCTGGCAAGCGGTAAGATTGCATGAAGAAATGCTAAAACGCTGGTGAAATCGCCAGGGTGGAGAACACATGGCCAATATGCTTGATATCCCCTCTGTACTGGATGTGCTGCGTCCGGTACAGGATCCTGAACTCCGCCAGAGTTTAGTAGAGTTGAACATGATCCGAAACGTTGAGGTAGCAGCAGGTACAGTTAGCTTTACGTTGGTGCTCACAACTCCTGCTTGTCCGCTGCGGCAGTTCATTGTAGAAGACTGTGAGCGAGCCGTTAAAACGCTGCCTGGTGTAGATCGGGTATTGGTAGACGTTACAGCAGAAACTCCACAGCAAAAGTCTCTGCCTGGCCGCACGGGAATTGCTGGGGTCAAGAATATCTTGGCTATCTCTAGCGGCAAGGGTGGTGTTGGCAAAAGCACTGTCACTGTGAACGTGGCTGTGGCTCTTGCACTCGCAGGTGCCAAGGTGGGGCTGTTGGATGCAGATATTTATGGACCGAACACGCCTACGATGATGGGGCTAAGTGCCGCTCAGGTGACGGTACAACCCGGTGGGGCAGGTGATGTACTAGAGCCAGCGTTTAACCACGGCGTTAAACTGGTGTCGATGGGTTTTTTAATTGATCCAGATCAGCCTGTGATGTGGCGAGGACCCATGCTGAATGGAATTATTCGCCAGTTTCTGTATCAGGTGCAGTGGGGTGATCTAGATTACCTGCTGGTGGATATGCCCCCTGGTACGGGGGATGCTCAGCTTACGCTGGCTCAAGCGGTGCCCATGGCGGGTGTTGTGATTGTTACGACCCCGCAAACGGTTGCACTTCAAGATGCGCGTCGGGGTTTGCGGATGTTTCAGCAGCTCCAGGTACCTGTACTGGGGATTGTGGAGAATATGAGTTATTTCATTCCGCCGGATTTGCCCGATCGCCACTATGACATTTTTGGTTCGGGTGGCGGTAAGAAAACAGCAGATGAGTTAGAGTTACCGCTGTTGGGCTGCATTCCCCTGGAAATTGCGCTAAGACAAGGGGGCGATCGCGGCATTCCAATTGTGCTAGATGCTCCTGAGTCTGCTTCTGCTAAAGCATTGACGGCGATCGCCCAACAAATTGCCGCCCGTGTGTCGGTAGCTGCCCTGAGTTAAAATCACGGATTTACGTTCAAAACACCGCAGCCGTTGCCATCCGAAGAGGAACTGAAGAAGAACTGACTATGCTACAAAAACCCTTTCTCACTCGCTTTCGGTGGAAAGCTGTTGTGGCCCCCTGGCAAGAGCTTGACTGGATGTTGCTGCTGACGGTCGTGTCGCTGACGATTTTAGGTAGTTTAGCCATTCGTAGTACCGAGCTGAGTCAGGACTTTGACAGTTGGATACAGCACTTGGTTGTGGGTGGCATTGGTTTGGTGCTGGCCTTGGCGATCGCCCGCTGGCGCTACGATATTTTGACCGAGTGCTATTGGTTTATTTACGCCATCACCAATGTCTCGTTGCTAATTGTGATCTTCATTGGTACAACGGCCAATGGTGCTCAGAGTTGGATCACAGTTGGTAGTTTTAATCTTCAGCCCTCAGAATTTGCCAAGGTGGGTGTCATTATTACCTTGGCGGCGCTGCTGCAAGAGCGTACGGCTTCTACGCTGTTGGCTGTGTTCAAAACCATAGCGGTGACGGCGTTGCCCTGGGTTCTGATTATGCTGCAACCCGATCTGGGAACGGGCTTAGTCTTTGGAGCCATTACGCTGGGGATGCTGTATTGGGCAAATGCCAATCCAGGTTGGTTGGTGCTGTTGGTATCGCCTTTAGTCGCGGCTATTTTATATGGCGTGTTTTTGCCCAGTTGGTTTGCCTGGGTGGCGCTAATGGTTTACATTGCTTGGCGCACCCTGCCCTGGCCGCTGTATGGGGCGTTTTTGGCCGCTACTGTAAATTTAATTGCGGGTGGGTTAGGGCATATTTTCTGGGGATTACTCAAAGACTATCAGCGCGATCGCCTCACTCTATTTTTAGATCCTGACAAAGACCCGCTGGGGGGCGGCTACCACCTGATTCAGTCTCGAATTGCCATTGGTGCAGGCGGCTTGTGGGGACGCGGGCTAAACCACGGTACCCAAACTCAACTTAATTTCATCCCTGAACAGCACACGGACTTTATCTTTTCAGCGATTGGCGAAGAGCTAGGTTTTGCCGGTTGTTTATTGGTGCTGGTGTTGTTTTGGTTAGTGTGTCTGCGGCTGGTCATTATTGCTCAAAATGCCAAAGATAATTTTGGTTCACTGTTGGCGATCGGCGTGCTGTCGATGATTGTGTTTCAGGTGCTAGTGAATATTGGTATGACAATCGGACTAGCTCCAGTAACAGGGATTCCACTGCCCTGGCTGAGCTATGGGCGATCGGCTTTACTAACCAATTTTATTGCCTTTGGATTAGTAGAGTCGGTCTACAACAATCGACAGCGATTGCGGTTCTAGGTTTTGTTACTCAGCATTAAACAGCAGGTAGTGGTATTGATGTAAGGATTTTTTGACGGATGGGCTAAGCCCGCCCATCAAAAAATCCTTACCAATTTAGGACTACCAAACAGCAAAATCTGGCTTAGAGTTTACTGCCACCCATTAGGTACAACAGCGCCATTCGGACAGCGACTCCACTTGTGACCTGTTGCGAAATTAGGCTGAAATCGGGGTCATCCATTAAATCTGAACTAATTTCTACGCCTCGATTGACGGGGCCGGGATGCAGCACCTTCACATTAGGATTACAGCATTTGAGGCGATCGCCTGTAATTCCAAAGCGCTGATGATACTCTCGTAAACTGGGCAGCAAATGGTTCGTCATTCGCTCTTTTTGTAACCGCAGTGTCATCACAAAGTCAGCGTCTCGAAGGGCTGGTTCGAGTTCCCAATGGAGGAAGAGTTTGCGAGGCAGGGGCGAGAACGGGGGAAGGTCAGGAGTTTTAGTCTCTACTTCATGCCAATTTCTGATGCTCGTGCTGGGTTTTGCCCCTTCACGGACAAACTCCTCAAACAGCTTCGGTAGGAGAGTTGGTGGGCCTGCTAGATGCACTTCAGCTCCACTGGCTGTGAGGCTCCAAATGTTAGAGCGCGCCACCCGCGAGTGAAGAATGTCGCCGACGATCGCAATCTTCTTTTCTTTGAGAAGTTCCAGCCGTGGCAGGGTAGGGTCAAGCAAAGTACAGAGCGTAAAGAGGTCGAGTAAGGCCTGGGAGGGATGTTCGTGCAATCCGTCGCCGGCGTTAAGCACACCCACATTTGTATTGAGCCGATCCAGTTCGGCAGCGATCGCTTGGGGTACCCCTGCTTCACTATGGCGAATCACCATCATGTCGGTTCCCATGGCCAAGTAGGTTTTGGCCGTGTCTAAGATTGTTTCACCCTTACTCAGAGACGAGGTGCTGGGGGCAAAATTGAGCGTATCAGCCGAGAGCCGTTTTGCCGCTAGCTCAAAGCTACTGCGGGTGCGAGTAGACGATTCAAAAAATAAGTTAGTGACGACCTGCCCCTGTAACGCTGGCACTTTTTTAGTGCGGGTCGAGAGCACTTCGCTAAAGCTGGCGGCAGTCTGTAGCACTGTGTTGTATTCATCGGGGGTAAAGTCTGCGAGAGAAAGGACGTGATGCCGCGTCCAGGTTGAAGTCACCATGTCGTTACTGTGCAATACGATTTAGAGCGGGGCTATTTAAGCTTCCGCTAGGCTGGGGTCTTAATCCGCAAAATGGCGATCGCCCCTGCTCTAGAACAACTAGAATACAAAGCCTGACGGGTAGTGGTATTGGTGTAAGGATTTTTTGATGGGCGGGCGAAGCCCGCCCATCAAAAAATCCTTACCAATTTAGGACTACCGCCTGACGAAACTATCAAAAATATGTAGGTATTGGGTCAATGCTACCCGGATTTTATCCCCACAAACCAAAGTTGGCTGTTCTATTGCCGCTCAAACGTAAGAACAAATTAACGCCCAGAGGATTTTGGATACAGGAGCAGCCGTGCCCTTCTAATATCCAAAGCCTGTTAGGTGTGATTAAAATTGTCGGCCTTGGCAGCCTGTTACTGGTTGGCCTAACGGGTTGTGATGTCTTCCCTAAACCAGATTCATCCAGCAGTACAGCGTCTCAACCCCTAGTTTCGTCTCCCTCACCTACCGTTTCTACGAGTGCAGGAACACCGAATTCTATGGCGGATACCCCGACTGCTGCCGCAAGCGCAGAAACGGAGGCGATCGCCACCCCCGCTGTAAAAATGGTTGAAGTAACCGTTTATCAGGCAGATGATCAGTGTGTCAACTTTGTGCCGCAGCAGGTGCAAGTCCCTGGCGATCGCTCTATGGAAGCAGCCGTCGGCAAAGTTCTAGAAAACCAAGGAGGCGACGAATTTGACCTATCTGGCTATCGGGTTAGCGTCGATACCGCCACGGGCGAGGCCACCGTTGATCTACGCATGAAACCGGGTTCTCAGCGCCAAATTATCTCTCTTTCGGCTTGTGAACAATATTCCCTCTTTGGCAGCCTCAGCGAAACGCTCACCAAAAACCCTAACTGGAAGATAAAAACAGTCCGCTTTACCGAACGGGGCAGCGACTTGGTGTTGTAAGTAGTTCAACCTAAATATAGCCATAGTCATAAAGCTTAGGACATGCCAGCGTCATTCCCGCGCAGGCGGGAATCCACCCCCGCACCTATCGAGCAGATGGATTCCCGCCTGCGCGGGAATGACAGGGAGGCGTCCTATTGCTCATGGCTACCGCTATAAAAACAAGATTCTAAAAGTCTGTGCCGCCCGCGCAGCGGGCGGCGCAGACTTTTAAGGTTTTATATTTAATTACGCCCATCTACTTAGATACTCTAGATTGGACTAATTGATTTGCAAAGTTGAGTAAGCAGGATGCCATGAGAAACTTGCTCAACCCCAGCTAGGGGTTGAGCCCAATGCACTTGATGGCAACATCCGCGAAGCTAAGCTGCTGTGGGGTTAGCACGCC
>Ga0335394_10010918_pt1 | contig 10231 bp, 5 predicted proteins | sample MAT03_FD_205741 | JGI IMG/M metagenome (GOLD analysis project Ga0335394, IMG submission 205741) | Freshwater microbial communities from Lake Fryxell liftoff mats and glacier meltwater in Antarctica - MAT-03 (spades assembly) (version 2) ...
TTGTAATCTATTGCATACTCCTGAAGTTTACGCGCCAACTCCGCTTTGGATGGGTCTGTATGGGCAATGGGTAGGCGGCGAATAGAACCATCTTCATTTAAAATATCAACGCTACACCAATCAGCAAATTGGGGAACTGAGATTTTAGCGATTTGTTTTAAAGTTTCTTCGTAATCTAGCGAAGTAGAGAGAAAATTACTAATTTCGGCGATATAGCGGAGTCTTTCCTCAGCCTGCTTACGCTCTGTAATATCAAGAACAAAAAAAGCTCCTCTATCTACAGTTCCTTCAAAGTGGCTAGCACCTATCAAAATTGGCAAGCGTGAGCCGTCTTTACGGATATATTCCTTTTGATATGGTGTGCAAAAGGAACTGTCTTGAAATTGAGTCAGTGCTTGCTCATCGAGTAGTATGTATTCTCTAGGAGTTAGGTCTTGCCAGCGAAGTGTTCCGGCAAGTAATTCTTCACGGGTATAACCCACCATATTCAGCAAGGCATCGTTAGCATCTGTAATCCTACCGTTTCTATCCCAGAAGCCAATACCAATCATATTGGACTCAACCACGCTGCGAAACTTCGCTTCGCTTTCTTGCAGTGCTTGCTCAGTTTGTTTCAGTTGAGTAATATCAATTGAACTAAAGCCCACTCCTAATAACTGCCCATCCGGTAAACACACCGGATAATAGCTGACAAGACCATAACGATATACTCCAGGAGGATAGGTTTCACCGCTCACTTCCTGGTTGAGTAAGGTCTGCCTGGTTTGCATTACTTGCTCAAAAACAGGCTCAATTTGCGCTGCCCATTCTGGTAGTACTTCCCTAAAGGTGCGACCAATATGTTGACTTTGCGGTACACCATTGGTAACTGCTAACGCTTCATTAACATGAATGTAGCGAAGTTCAGTATCGAGAAAAGCCAGCGCCACTGGTGAACTAGTAACCCAAGCATTGAATAAAGCCAGAGATTCGTCTTTTTCCTGAACGGCTTGCTGAAGTTCTTGGTGCAACCTGGATTTTTCTAGTTCTGCCTGCTTGCGCTCAGTAATATTTACTGCTGCACAGGTAATACCCTGAATGCTATTGTCTACATCTTTTAGCGGTTCAACCAGTAAATCATAATAACGATTTTCTCCACCAATTGTCAGATAAACCTCTTCACGGGTTGAAACACCAGTCTCTAGTACTTTCTGCTTAATTGCTATCAATTGCTCTGCTACTAAGGCGGGAAATAATTCATCATCAGACTTACCCAGCATTTCTTCAGCAGTGTCTAGACTTTGAGGATTATGAATCCACTGATATCGTAAATTGCGATCCTGTTGAAAGACTACAATATCTGAACTACTTAACGCTAATCGAAATCGCTCCTCACAAACTCTCAGCTTTTGGAGATTTCCATCAGCCCGGCTTTTAGCAGTCTTTAATGCATCACATAGGATACTAAAGAGCAATCCTTGTAATGCAAACAACCCAATTCGCACAGAATTAGATAGGTCAAAACTCAGATCATAAGCTGGCGGGAGAAAGAAGTAATCGCTCAGTAACGCAGACAAGGAAGTTGCTAACAGCCCTGATTTCAAACCACCATACCAAGCACTCACCATTACAGCGCTAAAAAACAGCAAGAAAGGAGTTCCATTCATGCTTAACCAGGGGTCTAGCATCAACATCAGCACTAATGCAAGTGCGACAATTAATACAACAATGCCATAACGCAGTAACTGGGAATAACGAATATGGGGCATGAAAATCTTTTGGAACAACTAATACTTATTGCAAAGACTGTATACACCCTAAGCTAGTTTGCAAATTTTAGTAACTTATCTACAGATAGATTTTTATTGAGTTTGAGAAACATCTTTTGTTAGAAGCTAATTTTTCAACAATATAGTATAGGAAGTAAAAAAATATCGTTAGTTTTATTTATATATAGCAATCCTGTTTGATTCGTCAAAAGTGTAAGTTACAGATTAATTGGTATTAACAAATATACTAAGACTTAAGGTGCTGTAGGGGCAATTCATGAATTGCCCCTACGACAGACGCGGTTTTTTCCAGCGCCCATATTTGGTGTTTTATGTCAATGCGTAATAGCCTTTTCAAGGTGGGTAAAAATTTTGGTCAATAAATTCCTATTTCCGCTCTTTTCTCTGTGTTCTCTGCGACTCTGTGGTTAGATAAATTACTTTTAAACCGCAGAGGCACAGAGAACACAGAGAGAAAAAAGAGATTTTTCGAGTCACCTTGAAAGGGCTAGTCCTACATAGTTCAATACTGTTACTAATTTTTCAAGATGCGCTGCTTCATGAGTTGCCATTAAAGATATTCTGATCCGACTTGTGGGCACTGTGGGGGGACGAATTGCTGGAGCAAAAATGCCAGCATCTCTTAACTGTTTTCCAGCTTTGAGGGCATCTATCGCACTGGGCAATTGAAAACATAATATAGGTGATTCTGAAGGCAATAATTTTAAATTAGGTAATTGTTGCAGCAAATTTTTCAAGTAATGTACATTTTGCCACAATTGGGCCCGGCGTTGCGGTTCTTGTTGCACTATTTTGATTGCTGCTAAGGCCGCAGCCGTATCAGCAGGTGAAAGTCCAGTGGTGTAAATCCAAGTGGGTGCGCGGTTCCGTAAGAAATCAATTAGGGCGCTACTTCCTGCTACATACCCGCCTAGACTACCTAAAGCTTTACTCAACGTCCCAACTTGAATTAACTGTTTTCCTGTACATCCAAAATGTTCGACACACCCAGCGCCAGTTTTTCCTAATACCCCAGTGGCATGAGCTTCATCAACTAGCAGCATACAGCTAAACTCATCAGCGATCGCCAACAGTGCTGGCAACGGACATAAATCGCCATCCATGCTGAAGACAGTATCAGTAAGAATCAAACAGCGTCGGTAGTTTTGTCGCTGTTGACTCAACTGAGTTTTTAATACTGCGATATCACAATGTGGGTATTCCACAAATACTGCACCACTGAGAATCGCTCCATTTTTCAGACTGGAATGATTGTACTGGTCAGATAAAATTAAATCACGCTTGCCAACAAGGGCGGTAATTGTACCCAAATTGGCTAGATACCCGGAACTAAATACCAAGGCATCTTCTGTTTGTTTGGTAGATGCGATCGCCTCCTCTAACTCCCTGTGTAATTCCCGATGCCCACTGAGTAATCTAGAACCAGTGCTACCAGTCCCAAATTCAGCGATCGCAGCAGTTGCGGCTGCCATCAATCGCTCATCCCCAGCCAATCCCAAATAGTCATTGCTGGCAAAATTAATTACCTCTTGCCCAGCTAAAACCACCGTTGCACCCGGACAACCGTGGATTGTTTGTACTGAACGATACCAGTTAGCCCGATGAATCGTTGCTAGAGATTCATCTAGCCATGCATAAGGATTTGGAAGCATTGGGTATTGGGCATTGGGCATGGGGCATGGGGCATTGGGCATTGGGCATTGGGCAATTAAACTTGTTCGCTGCTAAGATGAGCGATCGCTTGTTTAATCCAATCTTCGACGTAGGCATCTTTGGGTAAGCCGATATCTTCACTTACTACATGCAGGGCGTGACTGACCTCATGGGCAGTATATCCCAAGGCGAAGAGAGTCATTTGCACCTCTTCGAGAATTCCCGGTGCTGGGCCACCTGTGGCGACGAAGAACCCGGCTGATTTGCGCCACTCGACTAATTTGCTTTTTAGTTCCAAACAGATGCGTTCAGCGATTTTCTTACCGACACCGGGAGCCTGAATTAAGATTTGGGTATTGCCAGCGATAATTGCTTGGACTAAATCTGGTAGTTCTAGAGTGTCCAGGAGTGCGATCGCTAAGGCTGCACCAATACCGGTGACAGTCAGCAAATGGCGAAATAAATCGCGTTCGGATGGCGAAGCAAAGCCATAAAGTAACGGCACTTCTTCACGAATTTGGAAATGGGTAAAAATTTGCGCCACTCCTCCCGACTCTGGTAACTGGTTTGCTAGGCGTTGAGGAACTTGCAAATCATACCCCAAGCCATTCACTTCCAGAGTCAGAATCACGCGATTAGCGCCAATTGTTTGGATACCAGCGACTATACCTTTTAGATAACTAATCATTACAAGAAACCAAAATATTTTAATCCTTCGATAATTCCACCTGCACAAAAACATGAAGCCAGGTAGCGGCGGGTAGCGGGATACTCATTGTGCCATTGGAGTAACTCTTTTCGGGCATTCCCCACAATGATTCCCCGTTCGTTGCCTACAGCAAATAAAGCAATATCATTACCTGAATCACCACAGACAACTGTTTGTTCTGCTGCAAATTTCCACTTCTGGCGTAAAAACTGCATTGCCTGACCTTTATCGCTGCTATGGGGTACAATGTCAAGGTCAATACCGCTACTGTAGATTAACTTTACATTTAATTTAAATTTCTGCAACTCCGCTTCAAGTTGTGGGAGAACATTTGTAGATAAATCTTGTTCTAGGAAAAAGCTCACTTTAAAGGGACGTTGTTCTGAATCTGGTTGCCGAACTAACTCACGGTATTTTCTAGTGATAGATAATACAGTTTCTCGTTCCCATCCCGGTGAGAGGATTTCTGACCAACCTGAGTCTGGAATATCAGTACCATCAAGGTAAATTTCTGTACCCACAGAAAGGACAAGGGCATCCGGTTGCAAGAGATTTTTTTGAGCTTGGAGTTCTTTGTAAAGTACAGGCGATCGCCCGGTAGAATAAACGATTTTTGTACCGTATTCTTGGCGATGTTGACTCAGCAGTTGATTTAGTTCTGCTAAGGCGCTGTCATCGCCTACAGTCCGATACACCAGGGTGTCATCTAAGTCAGTTACAAAAAGAAATTTAGCCATAACACCTTTTTTGTTAGTTTTACCATCAAAAAGTTTATGTCCTTTTTGCACTTATCTAGCAACGCCCCATAACCGCCCATCAATTGATCTGCTCAGTTCTTGCGCTCTAATGCGTCCAATGAAACACGAAAAAGCTCATCCTGTAAGCTTCAGGATGAGCTTTTATTTGGATAGAACTGAATTTTTTCTGCCTACTATAATTTCATTAGGAACGCAAATTTAATAACGTGCAATTCTTATTTAACTTGGAATGGTGCGTTACGCTCCGCTAACACACCCTACTTTTGCACTTTATTTAATCCACATTCCTTACAACGATTGCTACAAACGCTTAAGCATTTCTTATAAATGAAAGAGCAATTGCTGCGAAAGTCAAGTGTTTCCAGGATTATGGCTTGATGTATCAGCATTAGTTGCAGGAAATATGCGACAGGTATTAGCAGTGTTGCAGAAAGGGCTAAGTTCAGTGGAGCATCAAATGTTTATTCAGCAAATAAGTATTTAAAAAGGGTTAAACCGAATCATTTTAAGGAAGGGGATGGTTTACTGTGTGCGAGTGCTAGCACAGCTTGAACTAACTCTTCTGGATCGAGGGGCTTGGTAACGTGCCGTTGATAGCCACTGGTTATGGCTCGCTGGTAATCATCAACTCTGGCGTATGCAGTCAAAGCGATCGCTGGAATCTGTCCGCCTTTTTCGGGGGTGAAGGTTCGGATCTGTTTAATCAGGGAATAGCCATCAACTTCGGGCATCCCAATATCACTGACTAACACATCTGGTTGGAAGGACTCCAGGTTTGCCAACACTTCTGACGCAGAGGTAACAGTCAAAACTGACGCTCCGTATTCAGCCAGCAATACTGTTAATAGCTCACGGGCATCGGGATCATCATCGACTGTCAAGACTCGAATCCCCGTAAGTTCGAGTGCTTGTTGTGGCAACTCATCTATCTGCTTGATTTCCGGTTCAACATTCAGCAGTGGCAACCGGACTGTAAAGGTGGCTCCCAACCCTTCACCAGGACTGTCAGCCGTGATGATGCCGCCGTGAGCCTCAACTAACTGCCGGACGATCGCTAACCCTAATCCTAACCCTCCATACCTGCGAGTAATTGAGACATCTTCTTGACGGAATGACTCAAAAATATGCGGGAGAAAGTCAGGGTTAATGCCTTTGCCCGTGTCACTGACGATAATCTGTGCCTGTTCATCTACTCGCTCTAGTCGGATTTCTACCCGTCCTCCATTGGGGGTAAACTTAATAGCATTGGAAAGTAAATTCCAAACAATCTGTTGCAGCCGATTGGAATCTCCAGAGACTTGCCCTATATTCGGCAGTACTGGATGCAACGTAATTGATTTGGCAATGGCTGCTGTCCTGACTGTATCGATTGCAGATTCAATCACAAATGCCAGATTTACAGGAGCAGCATCTATGCTGAGTTTGCCGCGCAGAATCTTGGCAACATCCAGCAAGTCATCAATCAGTTGAGTTTGCAGTTTGGCGTTGCGTTCAATGGTGGCTAAGGCTTCAGCTGTTTTGGTTTCATTAAATTTGCGGGTTTGCAGCAGCTTTGTCCAGCCGAGAATGGGGTTGAGAGGCGATCGCAATTCATGGGAGAGAACCGCCAGAAACTCATCTTTGATCCGATTAGCGCGTTCGGCTTCGGCTCTGGCTGCTTGCTCTAGCTGCAATAGGCGATCGCGTTCTTGCTCTGCTTGTTTGCGATCGCTGATATCTAAATCAATACCCCCCATCTGAATCGGTTGCCCGTTTTCGTCGTAGAAAACCTTGCCCTTGCTCAGTGCCCACCGAATTGTACCGTTGGGATATACTACCCGAAATTCAATGTCATAGTCTTCTCCGGTGGCGACAGCATGATCGACGGCTGCTAGTACGCGATCGCGATCGTCTTGGTGCAACCGCGCGGCAAACATTTCAACTGAGCCGTCAAACTCTCCTGGTTCCAGCCCAAATAAGGCTTCCAGATTATCCGACCAAGAAATTTTTCCCGTTTGGATGTTCCAGTTCCACGTTCCCATGCGAGTGGCTGACAAGGCCAATCGCAGATGTTCTTCGCTCTGGCGGAGTTCTGCTTCTACCTGTTGGCGTTCCTTTAGTTCATGCTGTGCTTGTTGATACAGTTCTGCCTGTCGCAAGGCGATACTCATCTGAGTTGCCAATTCTTTGAGCAAGTCAATCTCTAAGGGCTGCCAAAATCGAGGGGATGCACAATGATGAGCAATCAGCAATCCCCAAAACTGGTGATCTTGGAGAATTGGTACAACCAGATTAGCTTTGACTTGAAACTGAGCCAACAATTCAACATGACATGGGTCAATACTGCTATCCTGTATATCAAATATCGCGGTTACGTAACCCTGACGATAGCGTTCGATATAATTTTCGACAAAGGCGGGATCGTAGCTGACAGTTTCCGGTCGATTCGATGCGAGGTAGCTCTCAGCGAGGCAGGGATCGTTGATATTAGAGGAGAGGAGCGATCGCCACTCTGCCCCAACTGATTCTGCGATTACTGTACCCTCTCCGTCAGATTTTAACCGAAAAACCAGGACGCGATCGGTGTGGAGAAACTGCCGGACTTCGGTTACAGTTGTTTGAAGAATTTCATCCAGATTCAGAGATTGGTGAATTTGCTGGGTAATCTGCCCGACTAATCGCTCTCGTTCAATCCTCTGTTGCAGTTGGGTGCGTAGCTGTACTGTTTCAATTGCCCCATTGACTGCTATTTGCAGCCCTTCTGGGGTAATTTGCTCTTTGACTAGATAATCTTGTGCGCCCGCTTTCATCGCCTGAACTGCGATCGCCTCATTGCCCTGCCCCGTGACAACAATTACAGCTAGGCAGGGCTGCTGGGTCGAGGGTTGCAATTGTGCCAGAAATTCCAGTCCGTCCAGATCGGGCAGTCGATAATCAAGTAAAATTGCATCTGGCTGATGTTGCTGCCAAAGTTCTAGTCCTTGCTGTCCCAGCGTTGCTTCTAGGATATTATAGGAATACTCGCGATCGCGTAGCAAATACCGCCGATAGAGTTCTCGATCTTCTGGTGAATCATCGACAATTAAGATGGTACGTTGTTGCTGAGACATCGGGAACTAATTGAACGGACAAATAGAGTTAAACCCACATTTCGCAGATTACCATAGAGAAATTAATTTTTGTAAAATAGCGCTAAAATCCTCATCTAAAGTTTAGAAAATAAGCTGCGTAGGTTGGGTTGAGGAACGAAACCCAACATTTGGGCAGGTTTGTTGGGTTTCGCAAAGCCTCAACCCAACCTACAATTTCCTATATGTCAATATTATTACCAATGCGCGATCTCAAACTCATAACTAATCCTCTGGGCAATCGGGCAGCGTCGTCACCTCAAACCAATACTCCACGAGCATCTGAACATCTCGTTTCAGTTGAGCAAAATTGATTGGCTTAACAATATAGCTGTTTGCACCGTATTGATAGCATACTTCGATATCTTTGGGATTGTTAGAGGTAGTAAACACCACCACCGGAATCATCTTCAAGTTGTCATCCTGTTTAATTCGGCGCAACACTTCTCGTCCATCAGTTCCGGGCAGGTTCAAGTCAAGGACAATTAAGCCGGGACGGGGCGCACTTTGGCGATCAACATAGCTACCAGTCCGATAAAGAAACGCCAACGCTTGTTCCCCATTTATACACCGTTGGATGGCGATCGCAACGGAAGATCGCCCTAGAAAACGTTGCAGTGCTTCAAAGTCTTCGTTGCTGTCCTCCACAATTAAAAGTACTGGCGTTTGGTGAATCGGGGGGGCTGAAATACGAGTCATCTGTTTGCCTCCCCCGACAGGGTAAAGTAAAACGTACTGCCAAGAGTTGGGGTAGATTCCACCCAAATTCTACCACCGTGCCGTTCGACAATTTTGCGAGCTATGGTTAATCCTACGCCAGTCCCCCCGCCAAAGTCGTCCCGCCCATGTAAGCGGCGGAAGATTTGAAAGATTTTGTCGAGATGTTCTTGTGAGATGCCAATACCGTTATCACGAACGTAAAAAGTCAGAGAAGTGGGAGCAACTTTGCTTTCAGCATTTCCTTCGATAAAACCAATTTCAACCCACTTCTGGGGTTTATCATTGTACTTAATGGCGTTGCTGATCAGGTTGCTGAAGAGTTCATTAATCTGATCGCGATCGCATTGAACGCTTTTAAAAGGTTGAGGAATGCGAAACTCGACTTCGCTTTGTGGCCGGGCAATGGTCAAGGTAGTGATTACCTGCTGCACTAACTCACTCAGATTCACTGGTTGCCGGATCAGTTCGGCGCGTCCCAACCGGGAAAAATGGAGGAGTGAGTTGATCAGGTCTTCCATTCGCTGCGTTAGCCGCACTAGGGTTTGGAGTTTGACAATCCCATCGTCATCTAGTACGTCTGCATAGTCTTCCATTAAGAAGTTAGCATAGTTATGAATGCCCCGCAGAGGTTCCTTTAGATCATGGGAGGCAACGTAGGCAAAGGAATCGAGTTCTTCGTTACTCCGTTGTAATTCAAAATTCATTGATGCCACTTTGTCTGCTTGCCGCAACACAACGCCTACAACTAGACTTCGCAGTTCAGTAACCGCTTCAACTTCGCAAGGTTTCCACGGTAGGGCAGACCCTTGTACTGTTTCTTGCCATAATTCAAAAGATTTGCGAGGAGACATTCGTAAACTGCCATCTGACAAAACTTCTACAGGTTTATTGGGGTTGCCGCCCCAATTTACGGTTTGAATTATCTCTGGACGAAACCAGAGAATGTAATTGTGATGAACTTTAGAAATTTCCAGGGCTAACACCCCACTAGAGATCGCTTTATATGACTCGGCAGTAGGATAATTTTTCGTGAGCGATCGCGTCTCAAACAAGTTATGATAAAGGTGAGGTTTAATCCAATCCAGTAAATTTTGAACCTCTTCTTCAGACGGCGTTTTACCCACTCGAACACACTGATTGCCACTACATATCGCCGCTCCCGTGGCACCGACCAGATTGAGTAATTGAGATTTAAGTTGCACCATGCCATCCAGGAAATACTCAGCCTGAGACAACTCTTCAACAAATTGAGTTTGCAATGACTTTAATTGCCTTTTGTAATCAATATCTTCACTCGCTTCTTTATTTACCAGTTCCACAGACATTACCTGTCCAATGAACTCGCAGATGGTGCGGATATTGTAAGAGACATATTTGGGCAACGAATAATGACAGGCAATCAATCCCCAAAGCTTTTTTTCGTGCATCAGAGAAATAGACATAGAGGCGGTCACGCCCATATTTTGCATGTACTCTAGATGAATCGGAGAAACACTCCGCAACACCGAGAGACTG
>Ga0335394_10010919_pt1 | contig 10231 bp, 13 predicted proteins | sample MAT03_FD_205741 | JGI IMG/M metagenome (GOLD analysis project Ga0335394, IMG submission 205741) | Freshwater microbial communities from Lake Fryxell liftoff mats and glacier meltwater in Antarctica - MAT-03 (spades assembly) (version 2) ...
CTTCTTCGACTTGACCGGAATGCTGGCTTTGGTGAGCCGGGCGACGATGTCTTCGACGGCCCGTTCCATGCCCCGCTTCATCATCATCGGGTTGGTCCCGGCAACGACGGCCTTGAGGCCCTCGTTGAAAATCGCTTCGGCGAGCACGGTCGCGGTGGTGGTGCCGTCGCCGGCCACGTCGCTCGTCTTGGAGGCGACTTCCTTCACCATCTGGGCGCCCATGTTCTCGTAGTGGTCCGGGAGTTCGATCTCCTTGGCCACGGTCACGCCGTCCTTGGTGACGGTCGGGCTGCCGAACGACTTCTGGATGATCACGTTGCGGCCCTTGGGCCCGAGCGTGACCTTGACCGCGCGGGCAAGCTTGGCGATGCCCTTTTTCATGGCTTCGCGGGCTTCGGAATCGAATGCGATCTGCTTGGCGCTCATGGAGGCTCCGTTCAGGGGAACGCCCAGGGACGGCCGTCCCTGGGCTTTTGAAAGTTCGAATTATTCGACGACGGCGAGCACGTCTTCTTCGTGCATCACGAGCACTTCGCCGGTCTTGCGGTCTTTGAATTCGTCGCCGGCCCAGGAGGTGAAGAGCACCTTGTCGCCGACCTTGAGTTGCATGGTGCTGCGGGTGCCCGTCTTCTTGTTCTGCTTGCCGGGGCCGACAGCCAGGACCGTGCCGCGCTGCGGCTTCTGCTGGGCGTTGCCGGGCAGGAGGATCCCGCCGGTCGTCTTCTCACTCGCGTCTTCCCGGCGAACGATGATGCGGTCGTTGAGGGGCTGCAAATTCATGCCGAGGACTCCGGGCGGACGAACGTCAATGCGATGTACCGGTTCGTGAAGCAACAACCGTGCCTAGCGAATGCGTTGTCGCAAGTGATTGAACTGCAGTTGTTTACGGAATGATCTGAGCTGGAAGTGCTGCGGAGTTCTGCCATCTTGGCGACGGGGTCGTTCCCGTTGGCTGTCGCTTTGGCAGAGGGGTTCGGCGATCGGCAGATGAGCTTCTCCCGTCTTTCCATCGGGGAGAGCGTAAACCAAAACCCGCCGATCGACTCAATGTTCGCCGCGTTCACCACGTTCATGAACACTGGGAAGCGGTGTGTGTGAACGTGGCGAACATTGAGCCGATCGGCAGGTGATCTCCTCCCCTCGCCCCGTTGGGAGAGGGCAAACCAAAACCCGCCGGTCGACTTACTTCTTCTTCCGCTTCGCTTTCGCCCGGAGTTTGGCTACGAACGCGGCGTGTTCGGGGGACGCGAGGCCGAGTTGCAACGTCCGAAGCACCGAAGCCGAGTCGCGAGCACACATGGCAGGCACATTGAGCCACAAACCGGGGAATGACGAACTCCGCACGGTCCCCTCCGCGTCCGGCTCGAGCGGAATGTCGTTTCGCAGTCCTCGCAGCGTCAACCATTCGATGAGATTGGGTTTGGTTCGCCAGACGATGTACTCCTCGACACCCGCTTTGCGATATTCTTTCAGTTTGGGGCCGAGATCGGTACCGGCAGAACTTTTCGCCACTTCGATTAAGAGTTCCGGCGAACCATGAAGGTAATCGTCTCCCTTGTCGATCGTGCTGCCGCCAAGTTCGGGAAGGATGCGAAGGAAGGCATCCGGTTCGGAGGCCGTACGGCCGGTCGGAAGCACGAGCGTCGCCGGTGCTCCCGCTTGGACTCCGAACGTGTTCATGACGTAGAATTCGAGCCAGAAGTGGACTTTGGATTGCGGGACGGAATGCCCTTCGAGTGAAATCGGCGGCACGGAACCTCCCGTCGGATGCACGTCGGCTTCCGAATTGATGTAGACCACACCCGCAATGAGTTCGGCGCGAACGCCCTCGGGTGACGCCTCGTACCTTCGCAGATACTCTTCGAGATTGAGCCGATCCCCTTCCACGAGCGGTGGAATCGTCTGCGTTTGCGATTTGCGGTCCAGTAGCTTGCCCATGACACCCTCTTATTTTTTCGCGGCGTTCGCCCGGAGTTTGGCCGCAAACGCAACGTGCTCGGTGGAAGCCAAGCCGAGATTCAGCACTTCGAAGACCTTGGCCATGTCCGATTCGCGGATGGCGGCCCCGTCGAGCCACAGTCCGGGGAACGTCGGGCTTCGCAAGATTCCCTCGGCATCCGCTTTTAGGGGCTCGTATTTACTTTGCATCAAAACGAACCAATCGATGATCCCACTCACGGTTTGCCAGACGATGTACTCTTCGATTCCGACTGCTTGGTAGGCGAGGAATTTGGGACCGAGATCCCGCTTCGCGGAGCTGTTGGCAACTTCGACGACGAGTTCGGGCAGTTGGTCGAGTGAGGAACTGCGTGCGACTGTCGATGGCTCTTGGAATGCCGGTCGAATTCTCAACACCGCATCCGGCTCCGGGGCGGTCCGCTCGGACATTCGCACGCTGAATGAGGAACTCGAAACGACGCCGGGCGTGTAAGCGGAATAGTAGGCCAACCAACCCTGAATGAGGCTCAGGGGATCGCCGTGATCTTCGCCGCTGATTGGGGACGCGATCGCCTCCTGGCCATTCGCGAAGGCCCGTCGTGCATTCACGTAAACGACGCCGTCGATGAGTTCCGCTCGGACGACCTCCTCGTCGGCTTCGTAGCGCCGCCAGTATTCGTCGAGCGTGAGCCGATCTCCTTCCACCAGCGGAGGAATCGTCGGCGCACGCGATTGGCGATCCAGCAACTTACCCAAGACGACCTCAGTTCCGCCTTCAAACGGTTGCCGAAATTGTACTGCTAATTCTGCTCGGCCTTAACCTGCAACTTAGCCGCGAACGCAGCGTGCTCCGGGGAGGCGAGGCCGAGGTCGATGACTTCGTAGACCCGCTTCGCGTTGCGAGCGATTAACGCTGCGGGATCGATCCACAAACCCGGAAAAACTTGGCTGCACACCACGCCGTCCGAGCGGGGCTTCAACGGAACGAACCGGCCCGCGCGGTTGCGTTGAAACCATTGAATCGTTCGACTTTGCGTGAGCCAAACCACGTATTCCTGTACGCCTGCGCGTTCGTACTGATCGAATTTCACCCCGAGATCGCGGTTGCCGGACGTATTGGCGATTTCGAGCACGAGTTCCGGCGGGCCGTGCAAATAGCCTTCAGGTCCAATCTGAGTTAGCCCGCCGAAATCCGTTTCGATGTAGTACGCTCCATCCGGTTCAGGGCAGGTCTCGGTATCCGCGAGTACCAACGTCGCCGGGCCGACACCTTGCACGCCCGGCGTGTAGCGGCAGTAGAAGGCCATGACTTGAACGAACGAAAACTGTTCGTGCGCATGTCCTGCGGTGCTGATGGGCGACATGAGAACACGTACTCCTTCCCCATTGGTCTCGAACCACCGATTCACGTACACCACGCCGGCGAGTAATTCGGCGCGAAACTCCTCCGGCATCGCCTGGTAACGGCGCAGGAATTCGTTCGTGTCCAGGCAGTCGCCATCGCGTAGCGGAGGAACCGCTTTCGCCTTTGGAACGCGTTCAACGGACTTGCCCATTTCGCACCTCCTGCAAAGATTCTAGCGGACACCCCGCCCGAACGCGAGACCGCCGATGGCAACGCCGAAGCCCCCGCGGATCGGGCCCTACTTGGTCCACATGGACCTCGTGAACCAGAAGTGGATTCCGTCCTACGACGAATACCCGTTCTCGGTGAAGGCCCTCGGCAAGCTCGAACGTTTGACGTTCCACCCGAAGGTGACATTCTTCATCGGCGAGAACGGATCGGGCAAATCGCTGCTGCTCGAATCGCTCGCGGTGAAGATGAATTTGAACCCCGAGGGGGGCAGCCGCAACTTCCAGTTCGCGACCAAATCGACCCACGCTGACGTGGAGCGGTTCCTGCGCGTGGGGATTCTCGCCTCGCCGTCGGACGCGTACTTCCTCCGCGCGGAGACCTTCTACAACGTGGCCACGCAAGTCGATGCGTTGGGCGTGGGGGATGCCTACGGCCCGAAGGCACCGCACGAACTCTCGCACGGCGAATCGTTCATGGCGATCATGCAGCACCGCATTCAGGGCAGCGGGCTGTACCTCATGGACGAACCCGAAGCCGCCCTTTCGCCTCGGAGGCAACTCGAGTTCCTCAGCTACTTGCACCGCTTCTGCGAGATGGGCGGGCAGTTCGTGATCGCCACGCACTCGCCGATCTTGATGGCGTACCCGAACGCGATCATCTACGAGTTCGGGCCGCACGGCATCCGCGAAGTGAAGTACGAAGCGACCGACCACTACAGCATCACACGCGGGTTCCTCGCGAACCCGAAGAAGATGCTCGACCGGTTGATGGACGACGGGGAGGAATGATCGTCACTTCTTCAATTGAAAGATCGCCTCGACCTCGACGCTGCACCCGAGGGGGAGTTGGCCCATGCCCAGAGCAGTCCGGGCATGGCGGCCGGCCTCGGGGCCGAAGACTTCTTTCAACAAGTTCGTGGCCCCGTTGACGACGAGGTGGCAATCCGCGAAGTCGGGATCGGCGTTGACGTAGCCGGTGACGCGGACGACGCGTTCGATGCGGTCGAGCGAACCGAGCTTGAGCCAGATCGCCCGCAGCACGTTCGCGGCGCACAGCGCGGCCGCCTTGGTCGCGTCTTCGACGGAGACTTGCGAGGGCACCTTGCCCTTGCTCGTCAGCACGCCCGCATCGTTGGGCACTTGCCCGGAAGCGTAGAGCGTCTCGCCGACGATCGCGAGCAGGTCGATGACCGGCCCTTCCTTCGGCCCTCGCTCCAGCGGATACCCGGCCGCTTCGAGCTTGCGTTCGCGTTCGCCCATGTCTCGGTCTCCGGAAGCTATAGTTGGCGGCATTGTATTAGCGGACGAGGAGAATGAACGAGCCACGGAGGCACGGAATCCACGGAGTTAAAACGCACGGAGAAGAAAAGTACAAACGAACTTGTTATTTGTTTTCTCCGTGTTTCTTCCCTCCGTGGATTCCGTGCCTCCGTGGTTCGTTCCTCTTCTACCCCAACCAAACGAAAGCACCCGCCCCTTTTCGGGGGCGGGTGCGTCGGTCGCCCTTCAGCGACTCGGTCGGTTTACCACTTGGTCATTTCCAGCGTGATGTCCCGCTGCGTGTCCGGGTTCGGGCCGACGTTCAGGTGCATGTGGTCCTTGTCGATGTAGATCACCTGGACCCGCTGCTTCTTGAGGTACGTCGGGAACGGCTGGGCCGACTGGATCGTCTCGTTGTAGTACACCGCACATTCCCAGTGACAGTGGTGCAGGTTCGCCCAGCCGACCAGGGGGAAGAACCGAGGCGGGTCGATCTTATCGACGATGCGGTTCTTCACGATGACGATGTCGTCGTGGAACTCTTCGTAGACGTACGGCACACCGCGGAGCCGCTTGGGCAGGGCCCGCAAAACTTCCTTGTCGCTGGGCGGGTCTTCGCACAGCGGGGCCGGGAAGCCGTCGCGGATCGGCGGCATGAGCGGCGTGCGGTGGTCGTTCTTGTGCTGGTACTTTTCTTCCATGCGTTCGGCAACCCACGGCTGGATGCAGCCGATGCTCGACACGACGGGCAGTATGGCCGCGGTGAACAGCCAGAACTTATAGCGGAACGCGGACATGGTTTTCCCCCCGTCGGATAGCGGCATGGCGTCAGCCCGGGGTCCGTGCGGCCGGGGCGATTTCCCCCCGACCCGGTCGCACCGATTGTCCCGAAGGATGGGCCTTCGCCGATTGAGCCGTGCCGTCCTTGGCTACGAACTGTATCGGTCGGGTCGGGGGGGGAGTTGAAGGAAAAGCCTCCAAGAAACGCCAGATGACTTTCGCCGTGAGCCGGACTAGGAATGAAACGCCGGCCTTAGTTGCCCAGGGCCGCAGGACAGTCCGATTCGCCAAGGGTTCTCGAAATGGTCTATCTTTCCCGGATTTACACCAAGGGCGGCGACCAAGGCGAAACGGGCCTCGGCGACGGCCGCCGCGTGCCCAAGGATCACATCCGCGTGGCTGCGTATGGCGAAGTGGACGAACTCAACGCCGTGCTCGGCCTGTTGACCGCTTACTGCCCCGAGGGGCCCGACACGGCGGAACTCGTCCGAATTCAAAACGACCTATTCGACGTGGGGGCGGACTTGTGCGTTCCGCCGGTCGAGGGGGAAGAGCCTGGCCAGTGTTTAAGAGTCACCGCGGCTCAAGCGGAGCGACTTGAAAAAGCGATTGACCGGCAAAATGAGAATCTGGAACCGCTGATGAGTTTCGTGCTCCCCGGTGGATCGCCCGCGGCCGCGTGGTTGCACCTGGGCCGCACGGTCTGCCGACGAGCCGAGCGAGCGGTGGTCACGCTCGCTCGGTCCGAGCCGGTCAACCCGCAGGTCGTGATCTACTTGAATCGGCTATCGGATTATCTGTTCGTGCTGGCCCGCGTAGCGAACGCGGGCCGCGGCGACGTGCTTTGGGTGCCGGGGCAATCGCGCGAGGCGAGCCCGGCCGATCAGTAATCGGAGACGACTTCGTCGCCGCTGCGAGTGCAGAGCGCGGCGAAGGTCTTCAGCGGTACGCTCTCGCGGATGAACTGGACGTGGCCATCGGCGAAGACGACGTTGCCGCCGCCGGAGTGGAAGCTGAACGGCTCGTTGTTGTTCCGCTTGTTCATCGGGTGCGGCCCCCCTTCGACGGACCCGTCGGGGGAAGCGCCGTCCAAACTGAACGCCCCTTCGTTGTCTGCCCAGCCGATGCCCTGATCGTTCGGCAGCACCGCTCCGCCCGGTTGGACCTGCGTCCGCAGCCAGTAAATCGACGGTCGGGCCGAGCATTCAACGAACAGGATCGTGCTCGAAGTCCCATCGGAGATGCCGACCAGCGCGACCTGCGAATCGCGGAACATCGCCGAGCGGTTCGTGGCCGCCGTGGCGTACAAGACAGGATCGACCGTCGCCTGAACGCCCTGGATCGCTTCGTAATCGGTCGGGGCGGGGGGCGCGGTAAACGTGAGCGCTGGTCGGCCCGGCGAGGGCGTCGGCTTCGCCGGGGACGACGTAACCGTGCCGCGGCTCGGCACGCTCGGGCACTCGTACATCGGCACGCGGTACGTCGAAGCGGCGAGGTTCGGCCCCTCCCACCAGTGGAAGTTCATATCGAAGAGCCGTTGCAAGTTGTCCTGTTCCGCGTAGGGCAGAATCGCGGACCGCCAGCTATGCCACTTACCCGCGGGGTTGCCCACGCCGGGCTTCGACCACCCTGAGGGGGGCAAGAAATTGTATGCGTCGTGGTAGTTCTGGACCGCCAGGCCCTGCTGCTTGAGATTGTTCTGGCACTTCGCTCGGGAAGCTGCTTCTCGCACCTTCTGGATCGCCGGCAGCAGCAGGCCAATCAGAATGGCGATGATGGCGATGACCACGAGCAATTCGATGAGCGTGAACGCGGGGCGGCGGCGCATGGACGACTCTAAACGGTGTGTCAATCTGAGAGGTTCATTGAAAATAAAGGGTCCGCGCGACCCGGGCAAGTCGGGAATTATGAATTCCATCGGTTAGCCGCGACGCGGTAGCGGAGCGCGGGACTACTTCGCCACCGGTTCCAAATCCGCGAGCGACCAGTGAAGCTGCTTACCGACCGCGCGAGCGTAGCGCATGAGGGTATCGACAGTCGGGTTATCGCGGACGCCGTTTTCGAGGCGGCTGAGGGCCGCCTTGTCGATTCCAGATCGCTCGGCCACGTCGGCCAGACTGAGCCCGGCCGCTTCGCGGATTTTCTTCAGTTCCGAAAGCGCAACTCGAAGTGCGAGGTATTGGCGAAAGGGAAGTGGCGGATCAATTTCTCCGCTGTCGATCATTTCTTGGATCGACGGCCGTTCGGATTGGAAGCGTTCGCGGAGAGCCTTGTGGCGGGCACGGTCCTCCGCGGACCACTTGAGATCGCGGTGAATGGGCTGATTGGCCATGCTAAACGCCTCACCGCGGTGGAACGGGAAATGCCGTAATCGGGTAAACGATGAGAGGATCGTCCATCACTTCTTCATAGATCACCGCGAGATACTTGCCCGTGGAAGTCCATCCGAAAATCATCGGCTTTCCGCTGCGACGACTGAACGATCTTTCGATGTCGTCCGAGTGAAACAACTCGTCGATTTCCTCGATGGTGACATCGTGACCATCGAGAATGTGGCGAAAGTTGCCGTTCGGTTCATCGGGGAGATCCCAGATAATCTAAACGTCGTTCATTCTGAACCGCTGCGTTCACTTGCGTCGTTATCGTGGAAACAATCACCTGTTGTAAATAATAACAACGGACATCGCCGTGTCAATGATATCGCCGTTAATGACCGACTCCCGCATTCCGCTACCGCGTTGCGGCTAACCGAAGGAGTCGAACCATTTCAACGCTCTACCCAACGATTCCATCGGCAGCCCGATCACGTTGCTGACGCTGCCTTCGATCACTTTCAAGTACGGGTCGTCCGGCAGTTGAATGGCGTAAGCCCCAGAGCAGCCTTCCCACAACCTCGTCTCCAAGTACGCTTCGATATCCGCCGCCGTGAGTGCTTTCATTTGCACGAGGCTGCGTTCCTGCCAACACAATTGCCAGTCGCCGGGGCGCTTCCAAAGGCAGACGCCGGTCCAGAGTTCGTGGACCGTGCCTGCCAGGGCCGCGATGATCCGGCGGGCGTCGGCTTCTCCCTCGGGTTTGCCCACGACTTTGCCGTGCTGCCAGCCCACGGTATCCGCGGCGATGACGATGCCATCGTTCACTTGCGCCGCGACCGCCTGGGCCTTCAGCCACGCGAGTTCGCCGACGTAGTGCCGGCAATCGCCCAAACGCGCTTCGGTCGGTTCGTCGATGTTCGCGGGTTTCACCTCGAACTCGTAGCCGTGGAGCTTCATCAATTCGCGGCGGCCGAGCGAGCCGCTGGCCAAAATCAACGGCGGCATGAGAGCACCTCGGCGAGCGGGGGCCAGAGCTTTTGGGGCGTCAGGTCGTTCATGCAGATCAGGCCATTGGGGCAGACTCGCACGTAACTTCCTGCACAAGGGACCGTCGTGGCCACGCCGCCGGTCGTGGAATTGTACGGCCCGTGCAGTGCGACTTTCGTGCAGAGGTACGGCGCGACGCACGGCCGCCCCAGTGCCGCGGCGAGGTGCAGTGGCCCCGTATCGTTCGCGAGCATCACGTCCGAACGAGCGAGCACCGCGGTCAACTTCGGCAACGACGTTCGACCCGTGAGATCGCGGACCGGGCCATTGAGGTTGCGTGCGATCTCCCCGGACATCGCGATGTCGTCGCTCGACCCGACGAGGACCACGGACGTTCCGAACTCGGCGAACGCCCGATTGCAAAGCGCCGCGAACGACGCCGGGGGCCACTGCTTGGTCCGCCACTTCGCCCCCGCGGCCACGGCGATCCAGGGCCGCGGCAGGTCCGCCAACTCCCGATCGACCGCCGCGAGTTCCTTCGTTTGCACCGGTATCGCGAACCGCTTCGGCCTTACGTTCGCCCTGAGAAACTCGACCACCCGCCAGTATCGGTCCACCGCGTGAATCCGGTCCGCATCAGGCACTTCCACGCGGTGCGTGTAAAAGCGCCGGCTCCCTTCCCGAGCGTTCGCGAAGCCGACGCGCACCGGCGAACCGGTCGCCGCGCACATGATTCCCGTTCGCAGCAACCCTTGCAAATCCACGACCAGATCGAACCGTCGGCACCGCAGCCGATTCATGAACCGCATGGTGTAAATCGCCGAGCGCAGCACGTTCCCGCGATACATTCCGCGATCGAACGGCAGCGTGTCCGTCAGGTCCGGATGGCCCGTCAAAAGCGATTCGAAGCCCTTGTTGACGACCCAGGTGATCTTCGCGTTCGGGAACCGGTCCCGCAGCGCGGACGCCACCGGCAGCGCATGGACGATGTCTCCGAGAGCACTCGGTTTGAGGATGGCGATTCGCAGGAAACGCTCGGAATCGAAGGCCATTGTCCGGTAGTGTCCCAGTTTGATTTCGTTCCCCTCTCCCCGCTGGGGAGAGGGGTCAGGGGCTTAGTTTCTACCACAAGTCGTAGGTTTTTTTGAGGCCATTGCGCGGTAGCCTTCGACCATCGATTGCAGTCGGGTCCAGCCGCGATGGAGCGTGAGCCAGCCGGGAAAGCCGTCGATTTACGGTTCTGGCGGCCGCCGAGGCGGGTCCCGTGCAAGTAAAACTTCCGAATCGTCGGCCGCAAGTCCAGGCGGTCGCTGCCAAGTCCAGTCTGCGGCCCCGCGCCGCAATCCCCGCAGCGGATTGCAACCGCTACCGACAAA
>Ga0335394_10010924_pt1 | contig 10230 bp, 11 predicted proteins | sample MAT03_FD_205741 | JGI IMG/M metagenome (GOLD analysis project Ga0335394, IMG submission 205741) | Freshwater microbial communities from Lake Fryxell liftoff mats and glacier meltwater in Antarctica - MAT-03 (spades assembly) (version 2) ...
CGACGCTGGCTGGTGTCTCGCGAGGGCTCAGTCCGAGCCTGGCTACCGACTGCCGAGGGCTGGTCCAGCTCCAGGCGCTGAGCCGACCTGGAACCGCGAACTTCGACCTCTTTGAGTTGAAATTGCGCAGCCACGTCTGCACACAGCAGCGCCATCGCGCAGGCAAGGCTGAACTGCGATGCGGGCGCTGTCCGGTCGCAAGCGGGGACGGCTGTTGCGTTCTTCGTTTTCATGTGTATATTCCACACTCGAAATTAGCACACGCAACTGAGTTGCAGATGAAAGTATATCCAGGAGTCGAGTCAAAGTGCAACAGCACTGCGCAACAGAAGAAACAGCAGCGGCATGTTTCGAGCGTGCAAAGAGCGTTCAACCCTCGGGTCCTGGGGTGTCTGTTTCATTGCTGCGCTGGAGTCGCGAGGGGTGACGGCTATGGGCGCACTGGTCGCTCGCGGCCTTGTTCAGACACATCGCTGGCTTGGGGTCGCGGTGTGCCTGCTGTTCGCCATGTGGTTCGCCTCAGGAATCGTGATGCTCTACGTCCCGTTCCCCAGGCTCACCGATGCCGAACGCCTGGTCGGCCTGTCTCCGCTGGCCGCTGACACCGTCGGTGTCGATTTGGGCGAGGTGACCACCGCAGCCGGCATGCGCGAGATGCCGCGTGAAGCGCGGCTGGGCATGCTGCTGGAGGTTTTCCGGCGCTCCGGGTCATGTTCGACGACCCCGAGCGGACCTGGTACGACATCGATCCGGCGAACGGGCGGGTGTTCGACCGTATGGACCAGTCCCGGCGCGCTTACCGATGGTGGTTCAACGCGCTGCACAGTCTTGATTTCCCGTGGCTCTACCGGCAGCGCCCCCTGTGGGACGTTCTGGTCGTCTTGCTAAGTCTTGCCGGGCTCACGGCGAGTGTCACTGGCGCAGTCATCGGCAGGCGGTGGCTTCGCGCCCGCCTGCCGAGCCGCACACTTCAGAATCGCCGATGGGGCCAGAACGGATCCCGCCACCCGAACGCCGGGCCCCAGGGCCCGAAGCCCGGGCCGTAGAAGCTGCGCACCCGCAACGACTCCTCGAACCGGATCGCGTCAAAGTGAACCCTTTGCATATAGTCGATGACCTGATCGGACACGCCCTGTTCACGCAGTTTCGCCAGTTCGCTGGCGGGAAGCCGGTAGACTGCACGGCTTCTCTGCATGCGTTCGATGATCTGCTGCGGGGATTGGCCGGCCTTGCTCGACTCCACAATGTCGACAAGGCTGGGCGCTGGCGGCAATGGCTCGCCGAAGGTCGCACAGCCCGAAACCATGGCTAGGAGTGCGGCGGCGCAGAGCGCCTTTACTGAATTTCTGACGGACAGGTTCATGATCGGTCTCCGTACCGGACAGCGGCCGTTGCAGCGGCTCGATCGATTCGCAGGCCCCAGCGCGGGTCACCGGCCGGGGACGCGGATCGACGCTGGCCGGCGTCTGGTTGCATTGGGCTTCACCGTGATGGTGCACCTGTTGGCGATAGGCTGCATCCTGTTGCTGCACGTTCATGTCCCGCCACCATTGCGCGAGCGGCCGATCGAAGTCGAGCTGATCTCCCCGCCCAGGCTGGTGCAGGAGACGGTGCTCAGACCGCAGCCGGTCGTGGCTCCGGTGCCAGTGACACCGCCCCCACCGGCACCCGCCCGGGTGCAGCCGCCAGCGCAGACCTCCGCCCCGCTGGCAGTGCCCGCCCGCGCCGAGCCGCCGTCCTTCATCGCGCAGCCTGCCCCTGCCTTCTCGCCCGTGCCAGCGCCGCTTGCGCCGTCAGCCGAGGCGATGGCCCGGCCCACGTCGCCTATCGGGCCGCCAACCGGGCCGCTGACCGGGCCGCCAACCGGGCCGCCGACCGGCCCGCCAGTGGCCGCCCCGGCGGCGACTCTTGCCCCCCCTGCGTCGGCCCGGGCCCCCCTGGTCGTTCCGCCGTCCTTCGATGCCGACTACCTGCACAATCCCACGCCTCGATACCCGCCAGCCGCGGCGCGTCTGCGCGAAAGCGGACGCGTGCTGCTGTCGGTCGCGGTGAATGCGGCCGGCCTGCCCGAGCGGGTCGAAATCTCCACCAGCAGCGGTTCGCCGCGGCTCGATCAGGCCGCGCTCGAGACCGTCCGGCGCTGGCGCTTCGTGCCAGCCCGGCAAGGCGACCAGCCGGTCGCGGCCACGGTCACCGTTCCCCTCGTTTTCCGACTCGAAGAGTGACTCATGAGTGCAGCCCTGAACTCCGCCCTGAACACCAACCTGAGCCCCGCCCAGCACGCCTACGGCCTGTCCGCCCTGCTCGCGCAGATCGACGCCGTGGGCATTACGGTCATCGTGCTTCTGGTCGCGATGTCGATCGCGAGCTGGTACTACATCGCAGCCAAGGCGATCGAGCAGGTGTCGCTGCGGCGCGCGGCGGCCAGAACGCCAGAGACGTTCTGGATGGCCGCCGACCTGGACGAGGCGGAACGGTTGGCCAGTGCAAGCCCTGCAGACCCGTTCTCTGCCCTCGCCCTGGCCGGTGTGGATGCGGCGCGCCAGCACGCGGCAAGCACCCGCACCCTGGGCAGCGCCTGTGACCTGTCCGACTTCGTCACTCGCGCCCTGCGTCAGTCCATCGTGGCCACTACCGCCAGGCTCGAAGCTGGCCAGACCGTGCTCGCCTCGGTCGGCAGCACCGCGCCGTTCGTCGGCCTGTTCGGTACGGTGTGGGGCATCTATCACGCCCTGGTGGCCATCAGTCTGTCCGGCCAGGGCACACTGGACAAGGTAGCCGGTCCGGTCGGCGAAGCGCTGATCATGACCGCCGCGGGGCTGGCGGTGGCCATCCCCGCAGTACTCGGCTACAACCTGTTCGTGCGCGCGAACCGGCTGCTGCTGGCCCAGCTCGATGGCTTCGCGCATGACCTGCACGCAGCGTTGACTGTGGGTTCGATCTTGCCGGTCCGCGACCGCCCGGCGCCCGCAACCGACCGATCGCCGCAGACCGCTGTGCGGGGGGCATGATGGCTTTCGGCGGATTCCAGCAGGGCGGCGAAGCCCAGCCGATGGCCGAGATCAACACCACGCCGCTGGTCGACGTGATGCTGGTGCTGCTGATCATTTTCATCATCACGGCCCCGCTGCTGACTCACTCGGTCAAGATCGATCTGCCGCAGGCGCGCAGCGAGTCCAGCCCGGAGAAACCGCAGACCATCACGCTGTCGATCGACGGCAACGGGCAGCTGTTCTGGGAGGGCGAACTTCTCGCGCGTGATGCACTCACCGCGCGCTTCGCGGACGCCGCGGCGAAGAAACCCCAGCCCGAGCTTCATCTGCGTGCCGACCGCGATACCCGCTACCAGGTGCTGGCCGAGGTGATGTCGCTTGCAAGAGCAGCCGGGGTCACCCGCATCGGTTTCGTCACCGATCCGGGCGCAGCGCAGCCCGCCGCTCCCGGTACCGCGGCAGGACGCTAGTCGGCCAGCGGCGCCGGTATCCGTCGCCGCGAGTGCCGACGCAACTCAGTTGCGCTCGAAGGTTGTTGCGTGCTTTCATCCTGAGTCATGCGCACAAATCCTGACCGTGGGTGTCCAGAATTCATCTGCCAGCCGTATCTCTGTTCCTAGCCAGCAGCCGCCAACGGATCCTCCTTGCCTCGGCGGTGGTCGCCATGCTCTGGCTGCTGGTCTGGTGGGCGCTTGACTGAACCCGAATCCAGCACCGCCAGCCCCGGCGACTATTCAATGCGCTCTCCGCACGCTTCGATTCGAATCGACAATCTGACCGTGGCCTACGATCGGCACCCGGCCGTACATCACCTGTCGGGCGCGTTCGAAGTCGGGTCGATGACTGCGGTGGTCGGCCCGAACGGTGCAGGCAAGAGCACCTTGCTGAAGGCGATCGTCGGCCTGCTCCGGCCGGCCGAGGGCCGGGTGAACCTGACTGGCGCGCTCGCCGACGATATCGCCTACCTGCCGCAGCAGGCCGAGATAGACCGCCAGTTTCCGATCTCCACGCTGGATACAGTGACCATGGGGTTCTGGCGGCGCAGCGGCGCTTTCGGTGCGATTGCTCCGGCGATGCTCGAGGAGGCGCGTCAGGCGCTTGCCGCGGTCGGGCTGATCGGGTTCGATGCGCGTCCGATCGGCACGCTGTCGGCCGGGCAGTTCCAGCGCGTCCTGTTCGCCCGGGTGATGGTTCAGGACGCGCCGGTAATCCTGTTGGACGAGCCGTTCAACGCGATCGACTCGCGCACCACCAGCGACCTGCTGGCGCTTGTGCATCGGTGGAGCGCGGAACTGCGCACTGTGGTGGCGGTGCTGCATGATCTGGAACAGGTGCGCGCGCATTTTCCGCAGACCCTGCTGATCTCGCGCGAGCTGATCGGCTGGGGGGAAACTGCCGCCACCCTTACCGCGGACAATCTCGCGCGGGCGAGGCACATGTCCGAGGCCTGGGACGAGCATGCGCCACTGTGTCATGTGCCCGCAGCCTGAACTGTAGCGCGATAGGACGATCAGCATGTACTTGCCCTACGAGCTGCTGCTGCAGCCTTTCGTCGACTATGGATTCATGCGCCGGGCACTGGTCGCGATTTTCGGGCTGGCGATCGGCTGTGGACCGATCGGGGTGTTTCTGATCCTACGCCGCATGAGTCTGGTTGGCGACGCGATGTCGCATGCGGTGCTGCCGGGGGCGGCAATCGCGTTCCTGCTGTTCGGTTTTTCGCTGACTGCGATGACCATCGGCGGCTTTCTGGTCGGGCTCGCTGTGGCGCTCTGCGCCGGGACGATCACCCGGCTCACGCCCCAGCGCGAGGATGCGAGCTTCGCCGCACTGTTCCTGATCTCGCTCGCGCTTGGCGTCATGCTGGTGTCATGGCAGGGCACCAGCGTGGACCTGATGCATGTGCTGTTCGGCGCGATCCTGGCGGTGGACAACCCGGCGCTGATCCTGGTCGCCGGCATCGCCACGGTGAGCGTGATCACCCTGGCGGCGATCTTCCGTGCGCTGGTGATCGAATGCCTCGACCCGGGGTTCCTGCGCGCGGTGCATGGAGGCGGCGCGCGCTATCACCTTCTTTTCCTGGTGCTGGTGGTGCTCAACCTGGTTGCCGGGTTCCAGTCGCTCGGTACGCTGATGACGGTTGGTCTGATGATGCTGCCGGCGGCAAGTGCCCGCTTCTGGACGTCCGAGATCGGGCCGATGCTGCTGTTCTCGGCGGCTGGCGCGTTCGTCTCGGGCTATATCGGCTTGCTCGTGTCCTATCACGTCAATCTGCCGTCCGGCCCGGCGATCATTCTCACCGCGGGTCTGATGTACATTCTGTCGGTGGTGTTCGGTCGCAACGGCGGGTTGGTCCGGACCTATCTGCGCGCGCCGCATTTTCAACGATGAGTTTCTGTCCGGAGCGTTTGTCGGCCATGTCTTCGATCCGTTCATCACGCCATGCTGTGCCAGCACATTCGGTGTCTAGGCGGCTGTTGGCTGTTCTGTTGTTGTGTGCGCCGCTGCTCGCCGCCTGCGGCCCTGCCCGGGACGGCGAGAAGCCCCCTGCCGCCACCGGGGCGCCAGCAGCGGCACCAAAGCTCGCTGTGGTGGCCACGTTCACCATTCTGGCCGACCTGGTGTCGAATGTCGGTGGCGACCGGGTGGCGGTGACCACGGTGGTCGGGCCGGACGGCGACGCGCACACGTTCTCGCCCACCCCTGCAGATGCGAAGTCGATCGCCGATGCCACGCTGGTGTTTGTCAACGGGATGGGTTTTGAAGGCTGGATCGATAAGCTGATTGCCGCCTCCGGCTACCAGGGCCCGGTGGTCGTGGTCAGCCAGGGGATCAAGGCGATTCGAGCGACCGGTCTTGGACATTCGCACAGCCACAAGCATGACCACGGCGAGTTCGATCCCCACGGCTGGCAGAGTCTGGTGCAGGTACAGCGCTATGTTGCCAACATCGCCGACGCGTTGGTCGCTGCCGACCCGCAGCACGCGTCAGGCTACCGCACGCGCGCTGCGGACTACCTGCAGGCGATCAGGCAACTGCATGACGACGCACGCAAGAAGTTCGAGGCGATCCCGCAGGCCGACCGTCGGGTGATCAGCGGCCATGATTCGTTCGCCTACCTTGCGGAGGAGTACGGCTTGAAGTTCTTTTCGCCTCGGGGCCTGAGCAGCGATTCGGAAGCCAGTGCCAAGGACGTTGCGCGGCTGTCGAAGCAGATCCGCAGCCAGAATATCCAGGCGGTGTTCGTCGAGAACATCAGCGATCCGCGGCTGGTCGAACAGCTCGCGCGCGAGTCCGGGGTGCGGGTCGGTGGCATCCTGTTCTCCGACGCGCTGTCGGCCCGCGATCCGAGGGGGCGCACCTACCTCGACATGATGCGTCACAATATCGACGAAGTGGCCAAGGCGCTTGCCCGGACTGGCCCGGGCAACTGACACGTTCGATCCAGCCTGAGGGCTGGCGGTCGCGCAAGCCGCTCGGCCGTCCGCAATGCAAAAAACACCTGCTGCAACGGCGGCGGTGGCACGGTGCGCAACCTGAGTCCATGGACGATATGCAACGATGTTGCGTTAACAAGATCGAAGTGATACTTTTTGCCCCGGAGACAATCGATGCGTGCAGCAACCACAGGCAGTCGGCGCAAAACGCCAGTCCGGATGGACGATGCCGATGCGCGTTCGCGACCAGGCAGGCCAGGCGAATCGGCCGCGAAGGCGACAGTGCGCGCCGAAGCCACCATCCGGCTGGCGGGCGCCAGGGTGACCCAGGGTCGACTTCAGGTGCTCGAGGTGCTGCAGCGCTCCGGGCGCGCGCTGACCCACCATGAGATCGAGCAGGAAGTCACTGCGGTATCGCCTCTGGATCGGGTCACGGTCTACCGGGTGCTGGACTGGCTCACCCGTGAGGGTATCGCGCACAAGGTGCCGGGCGATGACCGGGTCTGGCGGTTCACCATTGCCGGCCAGCACGCCTCACACCGGCATGCCCATTTCCAGTGCACCGACTGCAGCCAGGTCATCTGCCTCGAGAACATGCCTGGCAGGCTGCGGCCCCGGTTGCCAGCGGGCTACCGTTCGGTTGCCGTCGAAGTGACTGTCAAGGGGCAGTGCCGGGAGTGCTGCCGCTCAGAGGGCAGACCGGTCAGAGCGGCCGGGAACGCCCTTAAGGCAAGAAAGGCCAGAGTATCGCGTGTGACCCAGGCAACCCGACCCATCCGAGGACCAGGCGTGAACCGATGAGCAAGAAGAAGCAGATTCCCGTCACCATCCTTACCGGCTTTCTCGGCAGTGGAAAAACCACGCTCCTGAACCGGATACTCAAGGAACAGCACGGTCATCGGATCGCCGTGATCGAGAACGAGTTCGGCGAGGCCGGCATCGACAACGAGATCCTGCTGCAGGACTCGAGTGAGCAGATCGTCGAGATGAACAATGGCTGCATCTGCTGCACGGTGCGTGGTGACCTGATCCGTATCCTGGGCGAGCTCGAGAAGAAGCATCGCAAGCTCGCCTTCGAGCGGGTGATCATCGAAACCACGGGCCTGGCCGACCCGGCGCCGGTGGCGCAGACCTTCTTCGTTGATGAATCGATCAGCGAAGCCTACCTTCTCGATTCGATCATCACCGTCGTCGATGCCGTCCACGCCGCGCAGCAGCTGGATGCGCATCACGAGGCCCAGGCGCAGGTCGGCTTTGCCGACCGCATCCTGCTGTCCAAGACCGATCTGGTGGCCGAGTCGGAGACGCAGGCGTTGATCGAAAGGCTGCGCCGGATCAACCCGCGCGCGCCGGTGAAGCGGGTTCATTTCGGCGAAACCGAGATCAGTGAGCTGCTCGACGTGCGCGGCTTCAACCTGAACTCCATTCTGGAGATCGAGCCGGATTTTCTGAGCGATGTTTCGCATGAACACGAAGACAACATTTCTTCGTTTGCCTGGCGCGATGAGCGGCCGCTCGACATGGAGAAGCTGGAGAGTTTTCTCGATGGCTTGATCCGTTTCTATGGTCAGGATCTGCTTCGCTATAAAGGCGTGCTCAATGTCGGCGGCGAGGCGACGCGAATGGTGTTTCAGGGCGTGCACATGATGATGGGCGGGTCGCCCGGCAAGCGCTGGTTGCCTGGAGAAAAGCGCAGCAGCACCATGGTGTTCATCGGTCGTAACCTGCCTCGCGAGCTGCTGGAAAAGGGGCTTCCGTTGTGTACCGTGGAAGCGGTCGTGCCGGCGGAGCCCGGGCTGATCCAATGAGCACGTCCTCGATCCGCGGCTGCTGCGCATGACCGCCATCGTCGCGGGCACGTCTTCGGATGCACGGCTGCCGGTTACCGTGCTGTCCGGCTTCCTCGGCGCGGGAAAGACCACGCTGCTCAATCACGTGTTGAATAACCGCGACGGCCTGAGAGTAGCCGTCATCGTCAACGACATGTCCGAGATCAACATCGACGCCCAGCTCGTGCGCGATGGCGGCGCGCAGCTCTCGCGCGCGGACGAAAAACTGGTCGAGATGAGCAACGGCTGCATCTGCTGCACGCTGCGCGAGGATCTCCTGATCGAGATCAACCGGCTTGCAGCCGAGCGCCGTTTCGACTATCTGCTGATCGAGTCCACCGGCATCTCGGAGCCGTTGCCGGTCGCCGAGACATTCACCTTCCGTGACGACGCCGGGGCGTCACTCGCCGATGTCGCCCGGCTGGACACCATGGTGACCGTGGTGGACGCCCTGAACTTCCTGCACGACTACCAGACGGCAGACTTCATCCAGGAGCGTGGACAGAGTCTGGGCGAAGACGACGACCGGACCGTGGTCGATCTGCTCACCGAGCAGGTCGAGTTCTGCGACGTGATCGTACTCAACAAGACCGATCTGGCGGGTGCAGACGAGCTGGCGCAGTTGCGCGCAATCCTGCGCACACTCAATCCGGAGGCGCATGTTGTCGAGGCGAGCTTCGGTCGCGTGCCACTGGTTGAAATACTCGATACCGGCCGGTTCGATTTCGCTCGTGCGCAGGCTGCACCCGGCTGGTTGAAGACGATGCGTGGCGAGGAGAAATCGGAGGCCGATGAATACGGCATCACCAGTTTCGTCTATCGCAGCAGCCAGCCGTTTCATCCCCAGCGGTTCTGGGATCTGATTCATTCCGAGTGGGAAGGTGTGGTGCGCTCCAAGGGGTTTTTCTGGCTGGCGTCAAGGATGGATTTTGCGGCCAGCTGGTCGCAGGCCGGTGGGGCGTGCCGGCATGGCGCGGCCGGGCTGTGGTGGGCAGCGGTCGATCCGTCCGAATGGCCGGATGAGCCGGGGGCGCGCGCCGAAATCGAGGCAACGATGACCGGTGCCTACGGCGACCGCCGGCAGGAGCTCGTTTACATCGGCATCGACATGGATGAACTTGCCCTTCGAGAGCTGCTCGATGCTTGCCTGCTGACCGAGGCGGAGCGGATGGCGGGACCGAGTTCCTGGGCAAGACTGCCCGATCCCTTTCCAGAATGGGCGCTGGTCGATCTGGATCAGGCCGCCTAGTGTTGCAACGCGAATTTCGGCGTTGCGTGACGACGATCTGAACGTATCATCCGGGATATGGCTGCGCTCGACGTTGATGGACTGGCCCACCGCTATGGCGCGACCGAAGTCCTGCGCCTCGCGCACTGGCGGGTCGAAGTGGGCGAGCCCTGGCTGCTTCTAGGCGCATCCGGCAGCGGCAAGACCACGCTGCTGCACTGCCTTGCAGGCATCCTGACTCCGAGCGAGGGCAAGGTGCGCGTGGCCGGCACCGATCTCGCATCGCTGTCCGGCTCCGGCCTTGACCGGTTCCGCGGTCGCAGCATCGGCCTGCTGCCTCAGCGGCTGCATCTGATCGACTGCCTGAGCGTGCTCGATAACCTGCTGCTCGCGCAGTACGCAGCGGGATTGCCATGCAACGCCGGCGCTGCAGGGGACGCGCTGGCAGCGCTTGGGCTGGATGATCGCGCACAGCGACGTCCGCCGTACCAGCTCTCGTTCGGCCAGCAACAGCGGGTCGCGCTCGCTCGCGCCCTGATCAACCGGCCGCAGCTGGTGCTCGCCGACGAGCCGACGTCGAACCTGGACGATGCGAACTGCCAGGCCGCACTCGATCTGCTGCTCGACCAGACCGAGCGCTGCGGGGCGGCCCTGGTGATTGCCACCCATGATCAGCGGGTCAAGGGGCGGGTCACCCGGCGGCTCGAACTGCCTGTGCCTGTGCCTGTGCCTGCGCCTGGGGA
>Ga0335394_10010925_pt1 | contig 10229 bp, 7 predicted proteins | sample MAT03_FD_205741 | JGI IMG/M metagenome (GOLD analysis project Ga0335394, IMG submission 205741) | Freshwater microbial communities from Lake Fryxell liftoff mats and glacier meltwater in Antarctica - MAT-03 (spades assembly) (version 2) ...
AATCGGTGAATAGTAATTGTAGTAAGCAGGATCGGGCTTTGTGCCACAGCCCATCCTCCTCCCGTCAAAAACGGGACAGGCTATTCGTGTACGACTCCATGCATAAGCGTGATCGGAATCTACTCCCAGACGAATCAGATTCTTCCTTTTTCAATCCCCTACCCCACAGGCCGGCTCGTCGCTAAAATCATCCGCCGGATGATTTCTTAACGCTTCGTCCTCAATCTTTCCAAATGCAATATTGCAAACGGTTCCGCACCCAGCTATCCAAATCACGTAGTTTGCCAAATATACTTGTTCCTCGAAAATAATTAAGCCATCCTCGTTGCAATTCTTTGATTTTAGCAAGGCAATCTTTTAGGGATAAGGGTGAAGTTTTTTGGGTGATGGATTTTAGCGATAACTTCAATCGTTTCCATGCTTTCTCATTTACTGTCAATTGGTATTTTCCTCTGTCGCCTTTTTTGTATGCCAGCCCTGACCTTTTGCCGAAGAGAGGGACTTTCCCGTCTGACCGAACGGGCAGGCACCCTCTGGAATACATTAATTGTCAGGTAAATAACAATTTGGTTTTCTCCTCGCTATCCTTTACCTTTCCAATTTGTGCGTCATGCTCATGCGGGGCGCACACAGTCAGTCGCCAAAAGCCGGCTGAAGGAAGTTTTTGTAGCTTCAGAACTTTTAGTTACATTTGAGAAGTAGGAAAGGCTTGGAATTCTTACGCCGACCGTCGGCTGCAAAACGTCATCATCAATACTAAAAGACAGACCAACATGGACAAAATAAAAGCCATAATAAAAATACTCAACATTCTTTTCTCAGTGAGGAAAAGTGTGATTTATATAACAGTTATATTAAATTATGTAACTCTTTCGTTTTTAAGTTGCGTAGGTTTATGCGCATGACAGGGAAAGACACTTCCGAACTGGAAATTTCATTATTATTAGAGGCTATTTACCAAAAATACGGTTATGATTTCAGGCAGTATTCCAAAGCCCACATCAATCGCAGGATTAGGAACAGGATGGCTATGTCTGGATTAGAGGATGTTTCTCAAATTCAATCTAAAGTTATCAAGGATGAAACATTTGCATATCAACTTTTACAGGATTTATCAATCACAGTAACCGAAATGTTTCGTGATAAAGATTTTTATAAGTCGTTACGCGAAAATGTTATTCCTATTTTAAAAACCTACCCATTTATAAAAATATGGCATGCCGGATGCGCAACCGGTGAAGAAGCGTATTCAATGGCAATTATTATGCAGGAAGAAAGCTTGTATGATAGGGCAACAATTTATGCTACTGATTTTAACCAACATGCTTTAAACAGAGCAAAAGAAGGAATCATTTCGAATGCAATGATAAAGGAATATGCAGTCAATTATAAATTGTCGGGAGGTAAAGAATCTTTTTCAGATTACTATACTTCCAGTTATAATAACGCAATCATGAATCAATCTTTGAAAAAAAACATTGTATGGGCAAATCATAATTTGGTTACCGATAGTGTATTTGCAGAGGTGCATCTGATATTATGTAGAAACGTACTAATTTATTTTGATAACGCGCTACAAAATAAAGTGCAAAAACTTTTTTATGAAAGTCTTATTAATGGCGGCATTTTATGTTTGGGTACAAAAGAAGGGTTGCACTTTACCGACTTTAGTGAAAAATATACCGAGTTGGATAAAAAACAAAGAATATTTAAAAAGAAATATTAAAAAATGCAATACGAGGCAATTGTAATAGGGGTATCCGCAGGTGGGATGAATGCGTTGAAATTTATTTTCTCAGTGTTGCCTTACGAGTTCAGCATACCAATTATTATAGTGCAACATGTAAGCGCACGTTCCGATAACGAATGGATAAAACTTTTAAATGACAAAAGCAATCTTACTATTAAAGAAGCAGATGAAAAAGAAAAAATAGTAAGCGGAAATGTATATATCGCTCCGGCTAATTATCATTTGATGATTGAAAATGATAAAACCTTTTCGCTTACAATTGATGAATATGTAAATTTTGCAAGACCGTCAATTGATGTATTGTTTGAATCGGCAGCCGAAGCATACAAAGACAAATTGATTGGTATAGTGTTAACAGGTTCTAATAATGACGGGACAAAAGGTATAAAGCAAATAATGGAATGCGGTGGGTTAGCCATTATTCAGGATCCGAAAACAGCTGAATATTCTACTATGCCTGCATCAGCAATTGCTGTTATTCAACCAGACTACATTTTATCTCTGGAGAAAATAGTTCAGTTGCTAATAAAACTAACACAACCATTTAAACAAATAATAAAATAAATATGACACTTGGTAGAAAAATATTAATTGGATTTATAGCTTGTGCTGTAATACTTTTCGGGGTTGCATTTTTTTCTTTTAAAAACAGCGAAAAATTTATCGCTTCAAATACCTTGGTAGATCAAACCAACAGCGTATTGTATGAATTAAGCCAAATTCTATCCGCTATCACTAGTGCTGAGACAAGCATTCGGGGTTTTATCATTACAGGCGATGATGCTTATTTAGAGCCTTTCACAAATGCCGAAAGAACTATTGGTGAACACCTTGATAAAGTAAAGGATTTGAAAAAAGACAACACCAATCAGCAAAAGATTAAGGAACTTGAAAAGGAAATAAAAATACGTTTTAATCATTTAAAAGTTAGCATTGATCTTCGCAAAGAGGGTTTTGAAAAGGCAAGGGAATTTGTTGTCTCAGGAGTTGGAAAAGAATCACAAGATAGAATACGAGAAATAATTGATAGTATACAGAAAATAGAATATACATTACTTGCTGAAAGAAAGCAAGCCAGTGAAGACGATGCCAACAATTTTAATTTGGTTTTTGTCATTTTAATGGGCATCATCATCCTCGTTCTTAGTATTGTTTACAGCATAGTTACATCAAATTTAAAAACACTTAAAAGAGCTGAATCCGAAACTGCCGGCAAAAACTGGCTGCTTACCGGTAACACCGAACTTAACGAAAAATTAATAGGAGATAAAAGTATAGAAGAGTTGGCGAACAATACCATTAGTTTTTTATGCACTTATTTAAAAGCACAAATTGGCGCAGTTTATCTGTTTAATGACAAAGAAAATGCACTGATGCTAAAAGGACGATACGCCTTTTCTTCGACTACCGACACTAAAGAAATATTTATGCTGAATGAAGGACTGATTGGTCAGGCAGCGCATGAACAAAAACAAATTTCTATAACAGATATAGCAGAAGAGCATATTCGCATTACCTCCTCTGTTCTGAATGCAAAACCAAAACATATTCTCATTACTCCATTTTTATTTGAAGGAAAAACAATTGGTGTAATAGAAATTGGCAGACTTACTGATTTTAACGAAACGGAAAAGGAATTCATTAATGCTTCGATGAAAAGTATAGCCATTTCAATCAATACGGCTTTCAATCAGAAAGCGCTGAAAGAATTATTAGAAAAGGTTCAAGCGCAAAAAGGCGAAATGGAAATATCGGCTTTGGAAATAGATCAGCAACTACATTCTCTGAACCACGCAGCCATTCTTTCTGTTGCAGATGCAAATGGAGATATAATATATGCGAATGATAATTTCTGCAAAATTTCTAAATATTCGAGAGAAGAGTTGCTGGGAAATAATCATAGAATGTTGAAATCAGGAAAGCAACCTGATGGATTATTTATTGGTATGTGGAAATCGATTAGTGTCGGTAGAACATGGAAGGGAGAAATAGTAAATAAAGCTAAGGATGGAACATTTTATTGGGTAGATACAACAATTACTCCGTTTAAAGGCTTAGATGGTAAAATAGAAAAATACCTCGCCATCCGATTTGATATTACTACTACAAAAAATCAAATGGAGGAGCTGGCAAAGCAAGGAGAAGAATTACAAACACAGCAGGAAGAGCTGAAGCAAATGAATGAAGAGCTGGAAGAACAAGCGCAAAATTTGAAACAGCAGCAAGAAGAATTACAAATGACCAATGAGGAATTAGAAGAGCAAACACAATCATTGGAAGTAAAAAATATAGAAGTTGAATCCGCAAAAAAAGACATTGAACAAAAAACAAAACAGCTAGAAATAAGCAGTAAGTATAAATCGGAGTTCCTAGCCAACATGTCGCATGAATTACGTACACCACTTAATAGTTTGTTAATTCTATCAAAAGATTTATATGAAAACAGAAATAAAAATCTGGAAGCAATTCAGGTCGAGAGTGCTGAAATAATTTATAAAAGCGGTTGCGATTTACTTGTATTAATTAATGAAGTACTTGATCTCACCAAAATTGAAGCCGGCAAAATGTCGATAAATATTGAAACCGTGCCGCTGAAACAATTTACAAGTGATCTCATACGAGACTTTAAACATCATGCAGAGCAAAAAGGATTGAAGCTAAATTCAAAATTGAATAAAGAATTACCTGAATCCATCCGCACCGATTCGCAACGTTTGAATCAGATATTGAAAAATCTTTTATCAAACGCCATAAAATTTACAGAAAAGGGAAGTGTAAGTATTAGTATTGACCGAAATACAGAAAGTACAATTATTATTTCTGTTACTGACACAGGTATTGGTATACAGGAAGATAAACAAATGGCCGTATTTGAAGCTTTTCAACAAGCTGAAGGGGGGACATCCAGAAAATATGGTGGTACAGGTTTAGGGCTTTCCATTTCGCGTGAGTTGGCAAAATTATTAGGAGCTGAAATTAAGCTGAGTAGTAAATTAAATGAAGGGTCTGTTTTTTCACTCATTATTCCTTTAGAAATACATCAGGAAGATACAAGTACAAACACTACCGACCTGTCTGCCGACAAGGCAGGTAGCTATCGGGCGAAAGAATCCGGCTTGTTTAAACCTCGTTTATCAAATGATACTAAATATTTAAATTATCCCAACATAAAGGATGACAGAGATACAATAACCGGTGATGATAAAACAGTACTCATTATAGAAGATGATCTGAAATTTGCTGCTATACTTTTAAATCAAGCCAACAAAAAAGGATTTAAATGTTTATCAGCAGCAAGCGGAGAAGATGGTTTGTTGCTTGCATCAAAACACAAGCCTCAAGCGATTATTCTCGATATGAGTCTGCCGGGCATTAACGGGCATACAGTATTGCTTGAATTAAAAGCAAATCCTTCCTTAAGGCATATACCGGTGCATATTATTTCGGGTAAAGAACGTTCGCTGCAACCAATCAGAGAAGGCGCTATTGAGTATTTGATGAAACCGGTGGCAAAAGAAGATTTGGAAAAAGCCTTTAACAGAATTGAAAATTTTGTAAACAGAAAAATAAAAAACTTGCTAATTATTGAAGACAACGAAAATTCCAGAAAGGCAATGCGCATACTTATTGGCAATGGTGATGTAAAATGCTTTGAAGCAGAAACCGGCAAAGAGGCTTTGTCTCTGTATAAACAAAATCACATTGATTGTATTATATTAGATATTGGTTTGCCTGACATGAGTGGATTTGACATTATTCATCTACTTAAGAAAATAAAAGACCATCACATTCCTCCTATTATTGTTTACACCGGCAAGGAACTTACGAAAGAAGAAAATAATGAGCTTGAAAAATATGCGGAGAGTATAATTATAAAAGGCGTAAAGTCGGAAGAACGATTGCTGGATGAAACAGCTCTTTTCCTTCACAGAACGATTAGCAATATGCCCAAATCAAAACAATTAATTATAAATAATCTGTACGATAAAGAAACAATATTTCATGCAAAAACGATATTGTTGGTAGATGATGATATGCGAAATTTATTTGCATTATCAAAAATATTAAAAGAACGTGGAATGGAAATAATAAAATCGGAAAACGGAAAAAGCGCTTTGGAAATGTTGGAAACCCATCCGAATATTAACCTAGTATTGATGGACATAATGATGCCTGAAATGGACGGTTACGAAGCAATGAAACGAATTAGATCTAATGTGAAGTTCAAAAATTTACCGGTAATTGCGCTCACTGCAAAAGCCATGAAAGACGATAAACAAAAATGTATTGATGCAGGCGCCAACGATTACATTACTAAACCTATCGATGTAGAACGATTGCTGACACTGATGCGTGTTTGGTTAAGTAAATGATTGAGAAAAAATTATTTGTTGTCATCTAATCGTTAACACTAACAAATAACGATTGACCAATGAATTATTTAAAAAACGAAAATGAAAGAAAAAAACCTTGTTAAAATTTTATTGGTTGACGATTTGACCGAAAATTTGTTTGCTTTGGAATTAATTCTAGCAGACAAAAATTATTTTTTTGTGAGAGCAAACTCCGGAAATGAAGCATTGAAAATTCTGTTACGGGAACAGGATTTCGCAATCATACTAATTGATGTTCAAATGCCGGAGATGGATGGTTTTGAAACAGTTGATTTAATTCGTGAAATTGAAACACTTAAACATGTTCCAATTATTTTTTTAACTGCGAGTATGGATCGTTCTATGTATATTTTTAAGGGATATCAGGCCGGTGCAGTTGATTACATGATTAAACCGCTTATTCCGGAGATATTAAAGGCAAAAGTGGCAGTTTTTGTCGAGCTATATCTAAAAACACATGAATTATTAGTTCAAAATGAAGAAAAAGAAAAACGTGCTGCTGAGTTAGGCATTGCCAACAAAGAACTTGCCTTCCAAAATGATGAAAAAGAAAAACGTGCTGCTGAATTAATTATCGCTAATAAAGAGCTTGTATTTCAGAACGGAGAAAAAGGTAAACGTGCAGATGAATTAATTGTTGCCTATACGGAACTTGCTTTTCAAAACAGTGAAAAAATAAAGAGGGCAGAAGAATTAAGTGTTGCTAATACAGAGCTTGCTTTTCAAAACCGGGAAAAAGAAAAACGTGCAGATGAATTAATAATTGCTAATAAAGAGCTTATATATCAGAATGAAGAAAAGGGTAAGCGTGCTGATGAATTAATTATTGCCAATACAGAGCTTGCTTTTCAGAACGGGGAAAAAATAAAAAGAGCTGATGAATTAATCATTGCCAATACAGAACTTGCTTTTCAAAATCGAGAAAAAGAAAAGCGAGCGGATGAATTAATAATTGCTAATAAAGAACTTGTTTATCAAAATGAAGAAAAAGAAAAACGTGCAGATGAATTAGTGTTTGAAAAAGCATGTGTAGAAGAGATAAATATTAAACTAACCAACTCCAATAGAGAAATAGAACAATTTGCATACATCGCCTCCCATGATTTGCAGGAACCCTTAAGGACCATCTCAAATTATGTAGGATTATTTTTAAAAAAATACAAAAGCAAATTAGATAAAGATGCTGACAAATACCTGGATTTTATCAGCGGAGCTACTGTACGGATGCAATGCATGATAAAGGATTTATTGGATTACTCGCAAATTGGAATTGATAGCCATCCATCGGTAATTGATTGCAACCTTCTTTTAAAGGAGGTGCTGAATGATATGTCAATTGGCATTACTGAAAACAATGCAACTATAAATTCAAAATCATTGCCTCTTATAAGCGGACATAGTACAGGAATTAAATCTCTTTTTCAAAACCTGATAAGCAACGCAATTAAATACAGAAAAAAAGATACTCATCCCATAATTAGTATAAGTGCCAAGGCAAAAAGTAATGAATGGCTTTTTACATTTAAAGACAATGGAATAGGCATAGACAAATTATACTATGAGAAGCTATTTATCATATTTCAGCGGCTGCACATAAAGCAAGAGTATGCAGGTACAGGCATAGGCCTGGCTCAATGCAAAAAAGTGGTGGAGTTACATGGAGGAAAAATCTGGGTAGAGTCAGAGCCGGGTTTTGGCAGCAAGTTTTATTTCACAATATTAAAACCATAATAGTATGAGAGAAAAATTGAAATGCATTTTATTGGTAGATGATGATAGGGAAGATAACGAATTTCACAAAATGGTTATTGAAGAAATGAATATTACGGAGCGAATTGAAATTGCTTTAAATGGATTGGAAGCATTAAACTTTCTTAAAAGAGAAAATCAAACTGCGCCCGATATAATATTCTTAGACGTGAATATGCCTAAAATGAATGGATGGGAATTTTTAGAAGAGTATCATAAATTAACCCGTGAACAAAAAGCTAAAGTGGTTATTATTATGCTTACTACTTCTCAAAACCCGGCAGACAATAAACGAGCCGAACAATTCACGGATATAGCCGGTTTTAATTCCAAGCCGCTCACGGAAGAAATGATGAACAAAATTTTAGCACGCTATTTTCCGGAGCAAGAAACCGAATCGGCTCAAGCGTGATGTTAAATCACCTACTCAAAATACGGCACACCTGTATGTATTACATATTGAAAAGTTAGGCAAGCCATTAACCAGGGACAATGAGATACTGATACGGATTTTTGAAACTGCAGTAAATTCAGGTGATGTTCGTTTGCGTAAGCCAGATCCCTGTGCAGTGGGATTATTTTTTGGGTTTAACAAAACCTAAGAAAAATATTTTGGTAGGTGTTCTATCCGGAGAAATTGAAGCAGTAGGCATGAACGACTATGTTTCAAAACCTCTTGACGAAAGAATATTATGCAGTAAAATAGTTGAGTTATTAATAATCAAATAATACAAACTCGGAAATACACAGCAACTAATCTAAATCGTTTCGTGGACAGTATTGTACTTGGTGGAAGTGTGGTACTTCGTATTGAATTTGGTGGTAAAAACCCCCACCATCGCAAACTCTCAGAACGTTAGTGACTATTTATGAATGAAAATCAACAACAAAAGCGGGACAACTTCATTAAAAAGCTTGTTTCCAATTCAAGATCGATTTTGACTAATCAAATAGCAATACCACTGGGTGTTCAAAAGATGGAAAAGTTAATTTCATGGATTAACAGCATCGAACCTATTAATGACATTGACCTGAGATGTTTTTAAAGAATATTATTCAAAGACAAGTGGATTAGCAATTGGTACCGAAAGATTGCAATACAATAAAGAATTTCTCAAAAAGCAAGATAAAAAGCTAGATGAATTAACCACATATTACAAAAATGACATTTTTGATAAATGCTTCGAAATAATTAGTCAGTTCCAGAATACTAAGTCGCAGAAATAAACAGCCACTAACACGCGGTTAGACTCCAGGGCCGGCCAATGCTTATAGAAAATATTAAAGCGACGGCCGGCCCGTCGCCAACCGCGAATCCGTTCGGCAGAAACTTACATCAATAACAATAAGGTTTGCTTTGGTCAATCGCTTATATTCGGACATTGCGGTTTTGGTAAAGTCTTTCATTTTAAGCATATTGATGTACTCTTTCATAGTTCTAAAGTAGGCACTGAAACCTTTTTCTACAGCATCGGCGCAGAGTCCTGCGGACATAAATGTTTTTCCGTTTTCCAAGGGAGCCCATTAACATGATGTTGTATATCTGGTCCAGTCAGTTAAGTTCCCGGAGTTGATTGAGTCGTATTTTTTGCAACCCGTTTTTGCTGGAATGGTCATAAGTGTTCAGGTCACAGTATCGTGGTAGCCTGGCTGTTTTAAGCTTTCTAATGAGTTCATTCTAATGACGGTGATCCGACTCCGCTTATGGTAGGCTTAGTGTAAAATCCATAAGACCTATGTGATTTGCTTCTGCCTGCTGGATGAGACTATCAATGGAGTTGCTAATACCGGCGGTTTTAAATTGCTGACAATACTGTTTTATTTGTTTTTGTTTTTCCATGAGGTGATATTATTTTTATGAGTGATTATTGTTATTAAAAATTGATTGATAGTCCTCTATCTGGCTTTTATCCGGCTGCACCAATGCGCCATCTGCCAAAGTGCCATTTAAAGGGTTTAACCTGATTATTTTTGTCTGACACACTTCTGTAGTATCTTCTTGCCGATATCTGGTTACAATGGCTTTAAAATCCAAAGCGCTGGTGATCTTATTGTCGATAACATAATCCAAAGCTTTATTTGTGAGAGCGGGTTCCGTTGTCTGGAGAGTTTGCTCCAGCCGCTCCTTAATAAATGATTCATAGGGCATTAATTCTTTTATACGTTCCGACTGTTGATTCAGTAAGTTTTCATATTCCTGTTCACTCATCGCAAGGTATATTTTTACAGCACGCCTGTTAACTATCAGATAATGAATGATTTAGGAGATAGAACAAGCATCCCGGTGCATTTGCTGGATTTTGTAATACATCATAAACTTGGCTAAGTACACATTC
>Ga0335394_10010928_pt1 | contig 10228 bp, 9 predicted proteins | sample MAT03_FD_205741 | JGI IMG/M metagenome (GOLD analysis project Ga0335394, IMG submission 205741) | Freshwater microbial communities from Lake Fryxell liftoff mats and glacier meltwater in Antarctica - MAT-03 (spades assembly) (version 2) ...
ACAATGACGGCAGCCATAATTCGCTTCATCTTACGTTCCAGTTCCGCAATTCGATCGGTATTCGAACTTGAGACCACTTGCATGTTTAGTTCCTAAGTAATGTTGTAATGGGTTTGTTGGCGAACGGCGGCGATAACCGATGTCGCCGCCAGTTACCATTAATCGCAAAACCGGCGCGACCGGCGACTTCGGTGCATCGTTTGGTTCAACCCCTATGTCCGAATGGCGGAATTTATTTTGATTCACTCTGTGTCAGCGTCTGCTTTCCGCCGACCACGAGAGTCTTAATCGTCTCTTCGAACGTCTTTTGATTTTCAGGGAATTCGGACGTTGGTGAAGTCAAAAGAGCGACGATGACATCTTTCTCGCGCGGGATGGCCACCCAATGTTGGATTGTTTTTACAGCCCCTTTCCCATCAATCGCGCCACCCGTTCCTTCACCTTCGACGATGAGCCACATCGCCTTCTTTCCCGCAACAGAACGAACTTCCTTTTCCCGCACGGTTGCTCCAAGACTGTTTTCCATTGACTTTGCGCTCTCGTCAACCAAGAAGCGAGGCTCAAAATCCTTTCCAGGTTCTTGCACAAACAGAACAATCGAAGCGCTACTAGTGCGTGAATATGCGGCGCGAGGCACCCCGGGCACGGTGTAGTCCTGCAGTCGCGCACTCTTCCACGGTTTCGCAACCGTGACAGAGAAATCGTACTTGGAGTCGGTATATTTGACGTCCTGCTCTTGCGCTAGTGACATATCACTAGAGACTGCGAGAAGCAGGAAGCCTCCCGTAAGTACCAAGATTGCAGAGTTGCGAAACATCGTTGACATGGGAATCTCCTGATTCTAAAGTTAGGGACGAACGACTCGGTTCAGCGGGAACGCGCGGGCGATTGACCATGTCAGAAGCGCCGATGCGCATTCTCCGTTGCAACCGATTGTTCGTCGCCAATGAATCACTGGTCGCGGCCTCACGTGTGCCGCCGACGTGTGGATCATAGCCGATTCAGGAACGCCAGGCAAATTGGTTCGCGTTGGTACGATTCGGATTCAGACAAAAGAATGGGGACAAAAGAATGTTCGGCGACACGGCAAGTCCGAGCAATCAATCAGTCCGAGCAATCAGTCGGGAGACCGAGCAATCAATCAGGCTGGGGAAGCCAAATGGGTCAAACCTCTTTGCATCAAAGATGCCTGACCCATTTGATTGCTCTTGACCCATTTGATTGCTCTCTGGCGGGACGAACGTTTGCGTTAACCGCGTCGACGGGGGTTGTGTTGGCTTCAAAAAGACCGTGGGCCGTCGCTGCAATAAAACCCTTAGTTCATCAGTTTTTCCGACGCGGTGCGTCAGAGCTTGGTCCGTCGGAAGAACTCTTAGGATTACCTGAAGCAATCACAAATTCAATCGCACAGTCACTTGGATCGACAATGTCGTCAAGTTCCCAAACCTCCTGATAGCCATAAATGTGCAGCGTTACGAAAGTCGGTATGTTTAAACCTGCCCAAGCACGTTTCGGTTCGATGAATGGCAGGATGGTTGAAAGTTTATCCACAGCGTCATTTTGAAAATTGTTGCGGCAGTATAGCAGTATATGTGTTGATTTTTCCGGAATTACGCGATGTAAAGTCGATTCTGTGAAATTTGTATACGGTAGGTTGATACTGCCTCTCACGTGACATTCCTCAAAAGCTGCCGGGTCACGAGCATCAACGATGATGGTATTTGTCAGCCTCGCCAATTGTACGAATTTATCTGCGCTGACCAATCTCGATTTCCGATAATCTTGAAGTGATACTGCGGTTTTTACAAAACCTTCAAAGTCGCAAGCTCCCGTCAATCGATTACTTTTTGTGGCGGAGATTCTTAGCGATTCGAACTCTTGCGAAACGCAGCAATTTGCCATCATGAACATGGTCATAAGTGCAATGAACCGTTTCATCTGAAATCCTCATTTCCCTGACGATCGTCTCGGCTCACCTAGGTCGCGCGGGCGATGAAACATCTCGGAAGCGCGGAATCGCGTTCTGAGGTGCAACCGTTGGTTCTTCGGCGGTGTTTCGTTTGTCGCGGCCTCACGCGGACCGCTGGTCCCGTGGATCATACACGATCGCGGACGTCCGAGCAAATCGGAATGGATCGGTTTGGGAATTTGAGCGGCAGGGGTCTGGCAGGTCAGTGAGAAATGTCCGAACAGATCGGCAGAAATTGTACGAGCAAAATTCGGACTGAATGCGGCCAATGCCAAAGGCGAAGTTTTAGCTGGCGTCAGAGGTCCGCGCGTCGGTCCAAGTTCGGATTTTGGCGGGCATGGAAATCAAAGGGCCTGGGCGTCTGGCGTTGGAAGGTTGCATTCTGGGGAATCGCCTCAAGGCTACGACTCCAACGCTGGATTACAGGCTTTAGCCGCATGGGCGCGTGTTTTCGTTGCGGGGAATCGTCTCAACGCTAGAACGCCAACATACTTGACTTGTGCCGCCCACCGTCCACGATTCTTGGTCGGCAAGAATGACATGATTAGGTCGTCAGTGAAACCAATGTCAAAAACGGTGTCGGACACTGTCGAACCCCCCTTTCCTGTCAAAGCGGAATCTTAAACTGAAAACCGAAAACCAAGTCTGACCCCATCGCAGCCCCATACCTTCCACCTGGTCAACTCGCATCCTGAACGGTGCCCAAAGCCATGTCTTCAGCTACAACCCTGTGGCCTCGATTTTAGTTCAGAAACGGCTCGCAGGATTAGGCCGAGGAACTGACTCGTGCACTTTTTGAACAATGACTGGCCTGTATCGGTCCTAAATAAGTGTTGATCACTAATTAGATTTTTTCGGCATTTGCATTTCACAGATGCGAATCGCGTCGGCTGCTAGGTTCGCGTCCAAAGCAGGATGCAGGACGCCGTGCGTAACTGCGTTCGCGGCGGCATCGATCTCCTCAACAAACACGTCGATCGCGTCACCTGACTCAAAGATGGGACGCTCGACCGTTCCGTCACCATGTGCGATCGTTAGTGGAATTTTTCCACGCTATCGTCACCGAAAGCAGCCATCTCAAACTGCACATCGGCGAAATGGCAGAAGGGATCGTTCTCAATGTCGTAGCGTAAGTTTGATCGAAATGCCACCTTCAGCGGCTTTCCTTTTTCTTCCCGTTGTTTGCTGCCCTTGTGCGCGACATAATCGACCGTCATCTGTGATGCATGTAAAGCAATCAACCGATATTTTCTGGACTACAACCCTCGCATGATTCTTTTCGTGCGGGGTTGCATCGCTATCCCCACTCGATATTCTAGGGAGGACTTTGGTGGCTATCGAATGAGTCGATACCAATACTGATTCTTCTCACAACGGATTGACTGGACTAGGCAGTGGAGCGGAAGCAGATGGGCCGCGTACTTCAGTCGCAACCGTCGCACATTGTGCCGGACAAGATTCGACTTGCATTAGCAGTGCTGCTTGAAGGCGCTGACTACTCCGAGCAGACCAGCGGCAATAGCTGGGAATTTTCAGTTGAGCTAGAGCGACTGCTGTTGCTGGGGCTTAACCTCAATGACTTTCGTTGGCTTGTTCGCAACCATTTGGTGGTGCATCAATGTGAAATTACATTGGACGGTGACAATGGCCGAGCCTTTCGACCGACGGGAGATTTGACATTTCCGGATCGGACTTGCTTTGTTTTGACCGATCGCGGAGTTTCGTTGGCTCGTAAGTGCTGCTTGAGTACGGGGCCAAGAACGACATACATTTTTGAGAGCGGTGCTGCCGATTTTATCGACCGCCTATTTGCTTCGATTGACGCTTTGCCAATTGGCAATCGGCCGGCAATCGACATTGTGCGGGCGATTACGCTGTTGCCAAAATGGGATGGTGATCGGCGATTGCTAATGCTCAATGAAGATGTTGTGAAGAAGTTCAAATGGTTGGCTGAGAATCAAGAGGCGATCCTGTCTGCCTTTGAAGAAGAAGGCTGGCCTCCGCGAATTGATGACCCACTATCACCGCATCCCGAACAGGATTCCAAGCGACGACTGAGCGACACGATCAAATGTCTCAATCGCAAGCAGTGCCGTCCATTGATTCGTTTTCGTGGCGACGGGACCGGCGAAGGCGTGTTGTGGGAACTCGTTGAATAGCGGAGCGAGAATGCTGGTAGGTGCATTCATCTTCCGGCTGGCTTCCGGCAGTCTTCACGTTTTGTTCCCGCGCTTTCCGTAGTCGATCGCAAGCTGTGCAATCTACGATTGGCAGAGTGTTTTTCTGCACCCACCCAATTCAACTTGGGGACAACTTTCACCTCGGAGCAATGTTCATGGCCAAGAAGAAAGCAGTGACCAAATCAAGTAGTCGACCGGCAAATGCAGCGCCAGCCGGCAAATCGGTGACAACCGCTTTAGATGACTTTGGTGGCTCACCACCAATATTGACTGCGGATGCAATGTTGGTCGAGAGAACGGGTCGCATGATCATAACTTTTCGAGACGGCGACAGCGGTGCGGTGAAAAGTTCCTTGGCTAAGTTGAAGAATCGGTCTGGCGTGGCCAAGGTAAGTCACATGCGTGACTTCTCTGCTGCGAGCTTTAACATTGCGGCGACTATGGACGCCGAAATGCTGGTGTTCGACGAATTAGGGATCGCAGTGATGGCTGGCGACCCAGAGCAACAGCGGTCAATGGTAACCGCAGAATCGCGTGATGAGGCGAACGTTATCATTGAGCCGGAATATATGAACTATGGGATGTTTGACGATTTGGACCAAGACCTGTTGGAGAAACGCAGAGGCGATGTAAGCAGCGCACCCACCAATCTTCCCAGCGGAGTTTCACTCGAATTTCTCAAAGGTTATCAAGCAGGAGTGCAGCAGTTGGTTGAATCCATGCTTGGATGCGGACCTGCGCAAGATGCGTCTCCTGGCGTAGGAGCGACGGCAGCCGGATTCCTGGATACTGTGAAGGCAACTTGGGGGCTGCAAGCGACCCGCGTCTTGGATTCACGTTTTACTGGACTTGGGATCAAGGTCGCTATCCTCGACACTGGCTTTGACCCGCGACATCCAGACTTTGTCGGTCGTAGCGTCACGATGCAATCGTTCATTGCGGGCGAAACACCGCAGGATTTGCATGGTCACGGAACGCATTGCATCGGCACTTCCTGCGGTCCGCTGCGCGCTTCAACGGGACCTCGTTACGGAATCGCGTATCAGGCCGAGATTTTCGCAGGCAAGGTTCTTAGCAATGCCGGGAGCGGAAGTGACGGAGGCATTTTGGCAGGCATCGATTGGGCCATGCGAAACGGCTGTCAAATCATCAGCATGTCGTTGGGCCGTGCGGTAATGGTCGGCGAGAAACCTGCCACCAGTTATGAAACCGCAGGCCGCCGAGCCCTCGCGGCGGGGACGTTAATCATTGCAGCTGCGGGTAACGAAAGCGCGCGACCTAGCACAATAAGACCTGTTGGCAGTCCGGCAAATGCATCGACCATCGTGGCGGTCGCGGCAGTGGATCAGAACTTAAGAGTCGCCAGCTTTTCCAACGGCGGTACTAATCCAGGTGGTGGCGAAGTCAACATCGCGGCTCCTGGTGTCAACATTCGATCTTCGTTGCCGATTCCTCGGTTGTACGCTTCTTGGTCAGGAACGAGCATGGCGACGCCACACGTGGCGGGGATTGCCGCGCTGATTGCGCAGGAAAGTATGTCCTATCGCGGCATCGAACTGTACCGCGAACTGCGTCGCCGCGCGCGACCATTGTCGCTGCCACCCGGTGATATTGGCAACGGCTTAGCCGAGGCCGTCTAGTCAAGAAGGATTGGCAATTGCCGTTGGCGTGCGTAGGATCATTGAAACGATTCGGAACCCTGCCGCGCCAAAAATTGGAGTGAGGTGAACTGTGAGCGAGCCCAGCAATAAAGTCGAAGTCATCGTGACGGTCGACGACGAGCACGTAAATGAACTTGCAAAGATAACCAAACACCTCGAGAAAATAGGATTAGAAGTCGGCCAAGTTTTGGAATTCACTGGTCAAGTTTTTGGTAGCTGTTCAGTAGGCAAAATTAAATCGCTGGCTGCGGTTTCCGGCGTTTCGGCTGTGGAGCGTTCCCGCGAGGTCGTGTTGCCACCTCCGGATGCGGGAGTGTTGTAGCGATCAATGGTGTCAGGATGCATCTGGCTGGGCTAGTTTGATCGCTACTTCGATTTTTTCGGCATTTGCATTTCACAGATGCGAATCGCGTCGGCTGCTAGGTTCGCGTCCAAAGCAGGATGCAGGAAGCCGTTTGTAACTGCGTTCGCGGCGGCATCGATCTCCTCAACAAACACGTTGATCGCGTCACCTGACTCAACGATGGGACGCTCGACCGTTCCGTCGGCATGTGCGATCGTTAGTGGAATTTTTTCCACGCTATCGTCACCGAATGCAGCCATCTCAAACTGCACATTGGCGAGTTCGAACTGGACGTCATAGCCATGAGTAAACCCGCGCGATGCCTGATCGATAACCCCCGAGACAGCGCTAACAACGAGCTCTGGATCTTCGAAATGAAAAATCGATTCCACATACTGCGGAGCCCCCGACGCGATTCCATCGGTGCCACGATGCAAGCGGCTTGCCGAGTGTACCGTCTTCGGCATGCCGAACAGCATTCGCATTAGGTGCGCATCGTGAACATGCAGATCGACCAACGGACCACCGACTTGCTCTAAGTCATAAAAATCCGGAATCCAGCTCGGCGGACCGATCACCCGTTTGAATCGGCCGCCGAGCAGTTTGCCGAATTGCCCTTTCTCAACTGCGTCTTGAAGTAATTTGTATTCGGGGAAAAAAGGCAGAATCTGAGCGACAAGCAGCTTGCCGCGTCCTTTTTCGGCAAGCGAGTGTGCTTCTTTCGCTGTTAACGCCAACGGCTTTTCGCACAATACCCATTTACCCGCATCCAAAGACTTTCGGACAGCATCACCGTGTAAATGAGGCGGCAAGCAGACGTCGACTAAATCGATGCTAGGGTCGGCAAGCATTTCGTCAAGCGTCGCGTAGACGGCCAAGTTTGTGACATCGATCATTTCACCGGGAGGGCCGAAATTCCCGCGTATTCCACGCCAATCGCCCGCTCGTTTGGCCGCATCGCGGCTGCAAAAGCCTGCCAGTTCCGCCAGCCCACTCCGCTGATAAGCGAGGTAGTGAATCCAACCCATGAACCCGACGCCAATGATTGCCGCACGCATCAATTATCCTCGCCACCAGGAACTTCAAAGTAATGTTTTGTCACGCGACCATGAAACGGTCGCTACGAGATCGTAACAGCTTTCGAAATCACGTTAAATCCTCTGGATTTGGCATTTCATCCCGTTATGCTGTTTGTCAGCAAATTTTCGCTTGTCGCTGCAACCGGCTAACTCATCGTGAGAATTGAAGAATATTGCGGCTGCGATCATTGCCAATTGAATATTCCCCCCGTTAGATTTAGACTCTTAGCCAGTTCGATCGTAATTACGCTGCGGTATAGATCGAAAATTCCCTGTCTGGTTGCGTGATGAATTCGGATTCAAATGTTGCCGATAGCTCGCTTTCTGCTGCCGAATTGGCAGCGGTGCTGGAGTCATTTAAAAAAGCTCTGCAAAGCGGCGACATCCAGTCCGACGGTGCGAGCACGTTTAACTTTGAAGACTGGCTTATACGAGTTGACGCTCAACATCGTTCGAGCTTAGAGCATCACCTCACACATCTCGCCGAACACCACCGCGCGGCGATGACAGAGACGTCGGACCAGCTTTCGACCAACCTAGATTTACGGGCCGGTTCGGATTTATCTCAAGCTGGTTTGTTTGTTGCCGACGCAACGCTACCGACAAAGGACGCAGCCCATCGAGCCGTGTTTAGTTGCTACACGCTTCACCGGCTGCCAGACAAGGCAAAGGCTGCGCTCGCTGCTGCTCTTGAACGACGTGAGTTTGAAGCTGGCGATCGATTGCTTCGTCAAGGTGAAGCGTCGGCTGGACTGCATCTTTTGCTGAGCGGGCGGGTCGAAATCGTCGACGTTAGCGGTGCCCGTAATCGACGGATTGACTACGACGGCCCTGGCTCCGTGCTTGGAGAGATGTCATTGCTCACCGGCCAGGACTGCTCGGCGGATGTGATTGCAATGATTCCAACCGTTGCTCTCGTGTTGCCAGTGAAAGCGTTCGAAGGTTTACGGCAAGAGTTCCCCGAGCTGGAGATTGCGCTGAGCCAATTGGTCAGCGATCGACTTGGCCAGCGATCGCATGACGCTCTGTGCGGCAAGACAGTTGGTGAATACAAGCTGGTTCACTGTATCAATCGCGGTGCCATGGGAGTTGTCTACGCCGCCGAGCGGACGCTCGATGGAGCTCCGCGGGCTCTAAAGATGCTCCGCCATCGTTTCATTTCTGATTCTCGTGCATTGTCTCGATTTGATTTCGAAGTCGATCTGCTCAGCAAACTTTGTCATGACAACATTGTCCAGATGCATGGACACTTCGTTGCCTATCGCACGCGATTTTTGGTCCTTGACCTTTGTGACGGTGCCGACCTAAAACGCACACTTACGTCTCACGGGCCGATGGATGAGGCGACCGTCAAAGCTGTGCTCGGCCAAATTGCGGCTGGACTCCAGTACGCGCATGTCCAAGGCGCGCTCCATCTTGACCTCAAGCCAGCTAATATCCTCGTCGACCGGCGCGGGAAAGTTTCGATTACCGATTTCGGCTTGGGACGCCTGATTAAGTCCGATGGTTGCGAGGAAAGCATTGCCGGAACGCCTGCTTACATGTCTCCCGAACAGTTCCATGGGCTGGACATCGGTCCCGAGTGTGATTGGTATTCCCTTGGCTGCCTGGGATACGAGTTGCTGACGGGAAAGCTGCTTTTTCCAGAGCAAGATCTGTCACAAATGTTCAATCGCAAACATTTTTTGGCGAACGAAGTTTGGCCTGCCTTAGAAGTCGGCGAAGAGCTACGGGTCGCTTTACACTCGGCACTGGAGCCTATGGTCGCGTATCGCGACCTTGACTTGAAGCAGATTGCCACGTGGGCCAAACCAGTGCCCGAACTAGCGGTAACGCTCTAGGTATCTTCGGCTGGAAAGCTTGACGCGTATGGTATGGTTTGGTGCCAAGTAGATGCTTGGCGTTTGAATCCAACAGGATTGTGCACAGTGTTTTCCTGTGACATGGTCAGCGTCTACCCACAGGTTGCGTGATGAACCGGATATCATCCGCCGCGACGAAATCGCTTACGGTTCGATACATAATTGCCCTGGTGGCGATTGGTACAACGTGCATCGCTAGCCAAGTTTTGATCCGATCAATGCTCGTCAAAGCTGAGGCACAAGCTAAAGTTGTCGACATCGCCGGACGCCAGCGGATGCTCAGCCAGCGGATAGCCAAGGTAACCGAACGGATCGCAGCGGACGTTAGCAATCCTCACCTGCCAAACTTACTCAGCGAGCTTGCAACCAGTTCGGCCAATCTGAAATCAGTTCACCAATCGTTGGGCTCCGGCGACGAGTTGACCGCCATTCCGAGATTGGAAAGCGGCCAGGCTCGAGTTCAACTGCAATCGATCGACTCAAAGCTTGAGGCAATCGTTGGGGCTGCAAATTCGATTTCCGCTCTCGCCGCAGCCGATGAGTTAACGTCCATCGAAGCGATCCGATTGGCCCGCAATGTCGAAACTGTTGAGAACGATTTTCTCACAGGGATGAATCAAGTGGTAGCGTTGGTTGCCGACCATTCGATTACCCAAATCAATCGCTTATTTTGGGCAGAGAGGTTGATTATGTCTTCAATCCTCTTCTTACTGCTGTTGGAAGCGATCTTTGTGTTCCGACCGGCCGTACGACGAGCCCGCGAATCGATTCAGGATCTTTGTATCGCGCTGTCCCAAGCTCGCGGTGCCAATGAAAAAACCGAACATGCTATCTCGGAACGTAGCACTGCGTTGACCGCGGCGGCCTTTGAGCTGAAGCGATTGTCGGTCGAGATCGCGTCGTTAAAATTAAACGAGCGCGGGGCTGACTCGCTGCCTTCCGTCGACCGCTTCGATTTGCTTGTTACCCACGTCCAGAACACGCTTGCGAAGTTGACCGACCTTGCGGATCGAACGAATCAAGACGAATCGTTACTTGTATCGAGGACATCGCCAAGGAATCTAGTCCAAGATGCGGTGCATCGCTTCCGCAGTCAAATACCGGCGGACAGCCAAGTCAACGTCACTATGGATG
>Ga0335394_10010933_pt1 | contig 10224 bp, 9 predicted proteins | sample MAT03_FD_205741 | JGI IMG/M metagenome (GOLD analysis project Ga0335394, IMG submission 205741) | Freshwater microbial communities from Lake Fryxell liftoff mats and glacier meltwater in Antarctica - MAT-03 (spades assembly) (version 2) ...
AGTGGGAAGTAATCATTTAGATTCGAATCTAATTAAAGGTTCATAAAAGAATCTGTACCAACTTTGAACACTTAATTTTTTATATAATTGGTAATGTATCAAGAAATATCAAGTTTTAAGTAGCGGTGCACTGTAGGATTAATTGTATCACTATCGGCAATATTAGAAAAAACATAATCAAATTTACCATTGAATGGTGATTTATTGCGTTGTTTGCAATGTTCACAATATTTACAATAATTCATTATTTTATATGATAATTATTATCAATACATATTATTATTAACATATATCAATTTTTTTAAATAATAGAATATTCGATTTTGTTATTGGAACCAGTAGTGATTTGATATTTATCACACAACGTACATAACCATTTGGCAACTTCCTTGTCTCTAGTTGTTAAATAACTACGAGCAGGTTGAGAATAGGAACGTTTCGTTCCTATTCTCTTACCAAATGGCCTTTTTTACAGGCATATCTATATGCATATTCGTTGTGGGCATAAATATTGATTTCATTTTTTTGACACAAATATTTTGCCACCAATAAATTATTATCAGTACATGCTTATACAAAATTATTTTCTTCGTTTGTTAATTTTTTATTATTTATTTTTTCTATCAAATAAAATTGTTCCAATGTTGTAAATAGTTTATCATTAACAACAAAATCATAATAATATTTATTAATTAAAGATAGTTTGGGAAAATCAATAAGTGGATCCAAATAGTTAAGAATAGAATATTCAATTTCTATAACCAAAAAAATATAACTATTCGTATCCATTATGGATATTAATTACATTATATTGATAATATGACAAATTAATAATTTATAATTCAATTTTTATGATAATTATAATTTTATAATTATTATAAAGAATGTAACCAATCAACAATTTTTGAGTGACAGAATCTAAATGCAAATTCATCATGAGCATTGATATCGATGGAAGAACCTATTTCATTACCCAATAGACATAACCATTTAGCAATTTTATTGTCTCTAGTTGTGTTGCTTCGCAACATAACCATGAGCAGTTGAGAATAGGAACGAAATGTTCCTATTCTCTTACCAAATGGCCATTTTTGCAAGCATATCCAAATGCATATTCATTATCAGAATGAATATCAATGGGAGAATTTGTTTCATTGCCTACTAGATGTAACCATTTGGCAATACCCAAATGCAAAATTTGAAATGATTGATCAGGATCTATATAATTTTTTGATATTTGTCACAGTGGAAAAAAATATCTAAATTCCAAAAATAGAATCATCGTTGGGTGCTGTCATTTTTAATGAATGTGATTTGTCTAAATTATTTTCCCAACTAAGTCCTCTCTTGACAGAATATTTTAACAATTCTGATTCTCCCCACGTCATAACGTCTAAATTATTTATTTTAATAGCCGTTTTTTCTTCTGTACATATTGAATAAACAATTTCTGGTTTCACCTTAATTCTTATTGCACCAGGGATTTGTGAGGCTTTTATTTCCGTACCATTATACAATATTTTATGACCGGATGTCACTAAAAAATCTTCATTTGGTTTATTTTCTCCAAGAGAATTCTTTTTTATTTTCATATATCTGGTAATTCGTCCTGTTATGATGTTATATTTGATGGGTATAAATTTTTCATTGATCGTATCAAAAATTTCATGTGTGTCAGAATATAGTTCTTTAGCTCTAACTTCGGAAATTTCATTTGTTAATTTATTTTTTGCCAAAACTAGCGATTCTCCGGAAAAACAAATTACACCCGCTTCGATAGCACCGATATCGACAATACCATTAATAATACGTGGAAACCCCGGACCACGTTGATCATAAATAATTCCAACCGGAACTAAAGCATTATTACCACCATCGATAGCAGTAGAAGCTGGTTGTAAAGTCCTAGTCTGTGTGGGACCACCATAATTTCCAAGTGGATTGAGCAAAGGATTAACACCAATTTGATCACTACCTCCAAAACCAGTTGATCCAGTAGTGTTACCAATTATATTATTACCATTTGATGTGAATGGACCAAAGACATCAGGCGATGTTGCTCCGCTGGTTGCCGTATTTCGTGCTATGATAGTATTACCTACATTTATAGTTCCAGCATTATTATAAACACCACCACCAACACCATTACCACTACCGTCATCATTGACAGTATTACTACTGATGGTAGTATTGGTTAGAGTTACAACACCAGATGAAACATATATACCTCCACCACGGGTGAACCTAGCCATATTTCCATTGATAGTACTATTAACTATCGTGAAAACAGCAGCGGAACCATCATTAACTATACCACCGCCGTTTACATTACTACCAGTCGCAGCGGTGTTATTATCATTGACGGTACAATATGTCATGTTGAAAATTCCATTGTTAAATATTCCGGCACCACCAAAGTTTGAAATTGTAGCGATTCTATTGCCACTGACAGTCGAATATGTCATATTACAAACACTGCCATTATATATACCCGCTCCACCGAATGGATCATTGGAATTCCCGTTAGAATTATCACTTATTGTACACAATGTGATAGTCAAATTGCCGAAATTTAGAATACCAGCACCAGATTGAAAAGCTTGTCTACCATTTGTAATAGTTAAACCGGACATTGAAACAATAAAAGTCGCACTGATACTAAAAACTCGAGTCGCATTATTTCCAGAAACTGTAACATTTAATGGATTATTATTGATGATTGATAGATTTTTAGCTATTGTCAATTCTCCTGATGTTAATACAATAGTCGCTCCCGATAAAGCTGGTGCAAAATCGATAGTATCACCTGAAACAGCACTGATAATAGCTTGTCTAAGTGAACCAGGTAAATTATCACTATTATTTGTAACGGTAATTGTTGCCATACTATTATAATTAAAGATTTTTATCACTCAACTGACTGTAACAAACAGTGATATCGATAAATCGATTTATCAATATTGTGATTTGATTATTAATCAGCATAAAAATGGCATCCTGATAAAGGTCAGGAAGTTATCACAATATAAAAAATATCTGGACGCGAACATTAACATATTTTATATACTAATTATTAAAAGGATATCCAAATTTCAATAAAAATATCACGTTTGATTAGATTAAACCATAACAATATATTTTTACTATATCCTAAAAATTGGATCATTCAATCCTTTTCATGATAATCATTTAGAAGTAACTGAAATTATTCGGCTCTCAAAAAATATATGCATATGCATGTATTTTTACGAGGCTTTCACATACTTTTTAAAAGTGTGGAATAATAATCGATATTAAAAATTTATTATAGGTGTTAATAACATCTTGTTAATAAATACATTCATTGGAGAAGATATTGAACAGCTGGACGATGATAAATTGATCAATGTAAAAACATACTACAAATCAATTTCGTGAAATCATCAACATATAATTCTGGGAACACGTAAATTAATCAAAAATAAAACATTTACCATAAATTTGATATATGATCAAATAATAAACTAATTATTCAAATAAATTTATCCACTTCTTTTACTTGAATTGTTTCAATGCTTCAAGTAATATGACAAATTAATAATTAATAATTCAATTTTTGTGATAATTATAAAAATTATAATTATCATAAAGAATATAACCAATGAACAATTTCCGAATGATCACTTCTAAATGCGAATTCACCCATAGTATGAATATCAATGACAGAACCTGTTTCGTTACCCAATAAATGTAACCATTTTGCAATTCCCAAATATCCATTATAGCAAGCAAATCCAAATGCATATTCATTATTAGCATGAATATCAATGGGAGAACCTATTTCAATTCCCAATTTATATAACCATTTGGCAATTTCAAAATGTCCTTTTTCGCAAACCCATCTAAATGCATATTCATTGTTAGCATGAATATTAATGGGAGAACCTATTTCATTACCCAATAGATGTAACCATTTGGCAATTTCCAAATGTCCATTTTCACAAGCTCGTTTAAATGCAAATTCATTCCCAGCATCAATATTTATTGGAAAACCTATTTCATTTCCTAATAGATGTAACCATTTGGCAATTTCCAAATGTCCTTTTTCGCAAGCACATCTAAATGCTAATTCATTATCAGCATGAATATCAATGGGAGAATTTATTTCGTTACCTAATAGATATAACCATTTTGCAATTTCCAAATGTCCTTTACCACAACTCATTTCAAATGCAAATTCATTATAAACATGAATATCGATTTTATTTTTTTGATACAAATATTTTGCCACTAATAAATTATTATTAGTACATGCTGATACAAAATTATTTTCTTCTTTTGTTAAATTTTTATTGTTTATTTTCTCTATCAAATAAAATTGTTTTAATGCTGTAAATAGTTTATCATTAACGACAAAATCATAATAATATTTATTGATTAAAGATAGTTTGGGGAAATCAATAAGTGGATCCAGATAGTTAAGAATAGAATATTCAATTTCCACAACTGGAAAAATATAACTGTTTGTATCCATTATGGATATTAGTTGTATTATATTGATAATATGACAAATTAATAATTAATAATTCAATTTTTATGATAATTATAAAAAATATAATTATCATAAAGAATGTAACCAATCAATAATTTCCGAATGACCGGATCTAAATGCATATTCATAATTAGCATGAATATTAATGGGAGAACCTATTTTTTTACCTAATAGATATAACCATTTGGCAATTACTAAATGTCCATTTAAGCAAGCCCATCCAAATGCATATTCATTATTAGCATGAATATCAATGGGAGAACCTGTTTCATTACCTAACAAATATAACCATTTGGCAATTTCCAAATGTCCATTATAGCACGCCCATTTAAATGCTAATTCATTATCAGCATGAATATCAATGGGAGAACCTCTTTCATTACCTAATAGATATAACCATTTGGCAATTTCCAAATGTCCATTATGGCAAGCATATTTAAATGCATATTCATTATCAGCATGAATATCAATGGGAAAACCTGTTTCATTACCTGATAGATGTAACCATTTGGAAATTTCCAAATGTCCATTTTTGCAAGCATATCTAAATGCATATTCATCCCAAGCATGAATATTAATGGGAGAACCTGTTTCATTACCCAAAAGATATAACCATTTGGCAATTTCCAAATGTCCATTATGACAGGAAACAAATGCATATTCATTATCAGCATGAATATTAATGGGAGAATTAGATACAATTCCCATTTTATATAACCATTTGGCTACTTCTCTTATCGAATGATCATTACAATAATTTTATTTTTTTTTTTGATGTGATTATATTTTTATTAAATTTTTTTATTAAAAATTTTAATAAATTAGTATACTGGGGGGAAATATTCATCAACCATTAGTTTACTTCTTTCCCAAATGTAGGTACTGGCACTTATCATTGATTGCAGAGCTCCTATATAATATGTGTTTTGGTGACCTTGTAAATCTCTTAATTTTGCGAATGGGGAAATATTCTTTGAGAGGGATTCTACATCGAAATGTGGTCCATAATTCCCGTGCGGAAATATAGTTTGAAGTGTATAAGTATGGAATACTGTCGATGTCATATTCGCTAAGGAATCTAACATTATTTGTCTAGCTTGGGCACTGGTTATTTCTGTTGGCGAAATTAACTGTATTGCATATGGACCATATGGTAGTAATCTTCCAATCGTGGTCACACTCGCTACAAATGGAGCATAATATGTACTACTGGGATCAGTATTTAAAAAGAATCCTGCACTATTTTGATAAGGACCAGTTGTATTAGTAAGTAATCCAGTGTAAAAATACCGATAATTCACATGTTTGAATAATTTAGTTTCCAACGAATCTGGATTCATAAATTGGATCTTTTCTAACACGGGTGGGAATGCCACTACATATTTTTTACATTTATATTTAAATGCTTCTCCATTTGCTGTTCCTTTTATTTTTATTGGTCGGTTTCCATTCTCATGTCTTTTTACTTTTGTTACTTGTGCATTTGTTATGACATTTTGACTTCCCAAATAATTTGTTATTCCATTATACAATTGGATACAACCTCCATTTATTTGGAATTGGCCTGTTGGTCCAGCTAGTCCTATTATTGCCATTGTCACTCGACTCATTGATGTTATCATGTTGAGAGCCAAAATATTGCTATAATTTCCATAAGCAAAACCTCCACTGAAACCATATAAATGGGTTATATCTGGCATATGATTTAAATTTTTTAATATGGCATAATCTTTGAATGTCATCAATAATTCCGTGGGTATTTTACCATAAAATATTCCCGAGTCAGACCAATTATATTGTTGCATTATATTTAACCAATTCTGAAATGATACTCCAAATTCTGGTGTTACTGGAAACGGGGGCGCTAATGAACTATTTTGGATATTGATATTTTGTACAGCAAGAGCAGGTATAGAACCGACACCCAATGGATTAAACCTATTGATAAATGCAATATTGTCCAATGTCCAATGGCCAAATCCAGCCGCATTTAACGCCGTTGAATTCCAGAAACCATTTGCTCCTATATCAATCCAATTATCGGTTTGTCCAGAAGGTGGTACAAAATTAAATGTATCGCAATGACCACCTGTGGTACTTTGACTTTCTAGTACCAATACATCGTAGCCATTGTCTTTTAGAAATGCAGCCATTGACATTCCCGCTGGACCTCCGCCTTGAACACATACATCTCTTACACGAACTCTGGATGCATTTATTATTACTAGTGATAATAGCAATAATAGAAATATACGGCCAAAATCACTGATCTTTGCCATTTAGTAATTTAACTAAAGGTAATCTCAAATATATGAATCATACAGACTTTTCAATTTTTATGGTCCACACGTATTTTTTTCTAAAAAATATCAGGATTCTTACAAAAATTTGAAATTGACATCAATAAAATATTGAAAAAAATTTGTTTTGGTAAATCCAATATTTATTGAATATGTATGGTCATGTGTCGTAATTGTATTACAAATAAAAATCCGATTGGTAATTATTTTAATGAAACACTGATCGATTTTTTTTTAGATGAAACGATAACCGATTTGGATGAAACAGTACTTGATGATACGATATTAATCAATTTAGATGAAACAACAATTGATTTAGACGATACACTGCTTGATTAATTAAATATCATTTGATTAAATATTTGTATCATTAATACAAATATTTAATTTAGTCAACACAAATAATATTTACTTTATAAATATGTGTACCGAATCAACTTTTAATTAAAATTAATTAAAAAATGATTTATTCAAATTGAAATTTTAATCATATATTTCCTTCATTTTTTTAATCATTAGCATTGTTTTATCGGAATAATTATTTATAATCGGTATTGGAATGAATCCAGCTGGATTAATATGTGCCAAACGGTGTACCATGCAGCTATCTTTTTCTTGTTCAAAAACAAAACCAGAAATATTAATAGTTGCCTTAACACACCAATTAGGTGTTTTAGGGATTTTACCATCATAATCAACCGAAAACATCAAAACGTATGTTCTCTCTTCATCGATCACTTTCGTTTGCATAAAAACAAATTCTCTAGATCGAATTGGCCAGGGCAATGAATTGATTTGGCGGCAAATTCTGTTATTATCATCAATGTTTTCAATCACATCATATTCCATAATGGATTGATCATTTTTAAGCATATTCTCTTTGCTATCGAATGTATTCCAAATAAAATCCACCAGTTCATCCATTCCAGCTTTGATCAAACCGTTTGACTTAAAACAAGCAATTTTACTCCCCTTCAAAAATTTCCTTTTCATAGTTATATCATCATTCTCTTTAACTAGTTCCCAATTGGAATCGGATAATAATTTTTCCAATAGTTTCAATTTTTCTTTTTTCTTATCAGCAAATACTTGTGTATCGGAATTCATTTCGATGTAGTTATTTTCCGGAATAATATAAGACACCTACTAAATTATTTTAATTCAATTTTTTTTATTAAAATTAATTATAAACAAAATTTATGATTAATTTCAATGGTTTCAATGGTTTCAAAAAGCCAGATAATAAAACGATAAAAAATTAATACAATGAATTGTAGTACACAATGCACAAATACTCCTGACTTCTGTAACCATAATATACCATAACCAACAACTTCCAAACATTGAAATAATGTTCAACACTCTAATAATCAAGTCAGAATAAATAGTATTCCAACCAAGCATAAATATCATAAATGTATAAAAGAAGATTCCATAAACAGAATTCGGCATACCAAAGAGAAGAGTTGCTCTCTTGTGGTCCAATACAGACAAAACCCCATTCATTGTTTCATCGCTAAAAATCGCGATGCGTTTTTTAATTGGGATAACGGGAGTTTCGGATTCGCTGCGCAAATTTGAAGTTGCCGTTTCCTCTTTAAAAATCGCGATGCGTTTTTTAATTGGGATAACGCAAGTTTCAGATTTGCTGTGCAAATTTGAAATTGCTGTTTCCTCAATAAGTGATTGATTATCATAACAATCACAATTTGGTTTGTAATTTGGATTGAGTAACATTCTAATTTTATAATATGTTGCGACCGATGAACAAACAACACCAACTAAAAAAAGTAGATAAACAGGATTGGATCCGAAAACGTGTTTAACAATTAATGTAACAAATAATATAATTATACCGGCTAATGAAAAGAATTTCAAACTACTGTAAAACAATTCAAAAGTGGTTTTCCTTTTACGAAATTTACATACTTTTTCATCTGATCCAGTATAATTATTTATGGGTGTCCTTTTTCTTAAAGGGATTCCGTTTTGTTCCATTTTTTTAATTTCACCAATCGAATTAATAAACATTACAAACAGAATTAATTTCAATTTTTAACGTTATAACAAATAAATCATAAGGCAAATTTAAAAATTGAAAAATTATTATTTTATTATGCCCAATCGAAAAAACAATAGGTATTAAAACGAACTTCAAAAATGAAGTGGTTTAGTTCTAGTTTTTTTTCATTGTACCGAATTATTTTAGGTACATATCTTTTCTTCCATTTTTCTAAATTATGGAATGATGGGGAAGAAATTTTTAGCAATGAAGGAGTCATTAGTGATGCCAAGATTCTACCAAGTTATGGTAAACTTCCGGTTTTAATTTTACATTTTGATAGTCCAAAAATTATCGAATTGTTTATTGGATCATTAATTATTTCTAGTATTCTATTCACATTCGGTATATATCGACGATTGAATTCATTATGGTTATTCTATGGATGGATGTCATTGTTAAATAGAAATCCATTAATTTCAAATCCGAGTCTCGGATATATTGGTTGGATTTTGTTGAGTTGCGCTTTGATCCCAAAAGGAGAAAAATTCTTGTTTTTTAGAAAAAGAAACAGCAACAATGATAAACAATACCACCATTGGGAAATGCCCGATGTCATATATTATGGTTTCTGGATAATATTAGGAGTATCTTATACCGCAAGTGGTTTACATAAATTATCATGCCATAATAATACATGGATCGATGGAACAGCATTATACTATGTATTAACTAGTCCTCTTGCCCGACCCAACAATTTAATAAATGAATTATTGAGTTCAAATGGTTTCATTATTAAACTTATGACATGGGGATCGTTGGTACTTGAGGTCTCGTATCTTTTTATTGGAACATTTTATCGTACAAGAAAATACTATTGGTTAGCATCTATAATGTTTCATATGGGTATCCTTTGCACAATTAATTTTACTGATTTAACTATTGGTATGATTGTGGTCCATCTGTTTAGTTTTGATCCATCATGGTTCGAATGGAGCCGAAGATTAGTCATCCAGTATGATAGAAATGGTAATGAAATTGTTGATTATGATTACAATCATACTGATAAATTTAATTCTAAACCAATATCCGAAAATGTTATCAATGAACTTAATACAATCACGACAAGAACAAGCGAACTACTTAAAAAAGGTATAACAAATGATAAAACCAAAAATACTTTTGTTAGTTGGATAACAATTGCAATAATTATGGTTCTTGTGTCTGTATTAATTCATGCAAATGGTGGATTAATACCAACAATTAATCGTTTCGCCGAATTAACGATTCAATCTCATACCGCTTTTATGTGCCTAATCATTATTTTAGCTATAATCATGATATTAGAAAGAATATTCCCGGATCAAGAATTGAAACCAGTAAATGGTTGG
>Ga0335394_10010934_pt1 | contig 10224 bp, 10 predicted proteins | sample MAT03_FD_205741 | JGI IMG/M metagenome (GOLD analysis project Ga0335394, IMG submission 205741) | Freshwater microbial communities from Lake Fryxell liftoff mats and glacier meltwater in Antarctica - MAT-03 (spades assembly) (version 2) ...
CGTCACCGACGGCAGCTGGAACCCCGACCCCGGCACCATCGGCAGCCACTGCGGCCGCGTCGGCACCACCTGCCTGAGCCTGCTGACGCTCGAGGTGTACTACCGCCACCTGCCGCTGTACAAGCGCAACCAGGGCGCCGCCGACTGACCCCCGACGCTGCTCGCGGCGTTGCAACGGAAGAACGAGAACGCCCGGGGGTTGGTCCCCCGGGCGTTCTCGTTTGGCCCGGCGGCGTCGCTCCGACGGCGATTATTCTGGCAGAAGCACTTGTTTCCGGAACCCGGTGGGAGGGGCGCCGGAAACAATAATCTCCGCCCGAATGGACTTTTCCTGGACGCCGCCGGATTCATCAGACCCGATGAGCGCAGAACGAAAACGCCCGGGGGTTGGCCCCCCGGGCGTTGGCGTTTCACGGGTTCCCGTCCGTCTCAGCGCCGCCGCAGCCCGGGGTAGGTGTAGTAGTAGGTCGGGTAGTAGCTGTAGCCCACGACCGGGGCGGCCGCCGGCACGATCACGCTGCCGGGCGCCGCCGCCGGCACGATCACGCTGCCGGGCGCCGCGGGAACGACCGTGAACGTCGGCGCGACGCCCAAGGCCGCCGGCACCACGTACTGCGGGGCGAAGTAGTAGCCGGGGTATGCCGGGCCGTAAACCACGCCGCGGCGCGTGACGTACTGGGCGTCGGCGGTGCCGGCGCCGGCCGCAAGGGCGGCGAGCGCGGCGAGGGACAGAACGGTGGTTCGCATGGAATCCTCCTGGCTGGTTCTCGGCGGGCGTGCGGACGATTCGGGGGGACGGCACGAAGCAACGCCCGTGCCCGAATCGGCGGCGGGCGGTCAGACCTTGTACTTCTTGGTGGAGCGGGCCTTGTGCTTGCGGTTCTTGCGCCGCCGCTTGTGGGCGGTCCGCAGTTCCTTCCGCTTGTGCTGAATCCCCACGGCGGTCTCCGATTCGTCGGTGTCTCGGGAACGAGACGGGTATTGTACGAACCCGCGGCCCGCGGCAACCCGTCACACCCCCCCGGCGTATACCACCCCCATGCCCCCCGCGATCCTCGGCGGCGTGCCCGCCTTCCCGGACGGCCCGCCGCGCTGGCCGCGACCCGACCCCGCCACCGCCGCCGCACTCGCCGCCGCGGCCGCCGACGGCGGCTGGGGCCGCTACCACGGGCCGCACGTCCCCGCCCTCGAAGCCGACCTCGCCGCGCTCCACGGCGTCCCCCACGCCCTCGCCTGCGCCAGCGGCACCCTCGCCGTCGAAACCGCCCTCCGCGCCCTCCGCGTCGGCCCCGGCGACGAGGTCGTCCTCGCCGGGTACGACTACGAACCGAACTTCCTCACCGTCCACGCGGTCGGGGCGCGGCCCGTGCTCGCCGACGTGGCGCCGGGCAACTGGAACCTCGACCCCGCCGCGCTCGACGCCGCCGCGTCGCCGCTGACGAAGGCCGTGCTGTGCTCGCACCTCCACGGCGGGCTGGTGCCGATGCCGGACGTGTGCGCCTGGGCCGCGGCGCGCGGCGTCGGCGTCGTCGAGGACGCGGCGCAGGCGACGGGCGCGATGATCGCCGGCAAGCCCGCGGGGGCGTGGGGCGACGTGGGGTCGCTGAGCTTCGGCGGCACGAAGCTCGTCACCGCCGGCCGCGGCGGGGCGGTGCTGGTGCGCGACCGCGGCGTCTTCCAGCGGGCGAAGCTGTGGCTCCACCGCGGCACGCAGGCGTGGGCGCCGCTCGGCGAGTTGGCCGCGGCGCTGGTCCGCCCGCAGCTCGCGGCGCTGGCCGAGGGAACCGTGCGGCGCGCGGAGCGCGTGGCGCTGCTGCTGCGCGAACTCGCGGACGTGCCGGGGCTGACGCCGTTCGAGAACGCGGTGGCAGGGACGCCGGCGTTCTACCGCGTCGGCTTCCGCTTCGACCCCGGGGCGTTCGGGCTGTCGCGGGCGGTGTTCGTGGCGGCGCTGCGCGCGGAGGGGGTGGCGTTCGACGTGGGGTTCACGAGCCTGCACGCGGGTCGGTCGCCGTCGCGATTCCGCGCCGCGGGCGCGCTACCGGAAGCGAGCGCGGCGGGGCTGGGGTGCGTGGGGCTGCACCACCCGGTGCTGTGGGGGGAAGCGGAGGAGGTGCTTCGGGTTGCGAGCGCGGTGCGGGGGGTGTACGAGTCGCGGGAGGAGATTCGGGGGAAGCGATAGGCCCGCCGCTCGCGGCGGTGCAAGGGCTGCACCGCCGCAAGCGGCGGAATCGGTCAATGGTGCCCTTCCTTGACCTGATTGCGGTTCCACTTCGGGATCAGCACCACCACGTCGGCGCTCCCGTCCGGCACGCACTGGCAGCTCAGCCGCGACTCCGGCGTCAGCGCCGGCGCCTTGTCCAGCTCGTCCTCCTCGTCGTCGGTGGCGCGGGAGCACGACTTCCCGCCCTGCTGCACGTAGACGTGGCACGTCGAACAGGCGCACACGCCGCCGCACGAGTGGTTGATCTGAACGCCGGCCTCCTCGGCGATGTCGAGGAGGCTGCCGTCGAGGCCGAGCTTGCCGAACGGGAACGTCGCCGGGTCCACCGGCACCTCGGTCGTCGTCCCCGTCTCCTCGTCGACGAACGTGACCTTGAACGGGGTCCGGGCCTTCGCGGCGTCGGCCTTCTGGATGTACGGGTTGACGCCGGCCATCGGCGGTGGTCCTCGCGGTGGGAATACCGCTATGGTACGCCCGCCGGGCGGAGCCGGTGCGAGAACGCCCCGAGCAGGTCGCCGCGGTCGCCGCCGTGACACCCCACGCACGCCGCCGCGATGCGGACGGCGCCGACGTAGCGCACCTCGTCGCCGCGACGGCCGGCGAAGCCGTCGTCGCCGCGGCGGATCGCCTCCACGCCGGCGGCCTCGAAGGCGTCCGGCGGGCGGGTGGGGGCGTCCTTCAGGTCGGCCATCGCCGGCAGCCGGTCGGACGGGTACACGACCGGCTCCGGGTGCTTCAGCAGGCCGACCAGCTCGACGCGCACCACCTTCCACTCGCGTCCCTCCGGCACCCGACTGAAGGCGTGCGGCAGGAACCCGGCGACCTCGCGCCGCGACCGGACGTAGCCCCAGCCGTCGGGGTTGACGAAGTCGAGGAGGCCGGCGGTGTGCAGCCGGCGGGCGGCGGAGCGGTCGTGTTCGGAGAGTGTGAGCTGGACACCGTCGAGCCCCCATGCCGGCCCCGGCGACTCCGGCTGGGGGGGCGGGTCGGGGTGGTCGGAGCCGCCCTTCAGCGACTCCTCCGTCGGCATCGGCCGCATCCGCGTCACCCCGAACCCCGGGCTGTTCACGAACGCCTCCGTCGTCCTCTCGTGCAGCTGCCGGAGCCTGTGGGTGCGCGGGGAATGGCCCCCCCACGTCACCTTCCATTCCAGGTCTTTCAGCCCCTTGTCGTCCGTCGGTCGGGCGTCGGTCGGGCGCGGCTCGGGCACGCGGTCGGCCAGCGACTCCAGGGGGTAGCGGTCGCGCAGCGCCACCGCCCGCTCGTACACGTCCCGGGCGGACCAGGCGACGAAGCCGTAGGCCAGCGCCAGCGCCGTCAGCGAGTAGGGGAGAAAGACCCGCACCCGCCGCCGGGTGACGCGCCACGCGACGAGCGCGACGCCGAGCAGCACCGCCAGGTACAGCACGACCGGGAACAACATCATCAGCTCGATGGGGCCGTACGTCACGACGACTGCGGTCACGCCGTACATGACCCAGCGGAGTGGGTGCGGGTCGCGCCGGGCGGCGGCGTGGGCGACGAGAAGCAGCAGCGCTGCGGGGAACAGGGAGAGGTACAGCACGGGCGGCCCCCGGTGGGATCGGTTCCCCCTATCAGACTACGCCGGCCGGCCGCGGGCAAGTCAAGGATTCACTCGGCGAGCCGAGCCCCGTAAGGGGCCGGGTGCGTCCGCACATCGCATCACGTCCGACGCCACCGACGTGCGGACGCACCCGGCCCCTTACGGGGCTCGGCTCGCCACGATTGCCCCGCCCGCCGCATACCATAACCGCTCACCCCCGCACGGAGGCCCCCCGCATGAGCACCGCCGACACCCCCGCCGGCCGCTGGCCGGTCCGCGTCTGGCCCGCCCTCGTCATCCTCGCCGCCGTCGCCGCGGCCTGGATCGTCCCTCCGCTCGTCGCCCCGCGGACCATGTTCCACTTCATGGCCTGGTTCGCCGCCCCCATCCTCGGCACCGTCGCCGCCATGATCTGGTGGACGTTCGCCGCCCGCGTCCGCGGCCCGTTCCGCTGGCTCGTCCCGGCGCTCGTCATCGTCCCCGCGCTCGCGCTGGCGCTCACCCTTCACAAGGGCAACGAGATTGTCGTCGCCATCTTCGGGCTCATGGCCGTCCTCGTCGTGTGGGTCGGCTGGGTGACGCTGAGCATTCCCTTCCCCGCGGAGGTGCGGAAGGTCGGCCTCGTCGCCGGCCTCGTCGCCGTGTGGGGCGTCGGCTCCGCGGTGGCGGTGGACGGCATGGGCGGCGACATGCAACCCGACTTCCGCTGGCGGTGGCAGCCGTCCGCCGAGGAGCAGTTCGCCGCCGAGCGGAAGGCGGCCCCGGCGCCGGTCACGGACGCGAAGCCGGTCGAGGTCGGCCCTGGCGACTGGCCCGGATTCCGCGGCGCGGGCCGCGACGGGCTCGTCACCGGCGTGAAGCTCGACCCCGACTGGGCCGCCCGCCCGCCGGAGCTGCTGTGGAAGCACCGCGTCGGCCCGGGGTGGGGTTCGGTCGCGGTCGCCGGCGGGAAGCTCTTTACGCAGGAGCAGCGCGGCGACGAGGAGGCCGTGGTCTGCTACGACGCCGCGACCGGCGTGGAGGTGTGGGAGTACAAGTCGCCGGGCCGGTTCACGGAGACGATCGCCGGGCCGGGGCCGCGGGCCACGCCCACGATCCACGGCGGCAAGGTGTATACGCAGGGCGCGACCGGAAAGCTGGCCCGCCTCGACGCCGCCACCGGCAAGCCGGAGTGGGTGCGCGACATGGTGGCCGACGGCGGCGTGCTGGCGCCGTGGGGCTTCGCCGGGTCGCCGCTGGTCACCGACGGCGTGGTGATCGTCTACGCCAACGGCGGCGCCGGGAAGGGCGTCATCGCCTACCGGGCCGACGGCGGCGAAGTCGCGTGGGCGGCCGGGAAGGGGAAGCACGGCTACTCGTCGCCGCACCCGGCGACGTTCGGCGGCGTGCCGCAGGTGCTGATGCTCTCGGACTTCGGCCTGGAGTCGTTCCGCCCCGCCGACGGCGCCAAGTTGTGGGAGCACGCCTGGACGATCCCGGAGGTGAACCGCTCGACGCAGCCGGCCGTGCTGTCGGACACGGACGTGGTGATCGGCACCGGCGTCGGCAACGACCAGGGCGTCCGCCGGCTGCGGGTGACGAAGGCCGGCGACGGGTGGGACGTGAAGCAGGTGTGGGGCACCCGCGGGATGAACCCGTACTTCAACGACGCCGTCGTGGTCGGCAAGCACTACTACGGGTTCGACGGCGACCGGTTCGCCGGCGTGGACCTGGAGAACGGGAAGCAGGTGTGGAAGGAGACCTCTTACGGGCACGGTCAGGTGCTGGGCCTGCCGGACCAGGGGCTGATGATCGTGCAGGACGTGAAGGGTCGGGTGGTGCTGGTGCGGGCGGACGCGGCGGACCTGGACGAGCTGGCGAAGGTGCCGGCGCTGGCGGGGAAGACGTGGAACCACCCGGTGGTGGCGCACGGCCGGCTGTACGTCCGCAACGGCCAGGAGATGGCGTGCTTCCGGCTGCCGACGCGGTGACGGTTGTCCCTGGGACGGGTCTTCTTGGTTCCGTGGAAAAGGGGGACCCCGTCAGAAAAGCATTGAGTCTCATTCAAGAATAATTGTTTGATCGACGCCGCAGGCGGTACCCCACGACAGGGCCCGGAGTTGGGTCGAACCACGCGCCGCCTCACGGCGCTCGCTCGCCGGGCTCCGCGCTACACGCCCTTCGTCTGGTCGCGCACCTCGCCCTTCGGGAGGTTCGGCACCGCCTTCAGGTGGCGCACCATGTTCGCCTTGTACGCCTCCACCCCCGGCTGACCGTAGGGGTTGATCCCCATCAGCCGGCCCTCCACCACCGTCGCCAGCATCAGCATCTGCATCAGTTGGCCGATCGTGTGTTCGCTCAGCGTCGGCAGCACGATGTCGGCGCTCGGCCGGGCCGCGTCGGCGTAGGCCTCGTTGGTTCCCTTCAGGGCGGCGTCGAGCAGGTCGGGGTAGCCCTTGCGGCTGAACTGGTTCAGGTCGTCCTCGTTGCGGTCGGACATGCCCACCTGCACCGGCGGGTGTTTGGGCGTCCGCACCACCAGGTTGTTGATCGCCTTGTCCCGCGCCCCCTCCTGGTGCTGCTGGCCGCGGCTGTGCAGGTCGCGGCTGTAGACGGTCGTCAGCGGCGTCGGCCCGCGGCCGAATTTGCCCAAACTCTCGCTCAGGAGCTGGTCGTACCACCAGCCGATGGCTTCCAGCTTCTTCGACCAGCAGGCCATCACCCGCGTCGTCTTCTTGTTCTCCTCGGCGAGCAGGTAGTTGATCGCGGCGAACTGCAGCACCGGGTTCTTCTCCACGGGTTCTTCGAGGAACCGCTTGGACATCGTCGCCGCGCCGAGCAGGAGCGCCCGCACGTCGAGCCCCATCACCGCCGCGGGGAGCAGGCCGGCCGGGGTGAACACGCCGAACCGGGCGCCGATGTCGTCGGGGATCGTCAGGATGTCGTCGTCGGTGTAGCCGTCGGCCTTGCACAGGTCGCGGAGCTTTCCCTTCGGGCCGGTGACCGGGACGACGACGTGCTTGAGGATCGGGTCCTTCGCGCCGTAGTACTTCTGGGCCTCGGCCCGCAGCGCCCGGAAGGCGGCGGCCGTCTCGATGGTACCGCCCCCCTTGCTGACCACGACCACGCCCCACCGCTCCTCGGGGATGTCGGGATCGACGCAGGTGTTCTCCAGCAGTTCGAGCAGGTCTTGAAGCGCGTCGTTGTCGAGGGCGTTCCCCTCGAAGTAGACGCGCGGCTTCCCCATCCGCAGCTTCGCCGGCATCTCGTTGTGGTGGCCGTGGCACAGGGCGTCGAACAGCGCCTTCGCCCCGAGGTAGCTGCCGCCGATGCCGAGAACCACGACGCGGTCCACGTTCTCCTTGAGCCGGTTGGCGATCCGCAGCACCTTGCCGAGGTCGCTGGCGTCCTGCTTGCGGCGGAAGCCGTCGAGGAGCTGCTGCGGCAGGTTGATGAACCCGGGCTGCAGCGGCTGGTCCTTCGCGGGGACGGTCTGCAGCTCGCGCTCGGCGGCGACGCGGCCGCGCACCTGGTTGAGCAGCGGTTTGAGGGCTTCGAGGCGGTCGGGGCTGACGAAGTGCTGGGCTTGCAGCTCGGCGAGCGGCGTCCACGCCTCGGCGGGCTTGGCGAGGAGGCGGCCGTACTGGAAGTCGATATTTTCGTCGGGCAGCTGCATCGCGATCGCCCCAGGGCCACCCGGGCGCACGCCCCGGGCCGATCGTACCAAATCCGACGGACCCCGAACCGTCCCGGGGCGTTGCCCCGGGATGGGCACCGGTTACGAATCAACCCGAACCGGTGTCACTCGTTGCGTGCAGTCCGCTTCCGGTAACTGTACGTCACTATTCCGTGGGCGTAAACTCGTTCCTTATGAACACCCACGAACTGATTCAGGACCTGCGCGAATCCGCGCCCACGAAAATCGTGCTGCTGGTGGCCGACGGACTCGGCGGGCTGGCGATCGAGAAGGGCGGCAAGACCGAACTCGAAACCGCGAACACGCCCAACTTCGACGCCCTGGTGAAGGACGGCGTGTGCGGCCTGAGCCTGCCGGTGCTGCCGGGCATCGCCCCCGGCAGCGGTCCCGGCCACCTGGCGCTGTTCGGCTACGACCCCCTCCAGTACCGCATCGGCCGCGGCATCCTGGAGGCGCTCGGCATCAATTTTTCGGTCGGCCCGAAGGACGTGGCGATCCGCGGCAATTTCTGCACCCTCGGGGCCGACGGCAAGATTACCGACCGCCGCGCCGGCCGGCCGAGCAACGAGAAGAACGCCGCCGCCGTGGCCCGACTGCGCACCATCACGATTCCCGGCGTCGAGCTGTTCGTGGAACCGGTTCGGGAGCACCGCTTCGTACTGGTGATCCGCGGCGACGGCCTCGGCGACGCGGTGAACGACACCGACCCGCAGGCCGTCGGCGTGCCGCCGCTGAAGGCGGAAGGCCGCGACCCCGCGAGCGCCAAGACCGCCGCGGTCGTGAACGAGTTTCTGGCGAAGGCCGTCGAGGTGTTGGCCGCCGAGGCGCCGACGAACGGCGCGACCCTGCGCGGGTTCGCCCGGATGCCGAAGATTGCGACGTTCGAGCAGGTGTACGGCCTGAAGTCGGCGGCGATCGCGGTGTACCCGATGTACAAGGGGCTGGCCCGGCTGGTGGGGATGGACATTCTCGACCCCGGCCAGACGCTCCAGGGGCAGATCGACACGCTGAAGTCGGTGTGGGACCAGTACGACTTCTTCTTCCTGCACTACAAGTACACCGACAGCACCGGCGAAGACGGCAACTTCCCCGCGAAGGTGCAGATGATCGAGAAGCTGGACGCGGTGGTCCCGCAGATTCGGGCGCTGAACCCGGACGTGTTCATCGTGACCGGCGACCACAGCACGCCGAGCAAGATGAAGAGCCACAGCTGGCACCCGGTGCCGACGGTGCTGGCGGCGGACGCGACGTGCCGCCCCGACGACGTGGCGACGTTCGGGGAGCGGGACTGTTTGCGCGGCGGGCTTGGTCAGTTCCAGGCGGCGCACCTGATGCTACTGGCGATGGCGCACGCCGGCCGGCTCGGGAAGTACGGGGCGTGACGGAAGCGCGAGGCGAGCCGACCGCCGTCAGGCGGCGGGTGACGTTCCCATCACCCGCCGCCTGACGGCGGTCGGCTCGCCAGTGAAGTGCCCGCGCTCAGACGGTGACGCAGGCGGCGTCGTCCGGGGTCACGTTGACGCGCTTGCCGTTCTGGTCGAAGTACACCTTGCCGGCGGTGGTGGCGTACAGGAAGTCGTTGCTCGCCCGGCGGACGAACCGGCCGGGGGAGAACTTCGTGCCGCACTGCACCACGATGATGCCGCTCTGCTTCACCGCCTGGCCGCCGTAGATCTTCACCCCGCGGCGCTTCGGCTTCGAGTCGCGGCCGTTCTTGACCGACCCCTGACCCTTCTTGTGTGCCATACCGGACCCCCTGTGGCGCAGTCGAAAGCGCTTAGTCTACGGCGCCGCCCGGAGGTGTCCAGGTACCAGCCCACTCGCTTGCGGCTTAGGGTGTAACCAATTTCTCTGGTGGTGATGGCGGAGTTTGGGTAAAGGAGGTAATCCCTCCCTCGGACAGGATGTCCCCATGAAGCCGACCGTCACCATCGAAATCCCGGCCGCCAGCGAGGCTCTCGTCCGCCAACTCCTCGCGTTGCACGAGGAACTCGAAGCGCTCGCCCTTTCGGCCCCAGACGGCAGCGTACTCGAGGCCTGCGAATTGGCCGTCGTCCAAAAGGGACGCGACCTCAACAAGCGGATTCTGGAGGATGCGGTGGCTCGACGGATCGAGACCGCCGAAAAAGGGGGGCGCCGATCCGCGTCTGTCCGTGCGGCCGGTCCGAAGAGAATCGCGGGGTCGGCAAGCGTCAGTTCGTGACGACCCTCGGCGTCCTCGCGATCCGTCGGCGGTACTGGAAATGCCGGTGTGGGGCGGACGGCGGCTTCGCGGCGGACGGCGTTCTCGGGTTGGATCAGCGGTTCAGCCGGGTGGTTCAGAAGCACTGTTGTCGGCTGGCGGCGGACGTGTCCTTTGCGAAGACGCACGAGCACCTCCGCGAGTTGCTGGGGGTGTCGATCGCAGCCGAGACGGTGCGGACGCTGGTCGAGGGGCACGGGCGGGCGATGGCGTCGTTCCAGCCGAAGGATGAAGCGACGGCGACGGCGTTTCGCGGGGCGAAGGGGGACGTGGAATTCGCGGTGGATGCGGGGAAGGTGAACACGCGGGAAGACGGCTGGCGAGACCTGAAGATCGCGGTGATTTCGAAGCGTGAGGCGGGCGAATCCTCGACGCCGGAGCAGTGGGTGGGCGACCGCCTGCCGGCTGCGACGATGGGGTTGGCGTTCGCGATGATCGCCGCGTCGAAGGTATTCCGGAAGACGTGGCGGCCGACGTTGAAGACGCTGGGTGTCACGGCGTTCGCATCGGTCCAGGCG
>Ga0335394_10010937_pt1 | contig 10223 bp, 11 predicted proteins | sample MAT03_FD_205741 | JGI IMG/M metagenome (GOLD analysis project Ga0335394, IMG submission 205741) | Freshwater microbial communities from Lake Fryxell liftoff mats and glacier meltwater in Antarctica - MAT-03 (spades assembly) (version 2) ...
ATACCAGAATCAGCGCGAGATTGAGCAGCACAGAGCGAGCGCGTTTAGGCAGATGAAAGGGTGAGGGGGTGAGGGACTTCACTGTGGTCGCCATCTAATCCTCCTGCACCCCGGTGAGCCGCAGCGTGCTGACGACGAGCACGAGATTGAGCATGCTCATCAAGGTGGACAATGCCGCGGCCAGGCCAAAATCGAGACGGGCGAAGCCGATAGAGTACAGCAAATAGCTCAACACCTCGGTGGCCGTGCCCGGTCCGCCACCCGTCAGGCTGAACACCATGCCCACACCGTTGATGCCGCCCAGGGTCAGGTTGAACAGGGTCACGGCCAGCGTCGGCAAAATCAGCGGCAGGGTGATGTAGCGAAAAGATTGGCGGCCGGTCGCGCCATCGATGGAGCCACTTTCCAGCACCTCTTGCGGCACTGTTTGCAGCGCCGCAAGAATCAGCAGGGTGGTAAACGGCAATATTTTCCAGGCCGAAGCCAGCATCAAAAATATCAGCGCCGGTGCAGGTGGAAAGGGCAAATCGCCCAGGATGGAGGGCGCGGCTGGGGAGGTGAGGATGGAGATGCCGCGTGAACCCCCAAACAAGTCGGGGTTGGCGAAGAAGGGCGAGAACAGGCCATATTCCGGCACCACAAACAAGCGCCAGATGACGCCGGCCACCACATCCGACAGCACCCACGGCACGAAGATCAGCGTGATGTAGAGCGGGCTCAGCCGGACGCGCTGGCGCAGCAGCAGCGCAATGCCCAATGCGCAGGCCAGGGTGAAGGCGCAATAGCCGCCGAGAAAGAGAACGGTGTGGGCAAGGCTCTCTTGAAATTGCTGGGTCGAGAGCAGCCGCGCAAAATTGTCCAGTCCCCGGAAGACATAGCGGCCGGTGCCCGGCTCGATGCGCTGCACGCTGAGGTAGAACGTGAACAGCGATGGATACAGCTGAATGGCCGCGATGATGAGCAGCCCCGGCAGCAATAGCCAAAAGGGCAGCGTACGAGCGAAGGCAGATCGTTTCGGCACAGGCGTGTGGGTCGGTGTCGCAGAGGCAGTCGCTCGCATCAAAGGTAATTGAAAGTCCTGCTAAAGATATCAGACTACTAGGAAGAAGTCTGATATCTCGCGCTGCCCTTGGAAGTTTGTCAAAAGGAAGTTATTGAGTAACCACGTCATTCCCGCGGAGGCGGGAATCCAGGCGTAACCCCAACTCAATAGGTGATGGAAGGTGCTGGATTCCCGCCTCCGTGTGGGATGACGGCTTAAGCTCTTTGCTTTCACAGAACGCTAGCTCGCCTTGGCGTATTCTTCATCGGCCTTCTGCAACTCGGCTGCAATGTCGGCATTGGGCTTGGCCTTGATCAGATCATAGATCGTGTTGGTGATGATCTTCTTGGCCTCAGGAATGCGCTGCAGGGAGCCATACCACGGCTTGCACGCGCTTTCCGCGTTGATCGCCAGGGCCTGTTTGTAGGCCTCGGTTTGGAAGGCCGGCTCGGCGCGCATGGCAATACTGGCAGGGAAGCCGCCGCCGGCATTCACGATCCAGTCCACCATGTTCGCTTTGTCCATCACCCAGTTGATATAGGCCTTGGCGCCTTCCACATTTTTGGCCGTGCGCGGCACCACGAAGCCGAATAGATCCAGCATGCAGCCCGGCGTGTTGCCTTCGGGCGCAACAAATGGGGCCAGTCCAATCGCCTTGTCATTCACGGCCTCCTCGATGTTGGCATAGTCTTTGCCACCCGGCGACTTCAGTGGGCTGAGGTAGCGCACGGCGATGAAGAAGCCGGTGGGGAATGCACCCGCCTGTCCCTGCTTGAATGCCTCTTCCTCCTCAAAGTTGCCGGCAAACACCGACTCCGACGAGAGCTCTTTGCTCACCGCCTCGCGCATGAACTCCACAGCCTTGATGTTCTCGGGCGTGTTGAGCTTGAGGTTGCCCTGGCCATCGTCATAGCTGCCGCCGAACGAGGCGATGGTCTGATAAAAATAACGCCCGGCTGCCTCGCCATCGAACGAGGTGTTGCCCCAATAGGTCATGGCGTATTTGTCCTGCGCGCGCAGGGCGGTGCCGGCAGCCAGCAAGGCCTCAGGCGTCTTGGGGAAGCCATCTGGATAGATCTCGGTCCAGTAATAGGTCAGCCACGGCGACTCCGAAATGGGCACGCAATACAGCTTGCCGCCGACGGTGCAGGATTCAACACCCTTGGGATCGAGGTCGGCAAACCACGGCTCACTCCTGGCCCACTCCACATCCTGAATGGTGTTATTGAGCATATAGAGCGGCAGATCGGCGATGCCAAACTGCATCACATCCGGCGCGTCACCCTCATTCTGCACCGCTGTCACCAGATCCAGCGTCAGGTTGTAATCGCGCGGCACGTTGTTCCAGGTGAGCTGGCCGCCCATCTGATCGTTGAATGCCTGCATGCTCTTGGCGATGTAGAAGTTGCCGACCCGCTCGTTGGCCTTCTCATCGGTGTTGTTCTGATCGTAGTAATACCAGGTGGTGACTTCGCCGCTGGCAGTCGTGCTGACCGCCGTGGTCGTGGTCATGGCGGCAGTGGCTGCCGGTGCGGTGGCTTCAGCTGAGGCTGCTTCGGTCGGTGCCGCAGTGGTGGCCACGGTGGTGGGCGAAGTGGAGGGGGCGGCGGGTGGTGCTGCACAGGCCGCTAAAACCATCGCCATCGTCAAGCCAACGCATGAGGTCAAAAATTTTGTACGAATCATGTGTGTCTGTCTCTCCTGCAATCAGATACGTGATTGGGTTTATTTAAAACCCGACAGGAACTCGACGGGGAGCTCGAATGAATCGCCAGAGGTTGACTGTGTTTGGGCTGTGGGGCCACACCAACAACCAAAAAGCCGGCGATTTCAGAGATTGAATGGTTGAACTGTAAGACGCGTCTAGATCAGCTTTTCCTGAAGCGGATCAAAATATTCGCGCCAGTACAAAACTTTGTCATCGCCTTCGCGCAGATGAAACACGATGGCATCTTCCATCACGTGTGTCCAGCCATCGGAATCGCGGGTCTCGGCAAAGCTCCATTCCAGATAGCCTTTTTGGCCGCAGCACAGCACCTCCTTGACCTCGATGATGATATTGGAATAGGCCTGATTAAACCCGTGCCCGGCATTATAGATAGCCTGCCGGCCCACATAGCGTCCCGAGGGCGCAATCATGACGGCATCATCCGCAAAAAAACTAGCCACGGCGTCATCATCCTGGCGCATCATGGCATCGGCCATCTGCTCCACCATTTGCCGCACCTGCGCGCTGCGGCCCTGCTCCTGACCTGGCTCATTGCTCATAGTCACTCCTCTTCTCTATATCTTTGCTGGCTTGAATCCTGTGAATCAACGCCTGGCACTCAGCATGGAGCGTTCGGCGTCAGTGGGGGCAGGCCGAATCTAGCATTTCTTGGATAGGACGTCAACTGCTGCTAAAGTTTTTTGAGCGGTGCTTAATTTTTACGGCACTGCAAATTGACCTGCGAGACTGCTAAACTGGCGCAAGCATGAAGTCCGCCGCGAAAACCTCTCCTCCCAAATCCACTCGCCCCAAACCGGCCGCTCAGCCCAGAGCCATGATTCCGGCAAGCGCGCGTGCAAAACCCCAATCCGGCGGCACCAACACCAACTCCAGTGTGGTCGGCATGCGCATTCGCGATCGGCGCAAAGCGCTGGGGCTGGGCTTGCAGGATCTGGCCACCCGCACCGGCCTCACCGCCAGTTTCATCAGCCTGGTCGAGCGCGACAAAACCAATCTCTCGCTGGATTCGCTGATCAAGATTGCCGACGCGCTGGATGTGCCCTTTTTTCACCTGACGCGCGCGGCTCCACAACTCACCCACACACATCCGGTCGTGCGGCGCGCCGAGCGGGTGCGCATGTCCTTTCCCCAAGCCGGCCTGACCAGTGAGTTACTGGTGCCTAATTTACGCGGCAAACTCGAAGTGGTGGTGTCCACCGGCCAGCCGCACACCGGCAATATCGCGCGCATGGCCGGCCATGAGGCCGAAGAGGTGATCTTTGTATTGGAGGGAACCTTGAAAGTGGAACTTCGAGCAGAATTACAGCCATCGCCCTTCATCTTGCAGTCCGGCGACAGCATTCATTTTCATCTGACCGATTTGCAGGGTATCTATGTGGAAGGGCGGCGCAAAGCCATGTGGCTCACAGCCATCACACCGCCGGTTCTGTAACGACACAGCGGGTCTATTTTTGCAATGCGTTTTCACCACAAAGATGCACCAGGAGCACAAAGCGTTCTAAAAATTAGCCTTGGAAACTTTTGTGTATTCTTTTGGTCTTTGTGGTGAAAATCTGAAGTTGTCCCAGCCGAACGTCTTTACTTCACCACGCCTACGCACATGCCGTCGCTGATCGGCACCAGCAACGAGATGAGCCGCGGGTCGCTGGCCATGCGCTGGTTGAACGCGCGAATGGCCAGGATTGAACTGGCTCGATCCTTGGACGGCGTCGCGTTCCAGGCATCACCCGCCGCGCTGGCGTTGTCGCCGATGATGATGGCGCCGGGTCGCAGCAGGCTCATCACCTGCTCGTAGTAATCGACATACTGAATCTTGTCGGCATCCACAAACGCAAAATCGAATGGCGCATGCGCAGCCAGCTGCTTCACCGTCTTACGCGCATCGCCCTCGATCACCTCCACCTTGTCGCTCAGGCCGGCCGCAGCCACGTTCTCCTGGGTCGTCTTCGCGTGCAGCGGGCTCAGCTCCAGGGTGTAGAGCTTGCCACCTTCAGGTAGCCCGCGCGCGATCCAGATGGTGCTGTAGCCGAACAACGAGCCGACCTCGATGGCCTTTTTCGTGCCGTTGCCGCGCATCAACACCTGCATGAACTTGCCCTGCTCCGGCGAGATGTTGATCAACGGAATGCCCCTGGCCTCGGCCTCAGCGGGCAGTTTCTTCAACAAGTCATCCTCGGCAGCGAATGTGTCAACGATATAGTCGTATAGTTGCTCGGTAATGGGTGTCCCTTTCATGGTGGTCATTGTAGGACCAACCGCCGCCGGCAAAACCGACCATGCGCTGGCGCTGGCGCTGGCGCCTGATATTCAGGGCGAAGTGATCTCGGCCGATTCGCGCCACATCTACCGCCGCATGGACATCGGCACCAACAAACCCACGCCGGCCGAGCGCGCCCAGGTGCCGCATCATCTGCTCGATTTGCGCCAGCCCGATCAAAGTTTTTCGCTGGCCGAATATGTGCAGATGGCTCGGCAGGCCATCAGTGACATTCAAGCGCGCGGCAACACCCCCATGCTGGTGGGCGGCACCGGCCAATATGTGCGCGCGGTGCTGGAAGGCTGGCGCGTGCCCGAAGTGCCGCCGCACGAGGCCATTCGCCAGCGCTGGCTGGCCTACGAACGCGAACACGGCCAGGCCGCGTTATTCAACCAAATGATCGCGCTAGACCCGGCTGCCGCACACACCATCGACTCGCGCAATGTGCGCCGGGTGGTGCGCGCGCTCGAAGTGATGGAGGTCACTGGCGAGACATGGAGCGCGTTGCAGCGCCGCGAGCCGCTGAATATGGACATCCAGATGCACTACGTCAACCTGCCCCGAGAAACGCTCTACGCGCGGGCCGATGCGCGCCTGACCCGCATGATTGAGCAGGGCTGGCTGGATGAATGTGCGGCGTTGCTGCTGTATCTGGAAACCCAGAGCTATGACTACGACGCGGCGATGAAATTGCCCGCGTTGTCGTCTCTGGGCTACCGTGAATTGTGCGCTGTAGTGCGTGGCCACAAGACGCTGGATGAGGCGATTGCCGAAGTGAAGCAGGCCACCCGCCGATTTATTCGCATGCAAGATACCTGGTTCAGGAAGCTGAGCGGGGAAGCGGGAAGTCGGCAGACGTCATTGGCCGATGGACACTTATAAAACAAAAAGCAAAGTTTCCCAGCCACCAGCCACCAGCCACCAGCCACCAGCCACCAGCCACCAGCTACTCCACCACAAACACCACTTTCTCGTAACCCGCCAAGATCAGCATCTTCTCCACCACGGCGCGCGCATTCTTGTTGGCTTCGGTGAGCATGCCACTTTGAATGGCTGTGTCGCGAATGGCTTGCACGGCCTTCTCGCGCGCCTCGCCTTCCAACTCCATGGTGGCCGGCAGGATGATCAGGTTGGTTCGGTCATAGACGCGGGTGGAGCACGGCTGAGTCGTGTCGTCGATCAGAAACACGTCCTTGAGCTCGCTCTTGGGCAATCGCACCGTGACGGTTTTGCCGTCTTCGCTCACGGCCACATCATCCTCGGTCATCTGGTTCAGGTCCACACCGGCATTCACCTTGCCACACGCCACCAGCAATAGCCGCTCGTTCACCAGCGTGCCGACGCGCTGCTGATTGGCCTCAACCACCGTGCTCATCAGTGCCGAGTAGGTGGTGAGATCGGCCAGTGCCTGCACGCTGCGAATGACGGGCGGCCGGGCCACGATGGTGGGTGTGGTCTTGGGCAGCATCGTTGCGACGACATTGACCGGGTTGTTTTGCACCACGGTATCGCTCACCGTGTTGAAGCCCGAGCGCAATGTGTTGGCGATGATGAGGGCGCTGGCGACCATGGCGACGCCGAGGATGCCGGCCACCACGATGCAACCGGTCGAAGAGCGCGGCGGGTTGGGTGGCCGTTGAGGCGGCTGTCCATAGTCCACGAAGGCGGCATCAACTACATCCGACTGCGGTCTTCGTTGCGGTTCCAGGGAATTCGGTGTCTCACTCAAATCATCACACTCGCAAGCGTTTTACCAAATGGCCGCGTAATTCTAGCCTCGAATCCAGATGGCTTACGCGATCACGAGACAAAAAAAGCCCCAAAGGTCTTGCGGGCCTTCAGGGTTTTTATCAGGGTCTATGCAGGTGATTTGTCTAAAGCTCGTTCGATACCGGCTTCGGCTCAATCAGCCCCAGCGCCACAGCATGCTCTTCCAGTTTGCGCGTGCTCGGCTCAGTCAGGAGCGAACCGTCGGGGAACACAATCGTGGGAATGCTGCGAAAGCCGTTGTTCATCTGCTTCACCAGCTCCGCGGCATCCTTGTCCTTGTCCACGTCAATCCATTCGTAGGGAAGGCTATTGGCATCGAACCAGTTGCGCGCGCGGCGTGTATCGCCGCACCACATGGCGCCGTAAAACTTGGAAGACTTCGCGTCACTTGCGTTTTCAGGTTGCACCGAATCGGACATAGATACGGGATCTCCTTTGGTTGATCTGCTCAGGTCAGGCTGATGCGCCAGATTATATGCAGCTTCAGTGGTTGAAATTTTCGGATTTTGGACAGAATGACAGAATAAACAAAATGGGACACGGCTTTTTGATGTGCATTCTGTCATTCTGTCCAAAATCTGCCTGACTGGTGATGGATATGCTCCATCTCAGCGCAGTTCCTTCTTCACGGCCTCATACAACGCCTCGGCATGCAGCTCTTTCAGCGACAAACAGTTGGCGTCCAGATTCTCGGCCAGCTTGCGCGCCAGTCCCTGATCGAACGCGACATGCTCCATGTTGATCACGACCGAGCGAATGTGATCGTCGCGAATCTGATTGGCCACTTTGTGCGCCTCCACCTGCGGCGGCAGGTTGCCCATGCTCACGTTGCCGGCCCCATCGGTCAGAATAATCATCAGCGGCATCACTTCAGGATGCAAATTCTTCTCGCGCTTGATGACTGCCAACGATAGCGCCAACCCGGCCGTCAACGGTGTCTTGCCGCCCACCGGAATTTCCTGCAACGCCTTCTGGGCCAGATCCACCGACGAGGTCGGCGACAAAATCAACGTGGCCGTGTTCTTCTGGAACACCACCAGACCCACCCGGTCGCGCCGCTGATACGCATCCGTCAGCAGCGACATGATCGCGCCCTTGGTCGCCAGCATGCGCTCGGCCACGGCCATGCTCCAGCTCGCATCCACCACAAACAAAATCAAATTGGCCGCGCGGCGCACCCGAATCTTCTTGTGCAAATCCTGCTTGCGCACCAGGAACGCTGGCTTCTTGGTAACCGTCGTCGGTCGTCCGTCGTCCGTCGTTTCTGCTACTTCAACCGGCTCTGCGCGTCGCTGTTTCTGATGCACCGCCGCCGCTCGCAACGTTGCGTCGAAGGCCAGGTCTTCCACTCGGCCGCTGGTCACGCGCTGGGCACGAATGTAGTGACCGCGCTTGCGCTTGGTCTTGGTCATGCTGCGCTTGCCGGCGCTGCTGCGGGTCATCTTGTCCAGTTGCGTGTTGAGCTTGCGCGCCTGGAATTCCTTCCCGATGCTAATCTGGGTGCCGCCCTGAAAATCCTGAGCACCTTGCGGGCTCTGCGGCACACTCTGGGGCATGGCCTCAGCGGGGCTTTGCGAGGTTTCTGGTTGCTCGTTCAGCCCCGCTTCACTTTTTTTTGAGCGTTCTCCGGCGTGCTGTTTTGATTGGTCTGTTGCTGGGTTTGCTGCTGCATCTGCTGTTCCACTTGTTGCAGCTTGTCGCTCAGCACCTGCATGGCCTGCTCGGTGTCCTGGAAGGGATGCCGCTTCAGCCGGTGTGGCAGTGCCAGCTCGGCAGCCAGCAAAATGTCCTGATCCGTGATCGCCTCGCGGCCCATGAAGGCGGCGTGCGCGCGGGCCGTGCGCAGAATCACGATGTCGGCGCGGTGGCCGTCCACGCCCATGCTGGCCACCAGCGTCGCAATCGTAGCCAGATCGCGCTGGGTATGCTTGACCTTGGGCAACCGGTCTCGTGCCGCGGCAATCTCGTCCGACAAGCGCTTCTCTTCGGCCTGCCACTGGATGCCGAACGCATCGGCATCAGCCTCAATATCGAGGTTGCGCTCCAAAATCTGCATGCGCGATTGCGGGTCGCGAATACCTTGAATATCCACGGCCAGCGCAAAGCGGTCGAGCAACTGCGGCCGCAAATCGCCTTCCTCGGGGTTCATGCTGCCCACCAGCACGAAGCGGGCCGGGTGGCTATAGCTGATGCCCTCGCGCTCCACCACGTTCACACCCATCGCGGCCACATCTAGCAGCAGGTCGACAATGTGGTCGTCGAGCAGGTTCACTTCGTCGACATACAACACGCCACGGTTGGCCGCGGCCAGCACGCCGGGTTCGAAGTGCTTCTCGCCTTTCTGGATGGCCTTCTCGATGTCGAGGGTGCCGACCACCCGATCTTCAGTCGCGCTCACCGGCAGGTTTACAAAGCGGGTCTGGTGCCGGACGATATTGAACACCTCGCCTTGCGCGGCACGAACCTTGAGCTCTTCCGTAAACGAGGCCGGGACTTTGGGGTCGCAGCTATACGGGTCGCCCTCGACCACATCAATTTCCGGCAGCAATGCGGCCAGTGCGCGGGCCGCAGTACTCTTGGCAGTGCCGCGTTCGCCGCGAATGAGCACGCCGCCAATTTGGGGGTGGATTGCGTTCAGGATCAGCGCGCGCTTCATGCGCTCCTGACCCACGATTGCCGTGAACGGGAAGATGATTGCCATTTTGCTGTAAGGGGCTAGGGATTAGGACTTGATAGGCCTCAGTGCTGAGCGAACGATTGAAGACACGAACCCGATCTTCTAGCTTACTCTAATAATGAACTTGCCTCTATCTTAATGTATGTGCACGGCAATACGCCGGTGGAATGCAAATAATTTGTGGATCATCCATGCTGCGCTGAGGCTTGCATGAAATTTCCGTAGGGGCGCAGCATGCTGCGCCCCATAGGCACGAAAATAAGGATCTAAAAGCATAGGAATCAGTCACTCAGTGGATTCCCCGTTTTAACCCGCAGAGCGGGTTTGATACTCATAGGCGTCGGTTTCAACCGATGCCGTGCCATGGAGGCCGAAAACCCTATTTGGCAGGCGCATATTTAGGGTGCTGCACACCCGCATCGTCCGGCATCGGTTGAAACCGACGCCTACGAGTACTAAACCCGTTTCACGGGTTAAGACGCCAATTCCAATATCTCTTAATTTCGTGCCTATGGGGCGCAGCATGCTGCGCCCCTACCAATGCAGCTGTGACTAAGCCTGTGGCTGGGCCTGCCGAAAATAGGCCAGCGTCGGCTTCAAGCCTTCTTCCAATGTCACCTTGGGTGCCCACTGCAAAATCGAGGTGGCGCGGGTGATGTCGGGTTTGCGCCGCTGCGGATCATCGGCGATGCGGTCCTTGCTGGGCTGGACATACTGAATCTCGCTCTGGCAATCCGGACCCGCCGCG